>MDSW01026152.1_pt1 | contig 346886 bp, 327 predicted proteins | sample 811171 | NCBI WGS metagenome assembly MDSW01 (sample SAMN05326641, study PRJNA326480) | marine metagenome | isolation source: seawater | place: Atlantic Ocean: North West | collected 2012 | reverse complement strand
CTGGGCGGTCATGGTGATACAATGGTTCCATTGACACGTTATTCCACCGTGGCGGGGATCCCAATTCCTGATCTGGTGGAAATGGGCTGGACAACACAAGAGAAGCTGGACGAGATCGTACAGCGTACACGTGACGGCGGTGCAGAAATTGTTGGCCTGCTGAAAACGGGCTCTGCTTACTATGCGCCTGCGGCATCAGCCATACAGATGGCGGAATCTTACCTGCGCGACCAGCGTCGTCTGGTGCCGTGTGCGGCTTACCTGACCGGTGAGTTCGGCATTGACGGCATGTATGTTGGTGTGCCTGTTATCATCGGTGAAAGCGGTGTTGAGAAAGTCGTGGAAATCAACATGAACGATGCCGAAAAAGAAGAATTCAGTGGTTCTGTTGCCGCCGTTGATGGCCTGCTGGATGCGGTGAAACGGATTGATCCGTCTTTGGCATAGAGATTTCGGCGGGGATGTGATCATTCCCGCTTTCGATAAATACGAAAACGTCCAAAAAACAGAAGTTGTATAACGCAACGTATAGGGGTTTTAGACAAAATGAATATTCATGAGTATCAAGCAAAGGGCCTGCTGAAAGATTTCGGTGCGCCAGTACTGGGTGGTGGGGTTGCCTACACACCGCAGGAAGCCGAGCAGGTCGCCAAGGAACTTGGGGGACCGGTCTGGGTGGTGAAAGCCCAAATTCATGCCGGTGGCCGCGGTAAAGCGGGCGGTGTGAAAGTCGTCAAATCCATTGAAGAGGTTAAGCAAGCGGCATCAGACATGCTGGGGATGACACTGGTGACGCACCAGACCGGCCCGGAAGGTAAAGAGGTTAAGCGCGTCTTTATCGAAGACGGTTGTGCCATTGCCAATGAACTGTACATGAGCCTGTTGGTCGATCGCGCCACTGGTCATGTTGCCATTATGGCATCCACCGAAGGTGGCATGGACATCGAAGAAGTCGCCGAAGAGACACCTGAGAAGATCGTGACCATCACAATCGATCCGGCAACGGGCCTTTCCGGTTTCCATTGCCGTAAGGTTGCCTTCGGCCTGGGTCTGACAGGCAAGCAGGCATCGGGTGCGATGAAGGTGATTGCATCGCTTTATGACGCGTTCACAAAAACAGACGCGGCTATGCTGGAAATCAACCCACTGGTGGTGACCGAAGACGATGACGTTGTTGTTCTGGATGCGAAGATGAGCTTCGACAACAACGCCCTGTATCGTCACAAAGACATTCTGGAGCTGCGTGACACGGATGAAGAAGATCCGATGGAACTGGAAGCGGCCAAGCATGAATTGAACTACATCAAACTGGATGGTTCGATCGGTTGCATGGTGAACGGTGCTGGCCTGGCCATGGCAACCATGGACATCATTAAGCTGAAGGGGTCTTCCCCGGCTAACTTCCTGGACGTAGGTGGCGGGGCGACCAAAGAGCGCGTGACTGAAGCGTTCAAGATCATTCTGTCTGATCCAAATGTTGAAGGTATCCTCGTGAACATCTTCGGCGGCATCATGCGTTGTGATGTCGTGGCTGAAGGTGTTGTGGCGGCCGCGAAAGAAGTGGCATTATCCGTACCGTTGGTTGTGCGCCTTGAAGGTACGAATGTTGAAAAAGGTAAAGAGATTATGGCGAATTCCGGTTTGCCAATTCTGTCTGCTGACAATCTCGAGGACGCTGCAGAAAAAGTTGTGGCTGCAGTGAAGGAGGCTTCCTAATGTCTGTATTGGTTAATTCAGAAACAAAAGTTATTTGTCAGGGTTTTACAGGTGCCCAAGGTACCTTCCATTCTGAACAAGCGATTGCCTATGGCACAAAAATGGTTGGTGGTGTGACACCTGGTAAAGGGGGGACAACCCATCTGGACCTTCCTGTGTTCAACACTGTTGCTGAAGCACGTGAAGCCACAGAAGCGAATGCTTCTGTCATTTACGTGCCACCACCCTTCGCTGCTGACGCCATTTTAGAAGCGATTGACGCGGAAATCGAACTGGCCGTTTGTATCACTGAAGGGATCCCGGTTCTGGATATGGTGCGTGTGAAGCGTGCGTTGCAAAATTCCAAGACGCGCCTGATCGGCCCTAATTGCCCAGGTATCATCACGCCTGGCGAATGTAAGATCGGTATTATGCCGGGTCACATTCATCAGAAGGGTTCTGTTGGTGTTGTTTCCCGTTCGGGTACTTTGACATATGAAGCTGTTGGTCAGACGTCTGCAGTTGGTCTTGGCCAGTCTACATGTGTGGGTATCGGCGGTGATCCGGTGAACGGGACAAACTTTATTGATGTATTGGAACTGTTTTTGGCCGATGACCAGACTGAATCCATCATCATGATCGGTGAGATCGGTGGTTCTGCAGAAGAAGAAGCTGCTGAATTCCTGAAATCATCAAAAGTGAAAAAACCTGTTGTTGGCTTTATTGCTGGCCGTACGGCACCTCCAGGTCGTCGCATGGGTCATGCGGGTGCGATCATCTCCGGCGGTAAAGGCGGCGCTGAAGACAAGATCGAAGCCATGCAGTCTGCAGGTATTACCGTTGCTGACTCTCCTTCTGCTTTGGGGACAACCCTGGCGGAAGTGCTGAAAGGCTAATGTATTAAATCGCAGGGGTAGCCCTTGCTACCCCTGCACTCCTTTTTTTGGTCCGGCCTAGGGAATAAATGATTATGCTGAATGGCTCTAGTGGCGAATTTGTCGAATCCCTTTTTGAACGTTATTTGGAAAATCCGGGGTCTGTTGACCCTTCGTGGCAAACGTATTTTGCGGAATTGGCCCAAGGGGCGCAAAAAGCCGTGAGCCGTGCACAGGCAGAAGATAAAAAATTAAGCGATTGGCATCAGTCCGAAGAAGAAGACCTGTTGTTGGCGCTGGATCCGGGCTTGGAAGTACCGAAAGCCCCGGCAAAGAAAAAAGACAAAGCCGCAACGGTTGAATTCGATGAAAAAGAGCTGCGGGCTAATACGCTCGATTCTATTCGGTTATTGATGATGATCCGCGCGTATCGTGTGCGGGGACATCTAAAGGCCAATCTGGATCCGTTAGGGTTGACAGAGCCTGAATACCATCCGGAGTTGGACCCGGCGACCTATGGCTTTAGTGAGGCCGATATGGATCGCCCGATTTTTATTGATAATGTGCTGGGGCTGGAAACGGCAACGGTGCGTGAAGTGCTGTCTATTCTGGATCGGACATATTGTTCCACGGTTGGTGTGGAATTTATGCATATTTTTGAACCCGATGAGAAGGCCTGGATTCAAGGCCGGATCGAAGGGCGCGATAAAGAAATTCATTTTACCAATGAAGGTAAAACCGCGATTATGCAGAAACTGATCGAGGCAGAAAACTTCGAACAGTTCCTGGCACGCAAATACATTGGCACAAAACGATTTGGCCTTGATGGCGGAGAAGCATTAATCCCGGCTTTGGAAGCGATCGTGAAGACCGGTGGTCAGATGGGTGTGAAAGAAATCGTGATCGGTATGTCACACCGTGGTCGCCTGAACGTGCTGACCAATTTCATGAAAAAGCCTTTTCGGGCGATTTTCCACGAATTCCATGGCGGGTCTTACAAACCGGAAGATGTGGAAGGGTCCGGCGATGTGAAATATCATCTGGGCACATCTGCGGACAGGGAATTTGATGGCAATCTGGTACATTTGTCATTGACGCCGAATCCGTCCCATCTGGAAGCCGTTGACCCGGTAGCCTTGGGGAAAGCGCGGGCAAAAATGATGCAGCGGCACGACCGTGACGGCGAATCTGTGCTGACATTGTTAATGCATGGTGATGCGGCCTTTGCCGGGCAGGGACTGGTCGCAGAATGCTTCGATTTGTCAGGGTTGCGTGGGTATCGTACCGGGGGTACGGTCCATGTGGTCGTGAATAACCAGATCGGCTTTACAACAGCCCCGCATTTTTCACGGACATCGCCTTATTGTTCTGATATTGCCAAATCTGTTCAGGCCCCGATTTTCCATGTGAACGGGGATGATCCAGAGGCTGTGGTTTATGCGATGAAAGTGGCAACCGAATTCCGGCAGATATTCAAAAAAGATGTGGTCGTGGATATGATTTGTTATCGCCGCTTTGGCCATAATGAAGGCGATGAACCAGCGTTCACACAGCCATTAATGTATAAGCGCATTAAGAACCACCCGTTTGTCAGTAAGATTTATACGGAACGGTTGGCGGCGGAAGGCGTGCTGGGCGAGGCCGATGTTGATCACATGCGTCGTGAGTTTAATGCCTATTTGGAAGGTGAAATGGACGCGGCGGCGAACTTTAAGCCGGAAAAAGCCGATTGGCTGGAAGGTGAATGGTCGGGTGTCGGTGTTGCAAGAGATAGCGGGACTGAGCGTCGGGCTGATACCGGTGTAGATATCGAAACCCTGAAAGAAATGGGTAAGGTACTGACAGAGGTGCCTGATAATCTTGAGGTTCATAGGACTTTGCGCCGGGTATTGGCGGCAAAAGAAGCCATGTTCGATAAAGGCGAAGGTTTTGATTGGGCGACGGCAGAAGCTCTCGCTTTTTCCACCTTGATTAAAGAAGGCTATCGGGTGCGCCTATCGGGGCAGGATTCCGAACGGGGGACATTTTCTCACCGTCATTCTGTCTGGGTCGACCAGAATACAGAAAGACGCTATACGCCGATGGCGACCATTGAGGGACCCCACAAGCGCGCCACCTATGAGGTTCATAACTCAGCCCTGTCAGAGGCGGGTGTATTGGGTTATGAATACGGTTATAGCCTGGCCGAACCTAATGCGTTGGTTCTATGGGAAGGGCAATTTGGCGATTTCGCCAACGGTGCGCAGGTTATTATCGACCAGTTTATTTCATCAGCAGAACATAAATGGTTGCGGATGTCCGGGCTGGTGATGTTATTGCCGCACGGATATGAAGGTCAGGGGCCGGAACATTCCTCCGCACGGCTGGAGCGGTATTTGCAGCTTTGTGCGGAAGATAATCTTCAGGTGGCGAACTGTACAACGCCTGCAAACTATTACCATATTTTGCGCCGGCAAATGCACCGTAGTTTCCGGAAGCCATTAATTCTGATGACGCCGAAATCTCTTTTGCGCCACAAAAAAGCGGTTTCTTCGCTTGAGGAAATGGGGCCGGGGAGCCAATTCCACCGGGTTCTATGGGATAGTGCGGAAAGCCATCCGCATCAGGTCAAGGTTAAGCTGAAGTCTGATGACAAGATTAAACGTGTCGTTCTGTGTAGTGGTAAAGTCTATTATGACTTGCTGGAAGAACGTGATCAGCGCGATCAGCGCGATACGTATATCCTGCGGGTTGAACAGCTATACCCTTATCCGAATGGTGCGATTGTTCATGAATTAAAACGCTTTACCAATCTGGAAACGGTGGTGTGGTGTCAGGAAGAACCACGCAATATGGGGGCGTGGAGCTTTATTGAGCCGTATATCGAAGAAAGTTTAAGTGAACTGGATGTGGGGCCACAACGGCCGTTATATGCAGGCCGCAAAGCGGCAGCAGCCCCCGCGACGGGTTTAATGTCACGGCATATCCAGCAACAAGAAGAATTAGTGGATCAGGCGCTGAGTATGTATTAAGCGCACGAAAAAATGATGCCTGTTATTACAGGTAAGGGAACAACAAAGCCAAAAGGGTTACAGGGAAGAGGGCCCGGGTTTTGTAAAAAAGAAGATTAGGAGATACGTTAATGGCTACTGAAATCAAGGTTCCTACCCTTGGTGAGTCTATCACTGAAGCCACGGTTGCAAAATGGTATAAAAACGTCGGCGATAAAGTTGCTGTCGATGAACTGATATGTGATCTGGAAACAGATAAATTATCTGTGGAAGTGATGGCTACTGCAGAGGGCGTGATTACGGAGATCGTGGCCCCGGAAGGTAGTAACGTCGAAGTTGATGGATTGCTTGCACATATTGATGCAAATGGTGCGGCCGCGTCATCGGAAGCACCCGCTGCTTCTGCATCTGCAGAGATCCCGGAAAAACCAGCGACATCCGCGGAAACAGCCGTGGTGAAAGTACCGACATTGGGTGAATCCATTACTGAAGCGACAGTTTCCAAATGGTACAAATCTGTCGGTGACAGTGTTGCGATGGATGAACTGATTTGCGACCTGGAGACAGACAAGCTGTCCGTAGAAGTGACGGCAACGGCCGCCGGGGTCCTGACGGAAATATTGGCCGCTGAAGGCAGTAACGTCGAAGTTGATGCGGATTTGGCCAAAATTGATGCGAATGGCGCGGCTGCGGCACCATCAAAGCCCGCCGCTGGGGCTGCTGAAGCGGCGGATGCGCCAGCACCTGCGGCACCATCTCCTGCGCCTGCACCAGCGGTTGCGACAGAGCAAGAGACGAATGGCGTTGCCATGATGCCGTCTGCTGCAAAATTGGTGGCGCAGCATAAGTTGGATGCCGCTGTCATTCCGGCGACCGGAACCGGTGGAAGTTTGACAAAGGGCGATGTGCTCAAGTTCCTGGAGACCGGGGAAGAAAAAGCCGCCCCGGCACCAGTGGCGCCTGCACCACAGGCCCAGGTGGCACCTGAGGTGGTGGCTTCGCCACGCGAGGAGGCCGTGCCGATGAGCCGTTTACGCCGGCGCGTTGCAGAGCGCTTAAAAGAAGCGCAGAACACTGCGGCGATGCTCACGACCTATAACGAGGTGGACATGAGCGCGGTTATGGAACTGCGTAGTGAATACCGCGATGTGTTTGAAAAGAAACACGGCGTGCGGATGGGCTTTATGTCTTTCTTTGTCAAAGCGTGTGTGCAGGCGTTGAAAGAAGTGCCGGAAGTCAATGCGGAAATCCGCGGCGATGATATCGTTTATAAAAATTACTTTGACATCGGTGTGGCAGCCAGCACGCCGTCCGGTCTTGTGGTGCCAGTGGTGCGTAATTGCGACACGCTGGGCTTTGCTGAAGTAGAGCAGGAAATCGGGCGTTTGGGTAAGAAGGCCCGTGACGGCAAATTGACGATGGATGAAATGACCGGGGGTAGCTTTACCATTTCCAATGGGGGCATTTTTGGTTCTTTGATGTCGTCGCCGATTTTGAATGCGCCGCAATCGGGTATTCTGGGTATGCATGCTATTAAAAAGCGGGCCGTGGTAATTGATGATCAAATCGTGATCCGGCCGATGATGTATCTGGCATTAAGTTACGACCACCGTATCGTTGATGGCAAAGGGGCGGTGACGTTCCTGGTGCGCGTGAAAGAAAATCTGGAAGATCCGCAACGTCTGCTGTTAGACCTGTAATTTATAAAATCATCAAGAGTGTGAGGTATACCCATGAGCGAAGACAAATTTGATCTTGTGGTTATAGGTGCCGGACCGGGCGGGTATGTCGCTGCTATTCGTGCAGCGCAATTAGGGCTTAATGTGGCCTGCGTTGATAAACGCGGGGAGCCTGGTGGGACGTGCCTAAATGTAGGCTGTATGCCGTCAAAGGCTTTATTGCATGCTTCCGAACTGTATGAAGAAGCCAATCACGGCATGGCGCAGTTCGGCGTGAAGATTGATAAGGTCGGTTTAGACCTGAAGACAATGATGGGGCATAAGGAAAAGGTCGTTTCTGATTTGACCGGTGGTGTCCGTTTCTTGCTGAAAAAGAATAAGGTCGAATATATCGAAGGAGCGGCGACCCTGAAAGATGCGACAACGGTTGATGTGGCATTGAACAAGGGGGGAGAACGTCAGCTTAAAACCCAGTATGTGATGATTGCAACGGGTTCGGAAGTCGCCAGTTTGCCGGGTGTGGAGATTGACGAAAAGCAGGTTGTGAGTTCAACCGGTGCCTTGTCCCTGCCGAAGGTGCCAAAACATATGGTCGTGATCGGTGGCGGTGTGATCGGTTTGGAAATGGGGTCTGTGTGGTCCCGTTTGGGCGCAGAAGTGACGGTCGTGGAATTTATGGACCGCATCACACCGGAAATGGATGGTGAGGTGTCCAAACAATTCCAGCGTATTTTAGCCAAACAGGGCATTACTTTCAAAACGTCTACGAAAGTGACCGAGGTTAAGAAAACTAAAACGGCTGTGACATTGACTGTGGAGCCGGCCAAGGGTGGCGATGCGGAAAAAATCAAATGTGATGTTGTCTTAGTCTCAGTAGGTCGTAAACCGCATACGGCGGGTCTGGGCCTGGAAAATGTCGGCGTGGTGCTGGATGAACGGGGCCGCATTGAAACAGATGCCCATTTCCGCACCAATGTGGCCGGTATTTATGCCATTGGTGATGTGATTAAAGGCCCCATGCTGGCGCATAAGGCGGAAGATGAAGGTATGGCTTGTGCCGAAATCATCGCTGGATATGCCGGACATGTGAATTATGATGCTATTCCGGGTGTGATTTATACCATGCCGGAAGTTGCTGCCGTGGGCAAAACAGAAGAGCAACTGAAAGCGGATAACGTAGACTATAGCGTTGGTAAGTTTCCGTTTAGTGCCAATAGCCGGGCGAAGGCGAATGCGGCAACGGAAGGTTTTGTGAAAATTTTGTCCTGTAACAAAACGGATAAGGTGTTGGGGGCGCATATTATCGGTGCCAATGCGGGCAATATGATTGCAGAGCTGGCCCTGGCTATTGAATGCGGCATTGCCGCCGAAGATATTGCCCTGACCAGCCACGCGCACCCCACAGAGATGGAAGCTGTGCGTGAGGCGGCACTTGCCACTGATAAACGGGCGATCCATGCGTAAACGATGATTTGGCAACAGTTGAGCGCGCGCTGATTTGTCAGAAGATGGAAATATGAGGCGGCCCCCTTGGGGCCGTCTTTATTTTGGCAGGCTGTGATAGGCTGCCAAGGCTGCATTGCGTGTGGTACCGTGATCTATGAGGGGGGCAGGATAGTTGCCGCCGATAACTACCTGTGCTTGCTGTAGAACAGACGCGGGTGCCGCCCACGGGGCATGAAGATGATTGTTGGGAAGGGCGGCGAGCTCCGGAAGCCATTGGCGGATATAGTTGCCCTCTGGGTCAAATTTTTCTGATTGGCGCAGGGGGTTGAAGATCCGAAAATACGGGGCGGCATCGGCCCCTGATCCTGCGACCCATTGCCATCCGGCGGTATTATTGGCGATGTCGGCATCCACCAATGTATCCCAAAACCACCGTTCTCCCAGTCTCCAGTCTATCCGTAGATTTTTTGTCAAGAAGCTGGCGGTAACCATGCGCAGGCGGTTGGGCGTTGTGCCTGTCTGCCACAATTGACGCATGGCAGCGTCAATAAAGGGATAGCCTGTCTGACCTTGTTGCCATTTATGCAACGCATCGGGATTATGGTCCCATGGAAAATGATTAAAACGGTTATTTAAGGCGCGGGTAGGCATATGCGGAAAATGGTGCAAGAGATAATAACTGAAGTCCCGCCACGCCAATTGACGTAAATATGCCATTGTGGCGTTTGCCTGATCGGGGTGTTGGTCCATATGGTGCTGCATGTCGGCCCAGATGCGGCGAGGACTTATTTGCCCACAGGCCAGCCAGGGCGATAGGGCAGAGGTGGAATCAGAAGCGGGGATATCCCGTTGATGTTGATAGTGGGGCAGGTTGCCAGAGATAAAGTCCTTTAGCCGGTCATGTGCGGCTGCCTCGGTGGGATTCCATATGTAGGAGAAATATTTGGCCCAATTGGGTGTTGTCGGCAGCAGTGCCCAGCTTTCCAGATTGTCTGTTTTGACAAGGGAGAAATCCTCAATAGCAGAGACTTTAGGTGTCGTTTTCGTGACAGAAGGCGCGCTGTGGGAAAATTGCTGCAGTAATGCTTTCCAGAAAGGCGTGAACACCTTGTAAGGCTGACCGGATTTGTTGAGAAAAATTGCCGGGTCATCAAGAAGTAATTGTCCTGACGTCTGCTTTAGCGTGAGGTTCTGTTTGTCACAAAATAATGATAATTTTTGTATGATATCTTTGTCATAGGGGGAGAGCGGACGCGTCGTAAAAATCGCATCGGCAGCGATGTCCTGACTGATCTGCTGTAAAATCTTCAGCGCAGAACCTTTGCGTAAGACCAGTTTCAAGTGGTGAGAGAAGAGGGTATGGCTTAAGTCTTTAAGCGCGTAATGCAGCCACCAACGTCGCGCCCCACCCAATTTTTCCTGCGCGGGCATATCTGTATCATCAATATATATCGGCAGGACAGCATACCCCTCAGCCAAAGCTGTTTGTATTGCCGGGTTGTCATGAAAACGAAGGTCATGACGCAGCCATATAATCGCTACTTTTTTCATAACCCATTATACGTTTTTACGTGAAGATGGATCATTGCTAGCGGAAGAGGGCAGCTTATTAAGTCTTTGGTCTTTGGCGGTGTTTTGTGTGGTTGCAGAGGGGTGGGCCATATTATAGACATCCAGAAGATATGCGGTATCAACATCGGTGTAATATTGGGTTGTGGCTAGACTTTCATGCCCCAGTAATTGTTGTATTGTTCTTAAGTCCCCCCCGCCCGTGAGAAGGTGTGTCGCAAAACTATGACGTAAGGCGTGGGGCGTTGCCGAGGACGGCAATCCCAATGCGAGACGGAGCTGTTGCATGGTTTTCTGTACCTGGCGGGGGTTGAGCCGCCCACCGCGGCTACCACGAAACAGGGGCTCATCAGCGGCCATGGTATAAGGACAGCGTTTCACATAATCAGCTACGGCCTCACGGACGACAGGAAGTAAGGGGACAAGCCGTTCTTTTTGGCGTTTGCCTAACACCCTTAATGTGTCTGTCTCAGGCCATTGTCCGTAATTTAGATTTAGGGCTTCCGAGAGCCGCAGTCCCGCCCCATAGAGCAATGTCATGATTGCCACATTACGGGCATTCTGCCAGCCAGATTCCAGGGACGCCGCCGTATCCAGAAGCTTCTGCGTCGATTGTTCCGTCAGTGGGCGGGGAAGACGTTTTGCGCGCTTGGGGGCTTGTATCAGGGCGATAGAATCGTTCGTGATAGCGCCGTAGCGTTTCTGAAAACGAAAAAAGCTACGCACGGCAGAAAATTCACGGGCAATAGAGGAGGCGCTCAGACCATCCCGCCGCCGGTCTGCGAGGAAGGCGCGAAAATCCCGGGCCTGCAACGATTCCAGGTCATTGACCGAAGGGCGATGCCCAAGATGGCCGGTGAGAAAGGCCAGGAAATGATCCATGTCGCGGGTATATGCTGATAGCGTGTGTGGGGAGACCTGCCGTTCTGACGCCAGATAACGTTGCCAGTCATCATAACAGTCCTGTAGGTTCATCGGTCATCCTGAATTAAGGGGTTGCGGCATATTGACCGCTTTTTGCCGGAGGCTTTAGTCGCGCAGCGGCGTTTGACGGTCACGCATAATCCATTGTTGCATACATCTGCGTAGTACCCCTTCGAGAAAACGGAGAAGCTCGGTTCCCTGCCCGGGGGTGAACGTGTCCGGATCGCGGGTACCAAAGGCCAATATACCCGTTGGTGTGAATTCTGTATCATGGATCCGGATAAGGGCTTCGGCCTGTACCAAAGGGGCTGCCGGACCAAAAAGTTCCACATTGCCTTCTATGTTACCGCGAAGGATGACGGCATTATCCTGATCCAGATAATGGGCTGTGCGCCCTTCTGCCAGTAGACGTTCGGACCCTATTTCAGGCGGGGGGCAATGACGGTCATTTTCAAAGCAAATGGACACGACATCTACCTGCAGAATATCCGGCCAGTCATGGGTTACAATATGCCCCATATGTTCGAAACTGGTCGCGTCTAGCACAGCAAGGGCGGCTTCGTGAATCAGATGTTGGATCGAGAGGTTATTGCGCGTCGCCGCAATAATTGTGCCCTGATAATCGTTCAGGGAATTCAAGCGTTCCCGTAATTGTACGACCATGCTTTGCTGAAGGTCGACGACATTATCCCCATGATGACGGGTAGGGGGAGTCAGTAACTCCAGCAATTCAGGGTGATGCAGGAAGAAATCAGGATGCGCGTTCAAGAAAGCAGCAACTTGTTCTGCGCTTATTTCCTCGGTCTGGTCGGGAACGTTCTGATCCACGAATTGATAGCCTGTTTTTTGTGATCGTTATTTCAGGATAGTTTGCCCTGTTTTTGCCCAATCGTCCATAAAAGCTGCAAGTCCGTTATCAGTTAGAGGATGTTTCGAGAGTTGCCGTATGACTTTAGGTGGAATAGTGCAGACATCGGCACCAATGCGTGCGGCGTCTGTTACATGAATAGGGTGACGAACGCTCGCAACCAGAATTTCAGTTTTGAAATCATAATTATCATAAATGGTGCGGATATCTTCGATCAGGGACATGCCGTCCTGTCCAATATCATCATGCCGCCCGACAAACGGGCTGATGAAGCTGGCCCCGGCCTTGGCCGCCAATAAAGCCTGCGCGGCGGAGAAGCATAAGGTGACATTAACCATACGGCCCTTGTCGGCAAAATATTTACAAGCTTTCAATCCATCAACTGTAAGAGGGACTTTCAACGCGACATTATCCGCAATGGCTAAAACAACTTCGCCTTCTTTTATCATACCTTCGTAGTCCAGCGCGGTAACCTCACCGCTGACGGGGCCGTCAACAATATCGCAGATTTCGGCAATGACGTCGAGAAAGTCGCGGCCGCTTTTGGCGATCAGGGAGGGGTTTGTTGTCACGCCATCCAACAGTCCGGTGGTGGCGAGGTCGCGGATTTCATCAATATCAGCGGTATCGACGAAGAACTTCATAATATATTGCTCCTGATAATGGATATAGTTCGGGGTAGCGCGTTTCGCAGGCCATGGCAAGCGTCATATTGCTCATTTTATAATATGCCATATAGTGCAACATATATCGTAACAGGAAAACCATACAAAACTGTGTCAGATCTTTTTGAAACCCGCCGCCTTCGGGTATTGTTGCCGCGTCCTTTGCTGGGACCGCTGGATTATGCTTGCGGGCAAGAATTGTTGGCGGGGGACAGTCCTTTGAAAACAGGAGATTTTGTCCGCGTCCCGCTGGCAGGGCGCAAGGAAATAGGCGTGGTGTGGGCAGATGGAAACCATGAAGAAGAGGGCGACCTCTTACCACTAGAAAAATTAAAACCGATACAACAGAGGTTGTCTCTACCGCCTTTGCCGGACACGTTATGTCGCTTTATTGACTGGGTTGCGGATTATACACTGACGCAACCCGGTGCTGTGCTGAAGATGGCGATGAGTGTGCCACGTGCCGTAGAAGAGATGCCCCGGCGTACGTTATATGTGGGTGGCGGGAGTCTGCCGTCTAAAATGACGGATGCGCGCCGCGCTGTACTGGCGGTGGCGGCCGATGGCAGGGCGCGCAGCGTACAGGACTTTGCCCGCCGGGCTGATGTCAGCGCCTCCGTGGTACGGGGGCTGGTCAAAGCAGAAAGCCTTTTGCCAATTCAGGTGGCCGGAGATGATGACTTTCCCGTACCAGACGGGTTTCGTCATGGCCCGGCTTTGTCTAACGATCAAACGGCCGCCGCATTAGCGTTGCGCGAAGGGGTGCAGCAGGGTGCCTTCGCCGTGTATCTGCTGGAAGGGGTAACCGGGTCAGGTAAGACAGAGGTCTATTTTGAAGCCATTGCCGAAGCAATCCGCGCGACAACAGGGCAGGTGATGGTGTTGTTGCCGGAAATTGCCTTAACTTCACAATGGCTGGACCGGTTTCGGGAACGTTTTGGTGAGGCCCCGGTGGTCTGGCATTCTGATTTAACGTTGGCCCAACGCCGCCGCGCGTGGATGGCTGTCGCAAGCGGGCAGGCCCGTGTTGTTGTCGGGGCGCGATCCGCATTGTTTTTGCCGTTTGCTGAGTTGTCGTTAATTGTCGTCGATGAGGAGCATTCACCTACCTATAAGCAGGAAGAGGGGGTGATGTATAACGCCCGCGATATGGCCGTGGTGCGTGGAAAAATGTCGGCATGTGCTGTTGTCTTAGCCTCTGCGACACCGTCACTGGAAACACTGATAAATGCCCAGTCGGAGAAATACCATTGGCTTTATCTGGGGGAGCGGCACGGGGAGGCCGTCTTGCCGGATATTGAAGCCATTGATATGCGAAAAATGAAAATGCCTGCGGGTCAATGGCTGTCGCCGCCTCTGGTGGATGCGCTGGGGGCGGGATTAGAAAAGGGTGAGCAAAGTTTATTATATCTCAACCGGCGGGGTTATGCCCCATTGACACTATGCCGGTCTTGCGGTCATCGCTTTGAGTGCGCCAGCTGTTCGGCCTGGTTGGTAGAGCACCGTCATAAACATCAATTGATGTGCCATCATTGCGGATATCACACGACGATGCCGGATAAATGCCCGTCCTGTGAGGCAGAAGATAGTCTGGCGGCGTGTGGTCCTGGTGTGGAACGTTTGGCCGAAGAAGTGGAACGGCTTTGGCCGGAAGCCCGGGTCGCAATCATGGCCAGCGACGTGATGGGACATCCTGAGCGGGCGCGCCAAATGATCCGCCAGATAACGGATCACGAAGTGGATATTATTATCGGTACCCAGATTGTCACCAAGGGATATCATTTTCCTGCGTTGACACTTGTCGGGGTGATTGATGCGGATTTGGGGCTGGGTGGTGGTGATCCAAGAGCCGCAGAACGCACATTCCAGCAATTGGAACAAGTGGCGGGCCGTGCAGGTCGCGCGGAAAAGCCTGGTCGCGTATTTTTGCAGAGCTATATGCCGGACCATCCGGTGATGGCGGCCCTTATTGCCGGGGAAAGGGATGCATTTTATGAACAGGAGGCCGAGTCGCGTGAACGTCAGGGGATGCCACCATTTGGAAAGCTTGTGGGGCTGATTCTATCGGGCGCAGATATGGCGAAGGTGGCAGATGCGGCACGTCATTTTGTCCGCTATGCCCCCAGGGATCCGCGGATTCAGGTATTGGGGCCGGTGCCGGCGCCGCTGGCGCGGTTGCGCGATCGGCATCGTTATCGAATATTATTAAAAGCCGAAAAGGGCATAAATGTGCAGAAGGTCCTGAGTCATTGGCAAAAAACCGCGCCGAAAATGAAAGGGGTGCGTTTGCAGATTGATGTTGATCCACATAGTTTTTATTAGCCTTTTTGGCAGGCTTCTGCGGCTTATGCTGCAGCGCAAGAACAAAAATGGAAGTTTCCGACTTAATCCAAGACAAAAGTTGGGTTGCAGGATGCAGAACTGTGTGTTAGTAACCGCCCGACAGCCGATAAATGGTGTCTTTACATCGGGCAACTTTTCGTTAGGTTAAGATGTCTTTGTTATTCGGTATTGAACACAGAATTCAGGGAACAACCAGGTGTCATCTGAACAAGCTCCCAATAGTGCTACACAGCGTGTATCCGTTTCTGGCCTAGCAGGTCGCTATGCTGTGGCTTTATTTGATCTGGCGCAGGAAAATGATGCGCTGGCAGATATTGCCAATGATCTGGATACAGTTGCTACACTTATTCGTGATAGCGAGGATTTCGCATCACTCATTAATTCTCCCATTCTTTCCCGCGCAGAACAAGGGGCAGCGATAGTGGCTTTGGCGCAGGAATTGAAACTCAATGCATTGCTCGGTAATTTCCTTGGCGTTGTGGCGCAGAATCGCCGTCTGCCGGATCTGGGCAAGATGATTGAAGCACTTCACGCTCTTTTGGCGCAGTTCAAAGGGGAAGTCAGCGCAACTGTGACCAGTGCACAGTCGTTGACAGATGCCCAGTTGTCTGCTTTGAAAGACAAACTCAAATCTTTGGTCGGTCGTGATGTGAATGTGGAAACGAAGATTGATGCTGAACTGCTTGGCGGTTTGGTTGTCAATATTGGTTCCCGCATGATTGACAGCTCGCTCCGGACTAAACTGGCTAATCTTGAAGAATCGATGAAAGAGGTTGGATAATGGACATCCGTGCCGCCGAAATTTCCAAGATCCTGAAGGAGCAAATTTCTAACTTTGGTGCCGAAGCAGAGGTGTCTGAAGTTGGAAAAGTGCTGTCTGTCGGGGATGGTATCGCTCGTGTATATGGGCTGGATAATGTTCAGGCCGGGGAAATGGTTGAATTTCCCGGTGGTATTCAGGGTATGGCCCTGAACCTGGAAAGTGACAACGTGGGTGTTGTTATTTTCGGGTCTGACCGGGACATTAAAGAGGGTGATAGCGTTAAACGGACCGGGAGCATTGTGGATGTGCCGGTTGGTAAAGGTCTATTGGGCCGCGTTGTTGATGGTTTGGGTAATCCGATCGATGGAAAAGGCCCGCTGACGGATGTAACGCGGACACGGGTTGAGGTGAAAGCCCCTGGCATTATTCCCCGTAAATCTGTTCATGAGCCGGTACAGACAGGTCTGAAAGCGATTGACAGCTTGGTGCCGGTCGGCCGTGGCCAGCGTGAGCTGATTATTGGCGACCGTCAGACAGGTAAAACTGCGGTGGCAATTGATACATTTATCAATCAGAAGCCAATGCATGCGGGTGATGACGAAAGCAAGAAGCTGTATTGCATTTATGTCGCCGTGGGTCAGAAGCGTTCGACAGTTGCCCAGATTGTGAAGTCTTTGGAAGAGCGTGGCGCCATGGAATATTCCATTGTTGTTGCTGCGACCGCGTCAGAGCCTGCTCCATTGCAGTATCTGGCACCTTACACAGGGACCACAATGGGTGAGTTCTTCCGTGATAATGCCATGCACGCGCTGATTGTTCATGATGATCTGTCCAAACAGGCTGTGGCGTATCGTCAGATGTCACTGTTGCTACGTCGTCCTCCAGGGCGTGAAGCGTATCCCGGGGATGTTTTCTATCTGCATTCACGTCTGCTGGAACGTGCGGCGAAAATGTCAGATGACAAAGGGGCAGGTTCCTTGACGGCGCTGCCTGTTATTGAAACGCAGGCTGGTGACGTATCCGCCTATATTCCAACCAACGTGATTTCGATTACCGATGGTCAGATCTTCCTGGAAACAGAATTGTTCTATCAGGGTATTCGTCCGGCCATTAACGTTGGTTTGTCAGTGTCTCGGGTGGGGTCTGCGGCGCAGATTAAAGCCATGAAACAGGTTGCGGGTTCCATTAAACTGGAACTGGCACAGTATCGTGAGATGGCGGCCTTTGCGCAGTTTGGTTCTGATCTGGATGCTTCTACGCAGAAGCTGTTGAATCGCGGTGCGCGCCTGACAGAGCTATTGAAACAGGCCCAGTTTAGCCCATTGCTGGTTGAAGAGCAGGTCGTTTCAATCTTCGCGGGCGTGAACGGTTATCTGGACGGTATCAATACGGCAGACGTGACACGTTTTGAAGAAGCATTCTTGTCAGAAATGCGGGCAAAGCATCAGGGTGTTCTGGACACTATTCGTGACGAACAAAAAGTTTCTGATGCTACAGAGGCTAAACTGAAAGAGATCCTGGAACAATTTACCAAGACCTTTTCTTAAGTCTCACGTGTCAAGAAGGATAACGCATAATGCCAAGCCTTAAGGACCTTAAAATTCGGATCGATAGTGTCAAATCGACACAGAAGATCACGAAAGCCATGAAAATGGTCGCGGCGGCGAAACTTCGCCGCGCCCAAGAGGCTGCTGAGTCCGCCCGTCCTTACGCGGAACGGATGGATCAGGTTCTGGCCTCTCTTGGTGGTAGTATGGTCGGCCAGGTTGGTGCGCCGAAACTGCTCGCCGGTACGGGCGCGGATGAAACGCACTTGTTGGTCGTGGCCACGTCAGAACGTGGACTTTGCGGCGGTTTTAACACCAATATTATTAAAGCCGCGAACCGTAAAATCCGTCGCTTGCTGGCAGACGGCAAGACTGTAAAGATTTTGTGTGTAGGCCGTAAAGGATATCAGGCGCTTAGACGTGAACACCAAAGCCGTATTGTGGATAGCATTGACATGTCTGGTGTGAAAACACTGGGTTATGGTGATGCGTCCGGCATTGCGGAGCGTCTACTGGATATGTTTGAGGCTGAAGAATTTGATGTTTGCACTGTCTTTTACGCCAAATTCAAATCAGCATTAGAACAAATCGTAACAGAGCAGCAGCTTATACCTGCGGCCATTGAAGAAGAGGATGCGTCTGCATCTGCTGATCTTGGCGGGGCTGTTTACGATTACGAGCCAGATGAAAGTGAAATTCTGGAAGATTTGTTGCCACGCAATGTTGGGGTGCAGATTTTTCGGGCTTTGCTGGAAAATGCGGCAAGTGAACAGGGCGCACGCATGAGTGCCATGGACAATGCTACACGGAATGCGGGTGATATGATCGAGAAGTTGACGTTGACGTACAACCGGACACGTCAGGCGGTCATTACCAGTGAATTGATTGAAATTATTTCGGGCGCTGAGGCGCTGTAATAGAGAGCTGTAAGCTAAAGGGCTAACGCCCGGGAGAACGTAGGATGACGAAAAACGTAGGTCGCATCACCCAGGTTATTGGGGCGGTTGTGGACGTGCAGTTCGATGGCGAACTGCCCAATATCCTGACTGCTTTGGAAACGGACAATCAGGGCAACCGTCTGGTTTTGGAAGTTGCCCAGCATTTGGGTGAAAACATTGTTCGGACCATTGCCATGGACGCCACCGAAGGTCTGGTGCGCGGTCAGGAAGTTGAAGATACAGGGGCGCCTATTTCTGTGCCTGTTGGGCCAGAGACATTGGGACGTATTTTGAACGTGATCGGTGAGCCGATTGACGAGCGCGGCCCGATTGAGACAAAGGCCAAAGCCCCTATCCATAATGATGCTCCTGATTTTGTGGAACAGTCCACGGAAGCTGAAATTCTGGTAACCGGTATTAAGGTTGTTGACCTGCTGGCACCTTATGCAAAGGGTGGTAAAATTGGTCTGTTCGGTGGTGCCGGTGTGGGTAAAACCGTTCTGATTATGGAACTGATCAACAACATCGCTAAAGGCCACGGTGGTTACTCTGTGTTTGCCGGTGTGGGGGAACGTACCCGTGAAGGTAACGATCTGTACCACGAGATGATCGAATCCAGCGTTATTGATCTAGAAGGCGACCAGTCCAAGGCGGCGCTTGTCTACGGTCAGATGAATGAGCCTCCCGGGGCGCGTTCCCGTGTGGCACTGACAGGTCTGACACTGGCGGAATATTTTCGTGATCAGGAAGGTCAGGACGTGTTGTTCTTCGTGGATAACATCTTCCGCTTTACACAGGCCGGTTCCGAAGTGTCCGCGTTGTTGGGTCGTATTCCTTCTGCCGTGGGTTATCAGCCAACACTGGCGACAGACATGGGGGCTCTGCAGGAGCGTATTACCTCAACAAATAAAGGGTCGATTACATCGGTTCAGGCGATTTACGTGCCGGCGGATGATTTGACCGATCCGGCCCCTGCGGCATCATTTGCTCACCTGGATGCGACAACCGTTCTGTCACGTCAGATTGCGGAACTGGGGATTTACCCGGCGGTGGATCCACTGGATTCAACATCCCGTATTCTGGAGCCTGCCGTTGTGGGTGACGAGCATTATCAGGTTGCCCGTGATGTGCAGGAAATTCTGCAGAAATATAAATCATTGCAGGACATCATTGCTATTTTGGGTATGGATGAACTGTCTGAAGAAGATAAGCTGGTTGTGGCACGTGCCCGTAAAGTTCAGCGTTTCCTTAGCCAGCCGTTCCATGTGGCGGAAGTGTTCACTGGCTTCCCGGGTAAACTGGTTGCTCTGGAAGACACGATCAAAGGCTTTAAAGCGATTGTGGCTGGTGAATATGATGATCTGCCGGAGGCTGCTTTCTACATGGTGGGCTCTATTGAAGAAGCCATCGAAAAAGCCGAAAAAATGGCTGCTGACGCGGCTTAGGGCTGAACTTTAACGCAAGGTGACCGGCAATGGCGGATATAGTGAACTTTGAACTGGTTTCTCCTGAACGGCTATTGATGTCGGCGGAGGCGGAAATGGTTGTGGTTCCCGGTGTCGAAGGGGATATCGGCGTACTACCGGGCCATGCGCCATTGGTGACGACTATTCGTCCAGGAATCGTTGAAGTGCATAATGACGGTGCCGATTTGGTGAAGTTGTTTGTGCGGGGTGGTTTCGCTGAAATCACGGGTACAACGCTGACCGTGTTGGCGGAAGAGGCGATGGCCCTTTCGGAAATTGATCGGGCCGCGATTGAGCAAGAATTGCAAAATTGCAATGAGGACATTCAGGATGCCAAGGATGCGGCAACGCGCGCCAAGGCGGAAGATGCCCGCGACCGTGCACAGGAAGTGCTGCAAGCATTGGATGATGCCGCCGCTTAAGGCTCTGACTTATCTCAAGTCGACAAAGACATGTAAAAAAAGGCCCTGCCGGAAATGGTAGGGCCTTTTTGCTTTACTAACTTTTCTATTGCTGACTTATGTACTTCTATTTATTGTTTTTTCCATTGGGGGGAGATACATGATTATTTGTGGCTCCTGTAGAAGAATAATTAACGATCAGGAGTAAGTCGTGAAATTTTCCAGAATCTTTTTTGTGGTGATCGCTGGCCTAGCATCAGTATCCTGTATGAAGGGACCATCATCAATGATGGGGCTGACGCCTGATTTGCAGTCTGCGGGCACTGTATTTGCGGTTTCAGAAAGGCCACAGGTAGAAGAAAAAATCATCGTTGGGTCAGCGACGCCTTTTTAAAACGTAAAATTCGTTATGCGCGTGAGGTGGGCCTTGAAACTTCCGTTGTGGATGACAAGAAAGAAGCTGTCATTTTTCACAAAGGGACACGCCTTTTTCAGGTAGAGCCAGATAGGGCGGTTTGGGGTAGTTCTACAGGTGAAAAGTCGATGTATTGTGGTTTTGGAAAGTCAATGAGTATGCTTGGTGCATTGGCTTCACCGGAATCACTACGTTGTCTGGCAGATTGGCAGAATGATGGTATGTTCGACACAATGCATGAAGCTGTGGCGTCGCTTGAGAATAAGCAGTTGATAGGGACGCTTATGGGCGATCTTGTGCCACTTAAGCAGTCAATTCCTTATACAGTGGTACCGGAAGCTGAACAGGCAGACGTTGGAGAAATGTGGTTCGAATTTCGGGGGCGCTGGTTTAGCGGTAATAAGACGCTTGTTGCTTATCTTAAAACTGATGATGGGAAAGTGACTTTCCGTGAGCAAACTATTGTGATTGAGAAAGATAAAGTCACAGATGTAATGTTCGTTGGTGAACATATTAGGGTTCGTATCGTTGAAGACGGGAACGTGGAAGTTGAGGTGATAAAACCAGCACCTGCAGGTAACACCTATACAGTAGAGCAAGTTATGAAGATGAACGGTTTTTAACTATAAGGCCCCACCGGAAATGGTAGGGCCTTTTTTGTTGGTTGATTTTTAATGGCGTTTTAGCCCAGTTCTTCGGGGCGGCGTTCACGTTCACGGCGCGCCATATAGGTTTGCAGGTGACAATAGGCAATAGCCAGTAATGGCGCTTCGCATTTCAGGTCTTCCGCGCGGCGTAGCATATCGCCCAGCAGATGATCGCCTTCGATCTGGTAGCCATGTTCCAGATCGCGGAACATAGAAGAATTATAATCGGATCCTTCACGTGTCATATTCGTGGCGATGCTGTTGATGCTGTCTTCGCCTAAGGGATAGCCTGCGGCTTCGGCGACATCCAGGCATTCCTTCATCAGGGACAGCGTAATCCATTGGCCATCACGGGTGGCCATTACATCCCCGACAGTCCCCCGTAACAGGCAATTTACGGCGCCCAGCAGCGTGATACGGACAAATTTGTCCCACATGGGGGCCTGGATGTTGTCGCTGCGGTTAGTGACAAATGCAGCTTTGTTAAATAGGTTTTCCAGTGTGTGGCATATATCCTGCTGGCTTTTGAAGCGTGGGCCGAAAATGAGTTTGCCGCCCTTGGGGCTTTTGCTCTCAATACTGCCGTCGGGCAGCATGGTAGAAATGTTAAGGACAAATCCGCCAATAATTTTCCCGGGGCCGAACTCTTCATCGAGAATGTCCAGCTGTTTCAGGCCGTTTAACAGCGGCAATATATATGTATCGGGGCCAACGGCGGGGCGTACCGCATCCATGGCATTGGGAAGGTCATACGCCTTACAGGCAATGATAATCAGGTCGTAATGACCATCCAGCTGATCTTTAAGGATGGTCTTAATCGGGACGGTATAGGTCTGTTCCGGGGTGCGTAAAGTAATGCCGTTTTTTAGGATTTTCTGGCGTTTGGGGCGGACAAGGAACGTGACATCGGCGCCAGCATGAGCGAGTAGGCCACCAAAATGTCCACCAATGGCACCAGCGCCAAGAACAAGAATGCGCATCTTTCAATTTTCCCTTTTCCAACTTATGGCTCAACATATAGCCCAACATATAGAATGTGGCGTTGCCATAACGCATGTGGCGAATTTGTGTCAGGATTCTTTACATAATGCAATGGGGGATGAGTCGCGAGAACTTTAATGCCTTGATTTATAATAATAATTATTTTTGGCCCGATAATTGCTTATTATGCCGGGTATAGTTTTTAGGGGATATAAAATGCGTTTCAAAATGCAAAATTTTATCAAATTCGTGTCAGCGGCGGCTGTGGTTGTCGGGTTGTCTGCAACGTCTGCGCAAGCTATTCCAATGACGAACCTGGCATTAGGCGGGACTGCAAGCCAGTCTTCGGATTATCAGGGAAATGTTGCCCGTAATGGTGCCCAGAAAGCCATTGATGGTAATACGTTTGGGAATTGGGTGAATAGCAACCTGAACACAATTACGCATACGAATAATGACAGAGGTGCTTGGTGGGAAGTGGATCTTGGATCTGTAATGCACATTGACAGCATTACAATTTGGAACCGTACAGATTGCTGCCTTAGCCGGACACGTGACTTCAATGTATTGGTTGATGGCGCGGTGAAAGGTACATGGAGCAACCAAAGCGGTCCAAACCCTTCTACAACCTTCAGCAATATCAACACCAACGGTCAGGTGGTTCGTGTTCAATTGAACGTGACAGACTATCTGCATTTGGCAGAAGTACAGGTTTTTGGTCTGCGTTTGCCACAAAACCAGGTGTCTGAGCCTGCCGGTTTGGCATTGCTGGCTGGTGGCCTATTATTCGGATTACATCGCCGTCGCAAGACTGCATAAATAATCTATCGTTAAGTTGTGATAAAAAGCCCGCAGGCTAGGCCTGTGGGCTTTTTTTATGAAGGTGTGTTTTATTGATCTATTCTTTTGGGGGCATTTCAGGAAAACGCGGCAGGTCATTATTCATAACATCCCATTTAGGGGCGCGGCTGTCATAGACAATGACATTAGGTGTAAAGACGTTCGGATCATGCAATGTGCCAGCCATAATCCCAATGCCGTCAGGGTTGTTTTCCGTATAGCCATAAAGCGATGAACCGCATTCAGGGCAGAAACAACGGGTAATGGTATTACCGCTGTCGGCTTGTGAACTGTAACTTTTGACGTCTCCATTCACATGAAATGCGGCCCGTGGAAAAAAGGTTACAGATGCATGCCCTGCACCGGTCGACTTTTGACAGTCAGTACAGTGACAATGTATGCCCATAATGGGGTCTTCATCAATGTGATAGGTGACAGTGCCGCAAAGACAGCCCCCTGTAATTTTGTCAGACATGTGCGGGTCCCTTCCTGTATTGAATGGTGATCTATATAAGATATCATGTGACTTTAATTTTGCAAGTTACCGATGAGGTGCTATGTTGTTTTCATGACAGAACAAGAGCGTTTCGCAGAAGACACCAAAATGGTGCGAGGGTCCGATTGCCAAAGCAATAAAGACCAAGGCGACAAAGGCCAGGCTGCTACGACCGCAGCGGCTTTTGTGCGTTCCGAATGTCCGATTACATGTGCGTTAGATATTGTCGGGGATAAATGGACATTGGTGGTACTGCGGGACTTGGCTGCGGGGATGCGGCGTTATAAAGAGTTTCAAGGTTCTCCGGAACGCATACCGACCAATATATTGTCTGACCGCCTGAAGAAGCTGGAACAGGTCGGCATGGTGGAAAGGCATGAATATCAGCAACGCCCGACGCGTTATGAATATGTGCTGATGGATAAAGGACGGGCGATTCTTCCGGTTTTAAAAGCTTTGGCCCTGTGGGCATTGGAATATGTTCCCGGTTGTGAACAGCCGCCTGAATGGTTTTGGGCGATTGGGACAGAAACAGAAAGCACAAGCGGTTCATGACGGTGTAAGGGGGCCGCATTGAATGGTGCCTAAGCCCCTGCCGGTGGGCTGGCCCGCAGGCAGAGCCATGTTGTAATGACGTGGTAGGAGGGGAGCGTTGGTTCTGACACCAGATGCCCCTGACATAAGGGCACTATAACTGCAGATGTACTATGGCTGTGGCGAAGATGTATGCTGATGGCTGGATTTCGTTCCCGCCTTCAGGAAACTGTCCATCCATGCGCTCCCCACCCCTAAACAACGGTAAAAAACAGACATTTGGGCAGCAAGATATGCCAAGGGCAGGGTCAGCACAGGTGAGAAGGCAAAAAGCAACAGGAAATTAAGAGACGTATTTTCTGATAAGGTCAGTGTCATGAAAGCCGGACATATAACCTGACGCAGCCCATAGACAACAAGTAGAAATAACGCCAGCATTGGTACAAAGCCCGTGATAGATACACTTATCATGCGCACAGTATTACCTTGGGTCACTTGCCAGGCTTGCCGGAAGCTCATCTGGCGGCCGATGGCTTGCGAGACAAACAGCAGGCCCAGCCGCACGCTGGCGACCATCATAACGAGCATTAACAGGGCTGCGGCAATGCCCATTGTAAAAACTTCCACGTTTTCAATGATAGGGACGCGGTCCAGAAGCGGTGTGATGAGCGTCATCATCAGAAACAGTACAATCCCCCCTAAGGCCATAATGCAGCCAAAGGAAATCAGGAAGACAATGACAAATTGAACCGTGCGGGTAAGCAGCGGCCAAAAACGTTTACGTAGCATTTGTGAAGGGCCTAATAGATAGAGCCTTTGCCAAAGGACCACACAGGGGATGGGCCAGATGGCGACCGTCAGAAACATCAGGGCGAGGGCAGAATAATACCCTGCGGGGACCGCATCGAGTGATGTTGTCGGCATCATCAGCGGGTCCAGCCCCCCTAACAATCCTGCGATTGTATAGGGCAGCGTCACGAGATAGGCGATCAGTAAATGATATTGCCAGCAGTGCAATAAACAGTAATACGCTTCTCTAATGGCTTTGAAAGGGGGGATGTAATAGGGGGGCATCGTCACGTATCGTTGGCTTTCTTATACATCAGGACCTCTATAGGGGGCACTACCCTAGAGCCGCTATTTTCTTATGGCATTTTTTATACTTTGAAATATGGACATTTTTGTGATGAGCGGCAGGGAAAAGGGCGAAAGCCGCGTTAAAGGGAGGCCAGATAGCCGAATTCATCCAGTAATGTTTGGTATAGTGCCTGCTTAAAAGGGACGATCATGCGGGGCAGGTCTGCCATGGGAGACCATTTCCACGCGGCAAATTCCGGATGGGCCGTATTCAGATTGATGTCGCTTTCCTGTCCCGTGAAACGCAGAACATACCATTTCTGTTTTTGTCCCCGATATTTACCTTTCCATACCTTGCCGCGTAAATTTGCAGGTAGGTCGTATGTCAACCATTGTTGAGATTCGGCAATAAGTTCGGCGTGACGTGTGCCGATTTCTTCTTCCAGTTCCCGCCATGCCGCGGCAAGAGGTTCTTCGCCTTTATCAATACCCCCTTGTGGCATTTGCCATGCCCCAGGGGTATCAATTCTTTCGGCGACAAAAACATAATTACGTTTATCCAGTAACATAATACCAACACATGGCCGGTAGGGCAGATCGGTACCGCCGGATGTTATGGATGACCCTGAAATGGCAGACGACATCGCGCAGACTCACAATTTATTGAACGGACGTCATAAAGATATCATTGGTGTTACCATAAAAGACTGTCAATAATATAGATAGCGTTTGCAACGAAAATATATTTTTTGACGATCGATAGGGGGTATCATGATTAAGTTGCACATCTTTGGGGATTTTGGCCGCTTACCGGATCCCAGCCCGTTTTGTGTGAAAGTGGATTGCTATTTACGGATGGCGGGATTGCCGTTTGAGACGGTGGCAGGCATGGACAATCTGCAAAAAGCCCCGAAAGGAAAATTACCCTTTATCGAAGATCAGGGAAAATATGTTGCGGATTCACAATTTATCATCAGTTATCTCAAACAGACTTACGGCGACAAACTGGACCATACCTTAACCCCGCGAGACAAAGCGATCAGTCACAGTATGATCAAAATGCTGGATGAGAATTTTTACTGGGGCATAGTGCATTCCCGCTGGCAGCAGGAATCCGGGTGGCGGACCGTTAAAGCCCATTTCTTTGAAGATCTGCCTTTTTACCTGAAGCCGTGGCTTCCGGGAAAGGTGCGTAAGGGGCTGTTAGGCGATTTGAAGAGCCATGGTATGGGGCTCCATGAAGACAGTGAAATCATGCAAGTCTGTGAGGCAGATTTAATGGCGTTATCCAAGCTGTTGGGTCAACAGCCTTACTTTTTTGGGGAAGCCCCAACGACATTAGATGCGGTGGTTTATGCCTTTGTCGCAGAACTCGTGTTCCAGCCGTTTGAAACACCGTTATCTGAAAAAGCCAAGACGTTCCCAGAGCTTGTCGCCTTTTGTGAACGTGTGGCCGAACGTTTTTATCCGGAACGGTCGTAAGGCGCGGTATATTTCTATAATGATTGCGTGTCGTCTAGTACGGTAAGACGTTAACGGACAGGTTGGCGGTTCGCATTGGCCGACAGGGGCACAAGATCAAAACCTTTTGCATCTAATGTTTGCGCCCAGGCGCTGATTTCTTCGATGCTAATGGGGTACGTGCGGGCGATACCTACGGCGGCCCCGTAGGTTTTGGCGATATTTTCCAGCTCCCCAAGGCGTTTTTGTAATTCATCGCTGCTGGGTGTGTTATCTAAATAGCGATTGTTTATTGTTCGTGGCACACCTATTTTACGGGCCGTTTTCGCGGCGACACTGTAGCGGCTGGCGCGGGCATCCATAAATAAAAGGCCGCGTTTTTTCAAGTCCTCTAAGAAGGGCGCGACGGCTTCTGTGCTGGCGGTGAATTTTGATCCCATATCGTTAATCACACCAACATATCCCGTTACGCGGCCCATGATCCAATGAAGCCTTTTTAGGTTCTCACGGGGGCTGTAATGTGAAATTAGTGTATGTGGGCCGGGGTCGTTCTCGGGATAGTTCAGGGGTTCTGTCGGCACCATTAACAGGGCTTCGTGGCCATGGGTACGGCCAAGATTGAGTATATCTTGTAAATCACGGCCATAAGGGGAAAAGGCCAGAGTGACTTCACCGGGCAGGTCGGTAATGGCGCGGGTGCTGTGTTTACGGTTAAGTCCCAGGCCCGTCACAACAATAGAAATACGTGGCCGGTCTGTGTTCGTTTCATAGGGGCGGGCGTAAGCCTGCCAAGGCTGGATATTGCCGGGACCTATGGCAGGAAGAGGGCCGTGGGGGCTTTGTTCAATCAAAACAGGGAACGGAGCAGGGTCCAGTGTGACCTTTGTAGCAGGTTGAACCTTTATCGTACCCGCCGCAGTTTTATTGACTGTAGACTGAGGTGATTGGGGTGATTGAGTGGGCGAAGAGGTATTTACATCTTCAGCAAGTTGCGTCAGTGCGGCGTCCGCGTCCATATCCCTTGTAGGGCGGAAGGATGAAGTGGCCTGCGGTGGTGCGTCTGCCGCCGCGGGTGGTGTGGATTGGTCTATGGATTGGTTATTTTGCGTTGCATCCCTTGTCAGGGATGTTTCTTCATTGCTGGCGATATCCTGGCCCACCATGTCTTCGGGACTTAATACCTCAGGATAACTGTTGTCGTCGGCTGAGCCGATAAAGACAGCTTTATCATCTGAGGGAGTATTGTTGGTGGCGTTATCGCGATCAGCGACAACAGGAGAGGAGTCATTGTCATAGGTCAGCTGCAGCCAGCCGACAATGGCGCCTATTACGATCAGCACCAAAATCCACGCGACCATCACGGGGCTAAGCGCGCGGCGACGCCCCGGCGCGGCGGTTGTATGGTTGCTGTTGCTCACCTGAATGTTCCTGTCTTCACTACGCTGTATTATTTAACCTGATTCATGCCAATGGCCAAGCCACGAATAAGGTTAAGTGCATAGTTTAGCTGGTAATCATTCTGTGCAGAGGTGAAAGAGGCAGATATTTTTTTATTTTCTTCCGGTTTAGTAGAGCTGTCTGCTGCGTCTTCTTTTTTGGAGCTGCCGTCAGGGGTATCCTCATTCGGTTCTGCCGGTTCTGCTTTCCCTGTGCCGTCATGATCTTTCCCGTTAGGGTTATCGAGTCTTCCCCGCAAGGACGCTTCGCTGCGCATAGAAAACGTTGGTTTCTTTTTGTCTTGAAGTTTGAGCTGCTCAACCAGAATATCAGGCGTAATACCTGTGGTCTGAATGGAATTACCGGACGGTGTGAAGTACAGGGCGGTTGTCAGTTTCATGGCCCCGTCCTGTCCCAAGGGGATAATTGTCTGCACAGAGCCCTTGCCGAAGGATCGTGTGCCGACGATGACGGCACGCTTGTGATCTTGTAAGGCACCGGCAACAATTTCGGATGCAGATGCCGAACCACTGTTAATCAGCACGACGATGGGTTTGTTCTTGAGAACATCGCCTTTGCGGGCGTTGTAACGCTGGATTTTTTCATTGTTGCGTGTGCGGGTGGAGACGATTTCCCCTTTATCCATAAAGGCATCACTGACGGCGATCGCCTGATCCAGTAGTCCGCCGGGATTATTGCGCAGGTCTAGCACGATCCCCTGTAAATCCTTATCGAGTTCTGCACTGATATCTTTCAGGGCCTGCTTTAATCCGCTTTCTGTTTGTTCGTTAAAACTGGTAATGCGGACGTAACCGACTTCCTTTTCGATGCGGTGGCGTACGGATTTAATAGTAATAACATCGCGGGTGATTTCTACGTCCAGCGGTTTGTCTTCGCCCTGACGTAGAACGGTCAATTTAATGACGGTCCCCACGGCCCCGCGCATTTTGCCCACGGCGTCTGATAAGGTCATTCCCATGACCTGTTCGCCGTCCAGATGGGTAATATAATCACCGGCCATCATACCGGCGCGGGCAGCGGGGGTTTCGTCAATTGGGGATACGACTTTGACAACGCCATTTTCCATGGTGACTTCAAGCCCCAGACCGCCGAATTCCCCTTTTGTCTGGACCTGCATGTCCTGAAAATGTTTGGCACTCAAATAAGTGGAATGCGGATCCAGAGACGTTAGCATGCCATTGATGGCGGCCTCTATCAATTCCGTATCATCGACATCATTCACATATTCAGAGCGGACTTGTTCAAATACGTCCCCCAGCAGGTTTAACATACGATAGGTTTCAGAGCTGGCACTATGCGCGGCGGCTGTGCCGATGCTGACGCTTAGCCAAAAAGCTGAAATGACCCCGGTCAATGCTGTCATTTTCTTCATTATCCAAGAACCTTTCTGTCACGGGCGGCCAGCCAAGGCAGGGGATTTATCGGTTTTCCCCGACGCCGTAATTCCACATATAATTGGGGCGCGCCCGCATAGGGCCCACCCCCCTGATCTTTAACATTTATTCCCATCTGTGCAATTGGTTCCCCTTTGAGAACCCATTGCCCGACAACACCATATACCTGATCCAACCCGGCAAGCAACGTATGATAACCTTCCCCGTGGGCGATTATCAAGAGCTGGCCATAGGTTCTAAACGGCCCCGCGAAGACAATACGCCCATCATAAGGGGCGACGACCTGGGCACTTTGGCGGGTACGCAATGTGATGCCTTTTGCTTTTTGCCCGCTGGGGGTGTTCTGGCCAAAGGCCCGTACCAGCCGGCCTGAGGCGGGAAGGGGCAATGTCCCGCGCGCGGTACTAAAGGGGCTGCTACCCTGTGGCAGTGCAATGTCGCTAGGTTTCTGCTGTTGTGGCGTTTTTCCGAGCTGCGGCTTTGCTGCCAGCCTACGGGCAGCGTCACGTGCGGCTTTTTCGCGGCGACGATTTTCCTGTTCCAGCCGCGTAATTAATTCGCGCAGGCTTTTTGCTTCCCTGGCATATCGCGCCAGGCGTTGACGTTCTGCGCGGCTGGCATCCATCAATTGTTGATATTTCTGCTGCCGATTTTCCACCATATGAGCCATTTCCTGTTTAGAACTGGCAAGCTCCAATAGTTCATCGTGCAGGTCATCTTGTTCTGCGGTTATTTGTGCCTTAACGGCACGTAATTTTTCCATGTCTTCTGTGATTGCCGTGGCTTCGGCGCGCAGAGAAGGTAAGATGCGGTTTAGGGCTGTACGTGTATGCAGTGAAGAGACAGCCCTATCTGGTTTCAGAAAAACATAGGCCGCAGGCTGAAGAGAAAGTTTTTGCATGGCCCCCAGTGCTTTTGACATTTGTTCGTGGCGACCATCCAGTTGACGTTGCAAAACTACCCGTTGTTGAGTGAGGACGGTGATGCGTTGTTCGATTTCTGATGCCAGGGCTTCTCGCTGTTGTATTTCAGCGGCCAGTGTGACCAGCTTTTTTTGTAAGGACGATATTTCAGTCCTGATTTCCTGACCTTTCAGTTTTAGTTCTTCGGCTTTGCGGCTGGTTGTTTCAATTTTATCCTGTAGGGTTTCCAGCTTGCCGGTATGCTTTTGCGGTATAGTTTGCGCGTTACTGATGTTTCCATAGGAAGAGAGCGGTGTCGGCAATACCATGGCAGTCATGATGAGACACGTTATGGCCATCCTTTTTATGTGCACGAGGCCTGTTGGGAAGTCCCATGTCTTGGCGTGTGAGAAAAGCCATAGAGACCAATACAGGGCGATGCCCCGCCTTTTTGCAGCAGGGTTGGGGCGTGGTAAATGATGGTCTTTATGCTGTAGCACGTGTCTGTTGCGATGGTCGTGTCAATAGGGGTATGCCGGACATTTCAGGCGGTTGCGAAATCCCCAGCAGTTGCAAAATCGTGGGGGCCACATCGGCTAATCGGCCATCTTCCAAATGGCTGCCGTCTGGCCCATTCACAAGCGCAAAGGGCACAAGGTTTGTGGTATGTGCCGTGTGGGGTTGGCCGCTTTGGGGGTCCCGCATTTGTTCAATGTTGCCATGATCCGCCGTGACCAGCATGGCCCCACCGGATTGTGTGATGGCCTCTTCAAGCCGCCCAAGGCAATCGTCAATGGTTTCTACTGCGCGGATAGCAGCCGGAAGAACACCCGTGTGGCCTACCATGTCGGGGTTGGCGTAATTTACGACCAGAAGGTCATATTTGTTTGATTGTATGGCAGCGACTAATTTGTCCGTTACTTCCGGCGCGGACATTTCCGGTTGCAAATCATAAGTCGCGACATCAGGGGACGGTACGAGGATACGGTCCTCTCCATCATAGACATCTTCTGCGCCGCCATTAAAGAAAAAGGTAACATGGGCGTATTTTTCAGTCTCTGCAATGCGCAATTGTTTTAGCTGTTTGCTGGAGACGATCTCTCCCAGCGTTTGTGTGATCTTTTCGGCGGGAAAGAGGGTTGTCAGGAAGCGGGAAAGGTCCGCTGAATATTCAACCATGCCCATCTGGGCGCAGAAAACGGGGTTGTTATCTGTGGTAAAACCGTCAAAGGCCGGATCGACCAAGGCTGTCAGTATCTCACGGGCGCGGTCCGCCCTAAAATTAGCCATGAGGATCGCATCGCCTTCTTTCATGCCGTGGTATTGTCCGATGACGGTTGGCAGTACGAATTCGTCCGTAATGTCATTCTGATAGCTGTTTTGAATAGCGGTGGCAGAATCCGGTGCTGTGTTGCCAACGGCTGATACCATTGCATGATATGCTTTTTCCACGCGGTCCCAGCGTTTGTCACGATCCATAGCGTAATAACGACCGCACAGTGTGGCAATTCGGCATTCAGGCAACGGGGCGATATCCTTTTCAAATTTTTCAACAAATTCCAAGGCACTTTGTGGCGGGACATCGCGGCCATCCAGGAAGGCGTGGAAAGCGACCGGTATATTCTGGTCGGCCAAGACACGTGCCAGTGCCACCATATGATCTTGGTGGCTATGGACACCCCCGGGGGATAACAGGCCCATCATATGACAAGTGCCGCCCGTGGCTTTCAGGCGGGTGATATATTCTTTAAAGGCAGGGATGTCCGGTAATTCCCCATTGGCAATACAGCTGTCGATGCGGGGAAGGTTTTGCATGACAACGCGTCCACTGCCTAAGTTCATATGACCGACTTCGGAATTACCCATTTGACCATCAGGGAGTCCCACGGCAAGGCCAGACGTCTCAAGGCGAGATAGCGGCACATCCCCCACCAGCCTGTCCCAGTTGGGGGTTTTTGCCATCATAATCGCATTGTTTTCCGACTCTCCGCGTAGGCCCCAGCCATCTAGAATACAAAGGACTACGGGACGGGTTGAAAGTGGTGCCATGCTTGTCATTAATTCGTCCGTTATTTCGTTTTTTGTCCGCATTTAGCCTTAAACTGATTATATAGGCATTAAGGCATTTTATCCTGAATTTATTATCTACTAGTTAGCGGAAAAGGCCAAAAAAGCAAGTTTCTGTTAGCGATATGACCGCCTAAATTCCTGTGAACACTAAAATGTGACCGGGGCCGATGGTTCATTGTGGTTAGTCTTTATGGTAGGGGTGGCCTGATATAATGGTTGATGCACGGTATAGCTGTTCTGCCAACATGGCGCGTACCATCATATGTGGCCATGTCATCTGGCTGAGAGATATATGCAAATCGGCACGTTCGCGGATTTCTTGCGAGAAACCATCCGCCCCGCCAATCATAAAGACTAACTGTTCATAGCCCATGTCCTGCCATTGACGTATTTTGTCCGCAAACGCTTCGCTGCGTAAAGACTTTCCACGTTCGTCCAGTGCGATGACAAAGGCCCCCTTGGGGATGGCTTTCAGTAATAATTGCCCTTCACGGGATTGTCTCTCCGGGCCTTTGATAGGGCGGCGTTCTTCGACCTCGACAATGTTTGTGGGCCAAGGGAGGCGAGAGACATAGGTATCGACCAATGCGGCTTCTGGTGTGTTGCGGATTTTACCGACTGCGAGAAGAGTGATTCGCATAACAGGGCCTTAATATCCGGATCGCAGCAGGCTAATTCATAGCTTTGTCAGGGGTGAAATCTGCCATCCACATTTTTTCCAGATTGTAGAACTCCCTCACTTCGGGACGGAATAAATGCACGATAACATCCCCGGCATCTATAAGGACCCAGTCTGACTGGGCCAGTCCTTCGACCTTGGGGGCCGCATGGCCGGCTTCTTTCAGGCCTTGGGTAATGTAATTTGCTAAAGCACTGACCTGACGCTGCGATGTGCCGTTGGCGATAATCATGACATCGGCGATGGATGTTTTATCTTTAAGGTCGATTTGGACGATTTCTTCTGCTTTGTAATCTTCCAAAATGGATAAGATCAGCGCGGGGACTGAGGCGGATGTTGTTTGTGCGGACGTATTAATCGTTCGGGACTCCTTAACGGTTTGCACGGGGGCGTTTTCCTCACAGTTGTTTTGCTGGCCATCTTTATGGACGGTAGCGATATCACGGCGTATTTGTGTTGCTGACAAAGGATTGCGAACGATGTGAAAGAAAACCCATGCGGGCGCGGTTTCGTCAGCAAGCTGAGAAGCCTTTCTTTCAGGTAGGCGATGGGTCATCAATCGCCGCGCGGCCTTACCAGTGACACTTCTCATAGAATACTGGGGACGGTCGAAAATCGCAAACGGAACTGTGTTAACCAGTTTCTGCCATTGATGCCAGAGATGCAGACTTTCGAGGTTATCTGCGCCCATCATCCAGACAAAACGCGTATGTGGATATTGTCGGGTGATATGGGCCATGGTTTCGGCACTATATTGGCTGCCGAGCTGTTGTTCCAAATCCGTAACAATAATGCGCGGATGACGCGCCACATGGCGGGCCTGACGTAACCGCTGGTTAAAAGGCGACATGCCCGCGGTCGATTTAAGCGGATTTTGTGGGCTGACCAGCCACCAGATATAATCCAGCTTTAACCGCCGCAGGGCTTCGAGGCTGATATGGCGGTGGCCATCATGGGCCGGATTAAAAGAACCACCCAAAATTCCTATACGCAGACCTGCCCAACGCCCCACGCCCCGCCACCGTTTAATGCCTTTTGTGGCGGACAGTGACGTATATGTCTGTGAAGAGGGAGTAGGAGACATTGATTGTGTCTTTCACATCGCTTTGGGGCCTAGGGGCGGGTCTGGCCGTTGCCGCGCACAACATATTTATAGCTGGTCAATTGCTCTAACCCGACCGGGCCACGCGCGTGCATTTTGCCAGTGGAAATACCGATTTCCGCACCCATGCCAAATTCGCCCCCATCTGCATATTGTGTGGAGGCATTGTGTACGACGATAGCACTGTCGACCTGGTTGAGGAATTTTGCCGCCGCCTCAGCGTCTTCCGTAATGATCGCATCGGTGTGATGTGAACCATGACGGGCAATATGGGCAATCGCATCATCAACGCCGGCGACTGTCCGAATAGATAGAATGGCATCCAGATATTCTGTGTCCCAATCTTCTTCAGTAGCTGGAGAAATGGCATTGTGTTGCTGTTGGGCCGTTTTGTCACCACGTAGCGCGCAGCCTTTTTCAATCAGGGCATCCGCAATGGCCGGCAGCAGGTCGGCGACGACATTGTGGTCAATCAACAAGGTTTCTGTGGCTCCGCAAATACCCGTGCGACGCATTTTGGCATTGACGACGATATCTACCGCTTTTTGCGGGTCGGCGGCTTTATCAACATAGGTGTGACAGATACCATCAAGATGCGCCATGACAGGGACCTTACTGTCATTCTGAACGCGCTCAATCAGGCCTTTGCCACCACGGGGCACAATAATATCAACAATACCAGCCATGCCGAGCAGGGCTCCTACGGCGGCACGATCCTGTGTTGGGATAAGCTGTATCGCTGTTTCAGGCAGCCCCGCTGCTTTTAAGCCTTCAACAAGGCAAAGATGAATGGCGCGGCTGGAATTTGCGCTTTCCGAACCGCCACGCAAAATAGAGGCATTGCCGGATTTCAGGCATAAAGCACCAGCATCAGCCGTAACATTTGGACGGGATTCGTAAATGATACCAATGACCCCTAAAGGGACACGAATGCGGGAAATATTCAGTCCATTGGGACGATCCCAACTGGCGATCGTGTCGCCCACAGGGTCGGGGAGTGTGGCAATCGCTTCTAATCCTGAGGCGATTGCTTCGATGCGGTCATCATCCAGCAATAGTCGGTCAATCATTGCCTGACTAAGGTCGCGGCCACGGGCAATATCCAGATCCTTAACATTCGCCTGAAGAATTTCAGCCTTCTTTGCGCGGATTGCTGTGGCCGCTGCAATCAATGCATCATTCTTTTGTGTGGTGCGGGCGTTGGCAAGGATGGCTGCGGCGGCTTTGGCATCGGCACCAATGGTTTCCATTATGGTTTGGATGGCACGGTCACTGCTCATAACGTGATAGATCCTTATTGCTTATTGTTGTCATCATGCAAAAAGATTAGATTTGCGTAATATCGTCCAGAGCCAGGTCAGAACGGTGTATCATAACTTCACGGCCGCTGTAGCCTAATATTTCTTCAATTTCGGCACTATGTTTGCCGGCGATTTTATGTGCAGCATCGCTGTCATAGGCCACCAGACCACGGCCGATAACATGTCCATGGGGGTCCGTGATGGAAACGGTGTCGCCGCGTTTGAAAACCCCGTTGATGCGTATAACACCTGTTGGCAGGAGGCTTTTTCCTTTTAGTAACGCCTTGACGGCCCCCTGGTCTATGGTGACGCTGCCAGCGGGCTGCAATGTGCCTTGTATCCAGCTTTTCCATGCATTCATGGGGGCTGTTGCTGCGTGGAACCACGTGCCGTGGCCTTCCGTTTCATAACGGCTGAGGGGGTTTTGCCGGGTTCCGTTCAAAATAACCATGTTACAGCCACTTGCTGTTGCAATTTTTCCTGCCGCAATTTTTGTCACCATACCGCCCCGGCCAAAGTCCGTGGCGATGGGATCACCTGCCATGGCCTCAATTTCCGGTGTGATATTTTCTACCTCATGAATAAATTCAGCGTTTTTATTGATTTTGGGGTTTTCGGTATACAAACCATCAATATCAGATAGCAAAAAGAGGCAATCGGCACCCGTCATTGCAGCAACGCGGGCGGCCAGCCTGTCGTTGTCTCCAAAGCGTACCTCGTCAGTGGCGACGGTATCATTTTCATTTATGAGGGGGACGGCCCCAAGGTCGAGCAACGCTTTTAATGTGCTGCGGGCATTCAGGTAACGGCGTCTTTCTTCGGTGTCACCATAGGTCAGCAGAATTTGTGCGGCTGTCAGGCCGCGTTTAGCAAGAAAGGTTTGATACGCATGGGCCAGATGAATTTGACCTACAGCAGCGGCGGCCTGGTTTTCTTCTAATTTACGCCCGGGCGCTAATCCCAGAATATGCCGTCCCAAGGCGATCGAGCCGGAAGAGACGATGAGAATATCTTTACCCTTGCGACGTAAATGGGCAATGTCATCAGCGACACTTTCCAGCCATTCCTGGCGCAATTGGCCTGTTGTCGAATCCACCAACAGGGCAGATCCGATTTTTATCACGATGCGTTTTGTCTGGTCGAGTTTTGTATTCATTATTCTGCAATGTAAGGGCTGTGACGATTATTGAGAAAGTATATATAGGACTTTCTTACAGAGGGCTCCAGTTTTGGTCGCGATCGGTATGTATATCATCTTCATGGCCATCATTATCGCTATCATTATCACTATTGGCGGCAACGGCTTCTGAATTTTCTATCGTATTTTCGGTAGCAGGGCTGTTGTCACCGTCATAATAAATATCGTCAGGCACGCCAGCCCCACCGGAAAGACGTGCGGCTTTTTCTTCATGGTCGCGGAAGTGTTCAACCTCACCCCATAAGGCACGAAGGACTTGTTCTACCCCAAAACCGCTCACGCCGGAGAGGGGGAGGATCGGATCTTCTGTGACCTGTTGTAATTCTTCTGTCAGCATAGCGATGAGTTCTTCATCCAACGCATCGCACTTGTTCAGACCGATAATTTGTTTTTTGCGTTCAAGACCACTGCCGTAGGCGCATAATTCTTCCTGCACCGTTTTATAGGCATCGACAATATCTTCGCCTGTCGCATCTATCAGGTGTAATAGCACACCACAGCGTTCAATATGGCCGAGGAAGCGTGTGCCTAACCCGTGTCCTTCGTGTGCCCCGGCGATCAAACCGGGAATATCAGCAATTACAAATTCTTTACCGTCGACATAGACAACACCCAGCTGGGGTGTCAGGGTTGTGAACGGATAGTCGGCAATTTTGGGTTCTGCGCGGCTAACAGCGGATAAAAAGGTCGACTTTCCGGCGTTTGGCAGTCCTACTAGCCCGACATCTGCCAGTAACTTTAGGCGTAACCATATCCACATTTCCTGTGCATCACCGCCGGGGATGGTTTTTCGCGGGGCCTGGTTCGTGGAACTTTTGAAGGCGGTATTGCCAAGACCGCCACGACCGCCTTCCAACATAATGACGGTCTGCCCGACTTCGGTCAGGTCGGCCAGCAGGTGTTCATACTGTTCGTCATAAATCTGCGTGCCGACAGGGACTTTGAGGACGATATCTTCACCCTTGGCCCCGGTGCGATTACGTCCCATACCATGATGGCCACGTTGGGCTTTGAAATGTTGCTGGTAACGATAATCAATGAGGGTATTGAGGTTGTCCACGGCTTCAATATAAACGTGCCCGCCGCGCCCACCATTGCCGCCATCCGGCCCCCCGAATTCGACATATTTTTCACGCCGGAAACTTAAACAACCATTTCCGCCCGCACCAGAAGCGAGAAAAATTTTACATTGGTCGAGAAATTTCATAATCGGGTTCCTGAGAGAGCAATAGAGGCCAAGGACAGAGTTTCTTTTTCGTCTGATCCCGGCGGTGTGATTATATCATAATTCTGTATACGGGTAACACAGTAGTCGCATTAACAATGCGGACTTAAAAGACGCTGAGTAAGACTTTTTTATAAGGAGTTTGCCGTCAATGGCACTGCTTTTTTGTTGTGCAAAAAGCATATGTTCAAACGTCAAAAAGGGGAATGGCATGCATTCCCCTTTTGTATTCCAGCCTCTATTAAGGCCGGATTAATTGCTTGGGTCGACGTGCACGAAGCTGCGGCGCAATTTTCCTTTGGCAAAGCGGACTTTACCTTCGGTGAGCGCAAACAGCGTGTGGTCTTTACCCATGCCAACGTTTTCACCGGGATGCACCTTGGTGCCACGTTGACGAATGATGATGTTACCGGCGATGACGTCTTCACCGCCAAACTTTTTCACGCCCAAACGGCGGCCCGCGGAGTCGCGGCCGTTACGGGAACTACCACCAGCTTTCTTATGAGCCATAACGTTGTCTCCTTAACTTACTTTGCTGCGTCTTCAGCGGTTTTCTTTGGTGCAGCCTTCTTTGCCGCAGTTTTCTTGATATCGGTAATGCGCAGGACAGTTAATTCCTGACGATGACCTTTTTTACGACGGTAATTATGCCGACGTTTTTTCTTGAAAACGATGATTTTAGCACCACGGGTCTGTTCCAGAACCTCGGCAGTGACATGCGCGCCTTTCAAGAAAGGAGAGCCTACTTTTACACCTTTGTCGTCACCAACCATCAGGACATTGTCCAGTGTCAGTTTCGTGCCGGCTTCGCCATCCAGTTTTTCTACACGGATGACATCATTTTTTGCGACTTTGTATTGCTTGCCGCCAGTCTTTAGGACTGCAAACATAATTCGGTTACCTCTATTTTCTGGTCATAGTCGGTAACTGCCCACGGCAGTATTTCAGGACCGATTTATGACGAATATGCCGCCTATAGGCGGTAATCGCTTTTGTTTATGCGATATTGAAGTGGGCGAAATATACGCATACTGCTGCCAGAGTCAAGAAAGACTCAAAGAAAAGTCACGAAAACACACGTGTTATTTGTCGCCGTCCGCAATGGCCTGAAGAGCATCAGCATCCTTGAGAATGACTTTGTGGCTACCCTGTAGGTCAATCAGCCCGGATTTTGCCAGTTTCGTAAAATGGCGACTGACGGTTTCCACGGTCAGCCCCAGATAATCGGCAATGTCCGTGCGGCTCATCGGGAGATGGACTTCCTGTTTGTCCGCGTCTGGTTGTGCAGGCTCAGTTGTGGATGAATGATGTTGTTTTTGCGCCATTGATAACAGGAAGGAAGAAAGCCGTTCAGCGGCGGTCTTGCGCCCTAAAAGCAACATCTGGCTTTGCGCCGCTTCTAATTCCGTGGAGGTCATGGAAAAGACACGTCCCCCTAACTGGGGCAGCTCTCCGAACATCTGGGTTAATTTGTGGCGTGGAAAACGGCACATTTCAACCGGGGTAATGGCTTCGGCCGTGTAGGCATAGGCCTCGTTACAGGCCAGGCCAAGGAAATCACCGCCAAAAAGAAAACCGGTGATCTGACGGCGACCATCAGGCAACATTTTAGAAAGACGAATGACGCCACTGCGTAGATTATACAAATGGTCTGCTGGTTCCCCTTCAGAACAGATGATTTGTTGTGTGTCACGTTTGAAGTCTGAGGAGAGGCTGTTGAGCTTTTCCAGTTCGGCATCGTTTAAGACATTGCACATGGCGGTATGGCGCACATCACAATGGCCACAAACTTCCCCATGTTGACAATCGCCCGCGCGGCCAGATCCTGTGCCCTGTGATCTGCTGCCGCCATTGGAATCCATGAATTGGCCCTTAGTTGATCGAAGCATTATATGTTCTTTGTACTCTACTTAAAATACACATTCACGACCCGTCATACGGGAAGTGCCCCTTAATAACACCGTACTATAATGTAGAACAATTGGGATGGCCAGCCCTGTTCAACCTGCATGCTGAGAAAGGGAAGATTCTTTAGTGAGCATAATTGTTTGGGGTTTATAGCCTGCGCGGGTCAGTAACGACGTGGACGTATTGCAGCCTGCCAAAAGCCCTATATTCGGTAAATTGCTAAGGTTGATTGTGATCCCCTGACATTCAAGGCTTTCGCTGAGATTTTCTAGCCTCCGCAACAGGCGCGGCCCCATGGTTTCCACCAAGAGATCAACGATAATAAAGTAATGTATATGCAACAGGCGTTGTTGCGGCAGGGTATCGTCAAGTTCGTATGTCGTCAGCCCATGGAGATAGCTATTGGCATTTTGTACCGCAAGAATGCCGCCGCGATGCTCTGGAAGCTGGATCAGGCGTTCGGCATCATTCTTCCACTGGGCGAGACTACAGTTCCTGTCCCCCGTTTGTATTAGGGGATAAGCCTGAAGTATCTGGTGACTCTGCAGTGGGGTTATGCTGATATTTTCGGTAGTCATTACGCTCTCTTATTTTCAGCCAGTGTTCGTGAAGGGCGCAGTGACGTCCATGATCTAGGTCAAGCCGCATAAGACTTATGTAATATAAAAATGTCGTGTGTTTGTTTTGCGTTTTTTCTGGCGGTTTTTTGCGGCGGGCCAATCTGACGGCACAACTTTGGAGCGACGCGGTGGTCCGCCAACCAGACTAGTCGTGATGCTATGGATCATGATAGACTGTTATTAACCCTAAATATGCGGACAGGAGACTGGATTATGAAGAAAAAGAATGTGACTTATCTTGTCGGATATGATGGTGGCGCACTTTCACAAAAGGCTATGGAACTGGCGGCAGAGAAGGTGGCTGAAAGAGGGGGGCTGCTGATTTTGCTTTATGTGATTGACTGGTCTGAGTTTGAGGTCATGTCTGTAGAAGAATTGGCCGTAAGGCATCAGCAGCAATTAGAACAGTTGGAAAGTGCCCAAACGGATATTCTGGACCCGGCACAGGAAAAACTGGAGACTTATGATATTGAGGTTGAAACGGTCGTGCAGGTCGGACATGCGGGGGAAGTCATATCTGCGGTTGCCGAAGAAAAAGGGGCTGACCAGATTTTTGTGGGCCATAAAAGCGGCGGTCTTTTGGCCAAGCTGGCATTGGGCAGTGTGGCCTATAGTGTGCTGCAAAAGTCAAAGGTCCCCGTTACGGTGGTGCCGTGACGGAGACCCTTGTTCCCTTTGGGAGTGCTTCTAATCTGTCTTAGTGACGGGGATTTAGAAACGATATGTGGCGTTGACGCGGATGTCGCGGCCGGGCAGTGGTAATTGATCCTTAAGATACGAACTGTGGACCCGTTGTTCTGAATCTGTGAGGTTTCGGACCTGGAAAAGCAGGGCCAGGTCTTTATCACTAAAGGGATGCCATGTGACCTGCACATCTACATTGACATAATCATCTGTCGGCAATTCATTTAGTGCGGTGCGGTTTTGTTCATCAACGACACTGACATCAACGCGCCCTATGATATTGCCAGTTTCCACTTCTGCCCCCAGCGAAACAGATTGTGCGGGAATGCGGGGCAACGGCGTGCCAATACCGCGTTCCTTGGCGCGGACGATATCGGCACCGATATCCATGCTGAATTTATAATTGGTGTTTTCGACCATCAACCAGCGGGCTTCGACCTCCGCCCCGTATAGTTTGACGTCACGTTGTACAAATTCACGCAGGGTCAGACCATCTTCCTCATCGCCGGTGTCAACATCGTAGATAAAATTATTATACCAATTATAGAAGATGTTCGCGCGCGCCTGTATCTTATTGACCTGATATTCGGCATTCAATTCAACACCGATAGCTGTTTCCTGTTTCAGGTCAGGGTCCCCGCGTTCATAGCTTTGTGTTGCCAGATGCGGCCCATCGGAATACAGCTCTTCTGCGGATGGGGCGCGGGCGGTCCGGGATAAAATAATCCCGATTTGATGTTCTTCAGTTGGGGTCCAGCTGGCTTCCGCGCTACCGCTGATGGTGGTGAAATGGCGTGTGGCGTCTGCGTCTTTATTTTTAATACGCTGATGTTCCAGACGGGCGCCGCCTTCCACCTGCCATGTGCCGTAATCCAGTTGCTGAACTGTATACAGGCCCCAGTTGTTGGTAATGCTGGGGGGGGAGAATGCCTCTTCCCCGGCAGCTTCGAAAGAGCGGCGTTTTACATGCAGGCCGGTGCTGCCGCGCCATGCATCTTGTTGTTGCTGGCTGACATCAATACGGCCTTCCCAGCCTTTATTTTTGAAAACAGTACCGACAGCATCCCCTTCAAGTTCAGTATGACGGTAATCGGCATAACCAAAGCGGAACGTGGCTTTTTCAATAGCGTCAATAGGGTTACGCAGTTCGCCTGCCACGTCCAGGCGTGTTTGTCGCAAATCAATGCGTACATCTTCGTCATGATGTTCGTCATCATGATCGTCATGGTCATCATCGTCGTGGTCATCGTCATCATGATCATCGTCGTCATGTTCATCTTCGCCATGCATATGGCCCGGAACGCCATAGTTTTTATCTAAATGGCTGAAAGACAGACCTAAGAAACCATTGTCGCCGACATGAGAAAGGCCGATCGAAGCCCCCTTGTTTTCAAGATTGCTGTTGTGCACCCGGCCTTCATCTTCTTCATGGTGCTCATCGTCATCGTGATCGTCATGGTTATCATCATCATGGTCATCGTCGTCATCATGATCGTCTTCCAGGGCCCGGAAAAGTGCACTTTCGGCGTGTCCGGGGATGCCATAGTCGTCCTGATGCTGAACAAAGCCGCCCAAGTGGATAACAGTCGTTTTGCCGATTTGAGCATTCAGGCCCGTGGCGAGGGACCATTCATCTGCATTGCTCCCAACGCCGCCATTGACAAAACCGTCTATTTCATCGGGCAGGGAGCTGGGGATTTTGTTATCGATGACATTAACGACACCACCAATAGCGTTACTGCCAAACGCCAGTGTGCTTGGGCCACGCAGGATTTCGATGCGTTCTGCCCCCAAACCTTCTGCCGCAACGGCATGGTCAGGGCTTATGTTACCGGCATCAATACTGCCAAGGCTATTGACCAAGACCCGCACACGCTCCCCACCCAGACCACGGATAATGGGGCGGCTGGCCCCAGGGCCATGAAATGTTGTTGAGACACCGGGAAGGTGCGCAAGGCTGTCCCCCAGAGAAGGACGCAGGTTCTTAATGACGTCTTCCTGCAGCAACAGGGCATGGCCCTGCAACAGAGAGCTATTGTTTTGCTGGTGCGGGGCCGTGGTGACAAACAGATTTTCCACGCCTGTGATGTGGTTAATATCCTGTTTTTGGCTTTCGGCCTGTGCGGTGAGGGTTGTCATGCTGGCCAGAGCAATAAAAGAGACATTAAGTGACAATAGTTTTTTCAGAGAAGACATACGGATAAGCCCATTGCAGATAAGTTGATATTATTTTCTAAAGGTTATGTTATAACATAACAGGGGTGTCAAGGGCGTTATGTGTCATTACAACAGAAAACATTGTGTTGCCGTTGTGTTAAAGGCCCTAAAGTAGCAGGCTTTGCTGGATTAAGGTCAGGGCCTCGGGCGCATCCCAAACGGCGGGACCCACCAGCCGGCCAATTTCCTTGCCATTGCGGTCGACCATAATAGTGGTGGGTAGGCCAAAAGCCCCCATGGCGCGCCCAAGGCGGCTGGCGTCATCAATCAGCGGCTTTAAGGCCGTGACGCCAATATCATCCAGAAATTTCTGTGAGGTTTTCAGACCGCCACGGTCCATTGAGATAATCAGGACTTCAAAATCTTTGCTGCCCAATTGCTGTTGCAGGCGTTCCAAAGCAGGCATTTCATGGCGGCAAGGAGCGCACCATGTGGCCCAGAAATTAATCAGCAGGACTTTGCCGCGATAGTCTGATAAGCGGACGTCTTCACCACGGGCATTGGTGACGGCAATATCCGGAACATTTTTTGCGTCCGTCTGTAAGGCGAATTTTGCCATCTCCCCTGTGGCAAAAGCTTGCAGTTGATGGGCGTATGGCGTATTCCCACCTATGTACAGGCTGAAAATGATGACCAGGGCGGCGGTCGCCGCTATGATGAAAGTAATGGTTTTTTTCATGGCCAGATATTCTTCACTACTGCTTTATTGCTTTGCGAGACGATGGAAAAGTCAATGACGGATAAAACACAAAATTCAGATGCAAATGCCTTATGGGGAGGCCGCTTTGACGGCGGGCCTGCCGCCATTATGGAACAAATAAATGCGTCAATTGATTTTGATAAAAAGTTGTACCGTCAGGATATCGCCGGGTCAAAGGCTCATTGCGATATGTTGGTGGCGCAGGGCATTATTTCAAGCGACGATGGACAGGCTATTCAACAGGGCCTGGATCAGGTGCGGGCGGAAATCGAAGCTGGTGATTTTACCTATGATCCTAAATTAGAGGATATCCACATGCATGTGGAAGCGCGCCTGAAGGAAATTGTGGGCGAGGCCGCAGGGCGTTTACACACAGCCCGTTCACGCAATGACCAGGTGGCGACAGATTTTAAATTATGGGTCCGTGATGCCATTGATGCCACAGATCAGGCATTAGCAGATTTACAGGCAGCCTTGGTGGACCGGGCTGAAGAATATGCAGATGTTATTCTGCCGGGCTTTACACATTTACAATCCGCACAGCCTGTGACATTTGGCCATCATCTTTTGGCTTACTTCGAAATGTTTGACCGGGACCGGGGACGGTTCCGGGATGCACGCCAGCGATTGAATGAAAGTCCATTGGGGGCTGCTGCCCTGGCGGGTACGTCTTTTCCAACAGATAGATTTATGACCGCAAAGGCATTGGGTTTTGAAGGGCCAACGGCCAATAGCCTCGATAGTGTTTCCGACCGTGACTTTGCGATTGAATTTATGAGTGCGGCGTCATTATGCGGGGTGCATTTATCCCGGTTGGCGGAAGAAATTGTCATCTGGTGTTCAGCCCAATTTGCTTATGTGCAACTGACGGATAAATTCACCACGGGGTCGTCTATAATGCCGCAGAAGCGTAATCCTGATGCCGCAGAATTGAGCCGGGCCAAAGTTGGACGGATTATTGGAGACCTCAACAGCTTGCTTATTGTGATGAAGGGCCTGCCGCTAGCTTATTCAAAAGATATGCAGGAAGATAAGGAAGTGACCTTTGATGCGGTAGAATCCCTGTCACTCTGTCTTGTGGCGATGGCGGGGATGGTCCGTGACCTGAAGGCAGATGCTGAAAAAATGAAGGCGTCCACCACAGCGGGCTTTATTACGGCGACGGATTTGGCAGACTGGCTTGTACGGGTTTTGGGGATGCCGTTCCGTGAGGCGCATCATGTCACGGGCTCTCTTGTGGCGATGGCGGAACAGAAAGGCTGTGATCTGGATGGTTTAAGCCTGACGGAAATGCAAACAGTAGAACCGCGTATTAATGATGATGTCTTTACTGTGTTATCGGTGGAAAGTTCAGTGAACAGTCGGACCAGTTATGGGGGTACGGCCCCGTCACAGGTCCGCGACCAGATTCAAATGGCGCGGACGCGGCTGGCGGAACACCATGCAAACCGTTAATGGTGCGTAGATGATAGACTGCAACAGGAGCAATTAATGCATAAAATAGCAATGATCCTTGGGGCTGTGCTGATAATGGTAGGGGTGTCATCCTGCGGGAAAAAGGGGGCTGTATTGCCGCCGCCGGGATGGGACGCGCCTGCACAAGAAGCTGTTGCGAAAGACGGTATTTCATCATAAGCAGGCGATTATAGAAATAGGCATTAGCCTATAGCATTACGAGAATATCAGGTCAGGGTTATGGATCATTTTCAGTACAAAAATGGTGAACTTCATGCCGAAGATGTCCCGATCAGTGAGATCGCGGCCGCGGTAGGAACACCTTTTTATTGTTATTCCACGGCAACGTTGGAACGCCATTATAAGGTTTTTGCGGAGGCGTTTACGGGGCAGAACGCTTTAGTGTGTTATGCCGTAAAAGCCAATACAAATCAGGCGGTGATCCGTACATTGGCGCGGTTGGGTTGTGGGGCGGATGTGGTATCCCAAGGGGAATTGCGCCGCGCGTTGGCGGCAGGTGTACCGGCTGAAAAAATTGTTTATTCTGGCGTCGCCAAGACCGAAGAAGAAATGGCGTTTGCCCTGACGTCGGGAATCCATCAATTTAATGTGGAATCAGAAGCAGAGCTTGAGCAATTAAGCCGTGTCGCCAGTGATATGGGAAAGGTAGCCCCGGTTGCCTTTCGCCTGAATCCGGATGTGGATGCGAAAACGCATGAAAAGATTGCAACTGGTAAAGCGGAAAATAAATTCGGCATTTCGTGGAAAAAGGCACAGGACGTTTACGCGCAGGCCGCCGCCCTTCCGGGCATTGAAGTGGTCGGTGTCGATGTGCATATTGGTTCGCAATTAACCGAATTGGGGCCTTTTATGGCCGCATTTGAGCGTGTCGCCGGATTAGTCAAAGAGCTGCGGGCCGCTGGTCATAACATTCGTCGTCTGGACCTGGGAGGGGGACTGGGTGTCCCTTATATGCGGACCAATGCCGTGCCGCCACACCCTGTGGAATATGCGCAGATGATTAAGGCGGTGACAGGTGATTTAGGCTGCCAGATTATTCTGGAGCCAGGCCGGTTGATTGTGGGCAATGCAGGGGTCATGATTTCAAAAGTGGTCTATGTCAAAGACGGTGAGAAGAACCGCTTTGTTATCATCGATGGGGCAATGAATGATCTTTTACGGCCAAGTCTTTATGATGCGTGGCATGATATTTTACCTGTACGCGAGGCATCGGCTGATGTGGCGTTAAATCCGGTAGATATTGTCGGTCCTGTGTGTGAAACCGGGGATGTTTTTGCCAAAGGCCGTGAGATGCCCCCTTTAAAAATGGGTGATTTGGTTTCTCTGATGACAGCGGGGGCTTACGGTGCTGTCATGGCGTCAACCTATAATACCCGTCCTTTGGTGCCTGAAGTTCTGGTGAAAAATGACCAGTTTCAGGTCATCCGGCAACGTCCAAGCTATGAGGATATGATCGGTCTTGATATAATACCGGAATGGCTGGATTAAAATTAGGATCATCTGCTGAAACGGACCGCGCCTTTACCAGACAACCCGGATAAAAAAACGACAGCGGACTATGCACCGCGTCGTTCGGGGTTAGCGATTCTCAAATCTTTCCTGGCGGCCGCCGCCATGCTGTTATTATATTTTGGATTGTCGCTGCTGGATCCTTGGGGGGCAACGCCCGCAGGGGTGCAGGAATTGACTCTTGTGCTGTTTGCCTTGTTAGGGGCGGGTTTTTTGTGGCAGGGCTGGACCTACCGTTATTGGGGGCTTGAACGTGCGCCGCAATTGCGTTTCCTGCGGTATTTGTTGCTATTTATGCTGTTAGGCGGTCTTTATGTTCTGGCAGGGGACGATGCACAACGCCGTCTCCATGTCGCACTGCATTTACCGTTGCTGTCGCCTGCCGCTCCATTAGAGGTGGATATCACAATAACGCCGCCCCCCCACACGGGACAGACGATAAAGACGTTGTCTTTACGTACAAATGAAATGCATAAAATGCTGTCATTGGGAGGGGTGCCGGAAGACAGTGAAATGCATATAAGGGTGCGTGGAACCATTTGGGCGACCACATTGGTACGCGGAGATATGGCCTTTCCATTCGTTGCAGATGATACGGGCTCTCTTGTGGCGCGTGTTCCGGTTACAGATGTCATGAATTGGTCTATTCGTCAGGGAAGTCATGTGCTGGCGCAATGGCCATTGTTAGTTATCAATGACCTGCCCCCGGTGGTGCATGCCGGATTATTAAGGGCTGTTACGACAAAGGGGCTTACGGAAATTACGCTAGAGGCTGTAGATGATTACCGTCTTTCCGCCGTTTACGTTTCCCTGTCAGAAGTATTGGGGGCTGATGACGGGGACGTGCGTTTGCTGAAAAAACAGCAACTGCCTTTCCGGGATATAAAGGCTTTAAAACAGAAATGGGCTTTGGATTTTGGGGCTGATTTTGTAGGGGGGCGGGATTATGTGCTGGATGTTGTGGCGTTGGATGACGCGGAACAACGTGTGCGTTATCGTGTTGGCCCGTTTACGCCCACCCCTTATGAATTTGACCACCCGTTAGCGGTGGAAATCGACAATGTCCGCCAGAAACTTTTAACCGGGGCCGAAGGGCGCATGGCGCTACGCCGACGGCTATTGTCACTGACATTGGTGCCGGCGGATGTGAGGCTGGATCCGGTGTTTTATCTGGGATTGCGCAGTGCCTATTGGCGTCTTAGCGCGCACGACCAAAAAACAACGGCAGAGGTGGCGAGGTTATTATGGGATATTTCATGGCGTTTGGATGCGGGCGCGCGCGGCCATGTGGAGCGCGACTTACTGGCACAATTAGGTCATGTGGAACAGGGGCTATGGCAAGAGCAGGACGTGGCAAACCTGTTGCCCCAGCTACAAATACTGGATCGCCTATATGCCCGGTTCCGCCGTAGTCCGGGCGGGATATTATCTTATGGCGATGAAGGGGGGCAGATTGACCAGAAAGATCTGCGGCGTTTGTTGAACGGTGTGTTGCATAAAGTCGAAAAAAATCAATACCCTGTTGCGCGCGAAATGATATCGCATCTACGAGAGGCACTGACATATAACCATAAGGAATTCCCAAACCGGGGCGCTTATTTGCGCTATGTGACGGCAGTGGAGAGTAAGGCCATCCTTGAACAGCTTATAGAATTACAAAAAATGCTGTTGGGGCAAAGTTATAAAGGACAGGCGATGGCTGACCCGGCAACGTATTATAAGACCAATCCTGCATTGGAGTCTCAGCGCGCAGTGCCGCCTCCGGATCGTCGGTCTTTTGTGGCAGACAGGGAGGAGTGGGTCGACACCCAACAGAAGCTACAAGAGAGTTTAGTGTTGTTGGGAGAAACGTTAGAGCAGGCGGGAATTGATACGGGTCCTTATGTAAGGATGGCGCAAACGTCATGCCGTTTGGCGATTGAGAAAATACGATCCGACAGTTTTGAAGAAGCCGCGCAAAACCAAAGCCAGATCGTATCTTATTTACATAGTCTGTCGCGATTATTGGCGCAGGAAGTTGCCAGAGGACAGCAAAATGGTGGCGTGCGTTCAGCACCATAAACACTCTGCAACGGTAACCTGTGTGCATCCCGTGGAGCAGCGGTACAATCATTATTGTGGTGTTTAAGGACGGTGGTCTAAGGCCTGATCTACGGCGGTGCAGATATCCGTTAGCGAGAAGGGCTTATTGATGACATCATGAATGAGGCTTTCCAGATTATGCGCGCGTTTGTACTCACTGGCATAGCCGGTCATCATGACGATCGGTAAATGTGGGTAGTCCGCAGAGGCCTTAAGCGCAAGGGCCACGCCGTCCATTACAGGCATGACAATATCCGTGAGCAGAAGATCGAATTTTGCCGTTTGCAGGGCACGCACGGCAGCACCACCGTCAGCTACGGTATGCGTTGTGTGTCCATGATGTTGAAGTGCGCGGGCGACAAAACTTCTTACGGCTTCGTCGTCTTCCGCAATGAGGATGTGTGCCATCATCCTGCTCTCCTTTGCTGCATAGCTGTTACATTACAACAAAGATATGTTTACATTTGGTTGACCGTCCCGATATACGGCAATTCGCGGTATTTTTGGGCGCTATCCATGCCATAACCAACCACAAACTGGTCCGGGCAGCTAAAGCCTGTGGTGGTTGGGACAGCAGGGCGTATGCCCCGGCCTTTATCTAACAGAAATGCAGCCTGAATATGGGACGGGTTCTGTGGGCGCAAATGTTGCAGGGCATAGGCAAGTGTATTCCCGCTGTCCAGGATGTCATCCAGAAGTAAGACAGATCGACCATGAAGCGGAATTTTTATATCCTGTATTAATTTAATGGTCCCGACCTGTTGATCGTCACCATAACCGGACAAACATAAAAAATCGGTTTCGAAATGACAGCCTTCATTATAGAGAGCCCGCATAAGGTCGGCAGCAAACATAAAACTGCTGTTTAATATGGTGATAATAACGGTGTTATTATTAATTGTTGGCGCCAGTTCAGACGCCATTTGTTGTAAGCGATTGCCTATTTCTGCAGCGGAAAACAAAAGCTCTATCTGTGGGGTGGCGGCTGTCATTGTCAGTTTTTTTCAAAAGTGACACGAACATCAGTGGCCGTTTGTGGTGGATTGGGCAGGGAGGTTTGAAACGTGGTTTCCCCCTCTATCGCAAGATATTTCAAGGCGGGGGTAATGGTCCATTCACGTATGGTGACACGTTGTGCATCGGTGACTTCGACTTTGACAGGCGGTAAGGTGACGGTTTCATCACCAATGTTGGCAATCTTTCCGCTGATGGTCAGGGTCGGCGTTCCACGTTCATCAATCATAGATAACGTCAGGCCATGAATTTTCAGCAATTCATCCAATGGTTTAGACGGCGTGGTTGGAATGGTTTGTTTTTGCACGGGCATGCGGATATGCCCATCAGCGTTTGATGCGGAGGGGGTATCGGAGGTGAGGCCGATGCTTTGATATAATTTGGAGGCCGGCGGCCATGATTTACTGACTTCCTCTGGAAACAGCAATAAACCAGTAATGATGCAGCCTATAAATACAATAAGGCTGACCCAGCCCCAGCGGTTACCATCAGGCGACCGAGATTGCACCATGGGCAGGTTAGCGTGGCTTGTCCGGGGAGGGCGTGGGCGTTTAGGGCGATTACGTTGTATAGGAAAGTCAAAATTATCAGTGCTGTCTTGCGCCGTGTTTTCTTCTGCCCGGTGCCCGGAATCAATTTGTTGGGCTAAGTCGTTATCATCCGAGGATGTCTGGGGCGATGGTTTTGCGGTGTGACCCCCTGAATGTGGCGCATTTCCAGGGGTTTCTGGTGCCGTTGGGGGCTCTTCCACAACAGGGATATCATCTGCGGGGGCTGGTTCTTGCCAACTATGACTGCATTTAGCACAGCGCACCACGCGGCCGCTGGGCAGAAGTTTTTTGGGATCAACCACATAACGTGTGGAACATTCCGGGCAGGTCAGAATCATCTAAACGCCTGTGATACTATTGTATTTCAGATATTTATAAGCATCACATCCCCGCTTGGCAAGAGCAGGGATTCTTCACGATCAAAACCATGGGCACTTTGCAGAAGTGCAAAGATATGCTTTAAGATATAAATGAAAAAATAATGCAGGACGGGCAGCTTTGAAAGGGAGAAAAAGCTGTCAGGGGCGGGCCGAACAATAAAATTATGACGATAGAATTATAAGGAAAGCACGTGATTTCGTTTAATAATGTCGGCATGCGGTATGGTATGGAAGCCGAAGTTCTCAGGGATATCAGCTTTGAATTGCCGCAGGGATCGTTCCATTTCCTAACGGGGCCAAGTGGTGCGGGGAAAAGTTCATTACTGAAGATGCTTTATCTGGCGCATCGTCCATCCCGGGGGCGATTAGAAATGTTTGGACAGAATGTCACAGATCTTAAGCGGGATGACCTTCCGCGCCTGCGTCGACGGATCGGTGTGGTGTTTCAGGAATTCAGACTTCTGGACCATTTGACGGCGGTGGAAAATGTTGCCTTGCCTTTGCGTATTGCCGGGGGCAGTGGGCGCGAGATCGACCAGCACGTGGAAGAATTGCTTGTGTGGGTTGGGCTGAAGGACCGCATGAAATCCCGCCCACCTGTATTGTCCGGTGGGGAAAAACAGCGTGTGGCAATTGCACGGGCAGTGATCGCAAAACCAGACTTATTACTGGCGGATGAGCCCACGGGAAATGTGGACCCGGCCATGTCAGAACGTTTAATGCATTTGTTTGTGGAACTAAACAAATTGGGGACAACAACCGTGATCGCAACCCATGATATGAATCTGGTTCGTAAGATCGGTGCGCCGCAATTGCACCTGCGCGACAGATTTGTGTCCCGTTTGGACGGAGCGGGGGATATCATATGACATCGCGTGTTGTTTTCCTATCTGATAGCCAGGACAGGGCAGCGACCAGTCTGCTGCCCTGGGTGATGGCCGTGATGGTTTATCTATGTGCCCTGGCATTGGCGGGCAGCTTATCGTTGCAAGGATCACTGACGGCCTGGACAAGCGATTTGACACATCGTTTAACCGTGCAGATTACCGTGGCCGACCCGGTGGAAAGGGAGAAGCAGACAGAGGCCGCCCTATCGTATTTGGCTTCTGTGCCGGGATTAGAGAGTGCAGAGCGTATTGATGGCGATGCGATGAAAGACCTTCTGGCGCCATGGTTGGGGCGTGATAATATAACAAATGATTTACCGATCCCGTCGTTGATTGATATTGTCGTAGAGAAGAACAAAACCATTAACCTGACAGCCGTTCAGGCCAGATTAAGAACGATTTCTCCCCAGGCGGTATTGGATGACCACCAACAGTGGTTAGGGGATTTGATGGAATTATCTGTGGTTTTGCAATCAACTTTCTGGGGGATTGTGCTGTTGGTGGTGCTGGCAACAATTTGCATTGTCATATTCGGCACGAAGGCCGGCATGGCGGAACACCGTGACACCATTGAAATCATGCATCTTATGGGGGCGCATGACACGATGATAGCAACGGAATTCCAACGCCGCTTTATGCATCATGGTTTTAAAGGGGGGCTGATTGGTGTGGTGATTGCGGCGATTACATTATTTGCGCTGGCCAAACTCATTACACAGATCGAAGGCAGCGTGCTAACGACAGTCAGCCTTTCATGGATCAAAGCAATGGCGATATTATTATTACCTTTTGCAGCGGCGGTCTTTTCTGCCATCACGGCGCGATGGACCGTCATGCGTGAATTACAGCGCATGTTGTAAGGAAACGATTGTGGCAGGTCGAATGAGGCGCGGGTGCAGATACAAAACGGAAAGATGAGGAAAAATCATTGAAAGCGGTTTTACGCTTATGTCTGATTTTACTTTTGTTGTGGTCAGGGGGGCTGTTGTGGTTTTGTCTGTCATTACCGCCAGCCGGGAAAATACAGAATCTTGCCCCGGCAGAGGCCATTGCCGTGCTGACGGGTGGGCCGGGCCGTCTGGCAGCGGCGTATGAATTATTAGAACAAAACAAAGGGGAGCGTCTGCTGATTTCCGGCGTATATGAACGGACCAGTCTTGAGCGCGTATATAATTTATTGGGTAGTAGTGATGAGTTGTCTGCCTGTTGTATTGATGTGGGGCGAGAGGCTAAGAATACGGAAGGCAACGCGGCAGAAATCGCCCATTGGGCGATCGAACATGGTTATAAATCATTAATTGTTGTTACCGCGCGGACGCACATGCCGCGCACCCAAATTGAATTACAACGTTTCCTGCCAGACGTTGGGATCACACCTTATGCGGTGCAGACAGGTCGCTTTACGCTTTCCAATAGCCGTCGCTTAACGTATGAATATAGTAAATACTGGATCAGCTTAATGCGGGCCCGTTTATTAAAGAATATCTCTGCCACGTAACGTTTTAAAGTACAAGACGTGGCTTTATAGAAAAGGCGGGCGTTGTGGTTAAACTGCGTTCTGTATGTTTTGTTATCTTCTTTTACAGTTGGCTGTTGATGCTGGCCCTGATTACTTTTCCCGTCTTATTTTTACCTCCTCAATATCTCTATCGTGTACAAGTTCTGATGTCGCGGAGCATGGTGTTTCTTTTACGTTATGTCGTGGGACTGCGCTTTGAAATCAGAGGACAGGAATATTTTCCTGAAGGCCCTGCCTTATTGGCGATGAAACATCAATCTGCATGGGAAACGATGGTGATGCATGGCATCATTTCCAAACCCGTTTTTGTTATGAAGAAAGAATTGCTGCGGATTCCAATATATGGGCGTTACTGCAAAAAGTCGGGCATGATCCCTGTGGATCGCGGAGGGGCGGCGTCAGCCTTGCGGGATATGGTGCGTAAAGCCCGCAACGCCATTGCTGAGGGAAAAACAATTATTATTTTTCCAGAAGGAACACGTGTCGCACCGGGCACAAAAAGGCCATATCATGCGGGTGTTTTTGGAATTTATAAAACATGCGATGTGCCGGCTGTGCCGGTGACATTAAATTCCGGGACTTTTTGGCCGCGTGGACATTTGCTGCCACGACCGGGCGTGATTGTTCTTGAATTTTTACCGCCAATAGAACCAGGGTTGAAGAAAAAGGATTTTATGGCGTTGCTGGAAAGTCGTATTGAAGAGGCTAGTGATGCTTTGCAAGAGGCCGAGGACGGGAAAGCCCAAGATGTCTCAGCCCCACGAAAGGCGGCATAAGTTAATCGTATTACTGGTGATGGTATGGGCACGGTTATGGCGAACTGAGCAGGCCTGACAAGGTACGATCAGGGCCTGACAAGTGTAGCCAGGGAAAGTGGCCAAACCTAAACGAAAAATAAGTCCGAAACGAACAATCAGTTAGGCCTTTTTTGAAAATGATCTGCGAGTTTTTTGAGACCCCGGTCTTCTATGCCTTCCTGAAATAAGTGTTGTTGCGTTGACTTAAAATAATCAAGGTTATGACCGCCGACACCTTGGCCGTTTGTAATGAGTTGCTGTTGTTCGTGCAGGGTCAGTCTTCCCGCATATTGACGATGTGTGGGATCCGCAATATAGCAACGCGCCATCACTTTGTGTCCGCTATCAAGATATAAGTTCAAGTTTCGCGCGTGATAGACGCTTGTGACCAGTTCTCTTTCATCAATGCGTTGCAGGATTTCTCTGCCATTGTCGCGGGGTAAGCGGAAGACGATACCCCGGCAAGAGCCTCCCCGGTCTAATCCTAGTACCAGACCGGGACGTTGCTCTGTGCCGCGATAATGCCAGGAATAAATACAATAAGCCCGGTGGTAGCCATATAATTTTGCAGGCAGGCGTTCTTCAAAGGGGAAAAAGGTATCCCACATTAAAGACCCGTACGCGAATACCCATAAATTTGCCATATTTTCACGTTCTAAGGAGGACTAAAGAGTGATCATATTGTTCTGTCATGTCGTGTGTGGCAAGAGGGGACAATGTTTTTTATATGTGGCAGGTCAAATAGAGGGTAGCAAATGCGGGCAAAATTGTTTTCCAGCATCCTGGCGACGGGATTAAGCGCCTATAGCGCGGGCTGGGATCATATGGCCGTAACTGTGCAGTCAGAAGTAGACGCCTGGATTGCCGCGCAACAGGCCCGCGGGTTGCATATCGAATATGAGAAGATGCAGATTGAGGGCTATCCGTATAAGCCTGTGTTACATATGCAGGCTGTTGACGTGACTCTTCAGAAAAAGAATGAGGCAGGTGAGGCCGCCACGAAAGCGACGGCGCGTATTGCGGATATTGAATTGCGTCTCAAAGGATGGGATTTCCGGCAATTCAAATTGACGGTACCCAGCGCACAGTTAGATTATGAAGATCGGCGTTACGGCCGGGTTAATGCAAAAATGCAGACGATAAATTCGGATGTTGTGGTCACAGATCGCCGCTCTTTACCCAAAGAATTGCTATTAAAGATTGGTGAGGTGACTTGGGGAAAAGAGATGATACGGGGAAAAATAAATTCTGCTGAGCACCTGTTGTCACAGGCGCAACATGTCAGCATTAATCTGAATACGCTTGACCTGAGAACTATGGACCGGGATACGGGTAATGCCGCAGCGGATAAAAAAGCAGCGGATAATCGATCTAATAGTTTGGCGACGGTTAGGTTGCATATTCAACATATGGAAAGCCCATACCTTCCCGTTAGATTAATGAAAGAAGGCATAGATGATGTCTCTTTTACGGCAGAGTTTATGGTCGATGAACTTCCCCCCATGACGATGGATTATTGGCGCCATTGGCGACAACGTAACGGGGTGTTTGATATTCGTTCTTTTCAGGTGCGTAGTGGTGATATCACGGCACGTATGCAAGGGGCATTGCAGTTTGATGCAGGGTTGCGGCCAGAAGGTATTCTTCATGTCCGACTGGAGGATTATGAACGCGTAAGAGGCCGTCTTGTAACCGCCGGTTTAGAGAAAAATGAATATGGCCAGGTGCTATTGCAGGGGTTGTCCGATATGGCGGAGCCCGCGGTTACAGGCCCGTCAACGCAAACGATGGATGACGTAAGGTCGTCTTTGTCACGACCACTTCCTTTTTCACTGACATTTCAAAGTGGCTATCTTTTTTTAGGGCCCGTGCCGGTATTTGAATTTCCCATGATGAATGTTATGGCCGATATAAAGTCTGGCGCTCATCAAAAGTCTGAAGCCCATGTGAAATCTGAAGCCCATGTAAAATCTGGAGCGTAGAGGCAATGCAGGCGGGCGGCATGACGTCACCGCACATTCTGCTGCCGGCCTTCATATCAGGCTATTCGCTGCAAGAGGGTCTAAGGGGAATTAATACCCGTTTCAGGATAAATGTCAGGATTCGTCCTCGTGTGCGCGACCAAAATCCGGTGTGTCTTCGTCCTGACCAGCTTCGACGACCCTGCGTCGTACGTTCCGGCTTTCGGCGAAGAAATCATAGAGGCTTTCTCCATCCCCCCAGCGGATTGCGCGCTGCAGGGCGCTAAGGTCTTCTGTAAATCTCCCCAGCATTTCCAGCACGGCGTCTTTATTGGTCAAAAAAATGTCCCGCCACATTGTGGGGTCCGAAGAGGCAATCCGTGTAAAATCGCGAAAGCCACCCGCGCTGTATTTAATGACTTCGGAGGCCGTCACGGTTTCAAGATCCCGCGCGGTGCCGACGATATTATAGGCAATAAGGTGGGGGACGTGACTGGTAATGGCAAGCACCAGGTCGTGATGGGTCGGTGTCATAATTTCCACCATGGAGCCCATCCCCATCCAAAAAGACTTTAGTTTTTCCAGAGCCTGTTCCGCTTCGTCTATATCTGGCTGGTAAACATTACTCTCGGGGGGGGTAAGGATGCACCAACGCCCCTTGAATAATGAGGAGAAGCCAGCGGTCGGGCCAGACTGTTCGGTACCGGCAACAGGGTGTCCGGGAATAAAATGAATGTCAGCGGGTACAATATCTTCTAACGCATCGACAACAGCCTGTTTGACGGAACCCACATCGGTGAGTGTCGCACCCGGTTTCATAAGGGGGGCAATAGCCGTGCCGATTTCCTTAAATGTGCCCACTGGTGTACATAGGATAACAAGGTCTGCCCCTTCAACGGCCTTGGCCGGATCTGTCTCCATCCGTTCCGCGAGGCCAAGATCCAGGGCAGTTTGGCAAGTCTCTTCTGTGCGGGCACAGCCAATAACATGATTTGCCAAACCGTATTTTTTACTGGCCAAGGCGATAGAGGAACCGATTAGGCCCATGCCGATAATGCTAATAGTGTCGTATATTGCAGCCATATGAATCAGGCCCCCTGCATTAATTCTTTTAGGTGGCCAATCACCGCTTCATTTTCTTCTTGCAGGCCAACGGTCATCCGTAGGCAATCTGCCAGTCCCTGACCGGGTAACCAACGCAGGATATAGCCTTTTTGCATAAGGTAGTTATTGGCCTGCTCTGCGCTGATCGTCGTGTCAGCGAAACGGACCAATACGAAGTTGGCAGCGCTGGGAATGACGGTAAGACCCAGCGCGGTTAATTCATCGGATAACCAGCGTCTCCAGTAGCTATTATGTGCCAGTGCTTTTTCTTCGAATTCATGATCTTGCAGGGCGGCTATGGCGGCTTTTTGCGCCGGGCCGGATACATTGAAGGGATCACGGATTTTATCAAGAACGGCGGCGATTTCCGACTGTGCATAACCCCAGCCAATACGCAGTGAGCCCAAACCATACAGTTTTGAAAAAGTACGGGTCATGACCACGTTAGGGGCCTTTGCAACCAGTTCCAGACCGGCATCATAATCATCGAAATTAACATATTCGGCATAAGCGGAATCAATAACCAAAATAACATTTGTGGGTAGGCCGGCATGCAGGCGGTCCAATTCCTGGGCGGATAAGTACGTGCCGGTAGGATTATTGGGGTTTGCCAGAAAGACGATGCGTGTTTTGTCCGTAACGGCCGCCAGCAGGCTATCGACATGGGCTACAAAATTATCGTCATCTGCTTCGACAGGTACAGCCCCCACTGCTTGTGCGGCAATTGGATACATCATAAAACCGTATCGGCTATAGATTACCTCGTCACTGGGGGCAGCGTAAGCACGGCACAGGTTCTTTAAAATTTCATCGGATCCCAGACCGCAGACAATACGACCGGGATCCAGATCATATTTCTGGGCCAGTGCCGCACGCAGATCATGATAGATAGGGTCAGGATAACGGTGTAACTGTGTTGCTTCTTCCCTATAGGCGGCCATGGCCTTAGGGCTTGGCCCAAGAGCAGATTCATTAGATGATAATTTTATGGCGCGATCAATGCCGGCGATTTTTGATTTGCCACCTTGATAAATGCCAAGTGTATCAATCCATGGACGGGGTGTAGGCCCTTGCATATATAATCCTGACTGCAACTGAGAACTTAAGAGTATAGCATAGCTATCACGGCTATTGTGCGTCATTCCTTTACAATGATTTGCCGTGCATATCCACCAATAATACTGACCTTACCTTTAGCTTTTTCTTTTAAGAGACTAACGATGAAATGGTTGTCCGTCAGATAGCCGTCTACTTCCAACAATAGGGTGTGTTCGGCCTGTGATAGAATTGCATAATGAAAGCCCGTCTGGTCCAGAATGCTGTGGATACTGTCAACATCTAAACCGGTAATGCGTATCCAGCTCGCGTCATCGCCACTGTCTTCGCGGTCAGTTTTGGCAATGATGAATGCGGGACGCTCTTCGGCTTCGGCCTCGTTGCGACAGAGGAAAGGTAGCCGCATCACGACCTGTATCTGACCGTCATCAGGCAGGTCCAGCCACCAGCGGCTGTCAGCATCAATACCCGGCGCGGGCAGCAATCCCACGCTTAAATCCTGTGTGGCGACTTTGCCTAATATCATGGCGGTATTGCCGCCCGCATGTAACGGTGTCCCTGCCCCAAAATGCACGCGTGCAAGATCGCGGTAATAGACGGCATCTGCAGCATCATAGACACTGACTTCGAAGGGGAATTGCAGGCGTAAAAATGTTGAAACAATGGACCGCCAGATGCCCGTGATGGAATCATAGGGGATATCGCCATTATGGCGTTTAATTAGCTGGCGTAAGACGATAGCTTCGCGTCCAGGCCGCATCCGGTTGGACAGCGGGGTATTTTCATCTTCGCTTCGTCGTTTTGCTTCCCCCAGTACTGTGACAACTTCGGTACGGCGCAACAAGAGATTGTGAATTTCTTCGTCAATCTTATCAATTTCCTGCCGGAGTTCATCCAAAGTGAGTGTGGTCCAGTCCTGATCGGCCATGGTGTCATACCTATTGTTCTTGTCACCAAGAGAGTCTTTATTCTGTACTAGTCCTGTTAGGGCGTAAAATAAAGTAAATATTGACATTATCCGGTGCCGGTCCTAGCTATTCTTATGTTCTGTAAAGAAAAGGATGGGCGTTTTTGTCCGCTATACGCCAATGACCGTAACCGAAACATCCTCTGTCGCTCGTGACGGGAAAGCCCAAAGCATAACGCTGGGCCAAACAGATCCTCTTACTTTGGATAGTGGGGAAGAACTGGGACCCTTTCAGGTAGCGTATAAAAGTTGGGGGCAATTAAATGCGGATAAATCAAATGTGGTTCTTGTTTGTCATGCATTAACTGGCGATCAGTATGTGACGGGGGTAAACCCGTTGACAGGCCGGGAGGGATGGTGGCCTTTGATGTGTGGACCGGGACGGCCATTGGACACAAACAAATATTTTGTCATTTGCGCCAATGTATTGGGGTCATGTGCGGGAACAAGCGGGCCCGCAGAAGTCAATCCGAAAACGGGCAAGCCATATGGGTTGGATTTTCCCGTGCTGACGATTAGCGATATGGTGCGCGCCCAGGCCATGCTGCTGGATGCTTTGGGGATTGAAGATATTTTCTGTGTGATCGGTGGTTCCATGGGGGGCATGCAGGTTTTGCAGTGGGCGGTAGATTATCCCAAACGGGTTTTTTCCGCGGTTCCCATTGCCACAACATGGCGACATTCCGCGCAGAACATAGCTTTTCATGAAGTCGGACGGCAGGCAATTATGGCAGACCCCAATTGGCACCATGGAAAATATTATGACCACGGGGTGACGCCCCATGCAGGATTAGCTGTCGCGCGGATGGCAGCACATATCACATACATGTCGGAATCAGGTCTGACCAGTCGGTTTGGGCGCAGTTTGCAGGACCGTTCCGGTGTGACTTATGGCTTTGACGCGGATTTTCAGATTGAAAGTTATTTACGCCATCAGGGAATTTCTTTTGTCGACCGGTTTGATGCAAATTCCTATCTCTATATTACCCGGGCCATGGACTATTATGACCTGACAATTAATCACGGTGGTATTCTTGCGGATGCGTTTCGTGAGACTGAGGCCAGATTTTGCGTGATGTCTTTTGCAACGGACTGGTTATATACGACGGCAGAAAGCCGAAATATTGTGCGGGCTTTAAACGCGGTGGGTAAACAGGTAAGCTTTGTGGAGATTGACTCTAATAACGGTCATGATTCCTTCCTGCTGGATGAACCGGAAATGCTAGAGATTATTGCCGGTTTTGTACGCAGTGCGGCTGAGCAACGTGGAATTTCGACAGATGACGGGTAAGCGAACCACTACGGCACCGTTTAACGCTGATCGTCCGGCGGATATTCGGATAGACCTGTTGTTGATTGCCAATAAAATACCGGCTGGTAGCCGGGTGCTGGATGTGGGCTGTGGTGATGGTGATTTGCTGCATCATTTGGTGCATCAACGCGGTGTAGATGGCCGGGGGATTGAATTGAGTCAGCAAGGGGTGAACCGCTGTGTGACCCGGGGGTTATCGGTGATACAGGGGAACGCTGATACGGATTTGGCATTTTATCCTGATAAATGTTTTGATTATGTGATTTTAAGTCAAACACTTCAGGCGACCCATAGGCCGGATAAGGTTTTGCAGGAGTTATTACGCATCGGGAGGCGTGCCATTGTCTCTTTTCCTAATTTTGGTCATTGGCGGGTGCGGTTGAATTTATTACTGGCCGGTAAAATGCCAGTGACAAAGCGTCTGGATTATCCGTGGTATTCAACGCCGAATATTCATTTTTGCACTGTGCGTGATTTTGTGAATCTTTGTGCGGATCTCAACTTTGTCATCGAAGAAGGACAGGGTATTAACAGTTTTGGCCAGCCGATGCCTGTGAGCGGCAATCTGTGGATGGCCAATGTGTTCGGTACTCAGGGATTGTTTGTTATCAAACGACAGGATGATTAGAAGCACGGTCCCTTGGTGAAGTGTGATTAAAGCTGAGGTTTTGTGATTAATCGTGATCGCAGGCTAAGTTCTGTGCGGTTTTAATCGCCGGAATGAGGCTTTGTTTCAGGCCGCGGCGCGGGTTGGCCGCATAAATTTGTTTTTCGGCCTCAACGATCAGAACGCCAGCAAAATTGCGGCACCACTGTTCCATGCTTTTTTCCATAAAGACCATGGATTTTAGCAATACCCTATTTTCATAAGGAGGAAGGGTTAGTGCGCAGGCTGTACGTGTGGGCGTTAGCATGCTATCGGCCAGCATGAGGCGTAATTGCTGGGCGGAAAAGGGCCTGCCTGCCCCAAAGGGCGTGCGTTCCGCGCGTGCCCAGAAGCCCAACCGGTTCGGTACAATAACCAGAAGCCGCCCGCCCGGGGTTAACGTCCGCCATACTTCGCGCAATAATGCCCGGGTATTTTCGGTGTTTTCCAGAATGTGAGACAGTAAGATGCGGTCCATACTGTCATCTGCCAGCGGCAGGCGTTGTTCATCTGTCAGGGCAACCAGATTTCCCTGACGTTGTGGTGGTGTTGATGTGTCTGTCTGCACGTGACGGGGCCAGTGAATGACGCCTTGGGCGGCGGGCATGAGGGCGATGTTGCAACGCGCGTGTTCCTGAAAAAGTCCAAGATAGGGAATGGCATAGCCTAATCCCAGAATATCCAGACCCCGATGATCCTGCCACAGGTGACGGAGTTTGCGGCGAATGAGACGTGCGGAGACACGACCTAGGGGGCTTTCATAAAAACTACGTAATTCAACGACATCAGGATACATTGCAGCGATTAGGTCTCTTGCAGGGGATAGACATGATGTGAACTATACCCCAGAGTATGCCTTCAGACCACAATGAAGAGTGGCAACAAAAACGCCCTGCCGCAGGGATGATACTCTGGGCAGGGCGCTGAAGAGTGTGAACGGTACAGGCGATTATTGCATGTATTGACCACCGTTTACGTTTATGGTCGCACCTGTTGTAAAGCCGTTGTCGTCAGCCAGGAAGACCACAGTGCGGGCAATCTCATCTGCTTCGCCCAATCGGCCTACAGGAATCTTCGATAAAATGCCTTCCATGACTTTTTCAGGAACTGCAGCAACCATTTCCGTGTTGATGTAACCCGGTGCAATCGCATTCACAGTGATGTTCTTGCGGGCCCCTTCTTGCGCCAGTGCCTTTGTAAAACCGATGACACCAGCCTTGGCTGCGGAATAGTTGGTCTGGCCCATTTGACCTGCAACACCGTTAATGGAGCTGATGTTAATGATGCGTCCAAAGGCACGGTCACGCATGCCACCCCACACCGATTGACACATGTTGTATAATGACGTCAAGTTGGTGTTGATGACCGCATCCCAGTTTTCTTTTGAGAGTTTATGGAACATGCCATCACGGGTGATACCAGCGTTATTGACAAGAACGGCGACTTCCCCTAGGTCCGCTGTAATTTGTTCTACAGCCGCTTGGCAGGCATCAAAATCCCCAACGTCCCACTTATAGGTTTTAATACCAGTTTCTGCGGTAAAGGCCGCTGCGGCTTCGTCATTACCAGCATAGCTGGCGGCGACGGTATAACCTGCTTCTTTCAGGGCTTTTGCGACGGCGGCACCGATACCACGTGACCCGCCTGTGACGATTGCTACTTTTGACATTCTCAGATACTCCTCACCTAATTATAAAATATCATTCATAAGATATGTGTGCAGGACCGGAGGCACACTCACCTATGTGCATCCGGCCTGTTGCATAGAATTAGCGTTCGACACAAAGCGAAATGCCCATGCCCCCACCGATGCACAAAGTGGCAAGACCACGTTTGGCATCACGACGCTTCATTTCGTGTAGCAATGTACACAGGATGCGCGCCCCACTGGCCCCGATCGGATGGCCGATAGCAATTGCGCCGCCATTGACGTTGACTTTTTCGGTATCCCAGCCCAAGTCACGGTTTACAGAGATAGCCTGCGCTGCAAAAGCTTCGTTGGCTTCGATCAGGTCAAGATCATCTACTGTCCAGCCAGCTTTTTCCAACGCTATGCGGCTTGCAGGGATGGGACCCGTTCCCATGATGCTGGGATCAACACCGGCTGTTGCCCATGATTTGATAGTTGCCAATGGGGTAAGGCCGCGCTTTTCCGCTTCTTCTTTGCTCATCAGCATAACGACCGCAGCACCATCATTGATACCGCTGGCATTACCCGCCGTAACAGTACCATCCTTTTTGAAGGCAGGCCGCAGGCCGTTAATGCCTTCAACCGTTGCCCCTTTACGGATGTATTCATCTTCAGAGACGACGACTTCCCCTTTGCGGGTTTTGATCGTCACGGGTGTGATTTCATCCTTAAAACGGCCTGCTTCTTGCGCAGCTTCGGCCTTGTTTTGTGAGGCAACCGCAAACTGGTCCTGTTCGTCACGGGTGATTTGCCATTGTTCGGCAATATTTTCTGCCGTAATGCCCATATGATAATCATTAAAGGCGCAGGTCAGGCCATCTACGATCATGGTATCCGCGAACTTTGCCGGGCCCATCTTAATCCCATTACGTAAATTAGTTGCATGGGCAGAAGATGACATATTCTCTTGCCCGCCGGCGATAACGATGCTGCTGTCACCAGCTTTAATGGCCTGATAGCCCAGCGCAACAGTACGCAGGCCAGAACCACATACCTGATTCATGCCCCACGCAGTTACGTCATTTGGTAGTCCCGCATTAATAGAGGCCTGACGGGCCGGATTTTGTCCTGTAGCGGCCGTAAGGATTTGGCCCAAGATGACCTCTGTTACATCGGCACCGTCAACGGCGGTGTCTTCCAAAACGGCTTTAATGGCCGCAGCACCCAAATCGGATGCGGCGACTGTACTCAGGCCCCCGCCGAATGAGCCCACCGGGGTCCGTTTCGCGGCGACAATTACTACTTCAGTCATGTCAGGTTCCTCTTACAATTATCAGGATTACTTAAAAATTTGGTTGTTTGTCGTCGATTAAACTCGACTTGTCGTTGATATAGATCGTGGCTGGCCTAAATTGGTCAGTGGTGGCGTAGAGCCTGTGGCCATATGCGAGACTATTCCCATCCGAAAATAACCCAACATATTGACTGTTAGCATGATTCTGGCGTATTTCAAGATGAAAAGTTTCCATTTCTTTCTTATTCTGACTTTTTATTGAAATAATCCATCATCCACTGTTTTAGAGGCTGCCAAAGTATTTCTTTAGCACGCTCACCTGACACCATTGTTACATGCCCGGCGGCTATTTCAATTGTATGACAATGGGGTAATTGTTTTGCCAAAGCCATTGCCGAATCATGAGGGACAATGCGGTCGCGCTGCGGAATAACAACCAGGCTAGGGATATCAATGCTGGCTGCATTGATATTATGTGTACCAATCTGCCATTGATTACCCAAAGGCTTATTGTCCATATACCAATCCCGGAGGCAGTCATCAGCCACCTTTAAAGGCAGGGGGTGCCCATCGTTCACCCAGTCCTCAATAGCCACGAAATGCACGGCCTTCTTGTCATCGGGTTGCATACGTCCAAAACGGCGAAACTTACGGTCGGACAATGTGGGATCAAGGCTGATAAAAAATAGCTGTAACAGATCCATGGGCATGTAGCCGATTTGTTGCCATGCATCATGCGTGGTTTTTATCATTTCAAGAAATTGCCAGCTTTGCGGGCTGCGGTCAGCATGGAAGTCCCACGGGGTGGCCAATAACGCGATGGCAGAGATGACGTTCTCTGCGCGTAGGATCTGGGTTGCGGCAACACTTAAGGTGCCGCCCATACAATAGCCTACCAGAATGACGGGCTGCCCACAGCGCTCCGCTACATCACGGATCAGGGGAACTAACCTGTCAGTGACATATTCCCGCAGGCCGAATTGTTTTTCCACAACACCGGGCGCCCCCCAGTCCAGTAATAAGGGACGTATGCCAGAGGCCGCGAAATAGCGCATCATGCTGTGTTGTTCGTGCAAGTCCAGAATGTAAGCAGGGTTTATAAGAGAAGGGACAAAAATAACAGGAGGTTGGGATGCAATGGTTGCCCCCTGTTGTGGATTGGTCCCGCCGCCATAATCCCCTACGCCATAATCCAAGAGGCGGGTTGTCCCATATTTGGCAAAGACCGGAGGTGATGCGACCTGTCGCCGGTAGGGCGAATGGCGGTAGGCATCTACACCATTCAGGAAGTCTTGAAACCTTTGTTGGCCTTTTTGGATAACGGCGTGTTGCAGATCTTCTATTTTATGATTGTTTAGCTCATGGCGAAGGGCGGCGGCTTCTTTTTTGCGGTTGGGGTGGGTCTGTAGGCCATCCATCATAAAAAGCGGCAGCGATGCGGCCCCGCTCATCCAAAGGGTATAGGCATTCGCAATATGTAGAGGTAACGGGCGGGGGCCGGCCCGTTTTTGAGTTGATGGCGTATCGGGAGGCAGAGCATGAGAGGGGGTGACAGGGGACATGATGCTAATTCCCCTCATTTTTACGTGATCCATCAGTTTTTTTTACTTCAGGATTTTGATTGTTCTGGTCACTATGACTGCCATCGCCATTGCCATCATCAGTCTGATGCTGTGGGGTATATTGGGCAGTCGCAAGTTCGTTAACCCAGCGATTTAACATGTCCGGGTCTGTGGCCCAGGCTGTGATGTTATTCTGCCAGAAATCCAAATACTGATCGGCCAGCACCAACAGTGGAGACTGTTCGTCGTCTGAGGGAGGCGGGGATATTGGATGCTGTGGCATACAGGTTTCTTAACTTACATGAAGATGAAAAGTATAAACCTAATGAAAACGAATTGTATAGGGGCGGATTCACAAGGGCGAACAGGAGGGCGCATTCTTTCGTAAAATTTCGCAATAGCGTAAAAAAATGAAGTGTAAGGCATGTTTTTTTGTGTTCTGCAACATAATGCTTGCGCTTTGCACCCATTAGAAGTGATTATATAAGGAATGAGCGGTATGCGTGAGCAAGTTAAAACATAAGGGAATCGGAATTGGCGAAGAAATCTAAGAACCCTGGCGATCCCATTGTCATAAAAAAATATGCAAATCGGCGTTTGTATAATACCGATACAAGCAGTTACGTGACGTTGGATGATCTGTGCAAAATGGTGAAGGCAAGCGATGACTTTGTTGTCATGGATGCGAAGACCGGCGAAGATCTGACACATTCGGTTTTGACCCAAATTATCTTTGAAGAAGAAAACAAGGGTGAGGCGTTGTTGCCCACGAATTTCTTGCGACAGCTTATTTCCTGTTATGGGGATCAAATGCAAATGGTCGTGCCAGGCTATCTGGAAGCGTCCATGGAAGCGTTCGCACGCAATCAAGAGAAAATGAAAGAATTTTTTGAAGGCAGTTTTCAAGGGGGTAAAACTTTTACCCCGCAAAACTTTACAGAGCAATTTCAAGAAATGGCCCGCCAAAATATGAAGGCCTTTGAACAAGCCATGGGGATGTTTACCCCATTCCAGCCCACAGAGAACAGCGATGATGGCGCGGGCGGTAATGCCGCTGGGGCAGCAGGAATGCCAAGCCCGACAGATCAAATTAAAGCGTTGCAGCAACAAATGGCAATGATGCAGGCGCAGCTTCTGGGGTTAAACAAAGACAAGAAGTAAGAATAGAGGGAACGGTTAGCGGCCCGATTTCTATTGTTTTTGACTGACCTTACTTTGCTGTTGATGTTAAAGAGTTGCGGCGGTAGGGCTATTTTCCATGATAAAACGGTACCATCGGGTGCCGTTTTTTTATATCTAATAGGGCCTTTCCACGCAGATTTGTAAGGTAGGGGGCTGCTTTACGTTCTATGATTATTGGCTACGTTGGCGTTGTCTGGCGGCCAATGTTGTTTGTACCTGGGGCCACGCAATATCCGCCTGTGAAATATAATATCTGACGTCCTGAAGCCATTTATCGCGCGCTTCTATGGAGTAATTCAAATACAGTTTATCGTCGATGATGTTCCACACTTTGGGGTCGCCCTGCACGCTATAGCCTTTAATCATGTTAAAGGCACTATAACCACCATATTGAGGCGCGTATTTAAGGGGGTTTTCCGCAAAGAGATCGCGATTAATCACTGTCGCAAAGTGCCATTTTATACCCTTCCATTCGGCTTCGAATAAAGGGTCGCCTTTTACCGCGTCATTAAATGTGAAATACGCAACGGGGTCATAGCCATCTATGGCAATATCGGCATCATTAGCAGCGTATTCAGTTTCATGGGAATAAATCTGTGTTGTGAGATAGAAATATCCCCCGCCGCCAACAATGACGACCAGTATTGACAGACCGATAAAAATACGCGCCATCCACTGCATTTTTGCCTCTTCATGCTTATTGAGAAAACAAGAATTGTTCTTATGTATATGTAAGACTTATGGAGAACATAGTCATCATCTGTCTTAAAATCCAGCTGCTTTGCACGCTGTCATGAAATATAGGTGAGAGGTTCTGTCATAGAAATTCTATGTCTTAAAAACAGGCGAAAAGGTCGTGAGTAGAATGGTAGAACAGGCCAGAGTCATTGGGATATGGAGGCTGAATGGCTCATAGAATGGATTCACAGGGAGCGCGATTTATTATAGAATAAGAATATTCGGGGAAATGATTTATTTTTGCCTCATTTACGACATAAGCTCGCCGCGTTTTAAGGGCACAGTGTAAGAAGACAAGTTGTGATGAGGAACGGTGCCCGGAAAGTAAAAGAAGATGCGTACACAAACTGAAAATCGTCTACAGAAAACAGCCATCCGATTGATAGAATTGATGGGATTGGCGGAAGCCCTAAATTGTTGCCGTGAGAACCAGTGGGTTGGGCTTGAACATGAAATCCGTGCCTTACGGGATGCGCGCCGCAGCCATTAAGAATTTGATCTTTTCACGGCCTGCCAGTCACCAGAAGAGTATACAAAAGAATATATAAGGCCATGGGCTTTATTATTGGTCGCGTTTTATAGAGGCAGACCGCAACTCTACGCCTTTATCCCTTATCAGATAAGACGTCATTTTGATTTTTGCTTCCTGGCAATGACAAGGCCCCTGACGATTAGGTGCAGGGGCCTTGTTATAAATAGGTGAGGCTGTTATCACCTCTGAATATTTGAGCTTAGGCTCTCTTACCGGGTCGGGACGGGAAATTCGCCGCGGTAATCGTAAAAGCCGCGCCCGACTTTCTTCCCAATCCATCCGGCTTCAACATATTTCACCAGTAAGGGGCAAGGGCGATATTTTGAATCGGCTAACCCTTCGAATAAGACTTGCATAGCGGACAGGCAGGTATCCAAACCAATAAAGTCAGCAAGTTCCAATGGCCCCATTGGGTGGTTCGCACCTAATTTTAGTGCAGTGTCAATTGCCTCTACTGACCCTACACCTTCATAGAGCGTGTAGACGGCTTCATTAATCATCGGTAGCAAGATACGATTCACAATAAAGGCCGGGAAATCTTCTGAGTTTGCCGTTACTTTGTTGAGGCTATCTGTCACCTGCTTGAAAACTTGGAATGTATCTTCGTTGGTAGCGATGCCGCGGATCAATTCGACTAATTGCATCACCGGAACCGGGTTCATGAAATGCAGTCCCATAAATCTTTCGGGACGGTCGGTGTAAGATGCCAGCCGGGTAATAGAAATAGAGGAGGTGTTTGAAGATAGAATGGTATGTTCCGGCAATTTCGGGCAAAGCTCTTCGAAAATCTGCCGTTTGATTTGTTCGTTTTCTGTGGCGGCTTCGATGACCAGGTCGGTATTGGCAATATCATCCAAACTAGACACGGCCGAGACGCGCGCGAGTGCCTGCGCGGCTTCGTCTTTAGTCATTTTTTCTTTGTCGACGGAACGCTGTAAACTGGCCTTAATTTTTACCAAGCCCTCATCGGCAAGTTCCTGTGTCAGGTCGCTTAGGACAACATCGTATCCTGCAACGGCAAAGACATGCGCGATGCCATTGCCCATTTGTCCTGCCCCAATAATGCCGACTTTTTGGACGGCGTCTGGCCTTTTCTGTTCCATTATTCTGGCCTTTTCCTTGTTTATTATATGGTCATGAAATGCGTGAAAAGATTATCGTAATATTTTATAATCAGCCAAGCTCTTTTTCAAGTTCAGGCAGGGCATCAAACAAGTCTGCAACAAGCCCGTAATCGGCAACCTGAAAAATAGGTGCTTCTTCATCCTTGTTAATGGCAACAATGACTTTACTGTCTTTCATTCCGGCCAAATGTTGAATGGCGCCAGAAATGCCAACGGCAATATAGAGCTCCGGTGCGACAATCTTACCTGTTTGCCCAACCTGATAATCATTAGGGACAAAGCCGGCATCAACAGCGGCGCGTGAGGCCCCGACAGCGGCCCCTAGCTTATCAGCAACGGCTTCGACAAGTTTGAAGTTTTCGCCGCTTCCCATGCCCCGGCCACCGGAAATGATAATTTTTGCTGCCGTCAATTCAGGCCGCTCTGATTCACTGAGCTGGTGGCTAACGAAGCTGGAAATGCCGGCATCTTCACCACTATTAACGGCTTCAATTTCAGCCGGACTTTCAGATGTGGCCGCAGCGGCAAAGGTCGTAGTGCGCACAGTGATAATCTTTTTTGTATCGGCTGACTGGACTGTGGCTATGGCACTGCCCGCATAGATGGGGCGTTGAAAGGTATCGGCACTTTCCACGGCAACGATGTCTGATATCTGCGATAGATCAAGCAGGGCAGCAACGCGGGGCATGATATTTTTCCCCGTCGTGGTTGCAGGAGCAAGCAGCGCATCATAATCATCCGCCAAGCTAACAATCAATGGGGCGATATTTTCTGCAAGACCATGTTCATAGGCACTATGATCGGCCAGCCGCACTTTGCTGACCCCTTCGACGTTGGCGGCTGCTTCTGCAACGGCAGCGCAATTGGATCCTGCAATCAGAATATGGATGTCTTCACTTAATGCCCGGGCAGCTGTCACCGTGTTAAGCGTTGCATCTTTGAGTTCGTTGTTATTGTGTTCGGCTATGACAAGAACGCTCATTACAGTACTCCCGCTTCATCACGCAGCTTTGTAACAAGCTCCTGGACAGTTTTGACTTTAATTCCGGCTTCACGTTTGGGCGGTTCTTCCACCTTGAGGGTGGTGATCCGCCGGGTAACATCAACGCCATAGTCTTCAGGTGTTTTTTCTTCCAGCGGTTTGCGTTTCGCCTTCATGATATTTGGTAAAGACGCATAGCGTGGTTCATTCAGGCGCAGGTCCGTTGTGACCACAGCGGGGAGGTTTAATTTCACGGTTTCAAGACCGCCATCAATTTCACGGGTGACGTCGATACTGCCGTCTGCAAGGTCAAGTTTGGAAGCGAAGGTGCCTTGCGGCCAGTTAAGCAGTGCGGCGAGCATTTGCCCGGTTTGATTGCAATCGTCATCAATGGCCTGTTTGCCTAAAATAACCAATTCCGGATTTTCGGCTTCGGCCACAGCTTTTAAAATTTTTGCAACCGCCAGCGGCTCAACATCTACATCAGTTTTGACCAAGATAGCGCGGTCAGCCCCCATAGCAAGTGCGGTGCGGAGGGTTTCCTGTGCCTGTGCGGGGCCGATGGATATGGCGATAATTTCTTCTGCTGTGCCGGCTTCTTTAAGGCGGATGGCTTCTTCGACGGCAATTTCATCAAAAGGGTTCATCGACATTTTTACATTTGCCAACTCAACGCCTGTCTTATCCGCTTTGACACGGACCTTTACGTTATAGTCAACAACACGTTTTACTGGCACAAGAAGCTTCATATGGCCGGTCTCCGATTAAGCAGCATAGGCTGATAATAATAAGGGGAAGGGGGTATTAATACCAGCTTCCATAATCATGTAATATTGCAGCGCAATATAGCACAAGTGTTACCCAAGGGGTAGGGGGGTGTCAATGGAAAGTGGTGACCTGTATCACGTCAGAGAATGTGATACAGGTCGAAATCTTCAGCGTATATTTATGTGATGCTTGCTTATCGGGTGGCACCAGGAACCCATAGTACGTCATCTGCGCCATTATTATTGGCTACGCGGCCCAAAACGAAGAGATGATCGGAAAGGCGATTGAGGTATTGTAATGTCACCGGGTTGAGGCCTTCTTCCTCTTCCATGGCCCGTGTCAGTAATCTTTCCGCACGACGTGTTACCGTGCGGGCCTGATGCAGATGCGCCGCTGCAGCCGTGCCGCCGGGCAAAATGAAAGAGTTGAGGGGGGTGAGATTAGCATTCATGGCATCTATTTCTGCCTCCAGCCGTTCAACCTGTTCTTTGGTGACCCGCAACGCAGTGCCTTCTTCGTCATATTTTCCGTAAGGGGTGGCGAGGTCTGCGCCTAGATCGAACAGATCATTCTGGATTCGTCCAAGCATCGCATCCATTTCACCTTCTGTATGCAGGCGGGCGAGTCCGATAATGGCGTTTGCTTCATCCGAAGTGCCGTATGATTCCAGCCGCGGAGAATGTTTTGCTACGCGGCTTCCATCAGAAAGTGATGTTTTACCTTTATCCCCTCCCCGGGTGTAAATTTTTGTCAACTTAACCATGAAATGTCCCTGAAATTATATTGTTGTAAAAGATAGTTAGTCGCCACCCGTCATAAAATAGGCTGCTAAAAGGGCGACAAATGCAAATTGTGAAAATACGCGTGCGCGCATAAGTTTGTTGCCCCATTTTTTATTAAACTCCCCGCCCGCCGTCATGGAGACGATGCCCGCCATGAGAATGACGCCCACAATAATCAGGCCGATTAAAATCAGAATACGCATATTAGGTCCTTACAGAATTCATGTTGCGTTATTCCTATCCTGTTAAGGTTGGGTTGTCTATGTGGTGGTCAGTACCGTATTTTATAGAGAGGCCACTCACTATAAATAAGCGGCAATCATAAAATAAAAAGGGCGGGATATATCCCGCCCTGTATTATATGGAAGCCCTGCATTACACAGAAAAGCTGAATTATGCTTCTTAACCGCTGCCTCTATAGTTCAGTCAGGTATCAGGCAAGAAGCCGACGGGCAATAACGTCTGCTTGAATTTCCCCGGCCCCTTCAAAGACGTTGAGGATGCGGGCATCGCACAGAACACGGCTGATCGGGTATTCCAGCGCATAACCATTACCGCCATGAATTTGTAAGGCCGTATCCGCATTGGCCCAGGCGACACGTGCCGCTAATAATTTAGCCATGCCCGCTTCGAGGTCGCAGCGTTTATCTTCGTCTTTTTGCCGGGCGGAAAAATAGGTCAGCTGCCGGGCCATCATTAATTCTGTCACGGCCCAGGCGATCTTGCTATGGACGCGCGGGAAATTAAAAATGGGCTGGTTGAATTGTATCCTTTCCGTGGCGTATCGTAATCCAAGTTCCAGAGCACTTTGGGCCACACCTAAGGCGCGCGCCGCGGTTTGAATGCGGGCGGATTCGAAGGTGGCCATCAACTGTTTAAAGCCATGACCTTCTTCTTTCCCCAGCAAGTTGTCCGCAGGGACTTCAAAGCCATCAAACCCCAGTTCATATTCTTTCATACCGCGATAGCCCAGCACCTCGATTTCACCGCCGGTCATGCCGGGGGTGGGAAATGCATCATCGTCATTGCCGCGCTGTTTTTCCGCCAATAACATGCTGAGGCCCTGATAGCCGGGTTGGTTCGGGTCGGTTCGTACCAGCAATGTCATCAGGTCCGCGCGTGCCGCGTGGGTAATCCAGGTTTTATTGCCCGTGACCGTATAAATATCTTCTCCTGCAGCGTTTTTGCCCAGAGTGGCGCGGGCGCGCAGTCCCCCAAGGTCAGATCCGTTATTGGGTTCGGTGAATACGGCGGTGGGTAAAATCTCCGCCGTTGCCAGTTTAGGGAGCCAATACTGTTTCTGGTCTTCTGTGCCCCCACCCATAATCAGTTCTGCGGCGATTTCCGAACGGGTTCCCAAAGAGCCAACACCGATATAGCCGCGGCTGAGTTCTTCGGAGACGACACACATAGATGTTTTTCCCATGCCCATACCACCATATTCTTCAGGTATGGTCAGTCCAAAAACACCCATTTCCCCCATATATTCGATGACCGTCAATGGAATAAGTTCATCATTTAAATGCCATTCGTGGGCATGGGGAATGACTTGTTCATTGGCAAAACGACGGAACTGGTCGCGGATCATGTCATCCATTTCGTCCAGTCCGGTCTGCCCAAAGGCGCCAGTATCAACGCTGTGTTCGATGAGGCGTGCCAATGCCAATCTGTTTTCCGGGGTATTGCCGTTTTCGATTAAGTGGGCAACATCAGGAGCCTGAACAAAATTTTGCAGGACATCATTAGTAACCCACATATCTGCCGGGCGGATGATCTCCCCCTGGCTCATGGCGATACCGCCTGCAATTTGGGACAGATATTCACCGAAGCCAATTTTGACAATCAAGACTTCCAGATCAGTGAGCTTTCCTTCTGTGTTCAGATTTTCAGCCCAGTGCAGTGTTTGACGCAGTGTTTCTACATATGTCGCCAGCCATGAGAAGCCATGGGCTTCGTATTGATGGGCCGCAATGCGCTCACGGTCCAGTTTTCCATCCTGACATAGGTGATCACGCAGGCCGGAACGGGCCGTTTCCAATAGCTGCGTGGCTGCGGCAACGGCCGCCTGACACTGTGTGAGAAGTTCTGTTGTCATTGTTATGATCGTCCGTTTTCGGTGGTATGGTCTGGTCGGCTGGCCTATGGGGTGAAGGGCGGTGGAAAGCGATGGGGGCGTTAAGACGCCCCCTCGTTTCCTAAGGCAATGGCATCTTCAAGGGTTCGTAGTCCTGAAGTTTTAGCAGAAACCAATACCGCCATATTGCCAGGGAGATGCTCGTTATTCATCATTTTGGTATGCGCCCGGGGTATATCCGCCCAACTTAGGACTTCTGACATACAAGGGTCGATCCGCCGTTCGATCATCATGTTATTGGCCTGAGAGGCCTGTTTCAGATGGGCAAAATGGCTACCCTGAATACGTTTTTGGCGCATCCAGACAAAACGGGCATCAAAAGTAAGGTTGAAACCGGTTGTGCCCGCGCAGAAAACGACCATACCACCACGTTTCACAACAAAGCAGGAAACAGGGAAAGTTTGCTCACCGGGGTGTTCAAACACAAAGTCAACATCTTTGCCGCCCGTAATTTCCCAAATGGCTTTCCCGAATTTACGGGTGCGTTTCATGTAATCGCGGAATTCGTCCGAATTGACTTTCGGGAGCTGCCCCCAACAATCAAAATCTTTACGGTTCAGGACGCCCCGCGCCCCAAGTGACATAACAAAGTCACGTTTGGATTCATCAGAAATGATCCCAATGGCATTGGCCCCGGCTGCGGCAATCAATTGGATCGCCATGGACCCAAGCCCCCCGGAGGCCCCCCAGACCAAAACATTATGACCTGGACGCAGGATATGCGGGCGATGGCCAAACAACATACGGTAGGCTGTGGCCAGTGTTAGGGTGTAACAGGCACTTTCTTCCCAAGTCAGGTGTTTTGGCCGCGGCATTAATTGGCGGGACTGTACCCGACAAAACTGTGCGAAGGAACCATCCGGTGTTTCATAACCCCAGATCCGTTGTGATGGCGACAACATAGGATCACCGCCATTACATTCTTCGTCATCACCTTCATCCTGATTACAGTGAACCACAACTTCGTCACCGACCTTGAAGCGGGTGACGCGGCTACCGACTTTGTAGACGATGCCGGACGCATCGGAGCCAGCGATATGGTATTCGGCTTTATGGACATCAAAAGGCGAGATAGGTTCCCCCAATCCTGCCCAAATGCCGTTATAGTTGACACCTGCGGCCATAACTAACACCAACACTTCATCAGAATCGATATCAGGTGTATCGACAACTTCGAGCTGCATAGACTTTTCCGGAGGTCCATGGCGTTCACGGCGAATCGCCCATGCATACATTTGTTTTGGTACATGTCCCAATGGGGGGATCTGACCAACCTCATAAAGATCTTTGTAGCCAATAGTCTCAGCCAAGGTTTCCTGCGGTTTTTCGACTGTATTTTGGGTCATGTTTGATCCTTACATACCTATTCGTTCTTTCGCGGCGTCCATATTTTTCGGACAGGGATAAATGTGAATGTGCTGTTGTTACGGGTAGTTTTTTATAAAATTACTCATCTAAAACTATAGTTTAAGCCTTTGATTTTGCGGCGCAATATATAAATTAGTCTATAATTGCGTCTAATCCCTTGTTCTTTGCGGGTTACCATTATAGCCTATAAATATATTGCATCGCAAAATAAGTTATATAATTTCTTTATTAATCAATATGACGAAATTATATAACACTTTTATAAAAATATTTGATATAAAAAAACAATAATAATGGCAAGCTGTTTTTAGGTCCGATGGCTTTAAGTCGACTTGTGGTTTAAAAAAGATGCCTATGCGCTATGGAGAAGGATATGCAGGAACGTGATCGCCCTTGGTTGTTTCGGACGTATTCGGGGCATTCGTCCGCCGCGGCTTCCAATAGATTGTATCGTGCCAATCTGGAAAAAGGACAAACGGGCTTATCCGTAGCGTTCGATCTGCCAACGCAGACGGGTTATGACAGCGATCATGAGTTAAGCCGGGGGGAAGTCGGTAAGGTGGGTGTGCCCATCGCGCATTTGGGAGATATGCGCACGCTGTTTGACCGTATTCCATTGGCAGAGATGAATACGTCTATGACGATTAATGCCACCGCACCCTGGTTATTGGCTCTTTATGTTGCCGCCGCCGAAGAACAAGGCGTTTCGCGCGAGGTATTGCAGGGAACCGTGCAAAATGACCTGATTAAAGAATACCTTAGCCGTGGTACGTATATTTTTCCGCCGGAACCAAGCCTAAAGATGATTAACGATATCATCAGCTTTACGTATCGTGAAATTCCTAAATGGAATCCAACCAATGTGTGCTCTTATCATCTGCAAGAGGCCGGGGCGACACCGGTGCAGGAATTATCTTATGCGTTGGCGACGGCTATTTCTGTATTGGATGCAGTACGGGATGGCGGACAAGTCCCTGCAGAAGATTTCCCCAAAGTTGTAGGGCGTATAAGTTTCTTTGTTAATGCGGGTGTCCGTTTTGTGACAGAAATTTGTAAAATGCGGGCTTTTGTTGATCTTTGGGATGAAATTACCCGCGAACGTTACGGGGTAGAAAATCCCAAATTCCGACGGTTCCGTTATGGGGTTCAGGTAAATAGTTTAGGCCTGACGGAGCAGCAACCGGAAAATAATGTGTACCGGATCTTAATTGAAATGTTGGCCGTGGTGTTATCCAAAAAAGCGCGTGCACGTGCAGTGCAATTGCCCGCGTGGAATGAAGCATTAGGATTGCCGCGGCCGTGGGATCAGCAATGGAGTTTGCGGCTGCAGCAAATCATGGCCTATGAGACAGACTTGCTGGAATATGGAGATATTTTTGATGGATCTATAGCGATTGAGGCGCAGGTCGAGGCCCTGAAAGCAGAGGCGAGAGCAGAGCTGGCCCATATAGATGAAATGGGGGGAGCTGTGGCCGCTGTGGAAAATAGCTATATGAAGCAGAAACTGGTTGCGTCCAATAATCAACGTCTACAGGCGATCGAAGCTGGTGAACAGGTGGTGATCGGGGTGAATAAATATACGGAGACAGAACCGTCCCCCTTATTGTCGGCCAACGATGGGGGCATTATGACAGTGGATCCCGCCGCAGAGGCAGAGCAAATCGAACGATTGCAGACCTGGCGCGCAGACCGTGATGATAAGGCCGTGCAGCAAGCCATTGCAAAGCTGAAAGAGGCTGCTACGGAAGGACAGAATATAATGGAACCATCCATCGCGGCAGCGAAAGCAGGGGTGACGACAGGGGAATGGGGCCGTGTCATGCGGGATGTCTATGGTGAGTATCGTGCGCCTACAGGTGTCAGCAGGGCAGCAAATATCACAGGCCGGGATCATCTAACGGCAGTGCGTGAGCGGGTTGATCATCTTTCCGCCAAGCTGGGCCGCCGATTAAAGTTTTTGGTGGGTAAGCCGGGCCTGGACGGGCATTCGAACGGGGCGGAGCAAATCGCGGTCACGGCCCGTGATGCGGGCATGGAAGTTGTTTACGAAGGCATTCGTCTTACCCCGGCGCAGATTGCAAACGCGGCCCTGGAGGAGGGGGTGCATTGTGTGGGCCTGTCAATATTGTCAGGGTCGCATGTGCCGTTGGTGGCCGAGTTTATGTCCCTGATGAATGAACAGGGATTAAGCAGCGTGCCTGTAGTTGTTGGGGGTATTATTCCACCAGAGGATGAAAAATTATTGCTGGCCGCCGGGGTGGCGCGCATCTATACGCCAAAGAATTTCGAAATGGCTAAAATTATGGATGATATCGTCACGATTGTTGCTGATGCGGAAGCCTGATTGTGTCCGGGCAAAATGCGGTGATGGAGATGGCGGCTACGGAAAACGCCAGTAGAATTAGAGCCAGTGAAACGTCAGGCGAGATGTCAGCCGGTTAATGATTTTTCGACAGCATCATGAAGGCGGGCGGTTAGGCGGCGTCCTGTAAGGCCACCGTGTCCTTGCATGTTTTGTTCGCGGACAAAGCGTAAGGCCCGGATGTGGGCGGCAATTATTTCTATATTGTCAAAGTCAAATTGTGTTGTGTTGCAGCTGTAATGATGCAGGCTATCGGCAATCGTTGTGATTAACGCATACCCAAAACCATGTCCTGTGCTACTCAGTCCTTTGGCAATGTCGGCTATACTATCAAGCGCGTAAGCACTGCTTCGGGGGTTATTGTGTGCGGCATTGAGTTTGTCGGAAATACCATCCACATTATTTTGCACCCAGTGCAAATATTCATCAGCCAGCTTATTGATCGTTTTTTCCGCTTCGGCAAGAGCATCCGGATAGGGCCGTAAAGCCGTTTTTGCAAGTCCCTGACTGAACTCTTCGGATGTCGCCTCAACATGGGTATCAGCCAGTTGATCGTTTGACTTACCAGGGCGGTCATGTGACGTATGATCTGTCATATCGTCTCTCTGTTGGGCGCAATTACGGTATGTGCAGGTGCCTTTGTCGTTTATTATCGCAGCGTGAAGCTAACAATTACTTAAGGGGGGGCTTTATGGATATTCATCATTACCGGGGCTTTTGCGTGCTGCAGCTATAAGGGCCTGAATATCTTTAGGGGTGTGTCCCTTTTCACGTAAAGACTGTAATGTGATGCCCTTGTCGCGTTTGGCGTAACGCTTACCCTGTTCATTCAATAACAGGCGGTGATGATAATAAAGCGGCGTTTTCAGCCCTAATAAATGCTGCAGCAGGCGGTGTAAATGTGCGGCATGAAATAAATCATCGCCCCGCACGACATGAGTAATATTCTGTTGGTGGTCGTCTACGGTGCAGGATAGATGGTAGCTGGTCGGTGTCTCTTTGCGGGCCAGTACGACATCGCCCATTATCGCGGGTTGGGCCTTGATGTCTCCTTGTTCGTAGTCTTGCCAAAATAATGTTGTCCCTACCTGGGCTAATGCTTCGTCCATATGCAGTCGCCATGCGGGACGGTATCCTTCTGCTATTTTCTGTTTTTGTGCGGCGGGGGACAAGGTGCGACATGTCCCGGGATATAGATACCCTTCCGGACCGTGCGGTGCGTGTGCGGCGCGTCTGATTTCGTCCTGTATTTCTTTGCGGGTACAAAAACACGGATAGATAAGGCCGCGGTGCCGCAGGACCTCCAGGGCATCGCGATAATCTGCCATGTGATCCGACTGACGACGAGGTGGGTCAGACCAGTCGATGCCTAACCACTTGAGATCGCGTATGATATGCTGTTCGTAATTGGGGTGGCAACGGCTGCTGTCAATATTTTCCAGCCGCAGCAGAAAGTCCCCGTTGAGGTCCCGGGCCAGATGATATGCGGTAAGGGCGGAATAGGCATGACCTAGATGTAATAAACCCGTGGGGCTTGGGGCAAAACGGGTAATCACCGGGATCACCGGGGCTGTATTCTGTTTAAAGGACGTGGACGACATGGATATGTCATAGCATGACTGGCGGTTAATGAGAATGAATTGTTCGCCTCACTGTGGTGGCCGGTGACAGGTTAAAGCTATGCAGAATAATATTATACTGCCGTCATGGGGATTTCCGCCATGGAATTTCCGCTATGGAATTTCCGCGGGCGGGCAGACGACAAGAGATGCGGGGTAAACGTGCAGGGGGTTTGGGCTATTTCATTGTTGTGTTAAGATAAGCTTCGATTGTCATGAAGTCGTCATCTGTCTGTTGCTTAATACCCTTGTTTATTGCAACATTGACCTTGTACAGGACGATGTGCAGACAGGCGGTGCAGGAGGAAAATGTGTTATCCGACATTGATTTGACCGATGATAGCCATAGGCCTAGCCTTAGCCAGTCTTATGATACCTGGACCTCGCCAGAAAAATGTCCTGCTCTTGTCTTAAATGCAGATTATCAACCGCTTAGCTATTTTCCTTTATCTGTATGGTCCTGGCAATCCGCACTGAAGGCCGTGTTTTTAGAACGTGTGCAGGTGGTCAGTGAATATGACAGAGTCATTCGTTCTCCCAGTTGTGAATTGAGGCTGCCAAGCGTTATCGCCCTAAAAGAATATGTTACCCCTAAACTATTCCCAACATTTACCCGGTTTAATTTATTCTTGCGCGATCGGTTTAGCTGCCAATATTGCGGACAACAGACACGTCTGGTTCGTGATTTGACTTTCGATCATGTGATCCCGCGCCGTGCAGGGGGAAAAACAACATGGGAAAATGTAACGACGTCCTGTTCCCCCTGTAATTTAAGGAAGGGGGGGCGGACCCCGAAAGAGGCAGTGATGCCCCTTCTGAGCAAGCCAGAGCAACCAACAATTCATCAGCTGCAGAAAAACGGGCGGGCGTTTCCGCCCAATTATTTACATGAAAGCTGGCGTGATTATCTGTATTGGGATGCGGAACTGGAGCCTTAAGGCAAAGGCGGTTTGTCTTTGTGATGCGGTCTTATATGGCGGTTATCATAAAGCGGGACAATGTTCTTTGTCTTTTTAAGTCTCTGTTAGAGAATATGTGTCAGTATTTTTTACAATTTTGAGTCATTCCATTTCGGAAATGGCCCTAGTTTATCGTAATGTATTGATTATTATAGAAAAATAATTTTGGTATGATGCTTGCTTGATAGTAGGGCATGTTCATTTCTGGAAGGGATTTGTAATGTTGAGAAAGTTTTCTTCTGTGGCTTTGGCTGGTGCCGCGGCTCTTACTTTATCATTTGGTGTGGCGGATACGGCGGAAGCGATTAGCATTAAACCGACGGCAACGGCGACAATTCAGCTATTGGGGTCGGGACAGGTCTCAAATTCTGCTTCGGTTGGATATGATCCGGTGGCCGGGCTATATTATGCGTCTCGTGCGGGTAGCAGCAGCTACACAGCAAATGTCTGGGATAACAGCGGTACATTGCAGCAGAGTTTGTCGCCGATGAATGCGGATGCGCGCGGCTGGAACTATAATGCGAACACCGGGCAGATGGAATTGGTGACGTTTACGAGCGATCTTCTGACCGTAGGGCGTACTGCGGCGGGATTGTTGACAGGGACGTATACGACACAACTGAATAATATGGCAGGATCGCCCAGCAGTCAGGCCATGTTGACTTATGATTCCGGCCGGGATCGGTTTTATGGTTATGGCAGTACAGGTAATTCAGTATCTGTCATCAGCCACACAACCGGCGCACTGCAATCGACCATTACTCTGGATTTCTTGAGTGCTGGAATTACCGATTTGGTTGACCATTTTATCGGCTATGATGCCGTGGAAGATGTGCTGGTCGGTGTGAGCGGTGCTGCCGCCTACGTCTTTGATTTAACGGGGTCTTATCTGGGGTCCTCCAGCCTGGGCATGACAGCGGACAGCAATTTTGACATGGGTTATGCCAACGGTCAGGTTTTCCTGCTGTCTAATCAATTGGGCGGTTACCAAGGTTATGACATTTTTAACAGCACGGTTCCGCCACGTCCAAATGGCGTTTCTGAACCAGCGGCTGCAGTATTGATGTTAGCGGGCATGGGGCTGCTGGTGTTGCGCCGTCGTAATGCCTGATGGTTTTAGGGCTGTGTCCCTAAAAGCTTATTAGCTCTGAAAAAGCCGGGATGAATTCCCGGCTTTTTTACATGTAATGTGGTTATCGGCTGTTCCGATGGCCACGGATTGTTTTTTAAGTCGCCTGACATCCTGGGTTTGATATCCTGGGCCTGGCATGTTGGACCTGACATCCTGGGCCTGATATGTCGGATGAGGAGGGGGATTATATTTTTTCGGCGACCTTGATTGCCAAACGGCATCCCCCTTTGATTAGGCCGGACAGTAATTCATAGCCAGGTGTGTCTGCGGCTCCCAAATCCAGGGCGGTGTCGTGGTGTTCCAGTTCTTCTTGGCGGAATTTTTCAATAGTTTCCGCCAATTCTTGTTCATCACTGCCCAGACTATCGAGCTGCTCACGGTAATGTTCATCAATCACGTCCTCAACAGCGGCGGTGCAGGCCAGGGCCGCCTTTTCTCCCATGAGGGCGGTTGCGGCGCCGAGAGCAAACCCGGCAACATGCCAAAAAGGTGTCAAGGCCGTGGGCCTTACCCCGCGTTGGGTAATGAGGTGATTGAAGTGGTCCAGATGGACGTCTTCCTGCGCGGCCATATGGCGGATGGTGGGACAGAGAGGGTGGTTTTCCCCCAAAACGGCTAATTGTCCGGCATAAATACGCGTTGCGCCGTATTCGCCCGCATGATCTACACGAATAAAACGGTCCACCAGTTCTTTGGCGGTGGGGTCGGCGGCGATGCGCCCCGCGGCGGTTTTTTGTTTTGCCGTCTTTCGTGTTTTTTTAGCCATTTTTTTCTTTCGTGGTTCTTTTTTCATCGGCTTTGGTGCCAACTTAACTATGCCGTCAGTATACTATTTCCTTGCGATTGTTGCGAGGCCGCTGAGGAAAATAAGCCCGAGTGATAATAGAAAATTATAACCCGCCATTGAAATGCCGAATAACGACCATGCGATTTCATCACATTTCACAATGGGTGCAGCCATAATACTGTCTAACACCGCATTTAGATCATCTGATTTTACGATTGGGGCGCTGCAGCTGTCCAGCCCTTGCCACCATTGTTGTTCCACCCCGACATGAAAGGCGGCAATGCCCGCGCCGGTGATAAAAGCCAGACAACAAATGGCAGACAGTGCGCGGCTTGTGGGGCTTGGGGCGTAGCCCTCATTAACTTCCAGCAATAAGATGAGCGCGGACAGGGCCATCGTCAGCATATAGGGATAACGTTGATACCAGCATAGTTCACACGGGGGATAGCCGCCTATGTATTCGAAGCCGAATACAATCGCTAACGTCAGCAGGCTGATAATAAAAATCAGCTGAACACCGTTGCGGTGGGGGTGGGGCAGGTGATTTAGGATATTATGCATCTTAACTCTGATTATATGTATTTTAAGGCAATAAAGCCACCAAACAGGCAGACGAAAAATAACAAGGTGAGTAACCCCAGACGTTTTTCAATAAAGTCACGCATGGGGTCCCCAAATTTCCACAGCAAGAAGGCCTCCAGATAAAAACGTGCCCCGCGGGAAAGCAGGCTGGCAATAAGAAATGTCGGCAGGTCCAGGGCGGTGACGCCGCTGGCAATGGTGATCACCTTATAAGGAAAAGGTGTCAGGCCGAAAAAGGCCACTATCCACGCCCCCCATTCATTATAATAGCCCTGAAAATGGCTGAATTTTTCCATATAGCCATAGAATTCCAGCATTGGTTGGCCAATCAGGTCGAAAAGGTAAAAGCCAACTGCATAGCCCAGAAGCCCGCCAAGAACTGAACTAATAGTGCATAGTCCGGCGATTTTCCAGGCATTGCCCGGGGCCGCTAAAATCATGGGGATTAACATCACATCAGGGGGAATAGGAAAGACGGAACTTTCGATGAAGGCAATGATCGCCAGATAGATCATGGCATGGGGATGGGTTGCCAGTGTCATGATGCGGCTATAGAGACGATTAAGCATAAGCTGTCGACTTTCCTGATTGACATGTTTATACGTGACCGTATGCGCCAGTAGAGCGTTCGGTGATGAAACCTTAAGGGCGCATATAGCAGGGAACGGGGAAAATATAAACGCTAAGATGCCGATGGGTATAAAACTTTCATCGGGAAGCGATGTTTTTATTGACCCGTGTAGCGGTATGGGTAATATGCGCTGCACTGCTTCTTAGCAGTTCCAGCCCAGAGCCCCTGTGGTGGAATTGGTAGACACGCCAGACTCAAAATCTGGTGGCCGCAAGGCCGTGTCCGTTCGAGTCGGACCGGGGGCACCATACACAAAGTTACCAAAAACATTAAGTACGATTGAATGCATCTATGCTCATGGGAAGTCCCTATTTGTCGGGGCCCATTCTGACGCAAATGCGCAAATCGTATTTGTTTGCGGAATATGGATAGTTGCGGGACAAAAATAAAAAAGACCGGGCGGACCCGGTCTTTTAATTTTATGACATTCGTCTTGTTAACGAATTGCCAGATTTTCTGAGTAGCTACACTCATAAGTAGATTGCATTTTTAAAATACGCCCGTCAATATAAAAACGTCATAAATTTAAATGGGGGAATGTAATGTGGCGACTAGCTTTGGATATGGGGACCAATTCACTGGGGTGGGCTGTGTTTGCCTTAAATGCCGCAGGTCAGGTGGAAGGATTGAAGGACGCCGGGGTGCGCATCTTCCCAGACGGGCGCGAGCCTTCCAGTAAAGATCGTGTCGGTGATAGTTTGGCAGTGGAGCGGCGTTTGGCCCGTGGGGCACGCCGTAATCGCAGACGACAGTTATCACGTAAGCAGAGGCTCACTGACAGATTGGTGCAGTTTGATTTGCTGCCGCAAGATGCAGCTGCTCGCGCAGAAATTATCAAGCTGGACCCTTATGCCTTAAGAGCTACCGGCGTGGAGCGTGTGCTGACCCCCCATGAATTGGGGCGGGTTTTGTTCCATATGGGGCAACGCCGGGGTTTTCTGTCCAATCGTAAAAGTGATGGCAATGATGAAGAAACAGGTAAAATCAAACCTAGAATTTCAGAATTGCGCAGGCTGTTGGACAAGAAAACGCTGGGGCAGTGGCTTCATGAGCAAAAAGAACAGGGGAAGCCAATTCGTTTCCGCGGGGAAGAAGGTGACTTTTTTGCAGACCGGGCTATGTATCTCCATGAATTTGATGCCATTAGAGCCAAACAGCAACCACATCATAGTCTGTCGGCTCAGGATTGGGATAATATCCGCAATGGCAACCGTGATCAGCAATTTGACGGGCTGTTTTTTCAACGAAAATTAAAACCTGTTGAACGGGGCCGTTGTGAATTCTTTATTGATGAATATCGTGCCCACAAAGACCTGCCCATTGCCCATGAATTCCGTATTCTCCAGGAAGTGGGCAACCTGCAATATTATGATGAGAATCAGCAAAAACATGCGTTGGATGAACAGCAGCGTAACATTGTCATTGATCTGTTAAATCAGCAAAAGACAGTATCCTTTGGGGCATTGCGGAAGCTGAAACATGCGGATGGCCGTTTTGTATTTCCACGGGGATGCCTATTTAATCTGGAAAGTGGCCCCCGCGATAAACTGAATGGCAATGCCACCGCATGTGATATGCGCAAGGCTGAACTGTTGGGGGATCATTGGGATGCTCTGACAGCAGATGATCAGAATGATCTGTTGGAAATGCTGCATGAGGCGGAAGATGATCACCAACTGATCGAAGATCTGGTGGACCGCTTCGGTATTTCAGCAGAGCAGGCGGAAGCGGTCAGCAAATTCAAATTGTCTTCGGCGACAACGCATTTATCGCGAAAATTTATGACACGCTGCGCCGCGATCATGCGTGAAGACCATCTGGGCTATGATGCGGCGGTGCGTGAAGTCTATGACGATGATGGTGTGTTCTTTCACCATAGTCGCTACGTGGTGGACCAGTTGTTGCCGAAGCTTCCGTATTATGGTGAGGTCCTAAAGGGCAGCATGATTGGCGGGCAGCCGGATAAACATGATCCAAAGAAAAATCCAGAACAACATTTCGGTAAAATCAATAACCCCACGGTGCATGTGGCGTTAAATCAGCTGCGTAAACTGGTGAACTGTTTGATAGAACGTTTTGGGCCACCGGCAGAAATTCATGTGGAGCTGGTGCGGGATTTGAAGAAAAGTACCAAGGCCCGCGATGATATCGCCAAACAGAACAAGAAATTTGCCAAGGCCAATGAAAAGCGCGCGGACCTGTTCCAGGGGTTGCATGGTGGCCAGGCACCTTCGGGTCTGGATCTGAAAAAGATGCGTTTGTGGGAGGAATTGGGACCGGACCAATTGACACGCCATTGTCCGTTTTCAGGTCGGATCATTTCTGCACAGATGCTCTTTAATGGTGAGGCGGAGATTGAACATATATTACCGTTTTCGCGGACGCTGGATAACAGTACAGCTAATCTGACGGTGGCTGTTCGGCAGGCCAACCGGTTAAAGGGCAACCGGACTCCGTATGAGGCGTTTGCCCATGGGCAGCATGAGGGGCAAGGGATGGTCTGGCAGGACATTGCCGCGCGGGCAAAGCTGTTGCCCCAGAATAAACGCTGGCGTTTTGATGCTGATGCCATGGACCGCTTTGAACGGGAAGGGGGATTTCTGGCCCGGCAATTAACCGATAATGCCTATATTTCCCGGCTGACAAAACGTTATCTGAGCCATGTTTGCGACCAGAATAAAATTGCCACTATCCCTGGTGGCCTGACGGCGATGATGCGCGGTAAATGGTATCTCAACAGTTTATTGGGGGACCACAATTTTAAGGAACGTAATGATCACCGCCATCATGCGGTGGATGCCTTTGTGGTGGGACTGACGGATCGGTCCATGCTGCAACGGGTATCCAGCCAGGCGAACCGCAGGGCGGATGACCGGGTGCAGATTGATCTGCCCGATATTACGCCCTTGCGTAACCAGTTAAAGGCGCGTCTGGATAATATGATTATTTCCTATAAGCCCGATCATGGGACCAACGGCAAAATGTATAAGGAAACGGCTTACGGCATTGTGCCGCCGGAACAGCAAGATCCAGAATTGAAGGGATACGGTCTGGTCACGCGAAAAAAACTGGCCAGCCTGACAGATAAAGAAATTCTGGCTATTCGTAATCCGGGTTGGCGGGAACGTATTTTTGAGCACGTGGCCGGGGCCAAAGCCAATGGCGTGAAGCTGGATAAAGCGTTGGCGGATTTTGGACAGGACAATAACATCAAAACCATACGGATTTTGGTGTCGAACCAGTCCGCCGTGCCGATCCCGTCAGCGCCGTACAAGGCTTATGCCCCGGATTCATTTGTCTGCGTGGATATCTGGCAGGTGCCCAAGGGCCGCCAGGGGAAATGGAAAAAAGGCGAATTTGACTGGAAGGGGGCCTTTTGGTCCTATGCAGATTGTAAGGGCCAAAGCCCCGATAAAAATCAGGGGCAGATTGACGGGAAGCCCATCCATCCAGCCGCAAAATTTATCACGCGCCTGTTTAAGAACGATATGATTGAAATTGAAGAAAATGGTGTGCAGCAGATTATGCGGGTGGCCGGTTTCAGTACGACAGACAATAGAATCGATCTGCGCCCACAATATGAAACGCAAGAGGCGAGGAAGTATTATTCTATTAATGTATTAAAGACTCTTTCCTTACATAAATTGTCTATCCGTGAAGATGGCACAATGGGGGTGCGTCATGGTCACACAGGTTGTTGAAGTCGCCGAAGACGGTCATCATTTGTCCAAATATCGTGGTTTTATGCAGGTAAAACGCGATGGCGTGGAAGTGGGGCGTGTGCCGCTGGATGATATTACCGCGTTAATTTTATCTGCTCATCAAATTACCTTGTCGAAAACGTTGATAATGGAATTGGCGGAACGTAACGCGCCGGTGATGACCTGTGGCAAGAATTATCACCCGCAGGCCTTTTCCCTGCCTTACGCGAGTCATTTTGATCAGGTGGGTGTTTTATGGGCGCAGATTGACTGTAGCCAGCCATTGGCCAAGCGGATATGGCAGGCCGTGGTGCGTGAGAAAATCACCAATCAGAAAATTATATTGGAACATTTCGCCGTACCGGATCAGCCAGTACAGGAACTGGGCTTGTTGATCCGGCGGGTGAAATCCGGCGATCCGGAAAATATGGAAGCCCAGGCCGCGCGGCTTTATTGGAAATATTTGCTGGGGGATGATTTCCGGCGGGACCGGGAAACGGGATTAGAAAATTCCCTGCTGAATTACGGGTACAGTATCCTGCGGGCGGCCGCGGCACGGGCCGTTTGTGGGGCGGGCCTGACACCTGCACTGGGTATTCATCACCGCAATCGCAAGAACCCCTTCGCATTGGTGGATGACTTTATGGAACCTTTCCGTCCATTGGTGGATATGGTTGTGCGCCAGATTATGGATGACGGGGGTGGGGATGAAGATGGCCTAACACCGGAAACAAAACGGCAATTGGCCCGCATACTGGATATGGATGTGCAGACGGCAAAGGGGATGTCCACGGTAATGAATGCCCTGCATCGTGTGGCGCAGACCTTTGTCAGCAGTTTGCAGGAAAAAGATAACAGGGTGGAATTTCCCGGTCTGATCCCGGCGGGGAATTTATTTTAATGATGTTGCGGGAACAGGAACATTGGTTAAGCGGGTATAGTATTTTGTGGATGTTGGTGATGTTTGATCTGCCGGTGGTGGAAAAGTCGGACCGTAAGGCGGCAACGGCGTTTCGTAATTTTCTGTTGGATCAGGGCTTCACCATGGCACAGTTTTCCGTGTATTATCGGATGTTATCGGGTAAGGATACCGCGCAGACCATGGAAAAAAAGATTCAGGCGAATCTGCCAGAATATGGGTCGGTTCATATTGTCGCTATTACCGACAAACAATATGAAAATATTCGTTTTTTTAAGGGAAAACAGCGTGAAGAGGCGGAAAAAAGGGATCAGCTGCAGCTGTTTTGATGGGACAGTAGAGCGTTTCCAAAAATGGAAAGGGCTAACCCATCAGTTTTTTCAACAGGTTAGCCCTCATCCAGTGTAGCTATTCAGAAAATCTGGTCAATCCGCAACTATGTGGCTCCGCCGCGCGTGGTGAGGCCCAGTGTAGCTATTCAGAAAATCTGGTCAATCCGCAACAGGCCCACGAACTGCCAGAAGACGACCGGAAGTGTAGCTATTCAGAAAATCTGGTCAATCCGCAACGGCGACATTGGAGGGCTGGTTAATGGATATAGTGTAGCTATTCAGAAAATCTGGTCAATCCGCAACACAAACATTCATCGCAACACAGCCGAGCTGAGTGTAGCTATTCAGAAAATCTGGTCAATCCGCAACTTACAACACGGGGATGAACATTACGAACAGAGTGTAGCTATTCAGAAAATCTGGTCAATCCGCAACTATTCAGCAGCGTCTAATACAGGAGACTATAGTGTAGCTATTCAGAAAATCTGGTCAATCCGCAACAGCCCAACAGAGGGTGTGCCTGAATTCTCTAGTGTAGCTATTCAGAAAATCTGGTCAATCCGCAACTGATAGACCTCATTGCCTTCACAGGCTACCAGTGTAGCTATTCAGAAAATCTGGTCAATCCGCAACTTTCATCAAACGGCACAATATCCGCCCCCAAGTGTAGCTATTCAGAAAATCTGGTCAATCCGCAACTTGAACAGGACTTAAAGCCATCGGCCAAGGAGTGTAGCTATTCAGAAAATCTGGTCAATCCGCAACACACGATGCATTAGCCCACGACTTAGCCGAAGTGTAGCTATTCAGAAAATCTGGTCAATCCGCAACTGGGGCTTCTGTTCCCCGTCCCACGCTGTCAGTGTAGCTATTCAGAAAATCTGGTCAATCCGCAACAAGCCCTCCTCTAATAGGTGATGTTGTGCCAGTGTAGCTATTCAGAAAATCTGGTCAATCCGCAACAACGGTATTCGTGGGGGCAATCAGTCCTGAAGTGTAGCTATTCAGAAAATCTGGTCAATCCGCAACGATCATTGTCATAGGCAGGTCAGCGATGCTTGTGAAAACATGCTGACGCCGGCCTTTGGGTAATATCTACAATTTTATCTAGTCTTTAAGGGCTCTTTTACGTCCCTGTGATTTAATCACAACATTCCAGAAGGGCATGAATGAAACGACATGCCGGAAAAGATGATAGGGATCAGGCTTAGAAAGGACAATGAGATGGCTTCCGTTAACCCGCCGAAGAAACTAGACCAGAAAATCAAACACCGCGAAGAATTAGCGCAGCAATTGATCCGCCGTTTGGGCTTTGCCGGGGCACGCCAGACATGCGTAGAAAATCATTGGGAAGGCGTTTTGGAAGCTATTAATACGGTGGGCGCGCGTTAGCCGCTGTTGGTGGGGTGCCGCTGCCTTCACCGTCAGTGCTATATAGGTAAAGACCGCCCGTCAATTACCGTAACAAAGAATTAGATGACATACGACCCGCTGGTGATGCCGGCGGGTTGTGTCGTTTTGGAGTCTTTTCTTAAAAAGATGAACCCTTAAAAACTTAAAAATATGGGGCTGTGAATTTTCCATTTTTCGTTGCATTGAAGCGTAAATAATTAAGTTTATATTTTGCATTTCTCTGGAATGTAATTTTTCGTGTGTGGCGGGTTGATTCCTTTACGAGAAAAAAGAGGTATGACTTTTGTCCAGTACCTGTCCTATCGGGTGCTTTAGGCCATATTTGCGATTAAGAATGCACCCGAATTGCGCCAAAGGCAGGGTGATATGGCTTGGAAACACAGATTTTTTGTAAAAAATGCGTTTTTTCTGGAAAGTCGTGAACCCGCCCCTTGAAATTCGCGATGGTTTTAGGATAGAGTGCACGACAGTCAGCAACGCGATTGCAAGGAGGCGGTCGGGTTGGCAGATGCAAAATAAAAAGTTCGGTGAACGAACCTGTCTGCAATTGACGAGGCATAAAGTCTCTTATGATCCAGCCAAGCTGTGCTGAAAACAGTACGGTTGGAAAGTAAGGCTCACGAATTATTTTGGTATCGGGGAGTATCAGTACAGTGCAACAAAAACGCGATATTCTTTCCGCAGGCCGTAACGGGTTCTGGGGGAAGGTTTCATTTGTTTTTACTGTGCCTCGGTATGCATATTGCCTTTTGGCATCTTTAGTCATTCATAAATCATCAATAACACCTGTAGGAAGACGCATGAACAAGCATCGAGTAAGAACAGTTGTTCTTTCTGCTGTTGCAGCCGGGTCTCTGCTATTTGCAGTGTCCGGTGCGCAGGCTGCTGAGCTGGCCGATGTCCAGAAAACTGGGGTCGAGATCCATAAAATGGCTCAAGCTTCTCAAGCTAAAATTGACAAGCTGGCAGAAGCCACTAACAAACTTACGAGCAAGTATAAATCTGTCCTGAAAGAGATTGACGGTCTGCGCGTGTATAACGCACAGATGGAACGCCAGATTTCAGCGCAGGTTAGCGCGATGAAAGACTTGGAAGAGTCTATCGAGAAAGTGACATATGTTGAACGTCAGATCACACCGTTGATGTGGCGGATGATTGATGCGCTTGACCGCTTCATCGAACTGGACGTTCCTTTCGAAGCCGACATTCGTAAAGAGAGTGTTGAAGAGCTACGCGAGATGATGGATCGTGCCGGTGTGGACGCTTCTGAAAAGTTCCGTGGTATTCTGGAAATTTATCAAATTGAAAGTGATTATGGCCGTGCGGTGAAAGCCTCGCAAGCGACACTGGAAATTGATGGTAAAGAACGTGAAGTTGATATGCTTCAGTTAGGCCGTGTTGCTTTGATCTATATGACACGTGATGGTGAAGCCGTTGGTGCATGGAACAACAAAACCCGCGAGTGGGAACGTTTGCCAAATTCATATAAAGGTCAGGTCGCGTTAGGGTTGCGTATTGCGCGCAAACAAGCCGCTGCTGACCGTCTTCTGCAACTGCCGATCCTGGCACCGGAGGCTGCACAATGAACAAGTTTTTAAAAACAATTGCTGCGATTGCAGTAAGCGGGATGGCTTTTGCCTCTGTGGCGCAGGCGCAATCCTCTGAAGTTGTTAATACCGCCAAAAGCCTGGATGAGCTTCTGGAGCTGGTACGCGCAGGTAAGGTTGCGGAAAGCAAAGACAACCGTCGTCGCGAGCAGGAATTCATTAATAACAAAGCGGCTCAACAGAAATTGTTAGGCGATGCAGTTTCAACACGTAAAAGTGAAGAGCGTCGCTCCAGCAAACTGGAGGCAGATTATCAGGCTAATGAAGTCAAGCTAGGTAATCTGGAAGAAGCCTTGCAAAAGCGCATGGGTTCTTTGAAAGAACTATTTGGTGTTCTTCAGCAGGTTTCTGGTGATGCCCGCGGTATTTTCCAGAATTCTATTATTTCTGCGGAATTCCCAAATCGTGAAGCTTTCTTGAGCGAGCTGATTGAGAAAACAGCTTCAAGCTCGAAATTGCCGACCATTGAAGAAATTGAGCGTTTGTGGTTTGAAATCCAGCGCGAAATGACGGAATCCGGCAAGGTTACACGCTTTGATGCAACGATCATTAAGCCAAATGGTGATAAGGATCAGCGTGAGGTTGTGCGTGTTGGTACATTTAACCTGATTGCTGATGGCAAGTATCTGGAATTCCAGGGCGGCGGTGATGAGCCAAAACTTCTGGAGCTGGTGCGTCAGCCACAGGGACGTTTCCTGGAGACAGCGTCTAATCTGCAGTCTGCCAATGCCGGCTTTACCGCTTTCGGGCTTGACCCGTCACGGGGTGCTATTCTGTCTCTGATGGTTCAGGCACCTGATCTGGCAGAGCGTATCGACCAGGGTGGTTTCGTTGGTTACTTCATTCTGGCCGTTGGTGTGGTCGGTATGCTGTTCATTCTTGAGCGCTTCATCTATCTGTACCTGGTTAACCGTAAGGTTAAAGCCCAGGTTCGCAGTGACGTCGTCAGCCAAAATAACCCACTGGGCCGTGTTCTGAGCGTTTACGATGCCAATAAGGGTGTTGATACAGAAACCCTGGAGCTGAAACTGGATGAAGCGATTCTGAAAGAAACGCCAGCGCTGGAACGTTTCCTGACACTGATTAAAATCATTTCCGCTGTGGCACCATTGTTGGGTCTGCTGGGGACAGTGACAGGTATGATCAATACCTTCCAGGCGATGACCCTGTTTGGTACGGGTGATCCGAAGTTGATGGCAGGTGGTATTTCACAGGCTCTGGTAACAACGGTTCTTGGTCTTGTTGTGGCACTGCCAACCTTGTTCTTCCACGCGATTGTTGCGGGTTGGTCCAAGGGTGTTATTCACACGCTGGAAGAGCAGTCCGCAGGGATTATTGCTGTCCACGCTGAACAACAAGGGAAGTAAGCCATGATGGGCCTACTCGAAGCCTTTGAAGCTGTTCGGGACTTCATGGAGAAAGGTGGAGATGTTCTTCAGGTGATTTTCATCGCCATCTTTCTGATCTGGGCATTGGTCTTGGAGCGGGTGATCTATATGCTCACCCGCCACAAGAAACAAGTGAACGAAGTTATGGCAACCTGGGAGGCTCGCAGTGAGCGGACTTCCTGGCACGCCCATAAAATTCGGACAGCAATGATTTCCCAGGTTACCATGGATCTCAATAGTACCATTCCGCTCATTAAAACATTGGTTGCTGTCTGCCCGCTTTTGGGTCTGATGGGAACTGTGACCGGAATGATTGAGGTGTTTGATGTAATGGCTCTGATGGGAACCGGTAATGCACGTGCGATGGCGGGAGGTGTGTCAAAAGCGACCATTCCTACCATGGCTGGGATGGTAGGGGCCTTATCCGGCCTGTTCGCTGCCGCCTATCTGGAACGTCGTGCAGATAAAGAAGCCGAGCTCCTCGAAGACCATCTGACAATGGATCATTAAGAGATTAGCCATGCGTAAACATGCACATACTGAGGAAGAAGCAGAAATCAACATGACACCGATGCTCGACATCGTGTTTATCATGCTGATCTTCTTCATCGTTACCGCCTCCTTCGTTAAGGAAGCCGGTGTCGAGATTAACCGCCCTGATGCCTCTACGGCAGTAAAGCAGGACAAAGCCAACATTATGATTGCTGTGACACAGAAAAATGAAGTCTGGATCCAGCGTCGTCGTGTGGATGTTCGTGCGGTACGGGCTAACGTTGAACGTCTGCGGGCCGAAAATCCACAAGGTTCTGTCGTTATTCAGGCCGACAAGGATTCCAAGTCCGGTCTGGTGATGGAAGTTGTTGATGCTGTTCGTCAGGCAAACGTATTAGATTACGTGGTTGCAACGAAAGGCGCACAATGATCATTAGATATTGCACATCTACAGTCGTTGCTCTGCTGATTACATTGGGATTGTTTTTCCTGATGCAGGTTCTTATCGCTACAGGTAAGAGCGCTGTTGAGGGATCTATCCGTGGTCACAGAGTGGAAATCGGCGAGGTGCGATCTAAGACCGACGTGCAACAGGCAGACCGTAAACCACAAAAACCGAAGGAGCCTGAGGCTCCACCGGAAACACCTGATTTACCACAGCAGTCCACAAACAAACCTGTTCAACAGTCTGTTGAAATTGGTATGGCCAAAGTGGATACATCTTTGGATGTTGCGGGCACAGGTGGGTTTGCTGCCAGCGATGGTGATTACCTCCCCATCGTGAAGGTTGCGCCGGTTTATCCGCGCCGTGCGGCTGAGCGGGGCATCGAAGGCTACGTCATTCTGGAGTTTACTGTGACAAAGCAGGGAACTGTAGCGAATGTTGTGGTGGTCGAATCTTCGAACAGCATCTTTAACCGGGCCGCGTCAAAGGCTGCGGCTAAGTTCAAATATAAGCCCAAGGTGATTGACGGGTCCCCCGTTGATGTGGACGGCGTTCTGCATAAAATCACGTTTGAGCTGGAGAAGTAGGAAGGTGAGCATGAAAAAACCATTAGGTTATATCAAACAGCTGGCCCTTGCGACTGCATTGGGTAGTGTCCTTGCTGCGTCTCCGGTGATGGGTCTAGTGGGGCAATCTGATCTGTCATTCGCGGCAGAAAAAGAAAGTAAGTATGCGGATCGCGAGACCCGTAAAACGCCTGCCCTGCGCGAAAAGGTGTATAAAGTTTTCGGGAAAGCCCAGGAATTTGCAGACGCAGAAGACTATGCGTCTGCAGTTAAAACACTGGGTGAACTGGATCCTGCGAAATTGAATAGTTACGAGCAGGGCCAGTTAGATAATTTTTATGGATACATATATTATATTCAGGAAAATTACCCGAAAGCGATTGCGGCCTATAAACGTGTGCTGACGCAAGAGGGGATTCCCGTTGCGTTGGAAGATAACGTGACCTACACGCTGGCACAGCTTTACTTTGTGACAGAAGAATATCAGAAGTCGATAGACCTGATGAAGAAATGGATTAAGTATCAGGAAAATCCGGGTGCGAATTCATTTGTTCTGGTTGGGCAGGCTTATTACCAGTTAAATGATTATCGCCAAGGTATTCCCTGGGTTGAAAAGGCCATGGCTGATTATAAAGCCAAGGGTAAAGAGCCTAAGGAAAACTGGTATCTTCTACTTCGCGTGATGTATTTTGAGCTTAAGGAAAACGACAAGGTTGTTGATATCCTTGAAACACTGGTGAAGAAATTCCCGAAAAAGGAATATTGGATTCAGTTGGCGGGTATGTATGGTGAAAAAGCCAACACGCCAGGATTGCCTAAAGCACAACGTGAAGAACTAGAACGCTGGCAATTGGTGACTTTTGAATCTGCTTATCGTCAGGGACTACTCGTACGTTCCAGCGAACTGACCAACATGGCGCAGATGTATCTGTATCATGAAGTTCCATATAAGGCGGCGAGAGTGCTTGAAAAAGGGCTGAAAGAAGGCCTGATTAAGAGCACCTCCAGAAACTGGGAAATGCTGTCACAGGCGTGGATCAATGGACAGGACTATGATAAGTCCGTAGGTCCTTTGAAAAAGGCTGCGGAACTCTCTAATGAGGGGGGTAAGTTGTGGGTACGATTGGCTCAGGTTTACAGTCAGCTTGATGACAATGCCAATGCCGCAAAATATGCGGAAGTCGGCATTAAGAAAGGCAAGCTAAAACGGCCTGATACAGCGCATGTTGTGCGTGGTATGGCTTTGTTTAATCAAGGCCGCCTGAACGAAGCGCGTAAGGAATTCGTTGCCGCGTCAAAATATGACCGCAGCAAGAAGATGGCGAGACAGTGGATCGGCTATTTGGCTGGTGAAGCAGAGCGTCGTCGTCAAATTGCAGAATTTCTTGGCAAATAAGCCTGTATTATCAATGATTAAAAATGGCGGCTGGTAACGGCCGCCATTTTTTTATGTCACAGTAGGCTGGTGGCTTGATCCACTGGATGGTATCTTCTATCGTAACGTTGCATGAGCGCAATGTTATTGAAGGCTGAAGCCTATAATAGATAAGAACGCCGTTATCGCCTGAGAGGGTTGCAAGGTCAGGGCATCTTTAATGAATTTTTTAACTCATATTCTATTGGTTGTGTCATATGCCGTTATTGCGCTGTTTGTCGCGGTGGTGATACCGGAACTATGGACGGAGCGCAGCGCGGCAGAGGGGGCTTTTGCCGGGGCGATTGTGTTCTTCATTGCGGCCCAATTGCATCATATCTATATTCGCCGGCTTGAGGCGGAGGATGGTAATCACCGCTTATTGGCTTTGCATCAGGATTATCAGGCGTCATTAGAAGCATTAGAGGATGCGCAACAGGAAATTAGCCAACTGAAATCCATGGTGGATAAGACAACGCACCATAATAGCGCGGAAATCATTGCAGAGATGCGCATGTTGCAAACGTTGTTGAAACAGGTGGTGGATAAAAGCGGTAAACACACGCTGATTGCGGATACCGAACAACGACTAAGCGACTTTGCGGGGCAGGTAGGCGATAGTAGTGTACAGGGTCCAGGTGGTGTCCATGCTGATGACGGTGGCGTTTTTGCGCCTGCAACACGGCAGATGGCCGGAATGCCGGAGGGGGAGCGCACAGGAGCACGTCACCTAACAAGCCATGAACGCGTGCATGGTGAAGAAGAAATATTACATATCATGCACAATGCGCTGGAAGAAAACAGGGTGGATCTTTACCTGCAGCCCATTGTGTCGCTACCAACGCGTAAAACTTTGTATTATGAGGCTTTTTCACGGGTGCGTGACGAAGAGGGACGGGTCATCTTTCCGAACCAATATCTTCATCTGGCAGAAGATAGCGGATTGGTCGGGACTTTGGATAATTTATTGTTATTTCGGTGTATTCAGGTCATTCGTCGTTTGGGGCCGCGCCGTCCTAATGTGCGTTTTTTCTGCAATATATCTTCAGTTTCTGTTCATGATAAAGAATTCTTCCCGCAATTTATTGATTTTATGTTGAATAACATTGAATTGGCGGATCGTTTGGTATTTGAATTTTCGCAGGCAGATGTGATGCGACAATCGCCCAATATCGGCCGCAGCCTAGGGTCATTGGGGCGGCGCGGTTTTCAATTTTCTATGGATCGGGTGCTCTCACTTGATTTTAATCCTGCAGACCTAGCGGAGCGTTATTTCCGCTATGTCAAGGTGGGGACGGACCTGTTGCTGGAAGGCGGCGGTGATGTCGCGTCCGGGGATTTGAAGGAAGCATTAGGACGTTATGATATAGATTTGATTGCGGAAAAGGTAGAAGAAGAAAAAGACCTGATCGAAGTTCTGGATATGAACGTGGATTACGGTCAGGGGTTTTTGTTCGGTGAACCCCGCCCTAGTACGGATAACCCGGCAGGGGAATAAATCAGTACTTTTGCGGCGGGAAGCCGTGTTTCATGAGGAAAAAATAGTTGCATATAAGAGCAGGACAACCTGTGCAAACGGCGGCGGGCATAGAGGCGTTTGTGTCAGCGGGGCGTTATAAGGCGGTATTGTGCGACTTGTGGGGTGTGGTCCATAATGGCGTTTCTGTACACCAGGGGGCGATCGAAAGCCTTAGGGCCATGCGCGCTCAGGGCATTACCGTCATTTTATTATCTAATGCCCCAAGGGCATCTGTGACTGTTCGTGAACAGTTAGCGGGATTGGGATTGCCACCGGGGTGTTATGATGATGTCGTGACGTCAGGTGACATGGTATTTCGTTGGCTATGTGAGCAATCCCCGCGGCCACGTTGTTATCACCTGGGTCAGTCATGGGGTTTAAGTCTTTTTGGCCAGGGTGAAATTTCGCTCACGGATGATATAGACGCTGCTGATCTGATTGTTTGTTCTGCGTTACCGTTTGAGGAAGAGAGAATAAGCCATCCTTTTTATGACGAACTTTTCACCAAGGCTATCGCCCAAAAACTGCCGTTATTGTGCGCCAACCCGGATTTGACGGTACATAAGGGTGAAAGCGAAGTTTATTGTGCCGGGGCACTGGCAGGTAAATATCATAGTTTAGGCGGACAAGTGCGTTATCTGGGCAAGCCTTATCCTGAAGTATATCAATTTTGTCAGGACCGTATTGCGGATTTGCGGAAAGAAAAGGTGGAAGCATCGGATATTTTGGTTATCGGTGATGGTTTACGCACGGACATTCGCGGGGGGAACCAGGCCGGAATAGACAGCGTGCTTATCACCAGCGGATTGCATCGTGACCAACTGGGCGTCACGGATCATCCATCAGTTTTGCCCGACCCAAAACGGTTGGAGCTGGCATTTAATGAAATGGGTGCGCGCCCGAATCTCGTGCTGAGCTATTTATCTTGGTAAATACTATGGATCAGCGATGATGTGTTCATAGAAAAGAGCGAACAATAAAAAAACGGGGCAGAGGCCCCGTTTCATAATTTTTTCGTGTTTTGCTAAAGGTGAATAATCACCCTAAGTGTTTTTACTTAGCCAAATAGGGCATCAATGTCATCCTGGGTGGTGCGGCCTTCCTCATCCTGTTTCAAGATTAGGTCGTCAACATCATCGGCCTTGCTAACACCTGCTTTTTTATGTCCACGGTCAAGAGTGACTGGTTCAGCCGCAGGTGAGGGAGAGGTTTTTGCTTTTTGCTCTTCTTTTTGTTGCTGTTCAGTCGAGGCAGCATCAGAAGCCTGCGTATCACTGTCTGTGGCGTCATTTAACAGGGCGTCGATGTCATCCTGTGTCGGTTGTGTTTCTGCGGCATTGCCACCCAGTAAGGCATCGACATCGGACTGGTCAATTCCCTCTCCGTCCAGTGCCGGGCCGTTCAGCAATCTTTCGTCTTCTGTTTTATCATCGTTGCTGTTGGTGACATCATCGGTACTGATATCAAGGACATCAATAAGATGGTAGACACGCTGTTCGATGTTTTGCAAGGTTTCAACAACTTTGCTGATACGTTGGCCGGTAATATCCTGAAATGAGCAGGCCTCAAAGATGCGCATGATTTCATCATTCACGGTGCTTTGATAGCCACTTACATCAGAGGGGTCGGCAGACATAATGCTTTCCGCCGCTTCCATGATGGTGTTGGTCGCTTCTTCAGTCTGTTTGACAATGGCGTCCAGTTCTTTGCCCGCCCGGGGAAGCCGCGCTTCATCCGCGTGGTCTGGTGAAATGGCCGCGATCTGTTGGCGGGCCTCTTTGATATAGTCCGCAAGATCCTGACATTCTTTATAAAGCGTCAGGTCAATATTCTGAAAATAAGAATCCAGCGACCGCATTAATATTTCGGTGACGGCGGCAACCTCTGTCAACGAAACATTGGGGTGATCTTTGCGCCGCAACCGTTCGACCAGTTGCTCGATGTGATCAGGGAGATCACGCGTCACCATTAGAAGTCTCCTAATACAGCGGAGAGTTTCGTTTTCAACGTCTGGGCATTAAAGGGTTTAACGATATAGTTGTTAACACCTGCCTTTTTCGCCGCAATGACATTGTCGGTTTTGGATTCTGCCGTAACCATAATAAAGGGCGTTGGTTTAAGTATGCTGTCGGCGCGAATTTCTTTCAGCAATTCGTAGCCGGTCATCGGTTCCATATTCCAGTCGGAAATCACCAATGAATATTGTTTGCCGCGCATTTTTGCTAATGCTTCAGCCCCATCTGTTGCTTCATCAACATTATTGAAGCCCAGTTGCTTCAGCAGGTTGCGAATAATACGCAGCATTGTCTTGTAATCGTCGACAATCAGGATTGGCATTGCCAAATCTACAGCCATGGTCTCACCGCTTCTTTACTAGTTAACAGTTATATTTCTCAAAAAACGTCATCTGTGACAGGTCATGTCACGCTGTTTCGTTGTTCACTTTACGCAGAGGGGAATAAAAAATGGTTAATGCTGTCATGAATCATTCACCTAAAGTAGGGTTTTCAAGGTGAGAGAGGCGGTGTATTGCAGTATAGGACGGTTAGGAACCGTTATGTTTTGCGTAAAACAGGAAGTAAGCGGATGACTGAAGTGAACGGTTATTATTTAGAAGATCTGGAAATTGGGCAGTCAGCATCTTTCGGAAAAACGATCACAGAGGCTGATGTTGTTATGTTTGCCGGGGTAAGCGGTGATATCAATCCTATACATATAAATGACGATTATGCGAAAAAGACCATGTTCCATGGACGTATTGCTCATGGTATTTTGACAGCAGGTGTGCTGTCGGCGGTAATCGGTACCCGTCTGCCGGGGCCTGGAAGTATATATCTTTCTCAGGAGTTGAAGTTTAAGGCTCCTGTCAGAATTGGCGATACGGTACAAGCAAAGGTGACGGTGAACGAAATTTTGCTAGAGAAAAAGCAAGTCGTGTTGAATTGTGTCTGTACTGTTGGGAAAACAACAGTTATTGAAGGGGAAGCCCATATTATGGTTCCCCACCGTCCATAAGAACCACTGTTTGGTTTCCCAAAATGTAGACAGGGGATATCGTAAGGGGTGAAAGCTAAAGATTTAAGGTGCCCCATGCGTTTATTTCGACATTATAAAGACTTTCCTGCTGAATGTCGGGGGTCTGTTGTCGTATTGGGAAATTTTGACGGCTTTCATCGTGGACACCAGCAGGTTATTGCCAAGGCTGGGCGACTGGCCCGGGAAATGCAAACAACGGTAACCGTTGTGACCATGGAGCCGCATCCCCGCCATTATTTTAATCCGGATCAGGAAGATTTCCGGCTGACGTCTTTTCGGACAAAGGCACAGTTACTGGAAAACTTTGGCGTGGACCAGATGGTCGTACTGCCTTTCGATCAGGAAATGGCCGTGATGCAGGCCCAGGCCTTTGTGCTGGATGTACTGGTGGGAGCTTTGGGGGCTTTGCAGGTTGTGGTGGGCTATGATTATTGTTTCGGCCGTGGCCGTGGTGGTGGCATTACTGTGCTGAAATGGATGGGCCATATGGAAGGCTTTGGTGTCACCGTTATTGATAAGGTGATGGAAGGTGATCAGGTCTATTCATCATCCAATATTCGCGAGAGCCTGCGTCAGGGGAAAGTTCGGGATGTTGCAAGCCGGCTGGGCCATTGGTGGCAAGTCGAAGGTCATGTATATCAAGGGGACCAGCGGGGACGTACGATTGGTTTTCCGACCGCGAATATTTCTATGGACGGGTATTTACGGCCCCGTCATGGTGTCTATGCCGTGAGGGTTAGTCTGCCGCAAACCGAAAGGGTTTATGACGGGGTGGCAAATGTTGGCGCCCGCCCGACATTTGATAAAAAAGACGTAAACCTGGAGGTGTTTTTATTTGATTTCGATGATGATTTGTACAACGCTTTGCTGCGGGTGCAATTTATTGACTTTATCCGCGGGGAACAAAAATTCTCAGGCATTGATGAGTTAAAGCAGCAAATTGCACAAGACTGCATACAGGCGCGGGCCGCGCTGGCAATGCCGGAGAACAGGGCCGATGTGTTGCCAATTGTCACTATTGATGATGAACATTTATTACAGTTTTAGTTCTTTAACGGATATGGGCAGCGGATGTAATTTGCTGGTAATGGCGAAAACACCATCGTCATAGGCTATGTTCTTGCCCCAACGGCTGGCTCTTGCTAAAAGGGCTGCTTATCGCGCGCAATTTATAAAGTTCCCGGACAAAGTTGGCCATGACCACTGATTATAAATCCACAATATTCTTACCGAAAACAGACTTTCCAATGAAAGGTAACCTGCCAAAACGGGAGCCGGATATGCTGGCCCGTTGGCAGAAACTGGATTTATATAAGCGGCTGCGTGAAGTGGCCAAAGGCCGGCCCCGTTATGTGCTTCATGACGGTCCTCCTTATGCTAATGGCAATATTCATATTGGCCATGCCATGAATAAAGTCTTGAAAGACATGATTGTACGGTCGCAACAGATGATGGGCAAAGATGCCCCGTATGTACCGGGCTGGGATTGTCATGGGCTGCCGATTGAATGGAAGATCGAAGAAAAATACCGTAAGGCGGGTAAGAATAAGGACGAAGTTGACCTGTTGGAATTCCGCCAGGAATGTCGCGATTTTGCTGCGGAATGGATAGATATTCAGCGGGAAGAATTTAAACGGTTAGGTATTGTCGGTCATTGGGATGACCCTTACACCACGATGGCCTTCGAAAATGAGGCGGAAATTGTTCGTGAATTGCTGAAATTCCTGATGAACGATGGATTGTATCGTGGTTCAAAGCCGGTGATGTGGTCTGTTGTGGAAAAAACCGCTTTGGCCGAAGCCGAAGTGGAATATCACGAACATAAATCTCACATGGTAGATGTGGCTTTTAAGGTGGTGGAGACACCGGTTGCGGCTTTAAGTGATGCAGAGGTGGTGATCTGGACGACGACGCCGTGGACTCTGCCGGGTAACCGTGCCATCGCCTATGGCGAGATGATAGATTATGTCCTTCTGACCGTCACGGAGGTAGCAGAAGATAGCCGCGTGAACACTGGTCGTTTGCTGTTAGTGGCAGAGGCTTTATTGCAGGACTTTATGGGGCGCAGCGGCATAGTCGGTTATGATCTCGTCGCACGATTTAAAGGGCATGACCTTGCAGGAACCATTTGTCATCACCCTTGGCATGGTCAGGGATATGATTTTGCAGTGCCTTTAATCCCCGGTGACCATGTCACTGTTGAAACTGGCACGGGTTTTGTTCACACCGCCCCGGGGCATGGACAGGAAGACTTTGACGTGGGACTGGCCCATGACATTGAAGTGCCGTTCACGGTGGATGATGACGGAACGTATTACGACAATGTTCCACTTTTTGCCGGGATACATGTGTTTAAGGCACATGAGCCCGTATGCGCTGAATTGGAGAAGGTTGGGGCTTTGTTGGCACGGGATGTGTTAACGCATAGCTATCCACATAGTTGGCGGTCAAAAGCCCCGCTGATTTATCGTAATACCCCGCAGTGGTTTATTTCAATGGATCGAAATGAACTGCGCACGAAGGCCTTGAAAGCGATTAAAGACGTGCGGTGGGTTCCGCAAAGTGGCGAAAACCGCATTACGGCCATGGTCACAACCCGCCCTGACTGGGTTATTTCACGTCAACGTGCCTGGGGGGTGCCGATAACTGTTTTTGTCAATAAGGCAACGGGAGAATTGCTGAAGGATGAAACGGTCAATGCCCGTATTGCAGATGCCGTAGAAGCGGAAGGTGCCGATGCCTGGTTTGGGAGCGACCCGGCCCGCTTTTTAGGCAATGAATATGCTGCAGATGACTATGAGCAGGTTAAAGATATTCTGGATGTGTGGTTCGATTCCGGTTCGACACATTCTTTCGTGCTGGAAAAACGTGATTATTTGGGAGCACCTGCGGATTTGTATCTGGAAGGGACCGATCAGCATCGTGGCTGGTTCCAGTCATCCCTGCTGGAATCATGTGGTACGCGCGGTGTGCCGCCATATAAAGGAGTACTGACACACGGCTTTGTGCTGGATGGCAATGGCCGTAAAATGTCGAAATCAGCCGGCAATGTCGTTGCGCCGCAAAAAATTGTCGATCAGTTTGGTGCCGACATCCTGCGGCTTTGGGTGTCTTCAACTGATTACAGTGACGATATGCGCATCAGTAATGAAATCGTCAAAGGTCAGGTGGAAGCCTATCGGAAGATTCGTAATACTCTTCGTTTCCTCCTGGGAAATCTGGCTGATTTTGAAGAAGAGGAAAAGCTGGAGCTTGCGGAGCTGCCAGAGCTGGAACGCTGGGTGTTACATCGTTTGAGCGTACTGGATGAGGCGATCCGTACAGCCAATAACGATTATAATTTCCATAAGGTCTACTTTGCTCTTTACAATTTCTGCGTGGTGGATTTGTCAGCCTTTTATTTTGATATCCGAAAAGACGGGTTGTATTGCGATCCGAAAATGGGACACCGTCGCCGTGCGTCGCGGACTGTTCTGGATATTATTTTTCATTGTTTGACAAAATGGTTGGCGCCGATTTTGGCCTTTACGGCCGAAGAAGTCTGGCAGGCCCGCTTCCCCGATGAAAACAGTAGTGTCCATATGCAGTTGTATGAGGATGTAGAGCCCGGCTGGCGTGATGATGCGTTGGCGGCGAAATGGGAAGCCATTCGTAATTTGCGTCGCGTAGTGACCGGCGCGCTGGAAGTGGAGCGTCGCGAAAAACGCATAGGGTCAAGCCTGCAGGCGGATATCAGAATCTATACGTCCAATCATGATTATGTATCGGCTTTACATGGTATTGATCTGGCGGAATTGAGCATTACGTCTGTTGCTCATTTATTCGAAGAAGAAGCCCCTGCGGAAGCTTTCCATCTGGAAGACGTCACAGATGTGGCTGTGGTCGTGGGGCTCGCGGAAGGGAAGAAATGTGAGCGGTGTTGGCAGGTGCTACCGACAGTGGGTGAAGATGATGTCCATAAAGATCTTTGTGCGCGCTGTGTTGAGGCCGTAGTGGCATATGGCCCGATCCCTGATACAGAATAGACTGATGGGCCGTCGTGTAATTTATCGCTGGGCGACGTTTGTGGCGGTGGTTGCTTTTGTCGTTGACCGTCTGTCGAAATGGTGGTTTCTCGATGTGTTTCGTTTGCCGGAACGCGGTGTTGTCGAAGTTCTGCCGATTTTGAATTTTGTTATGGTATGGAACCGGGGAATTAGCTTTGGCCTTCTGCCGGCAGAAGGCGATTTGGGGCGCTGGATTTTAGTCGCGGTCACGCTGCTGATTGTGATCTTCCTCGCATTCTGGCTGCGTCGTGTTAATTCCTCTTTGTTATGTCTTGCAATAGGGCTTGTCATCGGCGGCGCGATTGGTAACATCTATGACCGGATCGTCTTTGGTGCAGTGGCGGACTTTTTTCAGTTTCATGCACTGGGTTATGCCTTTGCTGTTTTTAATGTAGCGGATGCAGCGATTTCAATAGGAGCAGCCCTGATGGTGTGGGATGCTTTATTCGGTTCTGGCCAACGGGACCCAGATAATAACACAAAGGAAGTATAGCGAATGTCTTTGCTAAATAAGTTGATGGCGGGTGCCGTATTCGCAGGATCTGTTTTCACATTATCTGCCTGCGGCAGCGCTATTCTGGGAACAGGAAAAAACCCACCGGATGAATTTAGTGTTTTGCGTAAAGCCCCGCTATCGCGCCCACCGGAATATAATCTGCGTCCGCCTATGGAAAACGGTGCAAAGGGTGATATTTTGCCGCAACAGCAGGCCAAAGACGCCCTGTTCGGTCAATAATCCAGTTACTTTAGGGCCATAATCCAGCCACAAAAATCGTTACTCTTCGTAATGTATATGTGATCCGCTGTCATGAGGTGTAATGTGCTGCGCAAATTTTTCTGGATGATTGTGGCCTGTGCGAGTCTATTGCCGGTAAGTGGCGCTTTTGCGGCCCCGGCACATCCCCCGTTCCCTGTTGAGAGCTTCTTTCTGGACAATGGAATGCAGGTGGTTGTATTGCCAGACCATCGTGCTGCTATTGTTACCCATATGGTCTGGTACAGGGTAGGGGCGGCCGATGAACCCGCAGGGCAATCCGGAGTAGCGCACTTTCTGGAACATTTATTATTCAAGCGAACAGAAAAGTTAAACCCCGGCGATTTTGCAAAAATTGTTGCGCGGAATGGCGGCCGTCATAATGCGTTTACGGGTCAGGATTATACGGGATACTATCAGACTGTTGCAAAAGATCGCCTTCCCTTGATGATGGCCCTGGAAGCGGACCGGATGGCTAATTTGCGTCTGGAGGACGAGGATATCAAGGCTGAACGCGATGTGATCTTGGAAGAGCGGAGCATGCGGGTAGACGGTCGCCCGTCTAGCTTATTGTCAGAGGAAATGGATGCTCTTCTGTTTCGCGCACATCCGTATGGCATTCCCGTTATTGGTTGGCGACATGAGATGGAGGCTTTAAGCCTTCAGGACAGTTGGGCGTTCTACAAAAAATATTACAATCCTGCAAATGCCATTTTGATCATTGCCGGTGATGTGACAACAGCACAAGTGCGCGATCTTGCGGAAAAGTATTATGGTCCTATCGCCGGTACTGCATTACCGAAACGCGCCCGGGTACAGGAACCGCCAATGCGTGGCCCGCGCCGGGTTGAATTGGCGGATAGTCGTGTAAAGCAGCCCTCGTGGCGGCGTTTTTACGCAACGCCGAGCTACAGTGCGGGACAGGATAAGGAGCTGGCCCCGGCGTTGGATGTGTTGATGGATATTATCGCCGGGGGGACGACCAGCAGATTGTATCGGCATTTGGTTGTTGACCAGAAAGTGGCGGTGTCCGTTGGCGGCTGGTATCAGGGGTGGTCTTTTGACCCGGCAAAATTAGCCCTTTACGCGACGCCACCTAAAGCGATGGAAAAAGGCGGAGAGCATGGGCTGGATCTGGTGGAAACGCAAATTGACCTTGTCTTAAATGACGTGAAGCAGAACGGTGTGACGGAAGATGAGGTGCGCCGGGCGGTCAATAAGCTTGTTGCTGAGGCGACCTATGCGCGAGACAGTATTGACAGTATGGCACAAATTTTTGGCCGGGGGCTGACAACGGGACTAAGCATTGCAGACATTCAGGGCTGGACGGCGCGTATAGAGGCCGTGACGCCTGCGGATGTGCAGCGTGCAGCCCAGCGGATTTTCCAGCCGGAAAGATCTGTGACCGGCTTGCTGCTGCAATCCGCAAACCCGGCGATGAAGGGGGAGCAGCCATAATGAAAAGGTATTTCGTTGCATTAAGTTTTTTTGCGGCCGCCCTTACGGTCTGCTTGCCACTTCGTAGCCATGCTCTGGTTAATATTCAGGAGGTCACGAGCCCAGGCGGTATTCGTGCATGGTTGGTGGAAAACCACACAATCCCGATGTTATCAATGAAAATGGCCTTTATCGGTGGGGCGGCATGGGACCCGGATGAGAAGGCCGGGTTATCCAATATGGTGGCGTCTCTGCTGGATGAAGGCGGCGGGACTTTAACATCGCATGATTTCCAGATTGCGTTAGAAGAGCATGCGATTAGTTTGGGCTTTTCTGCCAGTAGAGATAGTTTGCATGGCAGTATGCGGACATTACGCAAACATCACGAAAAGGCTTTTGCGCTGTTGCGGCTGGCCTTAACAGCGCCGCGATTTGACCCGCAACCTCTAGAACGAATGCGAAAAGCTATTCTGACAGGTTTGGCGCGTCGCGGGGAAAGTCCGCAGGCAGTAGCCAGTGATTATTGGTTTACGAAGATGTGGGGTAAGCATCCCTATGGGCGTATTGTCGCGGGCCGCCCAGAGACGGTTGCCACCATTACACGATCAGATCTGAAAGGTTTTGCGAAAGACCGTTTGACGAAACGTAACCTTGTTGTTGCAGTGGTTGGTGATATTACAGCAGCAGAATTGGCCACTTTACTGGATAAGACGTTTGGTGATTTGGCTGAGGGCGAGAAAGTCAAATCATTACCACCTGCAACGCAGCAGGCGGAATCCGGGGTTTGGGTTAAGGAAAGACCAGGCGGGCAAACAACGGTTGTATTTGGCCATGGCGGGATTAAACGGGACGATCCGGATTGGTATGCGGCATATGTCATGAATTATATACTCGGCGGTGGGGGGCTTACGGGGCGATTGTCGGACGCGGTAAGAGAAGAACGCGGGCTGGCATATTCAGTGTATTCGTATTTTTACCCGTTACGTCATGGCGGCCTGTTTATGGGGCAGGTGGCGACACAAAATGCGCGGGCGGGGGAGGCCATGGCGGTCATTCATGGTGAAATTTCCCGATTGGCGAGCGAAGGTGTGACCGAGGAAGAACTGAATGATGCGAAAACTTATTTGACAGGGTCTTACCCGTTGGAATTTGACAGCAGCGGTAGCATCGCCGGGCAGTTATTGGGAATGCAGATATTGGGTTTTTCACCGAATTATATTCAAAAACGTAACAGTTACATCGCTGACGTGAGCAGGGCGCAGATCAGCCGCGTGGCCGCGCGGTTATTGCAGGCGGATAAGATTGTCTGGTCGATTGTTGGTAAACCGGATGATTTGGATAAGCTGACGGCTGTGACAGATGTGCCTGTCGTTTCGAGGGGGGTGAAACCGTCCCCCTGATATTGGTGTGGGTCTCTAAGTGTGTACTTAGGCCTCACCCACGGCATTATGTGCGCCGCTGGAGGGGTGATTGTGGTCTGAATTCACCTTTTTGTGCATTCCCCAACGCACAATTTCAATACCGATAAGTGCACAGCCAATGACCACTAATAAACTAGTATGATCTTGCGCTATGGACATTGGTGCCAATGTCAAACAACCTGCACCGAGGCCAAATATTAAACCGTTTAAAACACGCATGATCGTAATACCCCCATCAAGATCCTGTAGGTTGAAACTGAAGCTCATCTGTATGTAGACTGTGTCTATGTATGTAGACCCTATTAACTATTTCCGCTAGGACTGAAATGTGACTTTTCAATGACGTTGTTGAGGTGTCAGGATTTCTACGTAACCATACAGACTTAGCGAATGTGATATGGTGCTTTCCGAACGAATAAGCGAGACTATGTTGTGACAATTCGTCTGTTACCAGAAAAAACAGTGAACCGAATCGCCGCAGGTGAGGTTATTGAACGCCCTGCCAGTGCAGTTAAAGAGTTGGTGGAAAATGCCATAGATGCAGGGGCGCACCGCATTGATGTGGTCATGGTGGCCGGCGGGCGTGAGATGATTTCCATTACAGATGACGGAAAAGGGATGACCGCTGATGAATTATCATTGGCGGTAGAACGCCATGCAACATCCAAGCTACCGGATGATGACCTTATTCATATTCAACATTTAGGCTTTCGTGGTGAGGCACTGGCCTCTATTGGTTCTGTCAGCCGTTTGACCATGACGAGCCGCGCATGGGGAGAAAGCGAAGCATGGCAGTTAACTGTGGACGCGGGAAAAAAGGGAGAGGTTGCACCTGCGGCATTTAATGAAGGGACGCGGGTAGATGTGCGGGATCTGTTTTATGCAACACCTGCGCGATTGAAGTTTCTGAAAACGGAGCGGACAGAATTTCAACAGGCCCATGATATTTTGCGGCGGCTGGCGATGGCGCACCCACAGGTCACCTTCAGCCTGTCAGATGGACAACGGCGTGTGTTTCAAGTCTCTGGTGCACAAGGGGAGCTATTGGATGTGCGGTTGCGCCGGTTATCGGCAATTCTGGGGGGGGAATTCGCCGATAATGCCTTGCCGATCGAAGCCGATCGCGATGGTATTACATTGACGGGTTACGCAGCACTGCCGACTTATAGTCGTGGCAATGCACAGCATCAGTTTTTATTTGTCAACGGCAGAAGTGTGAAAGACAAATTGCTGACCGGGGCTGTCCGCGGGGCCTATATGGATTATCTGGCCCGTGACCGGCACCCGGTGCTGGCATTATTTCTGGATGTCCCTGCCGATAGTGTTGACGTGAATGTCCATCCGGCAAAGGCCGAAGTGCGTTTTAAGGATGCAGGGGCCGTTCGCAGTTTGATTGTGGGCAGCTTACGCCGGGCATTGGATGCGGCAGGACATAGGGCTTCGACAACAGTGGCGGGGCAGGCCTTGGGGGCTATGCAGCCACAAAAGGATAACCTGATAAACAGGGGGGTGGGGCCGGCTTTACCTTTTGGGCAAAAGACGCATTTGCCGCGTTACATGCCGCCCGGCATGGCGGAACAAAGCCTAGCCTATCAGCAACCGTTGACTGATGATGCTTCTAAGGGACACATGAGTGGTCTTCCTCCTCAAGGACGGGTGGACCCATCTGATGATGATGAGCGATCGGCTGCAGGCTTCGGGGGCACTGAAGCATCTGAGGCGGATGATGTCGGGGCCTATCCCTTAGGGGCAGCCCGTGGTCAGTTACATGAAACGTATATTGTGGCACAAACACAGGACGGGATCATTGTTGTTGATCAGCATGCGGCACATGAACGTTTAGTATATGAACGTATGAAACAACAGCTAGCTATAGAGGGTGTGGCCCGTCAGGGATTGCTGCTGCCCGAGGTGGTCGAGTTGGAACAGGCCGCGGCAGAACAGTTGTTATCTCGTCGTGATGATTTGGCGGAAATGGGCCTGATATTGGATAGCTTTGGTGATGGGGCTGTTGTTGTGCGTGAAGTGCCTGCCTTATTGGGGAAAGTCGATGTTAAAGGATTGGTCCGCGATTTAGCCGATGATCTGGCGGAAATAGATGAAGCCTTGGGCCTGAAAGAAAAATTGGAAGAGGTCTGTGCGACGATGGCGTGCCATGGGTCCGTACGGGCTGGTCGGCGGTTGGCGGTCAATGAGATGAACGCATTATTGCGAGAAATGGAAGCAACCCCCCATTCTGGGCAATGCAATCATGGTCGTCCGACATATGTGGAGCTAAAACTGGCGGACATTGAAAAGCTATTTGGTCGCCGTTAGGTCGTAGGCCAGTGGCTGTCTTTCCTGCAGCTTAACCGTTTTCTGATGTCGGTTGCTTCTGGGGAAATCGTGGCAGATTTTCCAGTTCCTGAATAGCGATTAACAAATGTAGTGCAACGACTTCTTGTTTTGCAGCAAGAGCCTCATTGCGCAAATACGTAAGGCAATCCCGCAATCCCTGCAGGTCGTCTGTAGAAGGGGTGGCCTGAAAATCCGCAGAACTTTTTGACGTATGTGCAGCAAGGGTCATTGCAAGCGCCTGTTTTCATATAAAAAGATCATCACAGGCAGAGTATACACCTATAAAGTGTATTAATAAATAAATAATGTATAAATTCTACTTATAGGAGAATTTTATTAAAGATGCGATATCAGCATCATATGTGAAGCGCCATATTTTCGTTCTTTCAAGAGCTGTAATGCAGGAGGCAGATTGAAGTCATCATCAACGCTTTTTTCAGCGACAATCAGTGTTTGCTCGGTGATATACCCGTTGTCCAGCAGGGTACCCACTGTGGGAGTAAGGAGATCCTTATGATAAGGCGGATCCATGAAAATGGTCGTATAGTCGTGCCTTGGCCGTGATAAGTGGCAGGCATCCTGAATAAGGAGCGATGAGCAGGCAGAAGCCTGGCAAAGATCTATATTGCGACGAATAAGTTGGGCTGCGTTACGGTCATTTTCAACGAAAGTGACGTGTTTTGCCCCGCGGGAAAGGGCTTCTAAGCCCAGGGCACCGGTGCCCGCAAACAAATCCAGAACGTGCCCCTGGTAATAGGGGGCGGCAGGCCCATGGCCAATTAAGTTGAACAATGTTTCGCGCATACGGTCTGTTGTTGGCCGTATATTATTATTGGACGGGGTTTGAAGACGGCGTCCTTTAAATTTACCGGCGATAATGCGCATGGGTGGGCCTCACATGACACTTATGATTTGGGTCGCCGCCGGGATGACAGATTACCTGTATTGGCTTTTTTTACTACGGCCTGACGTGTGGCCGGCTTGGCGGCAGCGCGTGTTGATGCGGCCTTCTGCGGCTTGCTGTTTCCGTCCGTAGTTGCAGGGCGACGTTTCTGTTTACCTGCGCGGCGGACATTGTTTTTTGGTTTAGCCTTTGCCCAAGTTTCTTTTCGAACGGGTTTGGCGCGGGGACTGTCGTCATTATGCTGTGGGGTGTCACTATCGGTTTCGTTAAAATAGCCAGCGACATCAATCTTTAATTGTGAAGACGGAATTTCCAGCAGTTTATAACGGGGCTGCTTTCCTAAGGTAAAAGGGCCATAAGCAGTGCGGATCAGGCGATTAACACTGAGCCCGGCATATTCCAGCAACTTACGCACTTCGCGGTTTTTGCCTTCTGTCAAGGTGACATTAAGCCAGACATTGCTGCTATCATTTTCCTCTATCTCTATTTCCGCAGGACGGTAGGCTACTCCTTCAATGATTGCCCCTTTGCGGATTTCATCCAAGGCCCGGCGATTTATACTGCCATGGGCACGAACGCGATAAGTGCGCCGCCAGCCATTTGCGGGTAATTCAAGCCAACGGGCCAGACCACCGTCATTGGTAAGTAAAAGGAGACCTTCAGTATTTATGTCCAACCGTCCCACAGCAACGACACGCGGTGTATCCTGTGGCAGTCCTTCAAATACAGTCGTCCGCCCTTCGGGGTCATGATAGGTTGTCACTTGCCCGCGCGGCTTATGATATTTCCATAAACGTGGCGGTTCCGGGGGTTGTACGGGGCGGCCATCAACAGTAATGCCATTAACATCGGTAATCTTTGTGGCAGGGTCAGAAATGAGATGCCCAAAACGGCGCACCATGCCTGCGGCAATCATACGTTCAACGGCACGCCGCGATCCTACGCCAGCCCGGGCGAGAATTTTAGCAATGCGTTCACCACTATTTTGGGCTGCTGCGTTGTTCGTTGGGGGTGTCTGTGAATCATTATCCTGTGTCATGGGCGCACTCTAGCCCGAAGATTGAAAAAAGCCAATGGTCTGTAGTGCTATGTGGTTTGGTCTTGACCTTTTGAGGGACGGGAGCCAATGTCAGATCATGGTTATGGCGCTGAGTGAATATATGCAAATCGCTTTGCAAGAGGCAAAGGCAGCGGCCGCCCGTGGGGAGGTCCCCGTGGGGGCGGTGGTTGTTGACCCTGTGACGGATCATATCATCAGTCGCGCGGGTAACAGGACGCTGGAATGGAAAGACCCCAGTGCTCATGCGGAATTACTGGCAATACGTGAGGCATGCGGAAAAGTCGGAAGCGAGAGGCTGCCGGGAATTGATTTATATGTCACTTTGGAACCGTGCCCGATGTGCGCACAAGTCATCTCATTCGCCCGCGTGCGGCGTCTTTATTTCGGGGCCAGCGACCCGAAAGGTGGTGGTGTGGAAAATGGCCCTCGGCTATTCCATCAGCCTAGTTGCCACCATAAGCCGGAAGTATATGGCGGATTAGGCGAGGGGGAAGCGGCAAAAATACTCAAAGACTTTTTTGCAGTGCGCCGTTAAAATAGGGCTATGCCGAATATTCTTGATAAAGCAAATGATTATCTTCAACAGACACTGATCTGGGCACAGGCAGAAATTCTGTCTTATGAGACCTTAGGGCAGGTGGCTGTGATTGTGCTGCTGTTTTTCACATCTTATGGGTTGGATCGATGGTTGCGGCCGTTGATTAAGTCCCTTGTCGGGCATAAGCAGACATACCAGAAATCGGCACGTTATGTAGAACCTTTATATCTGCCGGTCATATGGCTGATATTACAAAGTATTGCCCAGAGATTAGCGTTCATGTGGGAGTTGCCCCAATATTTGCTGTGGATGGGGGTCAGCCTACTGATGGCGTGGATTGTGATCCGACTGGCATCACAACTTATTCGTAACCGCGAACTCGCACGTCTTGTACGTTTTTTTGCCTGGGGTGTCGCGGCCTTAAATATTGTCGGGTGGCTGGAACCAACCATCATGTTTTTAGACGCGGCGGCGGTAGATATTGGTGATGCGCATGTGTCGGCACTGGCTGTTTTAACAGGCATATTTACACTTTGTCTGTTGATCTGGGGCGGATTGGTACTGGCGAACCTGTTGGAAATGCAACTGGGGAAGTTAAGCACAATAACACCATCGGCCCGTGTGTTATTGGGGAAACTGGCCCGTATCATCTTTGTGTCAGTGGCGTTTTTATTTGCCATTTCCTCCATGGGTATAGACCTGACGGCTTTGGCCGTGTTCGGTGGGGCGATCGGTGTCGGGTTGGGCTTTGGCCTGCAGAAGGTGGTGTCTAACTTCATCAGTGGGGTCATCTTGTTGCTGGACCGGTCGATTAAACCGGGTGATGTCGTGGAGGTGAGCGGCACTTACGGGCGCATTGATAGTCTGGCGGCTCGCTATACAAGCATAATTTCCCGTGATGGCCGGGAACATTTGGTTCCCAATGAAGATATGATTACACAACCTGTCATCAACTGGACCTATACCAATACGCGGGTGCGAAGGCATTTGCCTGTGGGGGTGTCCTATAAAAGCGATTTACGTCGGGCGATGACGGTGATGAAAGAAGCGGCCCTGAAAGAAAAGCGCGTGATTGAAAACCCTGCGCCATTGGTTTTGATTAAGGGGTTTGGCGATAATTCGGTTGATCTGGAACTCAGAGTCTGGATTTCGGACCCCCAGAATGGGGTTAGCAATGTGGCCAGTGCCGTTTATTTGAATATCTGGGACATGTTTCACCGTGAGGGTATTGAATTTCCCTTTCCTCAACGGGATATTCATTTGGTTTCCATGCCGGGTGATACCCCGCCAAAAGGCATTATTCTGCCGGACACTTCCGAAAGTACTACCAGTTAAGCAAAGAGTTGTTCGGGGTGAGACTCTTGGCGATGCCAGATTGTGCCCGGTCCCCCTATGAGGAGGCAAAGGGGGGGGCGTCTAGAGATTTATATTTCTGTAGGGTTATGGGCCAGGCGATTTGCCCAATAGGCGCAGAAACATCTAACCTTGTTCTTGTTCGCGCTGGATCGCCCGCCAGCCTATATCGCGGCGACAGAAGCCTTCGGGCCAATCAATAAGGTCCAATGCATTGTAGGCATTTTTTTGTGCCTCGCTGACCGTCTGGCCAAGGGCCGTGATATTCAGCACACGACCGCCTGTTGCGCAAATCTTATTATCATCTGCCTTAGTCCCGGCATGGAAAATTTCCACATTATCGTCTTTTGCGGCTGTACCGAGGTTGCGGATTTCCGTGCCCTTTTCATACGCACCGGGATAGCCATTTGCAGCCATTACAACGGTAAGGGCCGGGCGGTCGTCCCAACGGACATCCACACTGTCTAGCTGGCCGTCCGCAGTGGCGAGTAACACAGGCAGTAAATCTGATTTCATTCGCATCATCAGGACCTGACATTCAGGGTCACCAAATCGTACGTTATATTCAATTAATTCAGGCCCCCGTGAGGTTATCATCAGGCCTGCATATAATACGCCTTTAAAGGGGCTCCCTTCCGCCGCCATGCCATCGACAGTGGGCTGAATAATGGTTTCAATGACCTGTTGGCAAAGAGCATCCGTCATGACCGGCGCCGGGGAATATGCCCCCATCCCGCCTGTATTCAGGCCCGTGTCCCCATCGCCAACACGCTTATGGTCCTGGGCGGTTGCCAGGGGCAGGATGTTCTTCCCATCTGTAAGCACGAAGAAGCTGGCCTCTTCACCTTCCAGAAATTCTTCGATCACCAGTTCGGCTCCGGCATCGCCAAATTGGCCACCAAAGATATCATCAATGGCCTGTGCGGCCTCATCCAGTGTCTGGGCAATAATGACGCCCTTGCCAGCGGCCAGGCCGTCAGCCTTGACCACAATAGGGGCCGACTGTTGTGCCAAATAGGCTTTAGCCTCCGCAGCATTATCAAAGCGACCATAGGCGGCCGTTGGGATGTTATATTTCGCACAGAGGTCCTTTGTGAACCCTTTTGACCCTTCCAGCTGGGCGGCTTTGGCACTGGGGCCGAAGGCCTTAATACCTTCACGGTCAAGACGATCGACCAGGCCGGCCACAAGCGGGGCTTCCGGCCCGACAATGACAAACCCGACTTTTTGTTCGCGGCAGAAAGCAACAACATCATCATGGTGATCTGTGTTGAGCGAGACACATGTGGCGATTTGCTGCATGCCGCCATTGCCCGGGGCATAGTATAGATTATCGACCAGAGCGGAATTTGCCAGTTTCCAAGCCAGGGCGTGTTCACGCCCGCCAGAGCCGATAATCAATACATTCATGAGACTTGCCTTCTGTTGGTATTTGATTGATAACTGAATGCTGATGCATGACTTCGATATAGCATAGCTGCACGGCAAAGCAAGCGGTGGGGGTGCTTTAATCCTTGCTCCGCATGAATGAATATAGAAAAGACGTGACTGAGAATCTTTTTTCTTCCGCCGGCACTTCAAAGCCGGGTAGTAATACACCGGAATTCAGCGTTTCGGAATTATCCATGGCATTGAAACGTGCCGTGGAGGAACGTTTTGGCCATGTGCGCTTGCGCGGGGAAATTTCAGGACTAAAACGGGCGGCCTCTGGTCATGTCTATCTGACTTTAAAAGATGATAAAGCTGTCATTGACGGGGTGATTTGGAAGGGGGCAGCAACACGCCTATCCTTTCGCCCGGAAGATGGTCTCGAGGTGGTTTGCACTGGTAAGCTCACCATCTATCCCGGGCGTTCCAAATACCAGATTGTGATAGAACAGATGGCCCCGGCCGGGGCCGGGGCTTTAATGGCCCTGCTGGAAGAACGTAAAAAGAAGCTTTCTGCAGAAGGGCTTTTTGCGGAGGAGCGCAAAAAGACTATTCCGTATTTGCCAGATGTGATCGGTGTGGTGACATCGCCAACAGGCGCGGTCATCAGGGATATTTTACATCGTTTGGAAGAACGATTTCCCCGTCGGGTGCTGGTGTGGCCTGTAATGGTGCAGGGGGATGGGGCTGCCGAACAAATAGCGGGGGCGATTGCAGGATTTAATGCCCTTTCGGATGGTGGTGATATACCGCGTCCGGATGTGTTGATTGTGGCCCGTGGAGGTGGATCGTTAGAAGATTTATGGGCGTTTAATGAAGAAATTGTCGTAAGGGCGGCGGCCAGCAGCGAAATTCCGTTAATTTCTGCTGTGGGGCATGAAACCGATACCACGTTAATTGATTATGCGGCGGATTTACGGGCACCTACGCCCACCGCTGCGGCCGAAAAGGCCGTCCCTGTTCGTGCAGACTTACTATATTCCCTACAAGACCTGAACAGTCGTATGCGTCGTGCGGCCACGCGGCAGGGTGATGAAAAAAGTCAGCAATTAAAAAGTCTATATCGGGGAATGCCACGGTTAGGGGATTTACTGGGGCTACCAACACAGAAATTTGATGATTTATCGGATAGACTGCCGCGCTCTCTGGCGGTGGGGCTGCAGGTTCATGAAAGTCGTTTTCAAGGCCTGAACGTGCGTTTGACCCCGCGCCAGTTAAAAAGACAAGCGGACACATTACAGCAAAGACTGCAAAACAATACTATCCGCTATCAAAGCGGGTTGAGAATGATTTTACGTGATGGCGTGCAGCGCTATGATAGCATTGCCTCGCGCGTACAGCGTTCACAACTTCAGCGTATTGAAACAGGGCTTACGGACCAGATTATACGGCTTAAAACGCGTCTGCGCCGATGCGGTCCACGTCAATTGGAAGCTGCCCAAGCGGCCCTGGCTGGCCCAGCGAGGTTGCTTGAAAGCTTAAGTTATAAAAATGTTCTCAATCGTGGGTATGCCTTGGTCCATGATGAAGAAGGGCAGCCGATTACGCGGGCTAAAGGGTTAGCAACGGGAGATGCCTTTACTGTTGAGTTTGCGGATGGAAAGCGGCAGGGACGGGTTGAAGGTTCTGGACAGGTGAGATCGTCATCTGCACAAACCGGAAGGGCGGCCAAGAGCAAAAAAACACCAAACAAAAACCATCAGAAAGATCAGGGTTCGCTGTTCTAAAAAGCCTGTTGATAAAAACGGGTTATTTTTACGAGTGAATGGGGGATGTTTGAAGATGAGAGTTTATAGCTGACGGGGTATGGTAATAGACTAAGGAGAAAAAATAGATGTTAAAAGACGCAGAGGCGCAATTCACGATTACAGAAGCAAAAATAAAGTATGCTTCGGGTGATTATACGGTTTTGTCTTCGGGAGGGTTTGTCTATTGCGCGCTATCCGGTGAAAAAATACCCTTGAACCAGCTTCGTTATTGGAATGCAGATTTGCAAGAGGCCTATGCCACAGCGGCTATTTCTCTAAAGCGTTATCAGGAGGCCTGTGATCTTTAAGGTCTTTCACGTTGTTATACTCTTTACGGCTGTTTTTGTTGCTGGATTAGAAGTGACAGCCGCGGCAGACACAGAGGTGACTTTACAAGGGCAAGCAGTTCAGGGGGGATTATTACGCGGACGTGCCGCACCGGGAACGCGTCTGCGTCTTGGTCGTCAGGTCGTGCGTGTCAGTGAACAGGGGAACTTCATTTTAGGTTTTGGCCGTGATGCCCCACAAACAGTTTCTCTGGCTGTCGTATTGCCCACAGGGAAGGCTTACAAAAAGACGATTTCTGTCAAACAACGGCATTATCAGATCCAGCATATTGATGGGTTGCCGTCCAAAATGGTAACACCCCCGGCAGAACGTCGTGAGCGCATTCGCCGCGAGGCCGCAAAAGTTCGTGCATTACGAACAGCAGACACCGACCTTCTTGGCGTCAATCAAGTATTTGTGTGGCCCGCACAAGGGCGTGTTTCCGGCGTATACGGCAGTCAGCGCATTTTAAATGGTGTGCCGAAACGTCCTCATTTTGGCCTTGATATCGCGGCACCAATAGGGACGCCCGTTATTGCTCCCGCGGCTGGTAAGGTCGTTTTGGTTGCGGATTTATACTATACGGGCCATACGGTCCTCATCGATCATGGGCATGGCCTGAACAGTGTTTATTGCCATCTGTCGAAGGTGGATGTGAAGCAGGGACAGATGGTAGAGCAGGGACAATTGTTAGGTGGTATCGGTGCCACGGGCCGTGCTACAGGACCACATTTGCATTGGGGCGTGAATTGGTTTGGGGTGCGTCTGGACCCCCAGTTATTTTTATCCGAGGCACAGAGTTAATAATCAATTCCCAGTATTTCTGGGCGTTTGATTGTAGTGGGTCTGGGTGACCCATAGTGCGTGCTGCTTGTACCGGGACTATTTTTCTTTGGGGCTCAGTTGGAAAATCGTGCTCATAAATGGCGACTATTATTTGTGGCCGATAGCAGGGCTTCCAGATGTTTTATGACATGGGGGATCCGGGGCTGATCTTCTAAAGCAACGAGGTAAGCGGCTGCGGCGCGCTGTTCCCATAGGTCACGGTCTTGTAATTGCAGGTGGAGTTCTTTACTCAGCTGGGCCCCATTTTGCACGATCTTAAGCCCCCCTGCGGCGAGAAGTTCGGCCATGGGATGGCGGAAACGGTGCATGTAGGGACCTGAAATGATAGAGGTGTTTAACAAGGCGGCCTCCAGTGGGTTATGCCCCCCGGCATTAATCAATGTGCCACCAATAAAGGCCAGTGGGGCCAGCCTATAATACAGTCCCATTTCGCCGTAACTATCCCCTAAGAATATTTTTGTCTCGTCCGTAATAGGTTCCAAACGTGACCGTTGGCAGACCGTAAAGCCATTAGTTTCAAAGTTGAGACGAATTTTTTCGCCTCTCGCGGGGTCATGGGGAACGATGATTGTTAACAAGTCCGGATAGGCCGTCAGTAAATCCCCCAACACATGTTGTATAATCGTTTCTTCGCCAGGGTGGGTGAGGGCGGCAAGCCATGTGGGACGTCGCCCAATCTCATTCTTTAACGCTTTGGTTTTTTTGGGTAAAGGCGGCAAAGGAGGCGCGGCGTACTTTAAGCTTCCTGTTGTTTCGACATTGTCTACAGAAATCTTTTGAAATTGGGAGCGGTCGTGATCTGTCAGGCAATAGATGTGTGTAAATTTGCGTAGCAGCCTCGGTCGTGACACTTTTTTTGCAGAGGCGAGACGCGCATTTAACAGAATAGTCGGGATATGATGACTTTGGGTCATATGTAACAAGGTTGGCCAGTTTGTATTTTCCAGCCACAAGGCAAGATCAGGCTGCCAATGGCGTAAAAAACGGTTGCATATCGGTGGCAAATCAACGGGGACATATTGGTGAATGACTGTGGGCGGCAGACGTTTTGCCATGATGCGTCCGGAAATGCGTGTCGATGTTGTCAGCAATATTTGATGTGTATGGCTAAGAGCCTGTAGCAAAGGCATGACGGCCGAAGCCTGCGCGGCGGTCGGAGCGTGACACCATATCAACGGGCCTTCAGGGCGCAGCTGTGACGGATATCCCAGACGTTCATTCGTGCGGTCAATATCTTCCTTCCCCTGTCTGCGGCGTTGCTGCAGATAGAGGCGCGCTATGGGTTCTGTAATCCCACTAATAAAATAGTAAAGTCGGTATAACATCGCCCTTCCAATATAGACGTGCCACCATGTGCCGGTTGTAGTCGTTTTCCAAGTGCATCTGACCACTGTCTTTAGATGAACAGCACTGTAAGCGAGCTGAATTATATTTTTCTTTTTTGCTTCAAGACCTAAGCATAACAGAAGCTGTAGCGGCATAAGATGAAATTTATGAAACAAAAATGTCATATTTTTCTGGACAGGACAAATTCTTGCCATTATTCAACTATAGCATGCAGCTGCTTAGAAAACGGGCGTTGTTAATAATTGATTAACTATTAATCACTTTAATATTAAATGCTCGTTGTTTGTGCAGTGCACATACATTCTTCTTAAAGGCAGGGGATCATCCTAAATTTAGGAAGCGAAAGACGCAAAGGCTTGTTATATAAATAAAAAAAGCCTGCGTGGAGATGTCAAAAACCGCGTTGCCTGTATTGGCATGGTTTTTGTAAACAGAAAGGTCATCTGCGTTGATAGTAAAAAAACGTATGGTGATCTAAATATAAATGGAGAGAGAAACGTGAACGTATTTAAAAAAGTACTTTTGGCTTCTGTTGCAACCGCTGCTGTTGCTGCAGTTTCTGCACCTGCTATGGCTGAAGAAGGCCTAATGGGCGGTGAGTTGAGTGCAAATGTTGCATTCGTATCTGATTACCGTTTCCGTGGCGTGTCATTCAGTGGCGAAGATTTCGCAATCCAGGGTGGTCTGGATTGGGGTCACGAAAGTGGTTTCTACATCGGTACTTGGGGTTCTAGCCAAAGTTCTTCTGATGCAGAGATCGACGTATATGCTGGTTTCAGCGGCGAAGCTGAAGGCGTAAGCTATGACGTTGGTGTGATCGGTTACCTGTTTGACGGTACACTGAACCCTAACGGTACAGGCGACATTGTGGAAGTTTACGCTTCTGTTGGTGCTGATCTGGGTGTTGCTGCGGCAACTGCTGGTGTGTACTACGGTCTGGACGCTCTGGATAACACAAATGACTACTTCTACCCATACCTGGACGTAAGCGTTCCTTTGGGTGAAGATGTTCCAGTATCTCTGGACGGTCATGTGGGTATCACAACAGGTAACGGCGGTGACGTTATCGACTGGAGCATTGGTGTAAGCACATCTTACGCTGGCCTGGACTTCTCACTGGCTTATGTTGACACAGACGCTGCTGGCACATTGACAGACGCGACTGCTGTATTCTCTGTTGGCGCTTCTTTCTAATCGCGACAATAGATAACAGTTAAAGGGAGCCCGCCGAATAATCGGCGGGCTCTTTTTTTTTGTTTATATAGGGCCAGGTAGAAGGGTGCCGCTATGCGCTTTTTGTGCCTTCTGGGCTTTTTGTTACTGCGGCGGCTTATCTGGTGAATGAATAATACCTGCTGGCGCGTCATAGCGGCTGTCATATTGTTGTAGAAAGTTCAGCAATTTTGCATGCAGTTGCGGTGCTGCGGCGACTAAGGCGGGCATCTGCGGGTTTTGCTGATTATACTGGTGTGTCCGGTTCTGACGATCTGTCAGTACGCCTCCGGCCTCTTGTAAAATCAGTTCTGCAGCCGCCAGATCCCAGTCATTTTTCGGTTGCAGAGAAATGATGGCGTCAAATTGTCCAGCAGCAATCAGGGCAAGGCGATAGGCAACAGAATTGACCATGCCGAGTTTGACATCGGGCCAGGGGGTCGTCCACCGGGGGCTTTTAAGTAAACTGCGATAGGCAAAAAGACGACAATTGTGAATTTCTTGATGGTCGTTGACACGTATAGGCATGCCATTTAAATGGGCGCCGTGCCCTAAACGTGCCTGAAATAATTCGTCATGAACCGGGTTATACAGGGCGGCGAGACAGGGGCGGCCATTTGCAATCAGGCCTACAGATACAGTAAATTCGGGAAGTCCCTGTAAAAAAGCGCGGGTACCGTCAATGGGGTCCACGGCCCAAATATACGTGCATTTCAGACGATGTGGTGTGTCTTCATTTTCTTCTGATAACCAGCCGATTTCGCTATCGAGTGCCTGTAGCTCTTGTTGTAAGTAGCGGTTGACGGCTAAATCTGCATCGCTAACAGGGTTGTTATGGCTTTTGTCCCAGCTTTTAATATGCTGACCGTAGTAACTAAGGGCGATGTCGCCAGCCTTACGAACGATACGAACCAGGTCAGAGTAAAGCTGGTCTATATCAGGCGTATGGGTGTCGTCTTCGACCATATCAGCTGCCAGCAATGGTCATATTTTCAAGGCGTATAGTGGGTGCATCAGTACCATATTTATGTTCAAGATCGTTAGCAACGCTTAGTCCGGAAAACATATCAAGTAAATTACCGGCGATTGTAATTTCGCTTACGGCATGGCTGATTTTGCCGTTTTCAATCAGAAATCCCGCCGCGCCCCGGCTGTAATCACCGGTCACGCCGTTAACACCCATACCGATCAGGTCCGTGACGTAGACCCCCTGTGCGATATCGCCTATGAGATCTTCGGGGCTTATATCCCCGGGCGTTAAGTATAGGTTTGTGGATGAGGGTGACGGCGGTGATGAAGTGCCGCGTGCCGCACGGCCATTACTATGAAGGCCTAACTGCTGGGCACTATGGCTATCAAGCAGCCAGCATTTTAACATGCCATCTTCGATAATATGCAAAGGCGAATTTTGGCAGCCTTCACCGTCATAAGGTTTAGAAGCGGGGCCGCGGCGTAAGTGGGGGTTATCAATGATATTGATATTTTTGGCAAAGATTTGCTGCCCCATTTTGTCTTTGAGAAAACTGGTGCCGCGCGCGATACCATGGCCATTAATTGCACTGCTTAAATGGCCCATCAATGAACGAGAGACGCGGGGTTCCATAACAATAGGCAGGTTAGCGGTTTTTATTTTCTGAGGGTTCAGCCTTCTGAGGGCACGCCTGGCGGCGTCACGGCCAATATCTTCGGGGGCGGTCAGGTCGTCGTGATGGCGTTTCGAGCTATAGGCATAGTCGCGCTCCATCGCGGTCCCTTCGCCAGCGATTACGGAAACACTCAGGCTGTAGTTGGATGAACGATAGCTTTGGGCAAAACCATTACTATTCATCAGCGCTACATAACCCTGGGAAAACCCTGCGCCGGCCCCCTCGCTATTGGTAATACCTGCCGTTTGCAAGGCGACATCTTCGGTGGCCAGCGCCCTTTCTTTTAATTGTTCAGGGGTGGGATCAAAAGAGTCAAAGAGGTCTAAGTCCGGTAAGGTGTGGGCCATAAGTTCTGGATCAGCAAGGCCGCAATAGGGGTCTTCCGGTGCTACAGACGCCATGCTGACAGCACGTTCTGCCAAAGTACCTAGTGCTTCAGAGGTGACATCTGTGGTTGATACGATTGCCTGACGTTTTCCAACAAACACCCTGAGCCCCAAATCATTATTTTCGGACCGCTCGATATCCTCTACATGACCTTTTCGACATGAGATGGATTCAGATGTGCTTTCAAACATGACGGCATCAGCGGCATCCGCCCCGGCTTTGCGGGCTTTTTCTATGACTGAGGACAGCCGGTCAAGTGCGTATTGCTGGCGCGTAGCGGTAATTTCAGCCATGTAGGTTCCCAAGATAAAAATATAAAAAATCAAGCAATGTAGTCTTACACATGTTTATCGCATGTAAAGAGCATATACCGCCATATATAGAATTGCTGTTAGATAAATTCCAGCCTCTATAGGGGTGAGATTAATCTCTATATTTTTATGTATATACAATTTTACGAAAAAAAATGGTAAATTAAGCATTAAAGGTTTGACGGGCCCGTTAGACTTTGATCTATATTAATCCTAAGGTTTAGCAAGCGTGCTATAATACGTACCTATGAGAGCGTGTTAAAGACATGAGCCATAGGCGGCTATCTACAAAATAGCCACAACGTGAAATATGTATTTACGGACAATGTGACATGTTCATGTGTGGGGGTGGGAAATGAATAATTATAGTAAGGGTAAGAATGAGCACGCAGTGCAACAGGTCGTTGAGATATGCGTCTGTCATGCGGTACGCAAGGCATCCAGGGCGGCAACAAAGCTCTATGATGAAGTTCTCAGTCCCTTGGGCTTGAAAGCCACACAATTTATGATTTTGCTCGTGGCAGAAGATTTGGGGGAGAGTAGTGTGTCTGCTTTGGCCCGCGAAATGGTGATGGATTCATCTACGGTCGCCCGTAATTTACGCCCATTAGAAAAAAATGGCCTGTTGGTTCTAAAGACCGGCACGGATCGGCGACAGAAGCTTGTATCTTTGTCTGATGAAGGGCGCAGTTTATTGTATAGATGCCTGCCTGTATGGCAAGAAACCCATGATCGGTTGATCGCATCGATGGGCCATGACAATCAGAAGGATATGCTGCGGGGATTACAAATTCTGACGGCCGCAGCGCAGATTAATATGGCGCGAAACGTGATACGGGACGAAGACCTGCCTCTGTCTGCAGAGTGACGGGGTGTGTGGCCATCTTCACTGACAGAGAAGATCAATTCTACGCCTTGCGTGATAAGCAAGCTGCTATAGAGGCGTGTAGTCCTGGCTGTTAATCCTTCCAAATAGGCGTGCCCGTGCCGGGGAGGCCGAGTTGATCCCATTTTTCATTGACGCGTTCAATGATGTCTTTGTCCATATGGATTTCCTGTCCCCATTCGCGATTTGTTTCTCCGGGCCATTTATTTGTCGCATCTAACCCGGCTTTGCCGCCCAAGCCTGATACAGGGGAGGCGAAGTCCAGATAATCGATGGGGGTATTTTCAATAAGGGTCATGTCACGTACCGGATCCATGCGTGTGGAAATCGCCCAGATAACATCCTTCCAGTCACGTGTGTTGATGTCGTCATCGACAACAATAACAAATTTCGTGTAGAGGAACTGGCGCAGATAGGACCAGACCCCCATCATGACTCTTTTGCCGTGGCCAGCATAGGCCTTCTTCATTGAGACAACAGCAACGCGATATGAACAGCCTTCCGGTGGTAGCCAGAAATCCACAATTTCCGGAAATTGCTGTTGCAGTAGCGGGATGAAGACCTCGTTTAAGGCTTCCCCCAAGACGGATGGTTCATCGGGGGGGCGTCCGGTGTAGGTCGACAGATAAATGGGGTTTTGGCGCATCGTTATCGCTGTCAACGTGAAGACCGGAAATTGTTCAACGGCGTTATAATAGCCTGTGTGATCGCCATAGGGGCCTTCATCGGCATATTCATCAAAAGAAACATGCCCTTCCAGAACTATTTCTGCCGTTGCCGGGACTTTCAGGGGGACGGTTTTGCAATCCACCAATTCAGTTTTCTGACCGCGGAGTAGCCCTGCATACATATATTCAGACAACGTATCAGGCACGGGTGTTACCGCGGCGAGAATAGTTGCGGGATCTGCGCCTATGACAGCGGCAACGGGGAAGGGCTCCTGGGCTTCGTGCTTCCATCTACGGTGATGCTGCGCGCCGCCCCGGTGCTTTAGCCAGCGCATAATCAGCTTGTTTTTCCCCAGTTGCTGCATGCGATAAATGCCAAGATTAAAATCGTCCTTCTTTTTTTCACCTGGCGCTTTGGTCACAACAAGAGGCCAGGTGACCAAAGGGGCGGGTTCCCCCGGCCAGCATCCCTGAATGGGCAGGGTGTTTAAATCAATGTCATCTCCGGTGATGACGATGTCCTGTACCGGACCGCTGCGGCGCATTTTCGGTTTCATGTTCAGGGCCTGCTTCAGAACGGGCAGCATATCTAAAGCTTCACGTATTCCATCCGGGGGTTCCGGCTGGCGAAGAAAGGCCATCATATCCCCTACGGCCCTAAGTTCGCTGGGCTGCCTGTTCATGCCCCACGCTACACGTTCAACGGTGCCAAACAGGTTAACCAAAACGGGCATATTCGTTGGGTTGCCGTCGGCGTCTACGGGGTTCTCAAAAAGGATCGCGGGCCCCCCTTCGGCGAGGACGCGGGTTTGAATTTCCGTCATTTCCAAATGCGTTGAAACCGGTGTCGACACGCGTACCAGACGGCCTTCTTGTTCCAATTTTGTCATGAAATCGCGCAGCGAGGTGTAGGACATAGGTCTTCCTGAATTTGTCTTTAAGGGACTGGACTATACGCCATCATTCTTTTGTATCGGCTTTTGACGGCAGAGAAAAACAAAAATCGCCCTTCCCGGAAGAGAAGGACGATTTTTTAGAGAAATGGCGGCGAAAGACTTTTAGCTGTTTTCTTCGTTTTCGCGTCTTATGCCTTCGCTAATTTTTTCCATGGCAACATCTGCGTCTTCCCAGCCGATGACTTTAACCCATTTGTCCGATTCGAGATCTTTGTAATGTTCAAAGAAATGACGAATCTGATCCAGTAACAGTTGCGGCAGGTCGGTGTAGGACTTTACACCTTCATATGTTGGGTCTGTTTTTGTATCCGGGACGGCAATCAGTTTTTCATCCATTCCCGCTTCGTCTTCCATCAACAAGACACCGATAGGACGGGCGCGAATAATACATCCGGGGACGAGTTCGTGTTGACAGACAACCAATACGTCCGTTGGGTCCCCGTCTTCAGACATTGTATGCGGGATAAAGCCGTAATTCGCAGGGTAGCGCATTGGTGTATGTAGAATACGGTCCACGAGCAGTGCCCCACTGCGTTTGTGCATTTCGTATTTTACGGGTGCGCCCCCGGCGGGGACTTCGATAATGACATTGATTTCTTCTGGCGGGTTCAGGCCAGCACGAACGTTATCAAGAGACATGGGAGGAAACTCTCTCTGCTAAATAAAAATGGAACATAAGCCCCATATAAATGGTTTGTAATACATGGGTGTATGTGGGCGCACTATATCCATTTCAGGTGATTTGTCAGCAGTAAACTTGTCAGACTTTGGTCGATCAATTACAGTTTCTGCGCATCCCTGATAAATAAATCAAAAACTTAGGGTATTGCATTGAAATAGTCATGGGAGACTTGAATGTTAGACATGGTGTTATGGCCACCGATCTTAGGGGCCGTTGGGTTGTTTTTTGCTTTTATCATTTACCGCGCTGTCCTGAAATATTCCGAAGGGGCAGACAATATTAAAAAAATTGGTGATGCTATTCACTTGGGGGCAATGGTGTTCATGAATCGTGAATACCGTATGCTATTGATCTTCAATGCGGTCCTTATTGGGCCGCTTTGGTATTTTTTGGGACAAAATACCGCCATTGCCTTCATTGTTGGGACGTTGGCATCGGCGTGTGCCGGTTATCTGGGGATGTATTCCGCGACACGGGCGAATACCCGTACGGCGACCGCGGCCCATGAAAAAGGCGCGGCGCAGGCATTATCTGTTGCCTTTTACGGTGGTTCGATCATGGGGCTATGCGTGGCGTCATTAGGCCTGTTGGGATTAGGGATGCTGTATTATTATTTCGGCGGTGACCCACATACAGCGCATGCGATTCATGGTTTTGGCATGGGGGCTTCTACGGTGGCTTTATTCTCCCGCGTGGGTGGGGGGATTTACACAAAAAGCGCCGATGTTGGGGCGGACCTTGTGGGGAAAGTGGAAGCGGGAATTCCGGAAGATGATCCCCGTAACCCTGGCGTGATTGCCGATAATGTTGGCGATAATGTTGGTGATGTTGCCGGTATGGGGTCGGATATTTTTGAATCCTATTGCGGATCAATGATTGCAACGATTGCCATTGCCGCGACAATGAGCGTTCCCAACCAGAATGAATTAATGTTCCTGCCGTTGGCATTGGCGTCAATCGGACTGGTATGTTCATTATTAGGTATTGGCTTGGTACGATTGCGGTCTGCCTCTGCGCCGGAAAAGGCATTGCGTTCAGGGACTATGGGCGCTGCCGGGTTATTCATCATTGCTTCATATTTTCTGATGTCGCACTTAGGGATTGGTGTCAATATCTGGTATGCCATCCTGGCAGGGGCCGTTGGCGGCGTACTGGTAGGGCTAGTGACGGAATATTATACTGCCTCAAAACCTGTACAGCGGATTGCCCATTCCGGGGAGACCGGTTCGGCAACGGTGATTATTACGGGTTTGGCCGTAGGTATGCAGTCTGTTGTGGTGCCGGTATTAGTCATCTGCTGCATTATTTTTGTCTCAACATCATTGGCGGGACTTTATGGTGTCGGGATTGCGGCGGTATCCATGTTGGCAACCGTTGGTGTGACAATGGCCATTGATGCTTATGGCCCGGTGGCGGATAACGCCGGGGGCATCGCAGAAATGGGCGGCATGGGTGAAGAGACCCGCAAAATTACCGATAGCCTGGATGAATTAGGCAATACCACAGCTGCTATTGGTAAGGGGTTTGCCATTGGTGCGGCGGCCCTTGCGGCGTTAAGCATCATTGCCGCTTTTGTGGAAACCGTTGCCGCACGGCATCCTGATTTTAGTCTGGAAATTAATAATCCGGATGTATTGATAGGGATGTTTATTGGTGGGGCCTTACCGTTCTTGATTGCGTCTATCACCATGACGGCGGTTGGCGATGCGGCCATGGATATGATCACAGAAATCCGCCGTCAGTTCCGGGAAATTCCCGGCCTGTTGGAAGGGACTGCGGAACCGGATACGGCACGTTGCGTGGATATTGCAACGGCGGCGGCTCTGAAACGCATGATTTTACCAGGGGCGATTGCCGTATTGGTGCCGGTTGTGATCGGTTTATGGCTGGGTGCAGAAACACTTGGCGGTATGCTGGGCGGGGCCTTGTTAGGCTGTGTGATGATGGCCCTGATGATGTCCAACGCTGGCGGTGCATGGGACAACGCCAAAAAATATGTTGAAAAAGGTAATCATGGCGGTAAAGGATCAGATACGCATGCGGCCACGGTTGTGGGCGACACTGTGGGTGATCCGTTCAAGGACACATCGGGTCCTTCCATGAATATTTTGATTAATGTGATGGCGATCGTCAGTTTGGTGATAGCACCATTATTGTAAATGATGTGATGTCGCTCTCTCCATAAGAGGGGGGGGGGGTGGCATGCACGTATTGAACAAAAGAGGAAAGAGGCCCCGGGGGCCTCTTTCTTTGTATATACGCCCTAAAAATGGCAGAAATACTGACCTTTTAGGTTAATGTGTCGGTTTTTTTTACAGTTTCAAAATATTAGATATGGTTAACATAATGTTAACCATATGATTCCGCGGTAAGAGTCATTTATGGCATATCAATTGCATCTTTACAGGGTGCTGACGTCAAGTTGGAGTCGTTATAGTTGTTTGGCGTCTGGCGTTGTCATTTTTTAGGAGCATGGTTATGTGGGGAATGAAAAAAGCGGTTGGTGTGGCCGCGTTGCTGACGCTGGGGGTGATGTCATCTTCCGCCGAAGCCTCCCTTATTGCGAATGTCCATCCGAATCTCACGACCGGTACGCAAAGTCTGTTTATCTTTGGGGCCGATGGGGTGACGGGGACAGTAAGCAACAAGGCGGGATCTGTATCGACACCATTTAGTATTGGCGCTTCTGGCGTTGTGGAAATTTCCTTGCCAACATCTACTGTATTGGCGAGTGATACGATCGAAGGTAAGTCACTTTTTATTGACTCTGCGGATCCGATAAGTGGACACGTACTGCACCGTCGGTCGGCAACCAGTGATATGACGTATCTTCATGATGTCGCCTCATTAGGCACGACATATTACGCCTTGGGGTTCACAGGTCGTTTTGGTGAAGGTGGGCAAATGTCCATCACGGCGACCGAAGATGATACCGATGTGACGATCACCCCGGCAGTGGCGGTGAACGGGCATCCTGCGGGTGTTCCGTTTACGGTGACATTGGACGCAGGTGAATCCGTTAAATATAGCACAGGGGCCAGCACAAGCGCGGCTGTATCAGATGTAACAGGATCAAAAATTGTTGCTGATAAGCCTGTGGCTGTCTTTAGTGGGGCGGCCTGTACACAGGTGCCCATCGGCGTTTCGGCCTGTGATTTGTTAATCAGCCAAATTCCAAGCACTGATAACTATGATACCGAATTCTTTGTGGCCGGAAGCGAAAGTGCCGGTGCCGATGCGGACCTGATCCGCGTATTGGCGCGTGATGCGGGTACAGAGGTTAAAATTGACGGTGTTGTTGTGGCAACATTGGCTGCTGGTGAGACTGCTACCTTTGATAATGTCGGTGATGCCCATATTGAAGCATCGTCGCCTGTTCTGGTTGGTCAGTATCTGCGCGGTCAAAGCGGGACCCGTACAACAGGTGATCCAGCGTTCAGCTTTATCACCGGTGTGAATCAATTGTTGGATGAATATGTCTTTTCTACACCCGTTGGAGGAGACTCTTTCGTTGAGAACTATCTCAATGTCGCGATTTTGACATCTGAAATTGGCACGATGTTCCTCAATGGCGGTCTGGTTGATCCGCTGGTCTTTACGGCCTTGGGCGCGACTGGCTGGTCGACGGCAAATCTTGCTATTGGTGTGGGAGTTGGCGGTATTCTGGCAGATGTTCCGTTTTTCGCCAGCATGTCAGGCTTCTCCAGCTTTGATAGCTATCACACAATTCTCGGGGCGACTTTCTCTCCGGGGGCGTCACCTCCACCGCCTCCGCCACCCCCTCCACCTCCTCCACCGCCCCCTCCGACTGGGGTATCAGAGCCTGCATCTTTGGTTCTTCTGGGAGCTGGCCTGATTGGGGTTGCACAGTTGAGACGCCGGAAACGCAAATAAGCGTCAGGACATTAAAAGAAAAAGAGGCCGCAGATGCGGCCTCTTTGCTTTTTTGTCTGCGCCAAAGAATATTTGAAAAGTCTGTGGTTATGCGTGGGTGCGTTATTAACGCCTGTCTTGTCCATATTAGCCCGCTATTGGGAGCCGGCCTGAGTGGATATTTAGCTGGCATAATGCCCCAATAAAATGACCAAGAAATATAATGCCCCGAAACCGTGGTTCGCCTTAAACAGCATGAGACAGTTGTCAGGTGCCTGGATATCTAGCGTTTTGATCTGCCAGATGAGATGGGCCGCGCAAAATATCAGGCCAATGAAATAAAGAGAGGGCATATTTACCAACAGGCCCGTCATGGTAAAAAGAACGATTTGCAGGCTGTAGAATCCGCAAAGCCAATGCTTCGTATGGTCGCCGAAGCGTAGGGCGGTGGACTTTACCCCAACGATCATGTCATCTTCTTTATCCTGATGGGCATAAATGGTGTCATAGCCCATTGTCCAGCACCAACCCGCTGCATAAAGACAAAAAGCTGGTAGGTTGAGAGTGCCGGTTACGGCAGACCATCCCATTAATACACCCCAGTTAAATGTCAGTCCTAACCATGCCTGCGGCCAATAGGTGATCCGCTTCATGAAAGGATAAATGATAATGAGGGCGAGGGAGCTGACCCCCAGGAAAACGGTATATGTGTTGAATTGCAGTAAAATCACCAAGCCTAAAAGGCATAAGCCGATCATAAAAAGCATCGCCTGACGGCGACTGATACGGCCCGAGGGAAGGGGGCGGGCCTGTGTGCGGGCAACCGCAGCATCAAAATCGCGGTCAACAATATCATTCAGGGTGCATCCCGCCCCGCGCATAATGAAGGCTCCAAGCGCAAAAAGTATTATCATCTCAGGAGAGGGAATAAGTCCAATAGCCCAGAGGTCTGGAATTGTTGTGGTTGAGGCCAGAAAATGGCTGGCCATGGCAATTGACCACAGGCAGGGCCATAATAACAGCCATACGCCTATAGGCCGATCGGCGCGCATGAGTTGAAGGTATGGGAGCGTAAAGTCGGGCGCCCAGCGGTAAATCCAGCTTTTGTGCAGAGAATCTGCGGGCCGTGACGGTGGTGCAGGGGTGGGGTCAGGTTGGTTCGACATAAGGGGGCCTCATGGTGTGACCTATTGTCACATGATAAAAACAGTCCCATATAAGGGGCAAAAGCTGTTAAGCTCAAGCCTCAATCATATTAATAAAGACGATCCTGCGTAAGATTATTTCAATGAAACGTGCCACATCTTCTTCACCTGTCCGCCTTTTTGTCGATGTTCAGCTTCAGGCAGATGTGCCGATTTTATTGGATGGCAATGCAGGCCATTACCTGGTCAACGTAATGCGTTGTAAAGAAGGTGATGAGATCGTGTTATTTAACGGGTTTGATGGAGAATGGGTGGCGACAATTGTGCAGGTGGGCAAGGGCAAGGCCCGACTAGTCGTTGATACACAACGCCAGATGCAGCAACAAGAGGGGGATTTATGGCTGTTGTTTGCGCCGATTAAAAAAGCACGCCTGGATTATATGATTCAAAAAGCAACAGAGCTTGGGGCGAGTCTTATTCAGGCTGTGCTAACGCAACGGACTAATCTGGACCGTGTCAAACAGGATCGTATGCAGGCCAATGCCATAGAAGCCGCGGAGCAATGTGAACGAATGACGGTGCCCGAGGTGCGCGAACCGGTAGCGCTGTTTAAGGTATTGGAGCAATGGCCCGACGACCGGACATTGTTTTTTTGTGATGAGGGTGGCAATGCCATGACCATATGGGCTGCGGGGGCAGAAAGAGAAAAGCTTCTTCCCAAGGCGGCGATACTCATTGGGCCTGAAGGTGGCTTTTCTGACGATGAAAGGGCGGCCTTGCGCGCCTTGCCTTATGTTGTCCCGATTACATTAGGGCCACGCATCTTACGTGCAGATACGGCAGCGGTGGCCGCGATGGCACTGTACCAGTCATCAATGGGTGATTGGTGCTAATAAGCAATTAGTAAAGAACATGACAATGCAAAACCCATGGGGGTCACAGGACCCGAAGCACACAGAGAAAAAGCCATCTAAAGGCCGAGGGGGAATCTATATCATCGCTGGCGTGGTGGCGTTGATTTTGGGCCTTATGTTGTTGAATATAGCTTATCCAGAGGCATTAAGCGGCGAAGATGGGTGGTTGCGATTGACGTATGGCCTGGCATTGATTGCCTTTGTCGGCGGGGCGTTGGTTGTTCATATACGATTGCGGCCTGTGACGGCCTTAAAACAGGCTGCAATCTGGGTCATTATTATCCTCATTTTAGTGCTAGGGTATAGCTATGGAAATGATGGCCGCGAACGGCTAGTGGCAGAATTATCGCCCGACCGTGGCCATCAGAGCGAAGGGCAAATCAGTTATCGGGCTGATATGACCGGGCATTTTTTTATTCGCGCAAATATCAATAATATACCGGTCAGGTTTATGGTCGATACCGGGGCGAGCGAAATTGTACTCAGTCCCGCTGATGCCCGACGGGTTGGTTTTGATTTACAGAAATTGACGTATAGTCAACGGTATCAAACGGCCAATGGTATTGTAGCGGGAGCCCCCGTGCGGCTTAACCAGCTGGTTGTCGGCCCGATTGTTATGACTGATATTCGTGCCAGCGTAAATAGTGCACAGATGCGTACATCCTTGTTAGGAATGCATTTTTTGAATCAGCTTTCCGGTTACCAGGTACGTGATGAAGTGTTGACATTATATCCGTGACAGCCAAAATATGAGCTAGTTACTTTTAATTTTAAAGTTATTGATAAATGACTATGATTTTAGGGATGATTATATTACATCACACCTTTCATTTACATGATCGGCCTTTAGGCAATCTTTAGAACGGATATTTTATGGCGTCGACCGGAGCACAAAGCGCTCTTTCCCCAGAGGGTGTGATAGAGGGTAAAGACCAACTTATTGATTATATTGCGGCGGGGGAAAAACCCCGCGGTGCCTGGCGGATCGGAACCGAACATGAAAAGTTTGGTTTTCGTATGGATGACCGCCAGCCGCTAACCTATGAAGGTGCACGTGGTGTCCGGGCGATCCTTGAGGCGATGCGTGATCGATATAACTGGGTCCCGATAATGGAAGGTGATTACATTATCGGCCTGAAAAAGGAAGACCGATCTATCTCGCTTGAGCCTGGAGGGCAGCTGGAATTATCTGGTGGTTTGCTGGATAATCTGCATCAGAGCTGTGCGGAAGTGCAGGAATATCAAATGCAGGTCCGGAGCGTTTGTGAGGAATTAGGCGTGCGTTTTCTGGGGTTGGGTTTTATTCCTACGGCCCGTCGCGAAGACGTCCCCGTCATGCCAAAAGGCCGTTATGTGGTGATGCGAAATTATATGCCAAAGGTGGGTAATTTGGGGTTGGATATGATGTTGCGCACAGCAACGATTCAGACCAACCTGGATTTTTCATCGGAAGCGGATATGGTCCAGAAGTTTCGCGTTTCACTAGCGTTGCAGCCCGTGGCAACAGCCCTTTTTGCCAATTCACCTTTTACAGAAGGTCAGCCAAACGGTTTTAAAAGCTACCGTAGTCATGTCTGGACCGATACAGATGCAGACCGATCAGGCATGCTGCCATTCGTTTTTGAAGACGGCATGGGATACGAAGCTTATGTTGATTATCTGCTGAACGTACCGATGTATTTCGTCTATCGGGAAGGAAGATATATAGATGCGGCCGGAAAGTCTTTTAAAGACTTTATGGCAGGGCGACTTGATGGTTTTGAGGGGCAGATCCCAACGATGAAAGATTGGGAAGATCATATGAGCACGGTTTTCCCGGAGGTGCGCCTGAAGAAGTTTCTGGAAATGCGCGGTGCTGATGGTGGGCCGTGGCAGCGAATTTGCGCATTGCCCGCTTTTTGGGTGGGTCTTCTTTATGATCAGGGGGCGCTGGATGCCGCCTGGGATTTGGTAAAGGACTGGACTGCTGCAGAACGCCAACAATTGCGTGATGATGTGCCGAGAATGGCATTGGATGCGCCGTGCCGGTCCGGACAGATGCGCGAATTCGCGAAAGAGGTCCTGGCTATTGCCCGGGAAGGGTTGCGTCGTCGTGCCCGTTTAAACAGTAATGGTGAAGACGAACGGCATTTCCTAAACGACCTGGAATGGATCGTCGAAGTCGGGCGCACCCCGGCGGATGAGCTCTTAAAAGTATATAATGAAAAATGGGGGCAGGATATCTCCCCTATTTTTGAAGAATTTGCCTGTTAAGACAGAATTTTTTCCGCTTATAACATTTTAGTATTTTATCCGTCTGTGCCGCCAACGGTTAGACCGTCGATGCGTAATGTCGGCTGTCCCACGCCCGCGGGGACTGTTTGTCCGCCCTTACCACAAGAACCGACACCGGGATCCAGTTCCAGATCATTGCCAATGGCACTGACGCGGGTTAGGACATCTGGCCCATTGCCTATCAATGTGGCCCCCTTAACGGGGGCGCCGATTTTGCCGTCTTCGATGAGATAGGCCTCGGTGCAGCTAAAGACAAATTTTCCGCTGGTAATGTCCACCTGACCACCGCCGAAATTGACAGCGTAAAGACCCTTTTTCACTGAGCCAATGATATCACCTGGGGCGGAATCGCCCGCCAGCATATATGTGTTGGTCATCCGGGGCATGGGTTGATATGCAAAACTTTGACGTCGGCCATTACCCGTGGCGTCATGCCCCATAAGGCGGGCGTTCATACGGTCCTGCATATATCCCTTCAGAATACCGTCTTCAATCAGGACAGTGTGCTGTGTCGGCGTTCCTTCATCATCAATACTCAATGATCCGCGACGGTTCGCGATGGTACCGTCATCGACAACGGTCACGCCGGGGGCTGCCACTCTTTCACCCAATAGGCCGGCAAAGGCCGATGTTCCTTTGCGATTAAAATCACCTTCCAAACCATGGCCAACGGCTTCATGTAAAAGAACGCCTGGCCAACCGGGGCCTAAAACCACGTCCATTTCACCTGCTGGAGCCGCAACTGATTCAAGGTTGACAAGAGCTTGTCGCACAGCTTCGTCCACTTTGGCCTGCCAATGGCCTTCGTCCAGCATCTGATGGTAGGTGAAGCGGCCACCACCACCGGCGCTGCCGCTTTCCATGCGTTCCCCCTGTGCAGCAATAATACTTACATTCAACCGGACAAGGGGGCGGATATCCTGTAGGCGATGGCCGCCGGACCGAATGATTTCTACGACTTCCCAGCTCCCGGAAAGGCTTGCGCTCACCTGTTTGATGCGTGGGTCTTTTGCGCGGGCATAGGCATCTATTTCTTCCAGCAATTTGACTTTGGCACTAAAGCTGAAATCATCAAGCGGATTGGTATGGGTATACAGATGAGTATTAGTGCCCTGTGGAGGTAAACTCATTTGTCCGCTATGGCTGCTGCGGACGGCTTGTACAGTTTCGGCCGCGCGCTTTATTGATTGTTCCGAAAGATCCGAAGAATGGGCAAAGCCCGTGGCCTCACCCATTACAGCACGCAATCCAAATCCCTTTGTTGTGTCATATGCGGCGTTTTTTAGGCGCCCGTCATCAAACACAAAGCTTTCGGATTGGGCGTATTGCAGATAGAGTTCTCCGTCTTCCATGCCGCCCAAGGCCTGGTCTACACTGGCAAGCGTACGTTCAGGATCCATTGTACCATCGTTGTAAAAGACGTTTTCAGGGGTGAAATCTTGGGACATGGGCAAAAGCCTTTATATTTGCGACACTGTAGTACAGTAGCATAAAGGGGGTTACCCTTTGTGCAATGTGGTGGCCGCTAAACGGGTTGTGCGACTATCTGACTTATAAGGACGTTTAATATCAAATTCTGCTTAAAAAGGGCAGGTGGTTAGTGTTATAGATAACTGATATGGGGTTTTTAGTGAAGAATTCCAATTGTGTTCCTCTTGTCGCCGGATATTTTTTTGGTATAAGAGGGCGCGGTGTGGCGAAATAAGCTCCATCGCAGTTATAAAGTTAGATACGCCGCATTATAATCGTGGCACAGAATTATACATAACTACTGAGGGGTAGTCTTGAACATGACGTTCAGAAAAGCTTTGGCCGCTTTAGCGGTGTTGGGCTTCACAGTCGTTGCATTTCCGTCTGTTGCTTTGGCAGTAGCGGGGCAGCCTGTGGAGAATCAGCTCTGGTTTCAGGATGCTGTGACACCCACAATGGAAGCAACTATGGAATTCCATAATCTTCTATTTATCATCATTACGATTATCACAATCTTTGTGACAGCTTTGTTGGCTTATGTCTTTATTCGGTTTAACAAGCGGGCTAATCCTACCCCTTCAAAAACCACACATAATACTTTGCTGGAAGTTGTTTGGACGGCCGTGCCGGTCCTGATTTTGGTCGCGATTGCCGTGCCATCTATGCGGTTGTTGTATTTCCAGGATGTCGTGCCGGAATCTGATATGACGATCAAGGCGATTGGTAGTCAGTGGTATTGGTCATATGAATATCCGGACCATGGCGACTTTGCTTTTGATTCGATTATGCTAACGGATGAAGAAGCAGCAGAACGTAATGAGCCCCGGCTGCTGGCAACAGATACGCAAGTTGTTGTGCCTGTAAATAAAACTGTGCGTTTGCTGGTCACTGCGGCTGATGTGATCCATTCATGGACAATCCCTTCCTTCGGCGTGAAGATTGATGCGGTTCCTGGCCGTATTAATGAAACATGGTTTAAAGCAACAAAAGAAGGCGTGTATTACGGGCAGTGTTCTGAACTGTGCGGCGTGCGCCATGCCTTTATGCCTATAGCTGTGCGGGTTGTTTCCGAAGAAGAATTCGCACAATGGGTTGAACAAGCCAAAGAAGAATATGCCTCAAATGATAATGCGCCGCAGCAACTCGCTGCGGTGGCAGTATCTCAGTAGAGGGGAGAGTATAGATGACTGCTGCTGCTGACGCACATGCTGCACATGGAACACCGACAGGCTGGCGCCGTTGGGTTCTGTCTACGAACCATAAAGATATTGGGACAATGTACCTGATCTTTGGCTTTGTCGGAGGCCTGGTCGGAGGCGCGTTCTCCATGTTGATGCGCGCGGAACTGATGTTCCCAGGTGTTGATTTCTTGCCCGCTATGACCGGAGGTGATGTTGATGCTGCCTATCACCTGTTTAATGTGTTAATCACAGGTCACGGCCTGTTGATGGTGTTTTTCATGATTATGCCGGCCTTGTTCGGTGGGTTTGGTAACTGGTTTGTGCCGATTATGATCGGTGCGCCGGATATGGCTTTCCCACGTATGAACAATATCAGTTTCTGGCTGATGCCGTCGTCATTGATTTTGTTGGTGCTGTCGGTCTTTATGGATGGTGGGGCAGGCCCCGGTGCGGGGACAGGATGGACTGTTTATGCGCCGCTGTCGACTTCAGGCCATCCCGGACCTGCGGTTGATCTGGCGATCTTCAGTCTGCATATTGCAGGTGTGTCTTCGATCTTAGGGTCTATCAACTTTATCACAACAATCTTTAATATGCGTGCCCCAGGCATGACGTTACACAAGATGCCGCTTTTTGCCTGGTCTATCCTGGTTACGGCTTTCCTTCTGGTGCTGTCATTGCCTGTTTTGGCCGGTGCGATTACCATGCTGCTGACAGACCGTAACTTCGGTACCGCGTTCTTTGATGCGGCAGGTGGCGGTGACCCCGTGTTGTATCAGCATTTGTTCTGGTTCTTTGGTCACCCTGAAGTGTATATCATTATTCTGCCGGGCTTTGGTCTGGTGAGCCATGTGATTTCCACCTTCTCTCGCAAGCCGATTTTCGGTTACCTCGGTATGGCTTATGCGATGGTTGCCATTGGCGTTGTGGGCTTCGTTGTGTGGGCGCACCACATGTATACTGTGGGTATGGATGTGGATACCAAGGCATACTTTACCGCGGCAACCATGGTGATCGCCGTGCCAACGGGCGTGAAGATCTTTTCATGGATTGCAACAATGTGGGGCGGTTCCATTGAGTTCAAAGCCCCGATGTTGTTTGCCGTGGGGATGATCTTCCTGTTTACCATTGGTGGTGTGACAGGGGTCGTGCTGGCCAATGCGGGTATGGATACGTCAATGCATGATACTTATTATGTTGTTGCGCATTTCCATTACACCATGTCGATGGGGGCCTTATTCTCGCTATATGCCGGTATTTATTACTGGTTTGGGAAAATGTCTGGAAAGGTTTATCCGGAATTTGCCGCAAAAGTGCATTTCTGGGTGACCTTTATCGGGGTGAACCTTATCTTCTTCCCACAGCATTTCCTGGGTATGGCGGGTATGCCACGTCGTTATGTGGACTATCCTGATGCCTATGCATTCTGGAACTACGTGTCTTCATTGGGCGCGTTCCTGTCCGGGTTCGGTGTGTTGATCTTCCTTTATGTGATAATCAAGGGACTGCGTTCGAAAGAGGCGTGCCCGGATAATCCATGGGGTGAAGGGGCGACAACTTTGGAGTGGACGTTGTCTTCTCCTCCGCCGTTCCACCAGTTTGAAAAGCTGCCGCGTATTAAATAGCGGTTACACGTCATAGGGACCGGGCCTTATTAGCCCGGTCTCATATACTTGCATTAGGTTGCAGTATTTTTATTTTTCAAGAAGTTAAGGCGTAAGTCCCGTGTCAAAAATAATGTCATCAACCATGGATCAGTCAACGGCATCGTTAAGCCAGATTGAGGTGGTAGAACCTACGGCCAAAGATTTTTGGACGCTGTTAAAACCGCGTTTGATGTCGCTGGTTATTTTTACGGCCGCGGTAGGTTTGTTGCTGGCGCCGGGACAATTACATCCTGTACTGGCGTTTACGGCATTGTTATGCATCGCGGTTGGCGCAGGGGCGTCAGGCTGTCTTAACATGTGGTATGACGCGGATATTGATGCGGTGATGAAAAGAACGCAAAGCCGTCCGATCCCCGCTGGGCGCATGCGTCGTGAGACCGCATTGACGTTTGGTGTTGTCTTATCCGTGACGTCAGTGACGTTGATGGGGTTGATGATTAATGTCACGGCGGCTGCATTATTAGCTTTTACCATCGGGTTCTATGTTTTTGTGTACACCATGTGGCTAAAGCGGCGCACGGTCCATAATACAGTTATTGGCGGGGCCGCAGGGGCTTTGCCGCCGATGATTGGTTGGGCCGCAGTGACGGGTGAAGTCGGGATTGAATCATTAGTACTGTTCGGGATTATTTTTGCCTGGCAGCCCGCGCATTTCTGGGCATTGTCACTTTTTGCGGCGCATGATTATGAGAAAGCAGGCGTGCCGATGCTGCCTGTTGTAGCAGGTAAAGCGGAAACCCGCAGACAGATCATGCTGTATACAATTCTGACTGTGCCGCTTTCTCTTTTGCCATGGTGGATGGGGTTTGCCGGCGTGGTTTATGGTGTGACGGCCGCTGGTTTGGGTGGCTTATTTTTGCTTAAGGCAATCTTGCTGCTGAAGAACAAAGATGAGCAATCTGCGCGGAAGATGTTTTTCTTTTCTATCCTGTATCTGTTTGTATTGTTTGCGGTGATGGGCACAGAGGCCTTGATCGGGAAGGTATTGTAATGCCGTTAAGTGAAGAACATAAAAAGCGGGCAGGACGTAATTATGCCCTGGCGTTGGCGCTGGCAGGCTTTGTTGCCCTGATTTTTATTGTGTCCCTTGCGAAGTTTAATGTGATCTAAGGCTGTATGACACAGAATATAGATGCATATTCGACCCCCGGCGTTGTGATGGTCAGCCATAAAAAAACCGTGGTCACTTTATTATTGGTGATCGCCGCTATGATCGGTTTGGTGGTGGCGTCTGTGCCATTGTATCGCCTGTTTTGTCAGGTCACAGGTTATGGCGGGACGACACAACAATATATCGCCGAAGACGGTCACCTTCCGGCCGTATTAGACCGGACGATGACAGTACGTTTCAATGCGGATATCGCCCGGGGACTGCCGTGGTATTTCAAACCTGTGCAACGTGATGTTACGGTGAAGGTGGGGGAAGAAGGGCTGGCATTTTACAAGGCGGTGAATAATTCGGATAAACCGGTAACCGGGACGGCAACATTCAATGTCACCCCGCATAAAGCTGGACAGTATTTTACCAAGATCGAATGTTTTTGTTTTACAGAGCAGACATTACAACCCGGACAGTCCATCGACATGCCGGTAACATTTTTTGTTGACCCTGAAATTGCGGAAGATGAACATTTGGATGAAGTGACAGAGATTACATTGTCCTATACATTCTTCCCTATGAAGGATGACGAGTAAGAGTTTAAGTGTTTTGAGGGCCAGATATTAGTTAGGAAGCCTGAAGGCGACTGCTGGTTTGAAAAGAAATATTGAATGTAAGAAAGGGATCACACATGGCTGACGCACATGCCAAGGATCATGATTATCATATTATTGACCCCAGTCCGTGGCCGGTACTTGGCTCCTTAGGGGCGCTGACGATGGCACTCGGTGGTATCTTCTGGATGCACTATGATATGGTTGCTGTCTTTGTTGTTGGTACGTTGCTGGTGCTTTACACCATGTATGGCTGGTGGAGCGACGTGGTGAACGAAGGTGAACACAAAGGTGACCACACGCCGGTTGTGCAGTTAGGCCTGCGTTATGGCATGTTCATGTTCATCATTTCCGAAGTGATGTTCTTCTTTGCCTGGTTCTGGTCTTACTTCAACGCCAGTATCTTCCCCACAGAAGCAATAGGTAGTGTGTGGCCACCGGAAGGTGTGGCGACATTGGATCCATGGCATTTGCCATTGATTAACACATTGATCCTGCTGCTGTCAGGCACCACAGTGACATGGGCACACCATGCGCTGCAGGAAGGTAACCGTAAGGGCTTTATTCAAGGCCTGGTGCTGACGATTTTGCTGGGGGCTAGCTTTACGGGTATTCAGATTTATGAATACGGGCATGCCACATTCGGTTTTGCCGATGGCATCTATAGCTCCACATTCTACATGGCGACCGGTTTTCACGGTGCCCATGTTTTGATCGGCACCATTTTTCTAGCGATCTGTTTAATTCGCGGTCTGAAAGGCCATTTCAAACCAGATCATCATTTTGGCTTTGAAGCGGCGGCTTGGTATTGGCATTTCGTTGATGTGGTGTGGTTATTCCTGTTTGTGAGTATCTATGTTCTGGGTGCTGGCGACGCGGCAGGGGTTGCCCATTAAAGGATTGCCTGCTGATTGCCGGTACATAGAGAGACAATTTGTCTATTGATAATGTAAAATATAACCCAGTGTCGCCTTTTCGGGCGGGACTGGGTTGTCTTTGTCCTCGTTGTGGACAGACGCGGATATACAGCGGTTTTTTGCAGTTGAAAAACCACTGTCCTGAATGTGGTCTGGATTATGGCCCATTGGACGCGGCAGATGGCCCCGCCTTTTTTGTGATGACCATTGTAAGCTTTATTGTCATCGGCTTGGTATTGTGGGTGGAGTTTTCCTATGGCCCGCCGTTATGGCTGCATATGTTGATGTGGATCCCGCTGACAGTTGTTTTGTCTGTTGCTTTGTTACGCCCGGTCAAAGGGCTGTTTGTAGCGTTACAATATACACATCAGGCCGAAGAAGGCCGGTTGAAAGATGGCTGACGACATAGCACAGCAGCATGAAAGCTTTCGGCGGTTCTTTTGGATTGCCACGATCTTTACGGTGCCCGCCATTGTGGTGATGTGCGCCTTGGGCACATGGCAAATCCAGAGACTGGCCTGGAAAGAGGATGTTATTGCCCGTATGGATGCGCGTCTGGACGCCACCCCGGTGGCCCTGCCTGTGGCCATTGACGATCTGGCGGATTGGGAATATCGCAAAGTAGTACTGGCAGGGCGGTTTGACCACAGCCGCGAATTACATTTGTTCGGTATTCAACCGGGCACGGGTAAGGCAGGTTATTTTATTTTTGCACCATTAATGCGGGGGGATGGACCTGCTGTGCTGGTGAATCGCGGTTGGGTGGATCGTCGTCAAAGACACATCACAAGTCGCGCTGAACAATTGACGACAGAAACTGTATCTTTTGAAGGCATTGTGCGTTTGTCACAACAGAAAATTCCTATGGGAGCGGAAAATAGCCCGTCCACTAATGACTGGTATTATCCGGATTTGCAGGGTATGGCGATGGCGGCGGGGCTGGATCCGGTCAGCCCGGCATTTGTTTATGCGACAACGCCCGCAGGGGGCGGCGATGCCCAGCCCGTACCAGCCCGCATTGAGGTGGTGAATAATCATCTGGCCTACGTCTTTACTTGGTTTAGCATGGCTACTGTACTGGCCATTATTTACGGAATTTTTCTGCGCCGGCAATATCGTCAGAGCAAGTCAGAAGATTAGGTCGGTGGGGAGACAGTAAAATGTTGCGCCTTCGGAGTGAAATGGTAGTCTTTGCGCAATTTTTGAATGAGTCGGCCTTGTGCTGAGGCGGTCGTATTTATTTTAACAGGATAGTGAACGTGCTGTATCAAAGTACACGGGGACAAGCCCCGGATTTGGGTTTCGAGGATGTATTGCTGACCGGATTGGCCCGGGACGGGGGGTTATATGTGCCGAAACAATTACCCACCTTCGGCGCAGATGAAATTGCGGCCATGTCAGGCCTGTCCTATGTGGATACGGCGGTTAAGGTTATGGCCCCGTTTGTGGCCCCGGATATTGATGAAGCGGATCTGCGTGAAATGGTCGAAGATGCCTATGCGCAGTTTGACCACGCGGCGGTGACACCATTGAGCCAGTTTGGCAGCAATGAATGGCTGCTGGAACTCTATCATGGTCCGACTCTGGCTTTTAAAGACGTTGCGCTGCAATTGTTGGGACGCCTGTTTGATCACAGCCTGACAAAACGTGGCGAACAGGTGACGATTGTCGGGGCGACGTCCGGCGATACCGGCTCTGCGGCGATTGAAGGCGTGAGAGACCGTGAGTGCGCCCGCATTTTTATGTTGCACCCGAAAGGAAAAGTGTCGGAAGTGCAGCGGCGGCAAATGACCACGATTCTGTCTGATAACGTCTATAATATTGCCGTTGAAGGCACGTTTGATGATTGTCAGAACATGGTCAAGGCCATGTTTAACGACCTCCCTTTCCGTGATGCCATGAAATTATCGGCCGTTAATTCCATTAACTGGGCCCGTGTTATGGCGCAGATCGTCTATTATTTCTATGCCGGGGTGGCGTTAGGTGCCCCTTATCGTAAATTGGCATTTTCTGTGCCGACAGGAAATTTCGGTGATATTTACGCTGGCTTTATGGCATCCCGTATGGGGCTGCCCGTAGAACAGCTGGTGATTGCTACCAATATGAATGATATTCTGACACGGGCCTTTGAAACCAATGAATATAAACTAGGCCAAGTGTATCATACCATCAGCCCCAGCATGGATATCCAGATTTCCAGCAATTTTGAACGATTCCTGTTCAACGTTTACGGCGAAGACGGGGCCATGCTGAAATCTGTCATGGACGAATTTGCGGCCAATGGTCAGGTCGCGATTGATGCTGCACGGCTGGATGTGGCAAAGCAGATGTTTTCAGCCCATCGGATCAATGAAGAAGAAACAATGGGCCTGGTGCGTGAGTTTTATGGCGACACAGGGCGATTGATCGATACACACACCGCTATTGGTATCGGTGCGGCGCGGGCCCGTTGGCAAAACACATCAACGCCGATGGTCACGTTAAGCACAGCACATCCGGCCAAATTCCCTGATGCAGTGGAAAAAGCAACTGGTGTGCATCCGGCATTGCCAAAGCATTTACATGATTTGTATGAACGCGAAGAGAAGTATACGGTCCTGCCGAATGACCTGTCGGCCATACAAGATTATATACGGGACCAATCATAAATATGGCTGTCCGTACCACAACGTTGGCAAATGGCCTGCGGATTGTGACAGAAGAAATGCCCCATTTGGAAACGGTCACGGTCGGGCTTTGGGCGGACGTGGGTTCGCGCCATGAAACGGAAGAACTGAATGGGATTTCCCATATGCTGGAGCATATGGCGTTCAAGGGGACTGAGCGGCGTAGTGCCTTGGATATTGTGGAAGAAGTAGAAGACGTTGGTGGTTATCTGAATGCCTATACATCCCGGGAACACACGACATATTATGTCCGCTTGCTGAAAGAGGATCTGGGACTGGGTATTGATGTCCTGGCCGATATTTTACAGCATTCTGCCTTTTCATCAGAAGAATTAGAGCGGGAACGTTCCGTTATTTTGCAGGAAATTGGTCAGGCTAATGACACGCCGGATGATCTGGTACTGGATATGATGCAGGAAGCGGCCTTTCCTGGGCAGGCATTAGGGCGAAGCATACTGGGGACGCGGGAGAGGGTACGTCGTTTCCAACGCGATACATTACAAAACTATATGCAGCAAAATTACGCGGCAGAGAATATGGTCGCAGTGGCGGTTGGCGCGGTGGACCATGATTACTTTGTAGAAATGATCGATCGCCAGTTCCGGTCTTTGCCGGGCTCTCGTAATCTGACGATGGAGCCAGCATCATATATAGGGGGTGATTTGTGTCTGGAGAAAGATCTGGAACAGGTCAATGTCGTGTTAGGGTTCCGTGGTGTGACGTACCATGATCCTGATTATTATACGTATCAGGTTCTTTCTATGTTGTTAGGTGGCGGTATGTCATCGCGGCTTTTTCAGGAGGTTCGGGAGAAAAGAGGGCTTGTTTATTCGATTTATTCATTTGCGGCGTCCTATGTGGATGATGGTGTATTCGGAATACATGCAGGTACTGGCCCGGATCAGGTAACGGAATTATTGCCAGTGATTGCCGATGAATTATTGGGGCTGGCGACAAAGGTTACAGATGAAGAAATCCGCCGCGCTGCTGCGCAGATCAAAGCCGGAATTTTAATGTCAATGGAAAGCAGTACGTCACGGATGGATCAATTAGGGAGGCAGTTTCTGATTTTTAATCGTGAAGTGCCAATTGCCGAATTAGTGACGGCTATTGAAGCGGTAGATCGAACGGCCATTGTTCGCGCCGTAGACCGCATGCTGGCATCACGGCCTACTGTGGCCGCAGTGGGGCCTTTGGCACATATGGATACAGTGGATCGTCTGGCTTCGCGCTTTGGGAGAGATTAAACTGTTGTGGGCCTAAGCATGGCCTGACAGAGAAGACAGCATAGATAAGTCAATCCCAAGTTTTGTCATCGCCCGGGGCCATTTCATGTCTAGCTCTGTGCGAAAAATGAGTTCTTCATCTGCTTCGGCATTAAGCCAGCTATTTTGTTGTAGCTCTTCTTCTAACTGCCCTGCCCCCCAACCCGCGTAGCCTAAAGCCAGCAGATAATTAACCGGCCCTGCTCCACGTGCGATGGCTTTCAGAATATCTATCGTTGCCGTCAGAGCGAGTGTTTCGCTAATGACAAGGGTGGATTCCTGGGCCCAGTCGGCTGAATGCAGTACAAAGCCGCGTCCTAATTCCACAGGCCCACCTGCATGAATTGGAATATCCAGTGTGGGGTGGGGATGAGGAAGATCAATTTCCAATTGTTCCATTAATTGCTCAAAATTAATGTTATCTGCGGCTTGATTTATTACAAGCCCCATAGCCCCTTCTTCGGAGTGAGAGCAGAGGTAAATGAGGGCCCTGTCAAATCGGGGGTCTGCCATGCCGGGCATAGCAAGAAGCAATTGACCTTCTAAGTAACCGTCTTTGGTCACAATATCTCCAGTTTTGTACAATAGGCTCTATGAGGCGCGGGGCCATAAGAAGGCATGATTTTGATGATCGACCACGGCCACATTATTGATTACGATTATACACGGTCAAAAGCAGCTTCGATAGAGCAGAATGTAAATAAAACCTGTTAGCTGTTATCCTGGTGGGTATATTATGTGATGAAAGTGTTATTCTTTTCAATAGCTTATATGATTTTGAAATTCGAAATGGTGCCCCGTCATATCAGCGAAAGACTTTGCGTTCTGCGAGGCTATGGCATTTTTCTGTCTTTATGTTGCCTTATCGCATGTTGTCTTACCGCCCCCGCTATGGCGGCCAGTCAGTGGGACAATAATGATTATGCCCAGACACGATTGATTTTGGGGGGATATGACCGTGAACGACAGGAATTATATTTAGGATGGCACGTACGATTAACGCCGGGGTGGAAAACATATTGGCGATCACCGGGTGATGCAGGGCTGCCGCCCCGCTGGTCCTGGAATGAGATGTCTAACGTTCAGGAAGTCGAACTATTTTGGCCTACACCAGAAAAATACAGCATTTTTGGCATGGAAACCTATGTTTACACCTATGAGGTTGTGCTGCCTATGACGTTGCGGCTGGATGATGTGGGACGGCCGACCGTGCTGGATTTGGGAATTGAATATATGGTGTGTAAAGACATCTGTGTGCCATTACAAGCGCGTCACCAATTGACAGTCCCGCCACTGGCCGGCACGCAGATTAATTCGGATGAGGCCGTTTTATATGCGCATTATCAGTCGTTATTACCCCGTGTCCATGACACTAATACACAGCCTTTCTTCAAATTGCGTCATGTCGAGGCTGGAAAGTTACGGCTATCTGTTACAAATAACACACCAGTTCAGAAGGAAACGACAGTATTAATAGAAGGTCCGGAGGGGGTAACTTTTTCAGTGCCGCAACCGGCCGTGACAGAGGGCGGGCGTTTATTTTTTGATATTTATTATCAGCTGGATGATGAGACGCTGACATTGAATGGCCAAAACGTCAGGCTCACATATATTCCGGGGAGAGGTCAGGCCATTGAAACGGTGGTGGTCGTTGAACCTTAAAGGGATTGCGTGTGATTGATGGAAGGTGTGGGTGGCCTGAGGTGGAGAGACAATGCAATATGATGCGGCCTTAAGTTGGGGCCGCGTAAGGTCTACAAAATAGCAAAACAGTACTTACATATAGGTCATCTTAAACCACAATCAGGGAGCAGGGAAAATGGCAATTAATATCGGGGCAGCTTTGCCCGACACGAAGTTTATGGAAATGACCGATGACGGTCCACAGGCGCGTACAACAGCAGATGTTTTTAGCGGTAAGAAAGTCGTGTTGTTTTCGGTGCCGGGGGCTTTTACCCCTACATGTTCTGCAAAACACCTCCCGGGTTATATTGAGCAGGCGGATGCCATTCTGGCAAAGGGTGTGGATGATATTGTCTGCACTGCGGTAAATGACGCCTTTGTGATGGGGGCATGGGGTGCATCACAAGGGAGCACGGATAAGGTGCGCTTGCTGGCAGATGGCAATGGCGATTTTGTGAAAGCTCTGGGACTGGATTTTGATGCCAGCGGTTTCGGGATGGGACAACGTGGACAACGTTTTGCAATGATCGTTGAGAATGGTATTGTCACGACATTAAATGTTGAGGCACCAGGTGAATTTAAGGTATCTGCGGCTGAGTATATCCTGTCACAACTTTAAGACAGGCCTGACACAAAAACGACAAGCAGCAAGATGGGGCGGCATGGCCGGCCCATCTTCGTTTATGGAGAAGAATAAATGTTACGTCAGTTAGTGATGATGGCAATGGCCGCAATATTATGCACTTCCGCTTTTTTTGTGGGGGGACATGACGCGCGTGCGAGTGAGGTACAGGCAGAAGAAAAAAGCCTTGCACAACAGCTGGGGGTTTCCCCCGCGGCCCTAAAACTGGCGGAACAGGCCGTGCCCGTACAGTGGTTGAAGTCTTTTTTGCCGGGCATTGCCGCACAAGGACGCGAGCAACTGGTTGCACAGCTACCAACAGTTACTGAAGAGGTAAAGCAGGCCTTTGAACAGGGTTACCTGGACGAAATGAATGTGGCTTTGGAAAAGCTGATATTACAAATTGGTGTATATTATCAGGACAAATGGTCCGTTGCGGAGATCAATGACATTCTTGGGATGCTAGAAACACCGACAGGACAGCTTTATTTGAAAGGGCTGGGTGCATTAGAAGGGCCTGTTGGTCATGCGTTAGAAGCGTGGATTAGGGTAGTGCCGGAACAGGCGGCAACAAAAACAGCGGATATGTTGGCAAGTAAGGGTTTGCTGCCGACGGCAAAACCAGAAGAAGACGGGATGGTTGCCGAATAAAACCGTCGGTGCTGAAAGAAACGCTAAAAGGCAGAGCAGGGCTCTGCCTTTCAGTTTATGGGGCCTATAGCAGGGATTGCGCCGTATCGGTTGATGGTGATATAAGCCGGACAAAGGGCGTCTATATTAATTTGGAAAAAAGTCATGACTGTAAAAGTGACAAGACCTGAACGTGCAGAATTATTAATGCCGGCAGGTAACCTTCAGAAGCTGAAAATGGCCGTGTTATACGGAGCGGATGTGATTTATCTGGGAACACCGGATATGTCATTGCGGACAAAATCAGCTTTTACATTGGAAGAGGTCGTGGAGGGTGTTGAGTTTGCACATCAACACGGTAAGCGCGTTTATCTGACGCTGAACCTGTTTTCGCATAATAAAGACGTACCAAAATTAGAACAGTATCTGGAAACCGTGCGGGTGGTTAAACCCGATGGACTCATTGTTGCTGATCCCGGGGTATTTCAATTTGTCAAAGAACGGGCCCCGGAACTGGAATTACATGTGTCTACGCAGGCGAATGTCTGTTCCTGGATGTCGGTTAAATTCTGGCAGGATCAGGGAGCATCACTTGTCGTGTTAGGGCGAGAAGTGTCTTTTGCGGAGCTTAAGGAAATCCGTGAAAAATGCGACAGTGTCAAACTGGAAGCTTTTGTACATGGGGCTATGTGCATGACGTATTCAGGGCGTTGTTTGTTGTCTAATTTTATGTCCGAACGCGGGGCCAATCAGGGTAATTGCGCCAACAGCTGCCGTTGGAATTATAAAATGCATATGAAGCTGAAGGATGGCACGGTCAAGGAACTGGAGCTGACCGAAGAGAACATGGAAATGTTCGAATTCTTCCTGGAGGAAGGATACCGGGAAGGCGAGCTATTGCCGTTTGAGGAAGATGAGCGGGGATCTTACATTCTGAATTCAAAAGATTTGTGCCTTATGCCGAAATTGGATGAGCTTTTGGGGATTGGCGTGGATTCACTGAAGGTGGAAGGCCGTAATAAAAGTGCTTATTACGTAGCATTAGTGGCGCGTGCCTACCGTAAGGCGATTGATGATTGGTATGAAGACCCTGACAACTGGTCCGCGGATAAATATATGCAAGAATTGCAAACAGTGCCAAACCGCGGTTACACATTGGCGTTTCATGAAGGGCGACTGACAAACTATGCCCATAATTATGAAAATACCGCAACGCTTGCGGATTGGGAGTATGCCGGACTGATCCATGCGGTTGAAGAGGATGCATTTCTTGTCGAGGTGAAAAACCGACTGGAAGCCGGGGATGTTATAGAATTTGTTTCTCCTGTGCAGGATAAAACGCTGTTACTGCGGATTTACGAATTTCATGACATTAAAAAGAACAAGGTAACGGATGTTATCAATGCAGGGCCGCAGCCCATTATTCGCATCCCGTTTGCCTGGTTTGAACATGAAGATATCGATGTGCTGCGTCATGGATTCCCGGAAATGACCGTTCTCCGTAAAGAACGTGCGCTGACGCAGGAACAATGGGCGCGCCTTAAATTAGATCAGGAAGCGGCCAAGCTGGAACAAGACAACGGTTCTGCTGCCTTCTATGAGAAAAAGCGTATAGAGCTGCAAGAAGCCGTTGATGCAGGAAGTGCAGAACATCGTTTTCGCACCCCGCGTTTAGGTGTGGAAGGTTGCTGTGGTCGTGGTTGTAATGGATGTATGATTTTCTGGCACGATCCGGCTTACACCAAGGCACGGGAACTTATGCGGGAGAAGAAACAAGGGGAAATGTTAGGTCGCGATATGCGCAACGATAAGCTGGCGAGTGCATAGCGACTTAGCGACCCTATTAGACGAAAGGCGGGCTTAACAGCCCGCTTTTTTCTTTTATAACCAGAACTTACGTGATCATAAATGACATATTGCGCATGTTATAATATGGAAAATATATATTTATATATATAAAATAAGACAACACATATACCAAAGGGGGTAGTATGAAAGATGCATTATTTTCTCTGTTTCCAGACTTAGAAGATTTGGATGAAGAGATTAAACAACAACTTCAATCAAGTTTGCATTTGTTTGAGGCCCCGGCTGGGGCGGTATTGTTAGAACAGGGGGAGCACACACAAGGTTATGTGTTCGTTATTGACGGTGTTATTAAGGTGCGTAAATCCTCACCAGAGGGAAGGGAGATCGTACTTTACAGGGTAGAAAAGGGGCAGACCTGTATTTTAACTACCACAAGTTTATTGTCGGGGAGCCCCTATCAGGCGGACGGGGTGGCAGAGACGGACATTAGGGCCTATATGATCCCCCCGGATGTTTTCCAACAATTGATCGACCAATCCAAAGCCTTTAGAGAATTTGTTCTTCAGGTTTATGCGGACCGTATCAGCCATTTATTATTGTTGGTTGATGATGTGGCCTTTGGCCGAATTGACCGCCGCTTAGCCCAATTGTTGTTGAACGGACAGCGGCGAGAAGAAGATGGTGTGATCAGGATGACGCATCAGCAACTTGCTGCGGAGCTGGGAACCGTGCGGGAAGTCATTAGCCGTCAGCTCAAAGAATTTGAACGCAAGGGGCTTCTACAACTGCAGCGTGGGGCGATTGAAGTGCGAAATGCCCCTGCCTTGATGCAGGCGGCTGAGTAGGCCTTTTTATAAAATGGGGCGGGAATAAGTAATGATAATGCAATGTGATGGAAGTCACAGACTTGAAATTACAACATTGCTATCGGTTAAAACAATCAATTGATAGACCATAGTACAGACGCAGAGTATCTCTGTCAGGGTTTGGTCAGGTAGTTAGTCGTATTGGGGGGAGTGTTAGTTACGCAATTCGGCAGACCGGGTTGACGGTATAAAAAGAGATATTCGGGCCATGGAAACCATCAGTCAGCAACGCAATGAAATTCTCTCCATCATTGCGAAAATAGGGGACCCGATACATTTGCAGCAGGCGACAAACGGTGATTTTGTCAACGCCTTGGAAAAATGGGAATCCTTTATACACCAGCTTTATTGGCAGCATGATTTTTTGGCTTTCTTAAATGACATCAAACAAGACCCGCATCATCATGAGGAATTTTCCGACTTTCTGGTGCTGCATAATATGCTGATGGATTATATCTGGAAAAAACCGTTGCAGACGGAACGTGTTTCTCTTCCTTTTCCTTTATGGGAGGAACTGGCTGCTGAGGCAGAGGAACTATGCAACAGATTACCGGCTGATGAAGAGGCTCCTCACAATATAGCAGAGAATTCATGATGCGAAATGTATCGGAAAGTGCCGGGGAAAGGTGCTTATATGTTGTCTTTGTTAATACGGCAGATGCTATCGTCTATTGATAATCCGCCATGCCGCGCCGGGCAAGTTCATCGGCGCGTTCATTGCCGGGGTCGCCCGCATGGCCTTTGACCCAATGCCATGCCACGTCATGGCGAGCTATGGCACTTTCCAAAGCCTGCCATAATTCCATATTTTTGACGGGTTTTTTATTCGCGGTTCGCCAGCCATTTTTTTTCCACCCGTGGATCCATTTGGTAATCCCGTCTTTGACATAAGTACTGTCTGTATGCAGGGCGATAGTGCAGGGCCGTTTCAGGTGATTGAGAGCTTCGATCGTCGCGGTGAGTTCCATTTTGTTGTTGGTGGTTTCCGCTGCGCCGCCCGTTAATTCTTTTTCATGGTCGCCATAACGTAGCAGGGCGCCCCAGCCGCCAGGACCAGGATTTCCCGAACAGGCACCATCAGTATAAATTGTGACGTGGGTCGTAGGGGAGGACATCATTTTTTCCTTATTATTCCAGCCCATAAGCAGAGGCCGAGGTGATGGCCTGATGAAATGTTAATTTTTCCAGATATTCGCGCGGGTTTTTGACAGTGACAGTGGCCCCTTCGACCTGGTGCAGCCAATCATAAAGACGTGTGAGCAGAAAGCGCATGGCAGCCCCACGGCACAATAACGGTAATGAATCATATTCTGCGGTACTTAAAGGACGCACATTGTGGTAGCCACGGGTCAGGTTGCGTGCCTTGGTAATGTTAAAGGACCCATCGGTTTCAAAGCACCAAGCATTGAGGCAAATGGCAAGGTCATACGCCAGAATATCTGTGCAGGCGAAATAAAAATCAATCAAACCAGAGAGAGTGTCCCCGCGAAAGAAGACGTTGTCGGGAAATAAGTCTGCATGAATAACGCCGCTTGGCAGGTGTTCGGGCCAATGATCGCCTAACCATTTCATTTCTGTTTGTAAGATGCCAGAAAGACCAGGAATAACGTTGTCCGCACGATCAATACATTGGTCCATAAGATTTTGCCAGCCGTCCACAGACAGATTATTGACGCGGGTCATTTTAAAATCGGCGGTTGCATTATGCATCTGTGCCAGTGCCTGCCCTAACTGACGGCAATGGTGCGGCGTGGGTTTATTTATGGACATGCCTTGCAGGAAGGAAATGAGAGCCGCCGGACGGCCACATAATTCCTTGAGGGCTTGCCCCTGACGATCGCGGACGGGTGTCGCACAGTTCAGCCCCTTTTGGGCCAGATGGTCCATAAGATTAAGAAAGAAGGGGAGGTCGTCTGGATTTACGCGTTTTTCATAAAGGGTCAAAATGAAATGGTTTTGGTCCGTTTGCAGCAGGTAGTTGGAATTCTCAACACCTTCGGCAATGCCTTTAAAACTGATGATGTTCCCCACATCGTAATCAGTAAGAAAATTTGCAATATCATCGGCATCAACCTGTGTATAGACCGCCATAATCTCTCTCTTTTGATATCAGGCGGTCAGGGCCGCAGGAAGTTTGAATTTTATATTTTCTTCAGTGGTGCGTAAAGATGTCAGGGTCACATCAAAACGTTGACGAAAAGCGGCGATGACCTCTTCCACGAGTTCTTCCGGCGCGGAGGCCCCGGCGGAAATTCCCACATGCTTTACTGTTTCGAAATCCTGCCAGTTAATATCCGCCGCCCGCTGTATGAGGCTGGCCTGAACCCCGCGTCTGAGGGCGACTTCCACGAGACGTTTGGAATTAGAGCTGTTGGGAGCACCAATAATTAACACGGCCTCTACCTGTGTTGTCATTTCTTTGACCGCGTCTTGTCGGTTCGTTGTGGCGTAGCAGATGTCTTCTTTTTTAGGGGCGATTAATGACGGAAAACGTTTTTGCAGGGCCCCAATAATTTCGGCAGTATCATCCACTGCCAGCGTGGTTTGCGTGACATAAGCCAGATTATCAGGATTGCGTGGGGATAACTTTGCAACATCATCAACAGTTTCAACCAGACTGATCGCACCGTCAGGTAGCTGGCCCATAGTACCGATGACTTCCGGGTGACCCGCATGGCCAATGAGAACGATATCATGGCCCAGACTATGATGAAGTTCTGCTTCGCGATGGACTTTACTGACCAGTGGACAGGTCGCATCCAAAAAAAACATATTTCGTTCTGCGGCTTCCCGCGGCACAGATTTGGGCACACCGTGGGCAGAAAAAATAACAGGTGTTTCAGGCGGTGCCGTGTCGGGAACTTCATCAAGCTCATCAACAAAAACAGCCCCTTTGGCTTCAAGGTTTTCCACTACGTAGCGATTATGCACGATTTCATGACGGACATAGACCGGGGGGCCGTATTTTTTCAGTGCCAATTCGACAATTTGTATGGCCCGATCAACGCCGGCGCAAAAACCGCGTGGGTTGGCAAGATAAATTTTCACAGCCTGTTTTGTCATAAATGGGTGTTAACCTTTTTTTGCATCCTTAATAGAATGACCTTAGATTATCTTTTACGGTTTTCAGGGGGCTTTTCCAAGGGGCTTTTTTAGTCATATTGCAATCTGGAAATCCCGATGCCTGAAATGTTTTTTATTGAACGATTAGTAGAAAACAGTAAAGTCTGTTTAACCTCAATTTGAATTGGAGAATTTCTATGTCCGAACCCGTCATTGCAACAAAAAGCCCCATTCCTGTCGATGTTGAAGCCGGTAAAGATTACTGGTACTGCACATGCGGCAAAAGTGCCAATCAGCCTTTCTGTGATGGCCAGCATAAAGGGACTGACTTTACCCCGATTAAATACACAGCCGAAGAAAGCAAAAAAGTGTTCTTCTGTGGGTGTAAACATAACGACGGTGGCGTGACATGTGACGGTGGTCACAACGCCCTGTAAAAAATATATGACGATCCGTATACGTCGTAGGCAGTGACTTATTTGTCTTTGTCGTTTGCGGAATTTAAAACACCGGATTGACTCCCGCGGATGGAATCATATGATGTCTATCAAGCTTTATGACGTCTGCGGGAGAGTTCGGTTTATTACCGGCGCCGAAGGAGCAACCGCCCCGGAAACTCTCAGGCAACCGGACCGGGACATCTTAGCACTCTGGAAAGTAAGAAACTGGCTTCTATAGGCCATGACTTCACCGACGGGGTAAGCCAGTCAATTCTTATGGGCTGGTCATTCTCTCAGGTTCCATGACAGAGGGGGCAAGAATAATTGACCGCGCGGGCGAAGGTTTGCCTTGCCGGTTTCTTGCAATCTGTTTGGATGATGGAGAGTGGAAATGTCCACCCCCGATGCGACGTTACAGCACACAGCACTATACAACCTCCATCAGGAGTTAGGAGCAAAGCTTGTCCCCTTTGCAGGCTATGCGATGCCTGTGCAATATCCGGCGGGTATTATGGCGGAACATCGTCATACCCGGGAGAAAGCTGGCCTGTTTGACGTTTCGCATATGGGCCAGGTTATCTTGTCCGGAAACAATGTAGAGGCAGCATTAGAGAAATTAGTTCCCGGTAATATTGTGGATTTAGCACCGGGGCGCATTCGCTATAGCCTGTTTACAAATGCACAGGGCGGCATTCTTGATGATCTGATGATAACGCGACGACAGGATGACCTATTTCTGGTTGTCAATGCGGCGTGTAAGACACAGGATCTTGAGCATCTGCGGCGATATCTGCATGCGGATATATCGATAAAACTATTGACGACGCAGGCCCTGCTTGCGTTACAGGGGCCATGCGCGGCGGCGGTTATGGAACGTGTGGCAGACGGGTTTAACGCTGCACAACCGTTTATGTCGATGGCCTCTGTCCAAATCGCAGGGGTAGGATGCGACATCAGCCGGTCAGGTTATACCGGCGAAGATGGTTTTGAAATTTCAATGCCTTCGGATCAGGCAGAGACCGTAGCCCGTGCGTTACTGGCGGACCGGGATGTGGCCCCGGTTGGGTTGGGTGCCCGTGATTCATTGCGGTTGGAGGCGGGGTTATGCCTGTATGGCCACGATATCACCTCTGAGACAACACCTGTTGAAGCCGCTTTGTCATGGGCTATCGGCAAACGCCGCCGCATGGAAGGGGGCTTTCCGGGTGCGGATATTATTCAGCAGCAACTAACGGGCATGGCTGGACGTCAACGTGTTGGCATACGCTTAGGTGGTCGTGCCCCGGCGCGTGAGGGAGCAGAGATTGTTGATAAGGACGGCCAAGTTATCGGCCGGGTGACCAGTGGGGGCTTTTCACCCAGTATGGGTTGCCCGATCGCCATGGGCTATGTGGATGCCCCCCATTTTCAGGCAGGACAAAATGTCGGATTGCGTGTGCGACAGAAAACATTACCCGGGCAGATCATAGATTTGCCGTTTATTCCCCATCGTTATTATCGGTAGACAAAAAGGTTAGGCAGATGAGTAAACTTTATTTCACAGAAGACCATGAATGGATCAATGTTGATGGCAGTGATGCCATTGTAGGTATTAGCGATTATGCCCAACAGGCTTTGGGGGATATTGTCTTTGTGGAAATACCGGAAGAGGGACGTGCGTTGGCCAAGGGTGATGAGGCCGCAGTTGTTGAATCTGTGAAAGCCGCCAGTGAGGTTTATGCGCCGGTAAGCGGTACTGTTGTTGCAGGTAACAGCGCCTTGGAAGAAGAGCCCGCATTGGTGAATACAGCATCGCAGAGTGACGGATGGTTTTTTAGAATGCAATTGTCTGACCCCGCAGAGCTGGAGGGGTTGATGGATGAGGCCGCCTATGCGACTTATATTCAGGGATTGGATGGCTGATGCGTTATCTTCCGTTTACCGCGCAGGATCGTTCCGACATGCTGTCGGTTATCGGGGTCGACAATGTGGACGCCTTATATTGCGATGTTGACCCTGATGTGTTGTTATCTCAACCCGTTGATTTACCGAAACATGCAACCGAATTAAGCGTAGAACGCAACCTGACGTCATTAGCGCGGCAAAATACTGTCGCCGGGGAAGTGCCCTTTTTTATCGGGGCCGGGGCTTATCGTCATCATGTGCCTGCAACGGTTGATTACCTTATTCAACGTGGAGAATTTCTGACAGCGTATACCCCCTACCAGCCGGAAATCAGTCAGGGCACGCTTCAGGCTCTTTTTGAGTTTCAGACGCAGGTTGCGCAGATTACCGGTATGGATGTGGCGAATGCATCTTTATATGATGGTTCGACAGGTTGCGGCGAAGCCGTGTTAATGGCCCGACGTATCACGCGGCGGAAAAAGGCGGTCTTATCCGGTGGTCTCCATCCGCAATATCGTGATGTGGTTAAAACGGTAACGACTTTTACCGATGATGATGTTGTTATAAATCCGCCGGCACCAACAGCCGATGAAGATTTAATCGCCCAAATAGATGACGAGACGTCATGTGTTGTCGTGCAATACCCGGACTTTTTTGGGCATATTCAAGATTTTAGTGCCCTGGCGGCGGCGGCACAGGAGAAGAAGGCCTTATTGGTGGTTGTCGTGACAGAAATCGTGTCATTGGGGGCAATTAGTTCACCGGGAGCCATGGGCGCGGACATTGTCGTAGGGGAAGGGCAGTCTTTGGGCAATGGCCTGAATTTCGGGGGACCTTATTTAGGATTGTTAGCGACACGGCAAAAATATGTGCGGCAGATGCCGGGACGATTATGTGGGGAGACCATAGACGCTGAAGGGCGGCGGGGTTTTGTGCTGACCCTATCGACACGGGAACAGCATATTCGGCGTGAAAAGGCCACCAGTAATATATGCACGAATTCAGGACTTTGTTCCCTGGCGTTCAGTATCCATCTGTCCTTGTTGGGAGAAAAAGGATACAGGCAGTTAGCGGCTCTCAATCATGCGCGGGCCGTACAATTGGCAGAGCGACTGGAGCTAATCGAAGGCGTGGAGATTCTAAACGCAGCCTTTTTTAATGAATTTACAATACGCCTGCCTCGTCCTGCAGCGGAGGTCGTGAACACCTTGGCAGCACAGAATATTTTGGCGGGTGTTCCTGTCTCACGTTTATTGCCACAACAGCATATGGACGATTTACTGGTTGTGGCGGTCACAGAAACAGTACAGGACGAAGATATGATGGCCTTGGAAGCCGGGCTAAAAGAGGTTTTGTCATGATGAACCGTCAGGGGCGCCCGACCACAAGCGGCGCAGAACAAGGCCCAACAGGTGTTGTGGAAACTGTGAGCGGTCATCAGGGGCTGGCATTGGAAGAGCCACTTTTATACGAGCGGGGCAGCCCGGAGATGACCGGGGTTGATCTGCCTGAGGTGCCGGCAGTCACGTCACGTCTGGGGCAAATGGGCCGCGAAGGCGATATTGGCCTAGCCGGATTATCCGAGCCTGATACATTGCGGCATTACACCCGGTTGAGCCGGCAGAATTATGCGATTGACATGGGGGTATATCCCTTGGGGTCATGCACCATGAAGCATAATCCCCGGTTGAATGAAAAAATGGCCCGCTTGCCAGGCTTTACGGATATTCACCCGTTACAACCCGAAGAAACAGTGCAAGGGGCCCTGGGCCTTATGGATATGTTGGGCCATTGGTTAAAGACATTAACGGGCATGCCCGGTGTTGCCTTATCACCTAAAGCGGGAGCCCATGGCGAATTATGTGGGCTGATGGCTATTCGTGCGGCGTTGGAGGCAAAGGGGAATGCCCGTAAAGTGGTGCTGGTCCCCGAGTCTGCCCATGGGACTAATCCGGCGACCGCGGCATTATGTGGCTATCAGGTGCAGTCCATTGCAGCCACTTCGGAAGGGCGTGTGGATCTGGCTGCTTTAAAAGAGGCATTAAACGAAGATGTCGCCGCCGTAATGTTGACGAATCCCAATACATGCGGTCTTTTTGAGCGGGATATTATTAATATCGCAGAGGCTGTGCATGCAGCCGGGGCTTACTTTTATTGTGATGGGGCCAATTTTAATGCCATCGTCGGTAAAGTACGTCCAGGTGATTTAGGTGTGGATTGCATGCACATCAATTTACATAAAACCTTTTCCACGCCCCATGGGGGCGGTGGTCCCGGCAGTGGCCCGGTTGTGTTTTCCGAGGCGTTAGTGCCCTATATGCCGCGACCTTTGGTCGAATGGCGTGACGGGGGCTTTACCATGGAAGAAACAGATGAGGACAGCCAGAGCTTTGGCCGCCTGACAGCGTTTCATGGTCAAATGGGTATGTTCGTACGGGCTATGTCTTATATGTTGTCACACGGGGCTGACGGATTGATGCAGGTGGCAGAAGATGCCGTATTGGCGGCCAATTATGTCATGGCATCATTGTCGGATGTCATGACAGCGTCCTATGCAGGCCCTTGTATGCATGAATGCTTGTTTGATGATCGTTTTCTCAAAGATAGTAACGTCACTACATTGGATTTTGCCAAAGCGATGATCGATGAAGGATTCCATCCCATGACGATGTATTTCCCCTTGGTTGTACATGGGGCGATGTTGATCGAGCCTACAGAAACAGAAAGTAAGAAGAATCTGGACGAGTTCATCACTTCTTTACGTGGCTTGGTGGCGGCCGCAACGCAGGGCGATAATGATCGCTTTAGCGCGGCACCGTATTTGGCCCCGCGTCGGCGGCTGGATGAAACGGCTGCGGCCCGTAAACCAATTTTACGTTGGAGCCCGCCCCCGGCAAGCACCACGAACTAGGATAATGGCAAAAGGCTTTCTTAAAAACGTTGGTTAGCGGGATGAGAGGGCGGTCAAGGCCTGCTGGTGCAGGCTTTGACGGTCACGGTTGCCGTCCAATATCGTCCATTTAATTGGACCGGAATCCTGTTTTAATTGTCGTTCCAGAACGTCTAATGTGGCGTCAGAAGCGTCATTTTTCCGATGTTTTATCCGGTTGCGTAAATTGTCTGGCGTTGCTTCTATCCACAGGCCTGTAAAGGGGAGCGATAATGCCATCGCCTTTTGGGCAAGATCCTCACGACCAGCGGGGGAGAGGTGTGTACCATCACATATGACGGTGTAGCCTGCATGCAGTGCCGCTTCAGCATCGTCTTGCATGATGGCGTAGACTTTGCGGCTGACGTTACGGTTATAGGCGTCAGGCGGTAGTGTTGTTTCCGGTCGTTGGTTAAACAGGCGTTTGCGGATTCCGTCACTGCGTAAAATGATTGCGCCAGAGCCTGGCATAAGGTCAAGAGCGATTTGTTGCGCAACAGTTGATTTGCCACTGGCGGACAGCCCGCCGATGGCGACCATTTGTGCAGTTGGCAAGGTACAAAGATGAAGGGCCAGCGCGTGATAATGACGAATATCCTGCTTTTGGCTAGCGGTGGCCGCCTCACCTGCGGCAATGGCGGTGACCATAGCCCTTATTCCTGCCCGCAGGGCCATAAAAAAAGGAAGAAGAGCAAGGCCCTGATAATCACGCCGGGCTTCCATATAACGGTTTAGTAGCAGGTTGGCGTGTGGCCGCAGGTCGTAATGCAACAGGTCCATGAGTGTAAATGCAAGATCATAGAGGACATCAATATTAGCGATATCCTCAGAAAATTCGATACAATCGAACGGGACAGGCTGGCCATTATAGAGGACAATATTGGCGAGATGTAAATCGCCATGGCATTGACGGACAAGTCCGTGATCCGCGCGGTGACGGATCAGGTCCTGATGCTGGCTGAGAAGGCTCTTGAGCCGCCTTACAAGGGCGGAAATATCGTTTTCATGAAGGATGTCAGGGGCCGCGCGAAGATTGTCACCAATGCTATTGATGACAGAGGCATAATATTCGGGGTTGCCAAAGTCCGGTTTGGCCTCTGCACTGTTATGGAATGAGATAATGTGGTCTGCTAATGTGCAGATCAAAGTCAGGTCAAGGCTGCGACTTTCTGCCATATGTGACAGAAGGTTTTGTTGGTCGAAACGGCGCATTTTTATGATCCAGTCCATGGCAGGCCCCTGGCCGCCTATGCATAGACCGTTCGTTACAGGGTTGCGGGTAATAGGAAGAACATCAAGATAGAGAGCGGGGGCGGTTCGTTGATTTAGGGTGAATTCCCGTTGACAATAGTGTTGGCGTGCGGCCAGTGTGCTGAAATCAAGAAAATCGAAACACAATGCTTTTTTCAGTTTAAAGGCAACGTCATCTTTCAGAAAAATATGGGAGATATGAGTTTCAATTTCAGCGTAATCGTCAGCACGGGCAATATATTGCCGCAGAAAAGAAATAACTTCGGCCTGGGACGGGGCAATTTGTGTCATTGTTCTAAAACTGCCGATCTTTTGCTGAAAATGGATTTTTAAGCGGAGAGTATTTATTTTAGGCTGAATTCATATTATAGAAAACAAGAATAAATGAGGTTATCACAGATGAAGACACCCTATGACGTTATGGGCGGTGAGCCCGTTGTCCGCGCATTGGTTCATGAATTCTACAAAGCGATGGATACAATGCCCGAAGTGAAGAAAATTCGGGATATGCACAAAAGTGACCTGAAACCGATGGAAGAGCGGTTGAGCCTGTATTTAATGGCATGGCTGGGCGGCCCAAGGACATGGTTGGAACAGGGAAATGGCATGTGCATGACAGAGCCGCATGCCCCATATAAAATTGATGCGGAAGCCCGCGATATGTGGATGATGTGCATGGATGCGGCGTTGGAAGCAGTTAACTTGGATAAGAAACTGGTAGAGGTGCTGCGCCCGGCATTGGCCGATGTGGCGGATATGGTGCGTAACGCCTAGGGATATCAGCGTCCCAAGGGGCGGACTCTCATTCTTAGGTTTTTGCTCGCTTCGTAAGACTTCTTTTATACTCATGAGGTAAAGAGTAAGGATTGAAGAAGGGGGCGGTCTCTTGGTTTTTAATTCTTATACGTTTATTCTTTTTTTAGCGGTGGTGCTGGCGTTTTACAGCAGTCCCATTCGCTGGAAATCTAAAAAGATTTTGTTGATCGGGGCCAGCTATCTTTTTTATGCGGCCTGGAACCCGCCTTTTGTCATTTTAATCTGGTTTTCAACGCTGGTGGATTGGCTTCTGGCGCAACGTATCGCCTATGCAACGTCTATCAGGTTACGGAAGTTCTTTCTTATCTGCAGTCTATCTGTGAATTTAGGCTTACTGGGGTTCTTTAAATACAGCGAGTTCCTTGTGAACAGTTTTGTTGATATGGCCGCAATGATCGGTGTCGCCTATCAGCCCCTGGAGATGGATATTATTCTGCCCGTAGGCATTTCGTTTTATACGTTCCAAACACTGTCCTATACCCTGGATATTTATAAGCGTCAGATGAAGCCCTGGCATAGTTTTACAGACTATGCGTTATATGTGACGTTTTTTCCGCAACTGGTTGCAGGACCGATTGTGCGGGCCCATGATTTCCTGCCGCAATGTGATACGCCGAAATCGGTCAATTGGTCGAAAATGGGATGGGCAGTCAGCCTTATTATTCTGGGGATTTTCCAAAAGGTGGTGTTGGCGGATGGGCTTTTCGCGCCGGTCGTGGAGAAGGTCTATGATAGTACTGCAATAGTATCATCCATGGCGGCGGCTGTGGGCACATTGGCTTTTGCAGGACAGATATTTTGTGATTTTGCCGGTTATTCAACAACGGCCATCGGGGTGGCTATGGCATTAGGTTTTGCCCTGCCGGATAATTTCAGGTTTCCTTATGCCGCGATCGGTTTTTCTGATTTCTGGCGTCGCTGGCATATATCCCTGTCAAGCTGGCTGCGTGATTACCTTTATATCAGTATGGGGGGAAGCCGACATGGCAAAGTCAAAACTTATCGCAATCTGGCACTGACCATGTTGATTGGGGGATTGTGGCATGGGGCCAGCTGGACCTTTGTGGTCTGGGGTGGGCTGCATGGCAGTTATCTGGTGCTGGAACGACTGGCCAATCGCCTGATGGGGCAATGGCGTATCTGGAAGACCATGCTGGGTCGCCTGTTTCTGGCCGGGGTCACCTTTGGTCTGGTCTGTCTGGCCTGGGTGTTTTTCCGCGCCAGCAGCTTTGACAAGGCGTTCGAGATTATACAGGCGACCTTGTTCCTGCTGCCTTATGCCGAGATTTATGTCAGCCGTGTGGATGTGGCCCTTGTGGGTGTGGGGATTACCGGCCTGCTGTTTATGCATGCCATGCTGCGCAATACCACGTTGGAAGACGCAGCGGCCAAGGTCCCAGATTTACTTAAAGCGATGGTGCTTGGCATCATGCTGACGTTGATTATTATGTCACCGGGAGAAGATCGTGCCTTCATTTACTTCCAGTTCTGATCGGGCGCCGAAAGTTGGCCTGAAGACATTATTGCTGGGCACAGCAATGGTGACAGCGGTCTGTGTCGGCGCGGTGGAGATGTTCTGGCGGGGACATGATGTGGTGCCCAGTTACGATAACGGCATTAAAAGCTGGAGCTATATACGTCAGAAAATAGAGGCCAGCCCGACAAAACAGGCGACAGTATTGTTGGGGGCATCGCGAATGATATCGGCAGTTTCACTAGCCGCGTATCGTGAAGGTATAGAGTTTGATCGTTTGTATCAACTGTCTGTCGCAGGTGAGGCCCCGCTGGCAACGTTGAAAGATATTGCGGAGAAAACGAGTTTTTCCGGTGTGGTGGTCATGGCCCTGTCCAGTCACGGATTGTATGATGAGGCCTGGCGGGAACAGGCTGGTCACGTGGATTATTATCATCGCAACTGGGGGATGAATAATCGCGTGAATTTCTGGTTTGACCGTGAGGCGCAATCAAGGCTGGTTTCACGCAACCCGCGCTATGGTATGACATCGGTTGTCCGGGCCTTAATCGAAGGGGATCAGACGTTATTTGGTCCGGCGATGAATGTGGTGACCGAAGAACGTCAGCGCAATACAGATTACAGCCAGATTGATATTGATGGTTATAAAGCAGCCCGTGTCGCGCGGGCATCGAAAACAGCCGAAGCTTTCACGCCGGCCCGCAAGGGCGAGTGGATGGCCAATCTGGATATGATGATGGGCTATATCCGCCAGATTGAGAAACGTGGTGGGCGTGTGGTGATTGTACGGATGCCGACTTCAGAAGGGCATTGGGATGTAGACCAGAAGGCACTACCACGGGCTGAGTATTGGGATGTGCTGGCCAGTAAGCATGCCGATAGTCTGCATTTTATGGATATTCCGGGGATGGCGGATATTCCCCTGCCGGACAGTTCTCATGTTGGCGTGCAGGATCAGGCTTATTTCACCAAATTGCTGGTTACGGCCATTCAGGACTTAGGCGTATATGATGGCCGTTAGGGGCGGGCACGATATAAAATGAATACATAAAAAAGCCGGCTAAAGATTTCAGCCGGCTTTTTATGAACTCTGTAAGGTGACTTAGTGGACGTTTTTGTCCAGGTCAGAAACGGACTGTTCCACTAGCTTTTCTTGCAAGCCACCCTTAACATTTTCTGCAATAAGTGTGCGGGCAGAAGCCATCGCAACAGTGACGGCTGCCTGCTGCACTTCCTGTATCGCCAATGCTTCGGATTGTGCGATTTTCTCTTCTGCAAGTTGTGTGCGGCGTGCCACCAGTGCCTCAAGATCTTTTTCAGCTTGATCTGTGATGATTTTTGCGTCTTCCTCGGCATGCTTGATGATGTCTTCAGCCTCTTTGGAAGCTTCCATCTGCTGGCGTTGATACTGTGCCAAGAGAGCCTGAGCTTCTTCACGCAATGTACGGGCTTCGTCTATTTGCCGGGCAATTTTTTCTGACCGTTCATCGAGAAGGCCCGCCAATGTCTTGTGGATCTTTAAATAGAAAAGTACCACAAAAAACAGGATGAAGGCCATCAGCACCCAAAAAGTCGGATCCGCATAAAATGCCTCTGTTCCATGGTGAGCGTCTACCGCGTACGGGTCGCCATGAGGAACAGCTGTGGACTGCTGAAGAGTGGGTTGCGCATCAGTCGCCATTATGCCACCCCTTTCGTGAAGTTTCCGGTTTCTTTTTCGACAACGGCCTTGACGGTTGCTTGGTCCAGATCCACGCCGATGAGCTTCGAAACAACAGCCTGGCAGGCGTCAACGGAAACAGATTGCAGATTTGCGAGTGCATCTTCTTTTGCAGATGTAATGCGCTTTTCTGCATCAGCCAGTGTTGTCGCTAATTCCGCATCAAGGGCGGCTTTGCGTTCATCAGCAATGGCTTGAAGCTTTGCCTTGGTCTCCGTCGCAAGCTGTACGGCCTTTGCGCGAGATTCAACCAGACTTTCTTCATATGCAGTCTGTACTTTTTCTGCTTCTTCCTTTAGCTGCTGAGCTTTTTCCAGATCAGAGCCAATACGCAGCTCGCGTTCCTCAAGAACACCAGCAATACGTGGAAGAACACTTTTTGCCAGTACGACAAAAAGCACAGAAAAGGTAATCAGCAACCAAAAAAGCTGAGGAGTAAAGAATTCGGGATTTAACTGAGGCATGTCAGCTCCCCAAATAGTGCCTGAAAGTGGAAGGCGGCGGAGATTTGCTCCGCACGCATTCCCGTAACGATCTGTTCTATATTATTCTGTCGAGGACTAGAATACGAACAGGATGAGCATGGCAATAACCAATGCGAACAGGGCAATCGCCTCTGTCAGGGCAAAGCCCAGCATCAGGTTACCAAATACTTTAGGGGCTGCAGCGGGGTTGCGCAGTGCACCCTGCATGAAGCTACCGAAGATGTTGCCCATACCAATACCAACACCAGCCAGAGCGATAGTTGCCAGACCAGCACCGATCATTTTTGCAGCTTCGAGTTCCATGATTAAATCCTCTTAATTTAGCAAAATAAGTTTGTTTACAGTTACAATTCAACAGTTCCTAGTGATGCATATGGATGGCATCATTAAGATAAAGACACGTCAGCACAGTGAACACATAGGCCTGCAGGAAGGCCACCAAGAATTCCAGGCCGATCAAAAAGATTTCAAACGCAAAAGGCAGTGCCGCGGCAGCCGTTAATGCGCCCCCCGCTGCCCCCATTGAGACAACAAAGCCTGCGAAAACTTTCATAATCGTATGGCCGGCTGTCATGTTGGCAAATAAACGGACAGAGAGGCTGATGGGACGGGTCATGTAGGAAATGACCTCAATCACAATCAGCATCGGCATCAACCACAAGGGGACGCCGCCTGGCGCAAACATCTTCAGGAAAGCCATGCCATGACACATAAAGCCGATGAAGGTTACCCCCAAAAAGACAACAGCAGCCAACGCAAAAGTCACAATAATATGACTAGTGACAGTGAAAGAGTAGGGCACCATACCGACTAAGTTACATGTCAGAATGAAGATAAACAGGGTAAAAATAAACGGGAAGTATCTGCGGCCTTCGTTGCCGACATTATCGCGCACCATATTGGCGATAAATTCGTAGCTCATTTCCACAATGGATTGCCAGCGGCCGGGCACAATGGCCGCGCGGCGAACGCCCATCCCTAGAAAAAGGGAGGCTACAGTCACAACAACCACCATGAAAAGGGATGCGTTGGTGAAGGAAATGTCAAAGCCTCCAACCAGAAGCGGTTCTGCAGTGAGGCGTTTAACCTCAAATTGAGCGAGAGGATTAGCAGACACAATAAAAACCCTTTACGTCTTCCTTAATACACATCCGGTCTGAACGTAAACCAGTCCGGCATTATTCAGTCGGGGCGTTCCCCATTTTGTTCCTCTTCAGCAGACTTCTGCATAGACATTGCTGCCCGATACACATTCAGCATGCCCGCTGCAGCACCCAGAAAGAAGAAACATAACATCATCCATGGTTTTGTTTCTAACCATCTGTCAAGCCACCATCCCATAACCCCACCGACCAAAAGGCCTGATACCATCTCGACACTTAGACGAAAGGCCATGCCCATGGCTGTCTGTTTGCCGCGATCCGGGGCGTCAGGAGCTTTGTTGGCTTCCTGTGCCTGCTTTATGCGGGCGGACAGGGCGTCAAGCTTTTTAGGGCCGGGAGATTGGGAGTTATCTATCATAAATCCACATCCTTGAACCCTTGCTGTCTGCGCTGGCCACAGACCAAAGGCCTATACCCGCGAAAATTTGAGTGCACCATAGTTTGTGGCCATAGGACTGTCAAGTTACAAAAGGGTCTAAGATTATAAGGTTTTTAATGGATCTAAGTGTTTGATTTTTATAATCTTTTATGGATAGTTATTTTGCAGAGCACAATTTTTTTAACCAAGGTCTTAGACGGCAAGAGAATCGTGTACGCCATCGCGGATTTTTTCCGCTGCATCCAGATCCACGGAAACAAGTTGCGAGACACCGCGTTCCACCATTGTGACCCCATAAAGACGCCGCATTTGCGACATTGTTATCGCATTGTGGGTGACAATCAGGAAGCGTGTTTCTGTACGGTTTGTCATTTCATGTAAAAGCGCGCAGAAACGTTCAACATTGGCGTCATCAAGGGGCGCGTCCACCTCATCCAACACGCAGATAGGTGATGGATTCGTCATAAAGACGGCAAAGATCAGTGACAGGGCCGTAAGGGCCTGTTCACCACCAGACAATAAGGACAGATGTTGTAATTTTTTCCCGGGGGGAGAGGCCATAATTTCCAGCCCCGCATCTAGCGGGTCGTCAGATTCTGTTAAGGTTAGATGTGCTTCTCCACCGCCAAATAATAGGGTGAACAGTTCTTTGAAATGGCTGTTTACCTCGTCAAAGGCCTTCAGCATCCGTTCGCGTCCTTCTTTATTCAGGCTGGAGATCGCCTGCCGCAAGCGTGTGATTGCTTTATCTAGATCTTCTCTTTCGGAAATGGAATTTGAAAGTTGTTCTTCAAATTCTTTGAGTTCCGTATCCGCCCGTAAATTGACAGGCCCCATACGATCACGACTAAGCTTTAATCGTTCAACATCGGCATGAGTTTGGGCAAGGTCCGGTGTTTCATCTTCGGCGGCCAGTCCGGTGAGGCCGCGGAGATCAAGCGGGTTACAGTTGAATTCTTCCCTGATACGCGATTTCTGCTGTGTTTTCTGGTCTTGCTGCTGTTCCAAGCTGGCTTCTGCACGGGCGCGCTGTTCGCGGGCCTGTGCTAACTGTTCTTGGATTTTACGGATTTCAGCATCTTTTAGAGAGAGGTGGTTTTCTGCTTCAGCCAATCTTTGAGCAACGCCCTGACGTCCAACAGAGGCCTTGTCGATTTCTGTATTTAACTGCCGCCGTTGCAGGACAATTTCGCCCGGTCGATCGGCAAGAGATTTTAATTCGGCCTGAGCATCGGCCTGTCGTTGCGATAAATTCTGTAAATGTTTTTGTGTGTTGTCGCGCCTGCGCTGCCAATCATCCAGTTCGGCATCTATTTGCGCCAAACGGTTCTCACGTGCCTTGTGCTGTGTGGTATGACCATCATGGGCCAAACGTGCTTCGGATAATGTATGGCGTTCCCGTTCAACCTGTTCGCGAGCAATGCTGATTTGCTGTTCAAGTTCGATACTTTGCGGAAGGTCTTTCAATTGGTCTTGCGCGGCGGAAAGGCGATGATTGATATGCTGTTCTTCTTCGGAAAGGTGATCTAACCGTTCTTTCAATGCGCTTTCTTCAGACTGATGGCGGACAGATTGTTTTTCGGCCTCTGTCAATTCACGACGTAGGCGGGCAACATGTTGTTCAACGTTGCGCCATTGGTCTCGTGCTGTACGGGTCTCTTTTTGGGCGGTATCGAGCTTTGCAGCGGTATCATTCGTATAGGCAGTGGCCGATGCCTTTTTTTGTTCTTCTTTATGCAGGGCTGTGTGCAGGTGTTTTAAACGGTTTTGCTGTGATAAACGTATAGCTGCGGCGGTCGGGGCCTCCGGAGACGCACAAAAGCCATCCCACCGCCACAATCCGCCATCCCGCGTGACAAGCCGTTGGCCCGGTAAAAGAGACGGCATTAAAGCGGTTGCCTGATCGGCATTTTCCATAACGCCTATCATTGCGAGGCGGCGGTGTAAAAGTTCAGGGCCGCTGACAAAATTGGCCAGAGGCGTGGCGCCTGTAGGCAGAGTGGGTATATCTTCCAGAGGTGGTAATTTACGCCAATGGATAGGAGCGTCTTCGTCAAGCGGGGCTTCCAGGTCACCGTCTAATGCTGCGCCAAGGGCGGCTTCATATCCGGGGGTGGCACTGATGCTTTGGAATAGTGCAGTATCGCTATCGCGTAAACCCGTATTCAAGACTTCGGCAAGGCCGTCAATTTCTGTATGCAAGCGGGTATGTGTGGCTTCTATGGCGTTTAGGTCTTCTCGGGCCTGTAGGTGGTATTCTTCTGCCTGTTGGCGATCTTTTTCGCATTTATCATAATATTGTCTGGCATGCAGAAGTTCTTGTTCTGCTTTGTCTAAATTATTTTGGGCTTCTTTCAGGGCCTGGGTAAAAAGATTGGATGAATGGAGACTGGCCAGACGTTCTTCGATAGAGGATTTTTGTTCTTTTAATTTTTCGCTACGATTTTTAGCGTCTTCGACATCGCGCTGCAAATTATGTTGTTTGGCATTATACTGGGCTAATTTATTTGTAAGTTCTTCTAATGCCCATTCGGTGTCCAGCGTCTTTTTTTGTTGTTCTGAAAATGCCAGGGCCAGTGCTTCGATATCAACATCCTGCACTTGTTGTTCATGGCGCAGGCGATCGCGTTCTTCTTCCAGCCGCGTGAGGGTGGCGGCCATATCCGTAATGCTATTTTGCTCACGACTTTCATCTTGTTGTGTCTGCGCCAACTGTTGGGTGAGCTTTTCCTGCATGTGCCGAAGACGTTCTTCTTCAGCATCAAGGCCATCACGGGCTAGCGTTAGGCGATGAAGTTTTGCCGCAGCTTCTGCCTCAGCCTGCCTTAGGTCGGGCATTTTGCTTGTGAGGACGGCTTGTTCCGTGCTTAGGCTGCTGACATCGGTGGTGATGGCCGCGACCTGCTGCTCTGCTTCGCGAAGACGTTGTTCTGTCTGGATTATTGTCTGATGTAGCTCCTGCCATTCGAGCAAGAAAAGCAAGGCCTGTTTCTGGCGCAGTTGGCCGCTAATGTCTTTATATTTTTCGGCTTGGGTCGCCTGCCGCTTTAAATGGCGGATTTGGTTTTGTAGTTGTTGTTCAATATCTCCAAGGCGGGTCAGATTGTCTTCCGCAGCTTGAAGACGGCGTTCGGCTTCATTGCGGCGACTATGCAGTCCGCTTATGCCTGCGGCGTCTTCCAGGACGGCGCGGCGTTCTTTGGGCTTGGCGTTGATTAAGGCCCCGATGCGTCCCTGACTAACCAAGGCCGGTGAATGCGCCCCCGTTGCAGCATCAGCAAATAATAATTGAATGTCTTTGGCGCGGACATCTTTGCTATTCAGGCGATAGGCGGAACCACTTTGCCGTTCTATACGGCGGGAAATTTCCAGTTCTATTTCATCATTAAAGGCGGCGGGGGCTGTGCGGGAGGTATTGTCAATATTCAGACTGACCTCAGCCAGATTACGGGCGGGGCGGCGGTCTGTGCCGGCAAAAATAACATCATCCATGCCGCTGCCACGCATGCTTTTGGCGCGGTTTTCCCCCATGACCCAGCGCAAAGCCTCCAGCAGGTTGGATTTGCCGCACCCGTTGGGGCCGACAATGCCTGTCAACCCCGGTTCGATCATCAATTCAGTTGGATCGACAAAGGATTTAAAACCAGAAAGGCGCAGGCGGTTAAAATGCACGGATTATGTTACTCCAGTTTTGAAAGAATTTCGTCTAATGCCTCAAAGGACATGTTGCCTTTGTGTGTTTCACCATTGATGATTAGCGTCGGTGTTGCTTCGACATTATACTTTTTCTGTCCATCCTGACGGACTTGTAGCAAATACGTTTGCAAATCTTTATTTGCGAGGCACTGGTCAAATGTGTCTTTACCTATCCCCGCTAACCGCGCCAATTTCATAACTTCGGCACTGGGGTCGGTGGCATTCATCCATGTGGATTGGCGTTTAAAATAAAGACCCAGTAATGGATAATAGCGTTCTTCCGTGGTGCAGCGTGAAATCATGGACGCTGCGAGGTCCAGAGAATTTAACGGAAAGTGACGAAAAATCAGTTTGGCCTTACCGCTATCAATATATTTTTCTTTTATTTTGGGCAGGGTGTCATTGTGGAAGTCCGCACAATGACCACAGGTTGTTGAGGCATATTCAATGAGTGTGATCGGGGCATCTTCCTGTCCCAAGATTACATCTTTGCCTAAAAATGTTTGTGTGGCCGCAGAACTTTTTGCATCCGTGGTTGTTGTTGTTTGTGTGGATTGTTTCACAACGTCAGGCTTATCCGCTGCGGCATGAGTAGTTGTGGCCACACCAACAAAAATTATCAGCGCGGTGGTCAAGCGTGCGAGGTGTGTTTTCTTCTTATATAGTTGTTCGATCATATTCTACCTACAATATGTTGTGCCAAAGTATGGGTGCAGTTTTTCTGTGAATCAAGCGACAAAGATGATTATTTAGGGGGCATAGACTTGCCGCGTCTATGAAAACGCCCCTTAAGCGGTTCTTTTATTTCGGATTTTTCTTCAGCGAGTATGGCGGTACCCAGTTGGGAGAGGGCGTCCTTTAGGGCTGAATCTTTGATGGGACTTAACCGGCTTTCCAGTTTTGACCTTTCAGAATCGGATAAGTGATAGTTTCTTTTTGCCCGGCGGCTTCGCAACGTGGGTAGTGGTCCTTGACGAAGACGCAGTTTTTGTACCGCAGGATAGCCGTAAAAAACGTTTATTTTTTCAATGACCAGAGGTTCAAGGTGTTGCAATTCAAGTGCGAAGCCACTGCCAACGCGTACATGTAACGTGCCCCCGGTCTTTTGTCCGGGAGGGAAAGACAGTTTTTCCGGCAGACAGTGATCCGCCAGAACAGTGCCGACAATTTCCGGCCAGCGAGAGATGACTTCGCGCTGGGCAAAGCCAAAACGGCGAAAGGCTTTGCTGGTATAGCCTCTGAGAGCGTCTGCAATCGGTTTTGTTCTGCGTGATCTTGTTGTCATTGTCATGTTATGGTCACTATAAATCACTGGGGACGACCGTATGAGATTATTAAGGCTGGCCCTTTATCAGAAAGCATGCATGATATAAAAGGATCTGTATAGAGCAGTAATAGATTAAAGAAAAACGACAAACTGTGACCTTTTTATGATCGGGGTAAAAACTTTTGACAACGCTGATGCGAGGAGCAACAGGGAAGCCGCAGAGAAATTGCTGGCATGGTACGATGTTCATGCACGCGATTTGCCGTGGCGAGTGGGGCCCTGGGACCGGCGTGCGGGGGAGGCTCAGGACCCATATCGAGTTTGGCTAAGCGAGATAATGTTGCAGCAAACCACTGTTGCAACGGTCAAAAGTTATTATGAAAAATTTGTTAGGCTTTGGCCGACGGTGCAGGATTTAGCTGCAGCCCCTCTTGATGATGTGCTTACTGCGTGGGCGGGGCTAGGCTATTATGCGCGCGCGCGAAATTTACATAAATGTGCGGTAATCGTTGCCAATGAGCGGCAAGGCATCTTTCCTGATAGTGAAGAAGGCTTGTTGAAATTGCCGGGCATTGGGCCTTATACGGCAGCGGCAATTGCCGCAATTGCCTATGATGTGCCGTCTACAGTGGTGGATGGAAATGTGGAGCGGGTTATCAGCCGGCTCTATAATATTCATGAGAAAATACCGGATAGCCGCCCTATATTGCGTGAGAAAGCAGAGTCATTGACGCCAAGGGAGCGCAGTGGTGATTACGCCCAAGCCATAATGGATTTGGGGGCGACCATTTGTACGCCGCGCAAATTGCATTGTGGCGATTGTCCTTGGCAGCAATTTTGCCAAGGGCGGGCCGCAGGAACGGCATTGGAACTGCCGAAAAAGAAAAGTAAAGCGGATCTTGCAACCCGCCGGGGATTTGTTTTCTGGGTGGAGGTGGATGGGCGATTATGGCTACGCAAACGTCCAGAGCAGGGACTGTTGGGCGGGATGATGGAAATCCCGTCTTCCAATTGGGTTGAATGTGCCCATTGGCAAGAAAGGGGTGAGCCGCGCGTCCCGATTATCGCTAATTGGACAGTATTGCCGGGTATCGTACGGCATACATTTACCCATTTTCATCTTGAATTAAAGGTGATGCGGGGGGCTTTGGAAGAAATAATTAATTTACAGGAAGGGGAATGGGTCCCCTTAACAGAGTTGCAAAACTACCCTCTGCCGACTGTTATGAAAAAAGTCATTGATATGGTGCGGGCTCCAATGTTGGACCTGTAATTCCTCAATATCCTTCAAAGATGATCCAGAAATCATTTGTTCGCATATTTTTTGTCTGTCGCGCGACAGATTTAAGACCTGTGCTGCGTATTTGATATAGAAAGATATCTACAGCGGGATTTTTTCGTCTGTATTAAGTAGTTACGTGTATATTAAAGGAAAGTTTTCATGACAATTAATCGTCTGACCTGGATGAAACTGCACGGTTATATTGCAGTCTTTTTCTTGCCGCTTGCACTATTGTATGTGCTGACAGGGACGCTCTATCTGGTGGATGTTAAAGGGGACGCAGAAGTGACGCGCTTTCCTGTGGAGACAATAACCGCATGGCCGGAAACTGGCGAAGATGCAGAAGATGTTATGACCACGTTGTTAGAGGCAAAAGGGCTATCGCTTCCCGGCAGTATGGTTAAGGGGCGTCCCAATGATTATTTTTGGCTTGGGTTGCGGAGTTCAGCACATCTCAGTCTGAAAAATGATCCTGGCGCGGAAGTTTTGAATATTGAGCTGGTGCATCAGGAATATGATTTGATGCGGAGCATGGTGGAAATTCATAAGGGCCATGCAGGGCTAATTTTTCGTATTATGGGAATTATTTTTGGTGTCTTTCTGACGACGGTTTTAGTTACGGGTGCGGTGCTTTCTCTTAAATCTGTGGCAATGAGGCAGACATCTTATTGGGCTTTTGGCAGTGGTCTGGGCATTGTGATTTTGGGCTGGGTTTTATCCTGATAATATATAATTTAAACAAAAACCCTAAGGGCAGTGTTAAAACTGGTCCTTAGGTTTTTTTAGTAATAGATGACGACTTAAATAGTAGTCGCGCCTGCGGCTATATGATTTATGTCAGATTAGTGTAGGTCTTTACGAACTTGTTGTCGTAATTCATCAATCGGCACCAGACCATCTTTCATTTTCATATGCCAGAATGTCCAGCCATTGCAACTTGGTGCGCCCTGTACCTTTGCGCCTACCTGATGAATAGAGCCGGTTTTATCTGCACAAATTAAGGTTCCATCTGCGCGAACCCGGGCGATATGACGGCTGTGGAGGTCGTATAGCGTAGTGCCGGGTTTGATAATGCCCCTTTCGATCAAGGTTCCAAAAGGAATACGGGGCAGGGATCGTTTCGCCGGGGTGATTTCAAGGTCCGCGTCAGTGAGAGGCTCGACCATTTTCAGGCGGTCTGTGGCTAAAGCAATATATTTTGTTTCCCGCTCAATGCCGATATAATGACGGCCCAGGCGTTTTGCCACGGCCCCAGTTGTGCCAGAACCGAAAAACGGGTCCAAAATGACATCGCCCTTATTTGTAGAGGAGAGCAAAACGCGATAAAGCAGGCTTTCCGGCTTTTGCGTAGAATGTCCTTTGTGTCCGTTGACTTTCAGGCGTTCCTTCCCGGAACAAATGGGCAGTAGCCAGTCAGAGCGCATCTGCACATCGTCATTGAAGGCCTTCATGGCTTCGTAATTAAAAGTATATTTGTTGAACTTTTCGCCTTTGGAACACCATAGCAAGGTTTCATGAGCATTCGTAAAACGTTTGCCGCGGAAATTAGGCATAGGGTTTGTCTTCCGCCAGACGATGTCATTGAGGACCCAGTAATCCAGATCCTGTAGCGTGGCCCCAACCCGATAAATATTATGATAACTGCCAATGACCCATAATGTGCCGTTATCTTTCAGGACGCGGCGCGCCGCCGCAAGCCAGGCGCGTGAAAAGTCATCATAGCTTTTAAAATTGTCAAAATGATCCCATTGGTCATTAACGGCATCAACATGCGAATTATCAGGACGATGCAGATCGCCTTTAAGCTGCAGGTTATATGGCGGATCAGCAAAAATAACGTCAACGGATTTTTCCGGCAGGCGGTTCATCATCTGAATGCAATCACCCTGCAGGATCTGGTCCCGGGGAAGAATCTTAAATGGTTCTTCTTGCAGTCCTTCTGGCGGCGAATATGAGGCGTTCATTCTTTTCATGGTTGTTCTCACTGACTAACATTTGAAAATCAGTGTGAGTCAAACCGCGAATCGCGTCAACAATTTTTTTTAATTGAATCAGTTAGTTAATTAAGAATCTTGAGTGATTAGATTACGAATTGGCGCGAAGCTATTGCGATGATGAGGAGTCACGCCCACAAGCTTTAGTGCCTCCATGTGTTGCTTCGTACCATATCCTGCGTTTTTCTCCCATCCGTAGTCGGGGTAGTTTTTTGCCAATTCTTTCATCAAAAAATCGCGTTTTACTTTGGCGATAATGGAGGCTGCGGCAATCGATAATGACCTTTGGTCGCCTTTAATTATGGTCGTTGCAGGGCAAATCAGGGGGGGAAGACGGTTTCCATCAACCAGCGCATGATCAGGTCTGATGGGTAGTTTTTCAACCGCACGTTGCATTGCGATGTAGGTGGCCTGAAGGATGTTATGGCGATCTATTTCTGCGACAGATGCTTCGCCAACGCCATACTGGCAACAGGAGGTCAATTCTATATACAGGGCTTCCCGCCGGGCGGGGGATAGTTTTTTGCTGTCATTAAGTCCTGCGGGAATATTTTGCGGGTCCAGGATGACGGCGGCCGCCATAACCGGCCCGGCCAGAGGGCCACGCCCGACCTCATCTATGCCGCATACAATGCCGCTATGTTTGTTTTCGAAGTCTAAATTGGGCGTAAATATATTTTTGCTATGGGGGGGTGGCATGATAGGGCTCATAGAATGAGGATAAGGCGTTAGTCTGTTATCCGGGGTTCGTTCTTACTCTAGTTTTTATAGGTATCTTTCGGGGAGGGGCCTAGACCGCTGTAGTATGGGGGCATACTATGGGGCGTATGAATACATTTGAGCAGATTTAATAAATGTTGAGCGTGATAATTCCGACGTTGAATGCGGCTGCAACGTTACCACAAACATTAGCCTGCCTGGAAGATGGTGGGAAGTTAGTGTCTGAAATAATTGTGGTTGATGGGGGGTCTGAAGATGAAACTTTGTCTATTGCGCATGATGCAGGGGTGGAGGTTTTGCGTACAGCACCCGGAAGAGGAGCACAATTAAAGGCAGGAGCAGATCGGGCCCATCGCCATTGGATGCTTTTTTTGCATGCCGATACTGTCTTGACTGAGGATTGGGCGCAGCAGATACGCCGCCATATGGTTTTGCGTCGTGCCCGTGCGGGATATTTTATTCTACGTTTCAATGATAAATCTATTGTTGCGCGCATATGGGGCGCAGGGGTGGCATTTCGGTCCGCCGTGTTTGCCCTGCCGTATGGTGACCAGGGGCTATTTATCCATCGTGACCTTTACCGCAAAGTTGGGGGATATAGGGATTTACCGCTTATGGAGGATGTGGATCTGGTGCGGCGCCTGGGGCGGGGGCGTTTGAAATGTTTGGATGCCGTTGCTGTGACATCGGCACATCGCTACCGCGAGGAGGGGTATTGGCGGCGCAGCATACGTCATTGGCAATGTTTATTACGTTTTCTAATGGGGCAGCCGATGGATAAAATTGTGGCACATTATTACGCGTCCGATGCCCGGACGATGCGTGATACTCCTGTGGCGGGGCATGTGGCAAAAAACAAAGGGAAAAATTAATGGGTGGGGGTGGCCGCAGGGAGCATTTGGTCATCTTTGCCAAGGCCCCGCAAATGGGGCGAACAAAAACCCGTTTGGCGCATGACATAGGTGCATTATCGGCAATGGTTTGGTATCGGCGGCAGACGCACAACATCATTCGAAGACTGCAGGGTTACCGCCGTTGGCAATTACATTTATTTGTGACCCCTGCATGGGCGGCAAAGCCGGGGTGTTTTTGGCCCGATGGCCCATTGCGTCATGCGCAACAGCATGGGGATTTGGGTCGTCGTATGGCACAGCCCGCCCGCGTGCTTCCGCCCGGACCTGTGGTGATTATCGGGAGCGATATACCGGGCATTACACGGCAGCATATCGCGGATGCATTTGCATTGTTGCGTCAGAAAGATGTGGTGTTCGGCCCGGCATGTGATGGCGGTTATTGGCTGTATGGTATGGCTCGGCGACGTTACCATCCGGCATTATCGTCTGTGAGGTGGTCAACACCCCATGCGTTATCCGACAGTATTGTCAGCCTACCGCCGCATCTAACGGTGGGGTTTGCGGCGACGTTGCGGGATGTGGACAATATTGATGACCTGGTCAGCATTGCCGGATCAACTAATCGGTTGCGGCTCGTCAGGGACTAATCAGCGGGGTGGCTATTATACTTCTTTGAGGCGGTCCATAATTTCCACAAAGTTACATGGCCGATGACGGCTATCGAGTTGGGTTTTTAAAATACCATCCCAGCCGTCTTTGCAGGCCCCGGTCGATCCGGGTAGGGCAAAGAGATATTTACCATTGGCGATACCGCCAGTGGCACGGGACTGTAAGGTGGATGTGCCGATAAAGTCGTAGCTGAGCTGGCGGAATAATTCACCGAAGCCGGGGATTTCTTTGTCATATAAAGCATGAAAAACCTCAGGTGTGATATCACGGCCGGTCAATCCGGTTCCCCCGGTGGAAATTATCACTTGCACAGGGCTGTCATCACGAAGCCAATCGGTAATCTGTGCGGTAAGCTGCGTCTTGTCATCGGGTAGGATTTTTCTGTCTGCGAGCTTGTGACCAGCAGCTAGCAGCCGGTCTACTAACGTCTGGCCGGACGTGTCTGTTTCTATATCGCGGGTATCCGAGACGGTTAGTATCGCAATATTCAAAGGGATGAATTCAAGGCTTTCGTCAATTCTTCCGGGCATGTGTTGTCCTTTGAGCGGTCGTGTGACTGTCGGGTATGGCCAGTTGGTCACTATTATGAGGTGAGGATAATGATGAGGTGGTCGTGTGAGTGGGAACCTTACCGTCAAGGGCTTGATACGTTGGCCAGACACCTGCTGCGACCTGATCCAGACTGGGGGTGGGTTGTCCTAATTGAATGCGGTAGATCCATAAGTTGCTCAGCACCCGTTCAATATAATTACGTGTTTCGCGCGCGGGGATGGATTCAATATATAAGAGTGGGTCATTCTTAAAATGTGTCCCCTTTAACCACCGCAGCATATTTCCCGGCCCGGCGTTATAAGCTGTGGCCGTAAGGAACAAGTTACCATCGGCGTAATCGTCCCCTAATAATTTGACTAGATATTGTTGTCCCAATGCTATGTTGTAGTCAGGGTCTTCCAGTTTTAGTTTATTGCCATAACGCAAGGAGCGGTCGGCTGTTATATAGCTGGCGGTATTGGGCATTAGTTGCATAAGGCCGCTGGCCCCTACATAGCTTCGGGCGCGGCTGTCAAATTGTGATTCCTGGCGCATAAAGGCTAATAACATTGCCCTGTCTAGGGTATAGCCACCCTGCGGTTCCAGAGCAGGTACAGGATACAATACGCTATCCATTGGCTGCCGCTGTTTTTGTTCTTCGATTTTACCGATAATGACCTGAGTATTCGGCAGGTCCAATTTAGCGGCCAGCCCCAGTAAAGCGTCATGTTTGTCGCCGCTGGTACGTGACCATGTCATTTTCAATTCACGGTCAGCGTCACTGATGCGCCCGATTTCAGACAAGGCCCGAACGCGTTTTATGCTGGGCATGTCGTGAATTTTGTCTAAATGATAATCACTGAAGTCCGGCTTTTGCCAATTAAATCGCGGCGACTGGGCCAATTGTCGATTAGCGATTAAGCCATAAAAAGTGCGCGGGTATTGGGCCGCAGTTTTTAGCCAATGGTAAACTTTGTCAGGTTGTTGGCAGACGAGGTGGGATCTGGCTGCCCAGAAGGCCCCTGCGGCGACTGTCCAGTTTCCTGCTGTCGTGGAACGGGCGACGTGGCTGAAGTGGTGAGCGGCTTGTTGGCAATCATTCTGTCGCCATGCGGCCAGGCCACTGACCCAATGGCTTTGGCTGATATGGTCGCCGGATCGTTCTGCGCTTAAAGATGCCAGTGCCAATGCTTTGGCATCTTGACCTTTCAGGTAATAGACATTTGCAACTTTTGTAAGATGGCGATCAAAATCCAAGGGAGATAACAGCCCCTGCCGTTCAAAAGCCCAAAGTCTTTTTTCGGCTTTTTCCACCTTTCCGCGACGCAAATATTTTTTTAGTCGCTGTTCCAGAGCCGCGATAGCCTTACGTTCTTCGCTGCGTAACGTTGGGGAAGAAAATATGTCTGTGTCCGGGTCGAGCTTTGAAAGGTCAGGCTCAGATTTCTGGGCCTTAGCTACAGTTCTGTTCCATTCACTGCCGGGCAGAGGGGGCTTATTCGCCGGAAAGTTTAAAGAACGCGGAGGATAGGGTTTGTGCAGACTTTGCGACAAATTATGATTTTTCTTCTTTGCTAAGTCGTAGATACGTTTTGCGCCGGGGTGGTCTGCATACTTCAGCATCCAGTCGGACAATTCACTGTAACGTGACCGGTATTTTGTCGGATGCATATAACGTTGATAGTAGACGTGGCCGAGCAGAATATTGTTATCAAGTTTTCTGATGAGGCGGTCAGCCTTTGTCCATTTGCCTTTGTCCTGAAGATTGAAAATCTGGATATAGAGTGCACGATCCTGTGCGGATAGCAAAGGTGGAAGAGGGTTGCGAATTGCTGATAATTCATAGTTTCTGGAAGTGGTGCCGTGCTGCGTGATGTCCGCAACGGCAGCAACAGGAAAGAATGTCATCAGGCCCCAGAGGCATAGGGTGGTTATGTATCGCGACTTTGACATAAATATTTTCATTATGATGTGGAAACGGGTTTGTCGGGTGACGGGGCATTCAGTGCGATATGCTTTTCCTGCAGATTTAACAGGTCATGCCAGACATCCCCTTTGCAGGCGGGTTGCCGCAAAATATAAGCGGGGTGGAAGGTGGCGATGGCCGGAAGGGTTGTTGTATCGAGCTGTATATCCTGCCATTTGCCGCGTTGGCGGCTGATTCCTAGGGATGTGCCTGTCAGGGCCTGAAGCGCCGTTCCGCCCAATAATAAGACCAGATCGGGTTTTGCCAGTTCGATATGTCGGCGAATAAAAGGCAGGCAAAGCATTATTTCCTGATCCGTGGGTTTGCGGTTACCGGGTGGGCGCCAGGGGAGGATATTGGCAATATAAACATCCGTTTGCCGATGCAGGCCAATGGCGTTCAGCATTTTATCAAGGAGTTGACCTGCGGCACCGACAAAGGGGAGGCCCGTGCGGTCCTCTTCGCCACCTGGGGCTTCGCCAATAATCATGAGACGACCATTAGGGTTTCCGTCTGCAAAGACTGTGTTGCTGGCTGTTTTTTTAAGGCTGCATCCCTCAAAGTTGCGGATTACGGTCTCTAGATCTTCTAGGCGATGACAACCGGCAGCAAGTGTTGCGGCCTCTTGTTGCAAGGTTTGGACGTCGCGCATCTGCGCAGAATTTCCCGTAGTAGTCAGTTCGGAAGACGCTTTGTTTTGCAGATTAGAATGGACTTTTTTGATCGCCTGTTTGATGGCTTGGGCTGGCGGGGCATTATTCTGTGCCGTCAATTCAAAACGGTCCAGTGGTATATCCCCAATAGATTCGTCAGCACCCGCATCCAGGTACCATTGTAGTAGCTCTGCATGGGAAATGTCATGATCTAGTCTGGGAGGGGTTATCTTCATTTTGCTCAGTGTTTGGGGTCAATGATCTTTATATAAGCAGCATAGACTTTCGGTAAAATTTGTCCAAGGGTTCTGTATATTTTTATGATATTTTCCGGCCAATAAAGTCGTTGTTTTATGGGCTTTGTTTCTACCATCAAACATACCGGGATATGGAAGTGGGATTTTTTGGATGGCGCAATGAGTGGCATTAGCCCTATGATGGAATAAAGGCATAAAAAACATCAAAAATATCAGGTGGTTTGGGTCAGGGATACGTAGTTCAATATGTTATGGCATCAGGAGTAAAAGTATTATGGAACGGGAATCCATGGAATTTGATGTCGTCATTGTTGGTGGCGGCCCCGCAGGATTAAGTGCAGCAATCCGATTAAAACAGTTAGCAGCTGAGAAGGAACACGACCTTGCGGTTTGTGTTTTGGAAAAGGGATCTGAAATCGGAGCGCATATCTTGTCCGGAGCTGTGATAGACCCGATTGCACTGGATGAATTACTGCCTGACTGGAAAGAGAAGGGAGCCCCTCTGCATACGGAGGTGAGCGAGAATACCCATTGGATGTTATCCGAAAAGGGGCGGATGAAATTGCCGCATATATTGTTGCCTCCGCTGATGTCTAACAAAGGAAATTACATTGTTAGCTTAGGTAATGTGTGTCGTTGGCTTGCGGAGCAGGCCGAGGCATTGGGTGTTGAAATCTATCCGGGCTTTCCGGCGGCGGAAATGATTTATGGCGCGGACGGTCAGGTTAAAGGAGTCATTACCGGGGATATGGGAATTGCTCGCGATGGCAGTCACAAAGATACCTATATGCCAGGGATGGAACTACGTGCGAAATATACACTCATCGCGGAAGGGGTGCGGGGGTCCCTGGCCAAAGGGTTAGTTGAAAAATTTAATTTGCAGCAGGATTTAGAGCCGCAGACATACGGGATTGGCATCAAGGAATTATGGGAGGTATCCCCCGAACAACATAAACCAGGACATGTCATTCATACGCAAGGCTGGCCGTTAGACAGTAAAACCGTTGGTGGTGGTTTTATTTACCATCTTGAGGATAATCAGGTCGCCATTGGGTTTGTTGTCGGTCTGGACTACGAAAATCCTTATTTGTCACCTTTTGATGAAATGCAGCGTTTTAAAACACATCCGGAAATCGCGAAAATGTTGACGGGAGGGCGTCGCATTGCCTATGGCGCGCGGGCCATTAATGAAGGCGGACTGCAATCTATCCCCAAATTAACATTCCCCGGAGGGGCGTTGATAGGATGTGCGGCGGGTTTTGTGAATGTGCCCCGCATCAAAGGAACGCATAATGCGATGAAAACGGGTATGTTGGCGGCGGAAGCGGCTTTTGAGGCCGTCAATGCCGGTCGGCAATATGATGAGCTTGTGGATTATACGGATGGCTTCAGGGCTAGCTGGGTTTATGAAGATTTGTATCGCGTCCGGAACGCAAAGCCATCTATTCATAAATTCGGGGCTATATGGGGAACGTTATATAGCGGTGCGGATATGTGGTTGCATAATCTAAGGTTAGGCTTTCTAGTTCCCTGGACGTTCAGCCATGACCCAGACCATAAATGCTTAAAGCCCGCGGCGGAATGTGAAAAAATTGAATATCCTAAACCGGATGGTGTGTTGACGTTTGATAAGCTCTCTTCTGTTTATTTGTCGAATACAAACCATGAAGAAGATCAGCCAGTCCATCTGACGCTAAAGGATGATAGTGTGCCGGTGGAAATTAATTATGCAATGTATGCAGGGCCAGAGGTGCGGTTTTGTCCGGCTGGTGTTTATGAATATGTCAGTGAGAATAATGCGGCAGATGTTCGTTTGCAGATTAATGCACAAAACTGCGTTCACTGTAAAACCTGTGATATCAAAGACCCGACCCAGAATATCAACTGGGTGACGCCGGAAGGTGGCGGCGGGCCGAATTATCCGAATATGTAGTCGCGAAATATGTTGCAAAGGTACTTATCATAATGAGTGTTTCCTTCCTTCCGGGCTGGTTGAAGCGGTGTGTCTGCCTCATGAGTGTGGTGGCATTATTGTTTGTCGCTGCCGGTTGCGCCCAACTATCTATGCCAGACAGTGGTGGTGTGAATGGAAAGAACGCATCGCGTCAGGATAACAAATCCGAAGAAATGCAGGATGAGCCGTTTGGAAGCTATTTGGCGGCGCAGCATGCCCAGGCTAATCGTGATATTGCTGCGGCAGCAAACTATTTCCAGGAAGCCTTAAAGGAGGATCCTGAAAATATTGTTCTCCTTAAGAGAACCTTTCCGTTGTTGGTGAGCAATGGTCAGATGAAGGAGGCCATCGCGCTGGCGGCGCGGTTGGAAACACTGGGTGTTGAAGATAATCTAGCCCGTTTGGTTTTGGTTTTAAATGATATAAAGGACGTAAAGTATAATCTTGCACGGGAGAGGTTGGCGCGCATAGGTGATGTCGGTCTTTATGGTTTGTTACAGCCGTTTTTATTGGGGTGGATGCTGGCAGATGAAGGCAGCTACCCTGAGGTAAAGGCCGTTTTGGCCGCGCCGTTAGAAGAAAAAGTATTTATGAGCTTCCGGCGTTATCATGCGGCTTTATTATTCGATGTCGCTGCCTTTACGACATTGGCGGAGGAAAATTACAGTTTAGCGTTAAGTGAAAAAGGCCAGGTGGGTATCCGTGCAGTTGAAGCTTTTGGCGACTTTCTTACGCGTCAGGGCAAGTATAAAGAGGCACGGCAGTTATACCAAAATTATCTGGATATTGTTCCTGATAATGCCGTATTGCAGGCCGCCATGGAAAAGGTTAGGCATGCTGAGGCTACACATGGCCGCCAGCTAGACAACCCCCCACAATTTTTTGCGACTAATGCCCAACAAGGTATAGGGGAATTATTCCATTCGGTTGCACTGGCATTGATGCAGGACAAAGTCCGGGGAACAGCGGTTCTATATTTGCAAATCGCAAAATATATGCGTCCGGATTTAACGGCTTCGCAAATGTTGCTGGGGCAAGCCTTTGAATTAAGCGATTATCCTGAGGGGGCGTTGTCGGTTTATCTCAGTCTTATGGATGATCCGGTTTACGGCTTGCAAAGTCGATTAAGAATAGCGTGGGTCCTCGAACAGCAGGGCAGGGAAGAAGAGGCGATTGCCGCCTTTCGTGCCTTGCATAAAGATTATCCAGATCGCCAAGATGTCTTGACGGGTCTTGGGGATTTATATCGGGGGCAAAAAAAATATGAAGCCGCAGTGGCGGCGTACAGTAATGCCATTGATCTGATTTCTTCTCCGCAAGAGAGTAGTTGGGGATTATTTTACACGCGCGGTATCAGTTATGAGCGGTTGGGGCAGTGGCCACTGGCCGAAGCAGATTTGCTGCAGGCGCTGTCCCTGCGACCAGAGCAGCCTCATGTGATGAATTATCTGGCTTATTCATGGATTGAACAGGGGCAAAATTTCGAAGAAGCCCGTAATATGCTCTATCGTGCGGTGGCCCTGCGTCCTAATGATGGCTATATCGTTGATAGTCTAGGGTGGGCGTTATTTAAGCTTGGGGAAATGTCGCAGGCCGTTGAAGTACTGGAAAAAGCAGTTCTCTTGCAGCCGGATGACTGGACAATTAATGATCATTTAGGAGACGCGTATTGGGCTGTGGGGCGTCAGGCAGAGGCACGGTTCCAGTGGCGGCATGCCATATCGTTAGACCCGGAAGACGCGGACCGACAAAAACTGATCGATAAGATTGAAAATGGCTATCGCTGAAGGTTATCATCAAAAATGGCAGGCGCGGGCAAAAGTCAATTTGGATCTGTTGATTACAGGGCGGCGTGAGGACGGTTATCATCTGTTAGATAGTTTGGTCATCTTTCCAGACGTTGGCGATGATATCTTCCTAGCCCCTTCGGCAGAATTATGTCTGGATATTCAGGGGCCGTTTGCAGAGGGGCTATCGCGCGGGGAGGATAACCTTGTCATGCGGGCCGCCCGGGCCATACGTCAGGAGGGCTGCCCCTCCGTCAAGATTATATTACAGAAAAATTTGCCAGTTGCCTCTGGAATTGGTGGTGGTTCGGCAGATGCAGCGGCAACGTTGCGGGCTTTAAATGAATATTGGCAGCTGAATTATTCAATGGAGGCGTTAAGCAACATTGGCGTGACGTTGGGCGCAGATGTCCCAGCATGTCTTCGTCAGCAGCATTTACGCCTATACGGGGTTGGTGATGTGTTGTTGCCGTTTGACTTGCAGGACGATCTTTGGATCGTGTTGGTGAACCCGGGGGACACATTGTCAACGCCCGCGGTATTTCGTGCGTGGGGGCAGATGGGTCAGGCCTTTCGGCATCGTCAGCCAGCGGGGAGTAACGTTGCTCATATTCCATCATCAATAGAATTTGATCTTAATAGCCTAATTCAGGCCATTGAGAAGAGTGGTAATATGCTGACCCCTGCGGCGTGTCGTTTATATCCTGACATCGAAGGGGTCGTGCAGACCATATCACAGCAGTCTGAATGTCTTTATGCGGGTATGTCAGGGAGTGGGGCAACGTGCTTCGGTCTCTTTGCTGACGTTGCTGCCGCGCAACGTGCGGTAACGCATCTTCATCGGGCATCACCTGCATGGTGGGTTCAGGCGGCCCAGGTAGAAAAAAACCTCTGACAACCTTTATAGAAAAATAGACTAAAGGGAGGCATGAGGCTTGCACCTTGTGTATGCTGTGCTATGTTCGCCAAAGCATTTTCGCGCTGAATGAAGGGGAAGAACCGGTATGTCTGTACTGGCTGTGCGGCTTGATAAAAGCCTTGCATTAATTCAATTATTTTTTGTTGTGGTAATTATTTATTGTGCTTTGGGATTATTCCCGGCGCAAGCACAGGATTTTGATCCTTCTCTTATCGAGGCCTTAAAAAAAAGTGGTAGTGACCGTGTTGCTGATGAACCGACATCTCCCTTAGACCAGTCACGGCAGATAGACCGCCGTATCGGGGCAGAAGATGCAGACGAAACAGAGGAAGAAATTGCTGCGAAAAGAGAAAGGCGTGAAGCTGAATTAAGACGTGTTTCCCTTTTGGAGGAAGACTATGAAGCCCGTAGTGGGGTCAGTTTGCGTCAATTTGGTTATGATGTTTTTCTAAAACAGGAATATGAAGATGTGAGGCTCGCGACCGGGGCTGTAAATCGTAATTATATTCTGGGCATTGATGATGAACTGATCGTCACATTTACAGGAGCAAAAACCGGGTCCCAGACCGTTTATATTGACCGCGAAGGGAAAATATATTTGGACGGACTATCCCCAGTTATGGCTGCGGGGAAAAATTTTAATGCCCTGGAACAGGAACTTAAAGATAAGGTAGAAGATGCCTTTATTGGTTCTGATGTACATTTGTCGCTTGCCAGTGTGCGGAATATTGCCGTCTATGTTTTCGGGGAAGTGTTAAGACCGGGGCAGCAATATGTGGCAAGCCTTTCTGGTGTTTTTGAAGTCCTTTCTGCGGTGGGGGGGGTCCGCAAAGAAGGCAGTTTGCGTAATATCAAAGTTATTCGTAATGGTAAGACCCACACGATAGATCTTTATGCATTTTTATTAGGTGGAAAAGATCAGGATTTAAGCCTTCGTGATGGCGATCGTGTGGTTGTTCCGCCTATCGGAGCGACCATTGCGGTGACGGGCGGGGTGAAACGGCCGGGCATATTTGAACTTCCTGCCGAAAGTGGCGTACTAGAAACAGCAGAGGCTCTAGCCCTTTCTGGAGGGACTATTCGTCCGCGTGGTTATACCTATCTATTAAATACAATGGCCCCTAACGGTCATCAGGAAGTGAAGTCGTTACAAGGTGTGTCAATCGTCGGTGATGGCGATATTATATCCGTGTCTTTGTCGCAAAATACACGTAGCGGACGTGTGACACTGGGAGGGAGTGTCCGCGCTGGTGGTGTCCGTTCTTTAGATCAGGTGCAAACGGTTCTTGATTTGGTGGAGGGGACAGAAAATCTGGCACAGTCCACCTATCTTCCCTTTGCGGTTATTGAAACGACAAACCCAAATACGCTGATCCGTGAGTTAAAACCGTTTAATCTGGAAGATGTATTGCGGGGAAAACGCAATATTCTGTTAAAAAGCGATGATCGTGTTTTCATTCTGAACAGAAAAGATGTGGATTTTCTGTCATCTGACTTGGTGCGTAAAGTATTAATGGGGGGGCGCGCCCCCCAGTACGATGAAGGGGCCGGGGAGGAGCGCTGTGAAGCTTTGCACAGGCTAAACAAAATCGTACAGGATAGTGCGATTGATCGTTTTCCGACGGCCCTGCGTTCGGTATTTATTGCGCAAACGCGTTTGTCAAACCGTTTTGAATCCTATGTCAAGTCTTCTTCTCAAATGAGCGGGGATAATGTGTGTCCCGAAGTGTTTCAAAAACTGCCCGAATTGTTGGTTTTTGCCTTGGAGCACGTTGTCACCATTGATGGTTCTGTGCGCAAGGCCGGAGTGTATCCGGTTTCAGGACGCACATCTGTTGCCGGGCTATTGTCCATTGCCGGGGGGGTTGCTGAAAATGCAGACCTGACCAATATGGAAGTCTTGATGACGGATGACAGCCTGCAGATCGGTGACTATCGTCGGGAAAGAATTAATGGCCTGCAAACGAATTTAGAACAAGTCACCGTTAGTTTGGGAGGGGGATTACGCGTCAATACCCGTTTTACCCAACAGGAACGTGGTACGGTTTTATTATCGGGTGAGGTGAAATATCCAGGCGTGTATACCATCCGCCGTGGGGAGAAAATGTCGGAAATTCTCGCGCGGGCAGGGGGACTCACGGAACAGGCATATGCATATGGTGCCGTATTTACGCGCGAGCGGGTTAAAAAAACTCAACATGAAGAGATGCGGCGTTCACAGGCACACATTAGGTCCGCCCTGTTATCAGCTATGACGAAAAAGGATGCCTCACAAGACTTGATCGAAGGGGCAGAGAAGTTATTGGCGACCTTGACGGCAGTTGAGGTGATGGGGCGTGTTGTCATTGAAGCTGATCCTGAAAAATTGGCGGTGAATACTGCCCTTGATACAGTCCTGGAACCAGGGGATGTGCTGCACATACCGAAACGTCCGGGGTATGTCATTGCGCTGGGGGATGTGCTAAGCCCCGGTGCATTCCAGCATAAGCCTGAAAAAACAGTTACAGATTACATTGAAGAAGTTGGAGGGCTGACCAGCTTTGCTGATGAGGACCGTGTTTACATCGTCTATCCGAATGGGGTGGCAAAACCTGTGAATATTTCATCTTGGGGGTTCTCCGGGGATGTATCTTTGCCGCCGGGGACCACTATTGTTGTCCCAACAGATGTGAGCCCCTATGATACGTTGCTGTTGGTGAAAGAGATTTCTACGGTCTTTAGCCAGTTGGCCGTGTCCGCGGCATCAATTGCAGTTATTTCACGATAAGTGACAGTTATCATGGTACGCTAATGGGAAGAGTTTGGCAGGTATTATGAAAATGCGGGCATGATAAAAATGGGTTTTTACTGTCTCATGACCTGTATGCGCCGATCAGCATATCTTGTGGCTCTGTTAGGCATCCTGCTATGGACCGGGACAACTATGGCCATCGCGGCAAGCTATGACGCGAGTTATAATGATTATGGTGGGATCGGTCTGTTGCAAATGCCGTCTGCGCGCGTTGCCACAGACGGAGAGGTGACAATCGGTGCTGGGTATGTTGATCCGGAAATACATTCTTTTATAAGTTTTCAGGGGACGCCCTGGTTATTGGCAACAATGCGCTTTTCCGGGGACCCTGATCGCAAAAATGACCGCGATGCCTCTTTAGATCTGAAAATACGGCTGGTTAAAGAAGATAAATATGTTCCACAAGTCGCGGTGGGATTTCAGGATATTCTAGGGCAAGGCCGTTATAGCGGCGAATATCTGGTTTTATCGAAGCGATATTATTCTTTTGATTTTTCAGCAGGTATTGGCTGGGGGTACTTCGGGGGTCAAACATTCCTGAAAAACCCGATGCGTGTTTTCAGTCCATCTTTTAAAATCCGCAATGAACCACCAGACAATGGGGGCGGGCCGCAATGGAAGAATTACTTCTCAGATCGTAAAGTTGGTTTTTTTGCTGGAATAGAATATCGAACGCCTGTTAAAGGATTGGTGCTTAAAGCTGAATACTCAGGTGAAAGTGTTGCTGAAATTCCGGCATTTGCCCACCTTCAAGCATCGACCCCCTTTAATGTCGGGGCGGCCTATCAACCGGCGGAGTTTATGGAAATGGCCGTGGGGTTCGAGCGCGGCGACCGGGTGATGTTCCGTCTATCATTAAAAGCGAACACACGTCATTTGCATGGGCGTGGACATGGCTTATTCCCCGATCAAAGTCAGGGCCAGGTGCAAGCACCCACATATGGCGCTCACGCAGGCGGATATATCCCATTACATGAAGGAAAGACAGAAGAGAAGCTAGCGTATCGTTTGTCGGCCTCTTCCCCTGTGAAAAATGAACGTTGGCAGACGGCTTTGTTAAAGGCATTGATGGCTGCCGGTTATGAGGGGGCGGATTTTTTTGTTGAAGGCGATAATGCTGAGTTGAAAGTGACCTTTAGGGATGGACGCCTGGCACGCCGGGCGGCTGAGGCAGCAGCAATAGCTTATGACTATCTACCCGCCCGCTATAATAATCTGCTGATAAAGGACCGTTTCCGATACGGTGCAGGGCAGAATTTCAGTCGGTCCCAGGTTAAGGCCTATGCTGCTTTGGATGCTCAGTTTGATGAGAGTTGGGCGAAAGAGGAAAGTATTCGTGTGCTGGCGGTTGATGAACAGGGTAACCAGTTCGGGGAGAAGTCTATTGGTCGCGAGGGGCGGATTATACATTGGACTGAGCGCGGAAGGTCAAAAAGAGAGGACCTGTTACGCAACATCCAGAACGTACTACAGGGTCGGACGGTATTAAAACTCAGCCTGTTAGGGGAGCGATTAAACATTCTGGTGGACCACAGGGGTCGGGATGAACGAGATGATTTGGCTTTGGCTGGTGCAATCTTGCAATATTACCCCGGGGTTACTATTGCGGTGGCAGGTGAAAAGGAGCCTGCGCAGAATGCCGAAATTATAATAGAGACGCATGGTGATGATGAAGTAGCTGCCCAGAGCAGGGGAGCGTATGCATCTGTGATGGGTATGGCCTTTCCGCAACAAACCCGTGTTGTGGAAAGTGATATTGCTGAAATTTCTCCCGCAGCAGGGAAGCAAGGCAAAAATAATAATGTGCTAGGCGCCGCACAACATAATAAAGGCAATCATGAAGTTCCCATTATAGACTCATCGGTTATGGGGCGAACGCAGACGGTCATCGTATCGGATATTGTGTCAGAGAATGCAGCATGGACTATATTGAGGTCCGCCTCTCTTTTGTCACAAACGGCTCCTGAAGAAGTGTCAAACTTTCATGTTGTTGTCGAAAATCAATCAATTGAGGTTGTACGGGCAGCAGTTTTGCGTCGGGATTTGCGACGATTAGCACAGGGACATTTAAGTGCGGAAGAAGTACGATTGGGTGCGGATATTCAGCGGCGGGTTTCTCAGCCGGGGTTGTTCGCACCGATTGCAGGTACGTCCTGGCGGGAAAGACTTTATTGGGACTTACGGCCTGATGTCATGCTTCATATCGGGCAAAGCAATGACGGCGGCCTGCGGGGGCATGTTTTCGCGAAAGCCATTGCAGAATTCCGTTTATTGCGGCCGCTGAAATGGCGGGGTGAGGTAAGTCAAAGTATTGCCGGAAATATGGATAACTTGCCGGAGACGCCGATTTTAGCGAACAGTCCGAAGACACGCCGTGATTTGGGCCGATACATTCAAGAAGGCAATACAGCAATAGAGCGGTTCTTAATTGATTACCGTTATACGCTTTCCCCTGACTGGTTCATGAGGCTTCAGGCTGGCCTGTTAGAACGTATGTATGGCGGGCTTCAAGCTGAAATTTTACATCATGCCTATAAACGTCAGCATGCATATGGTGTTGATATTGCCTGGGTTAAAAAGCGTGATTATGACCAATTGTTCAATTTTCAGCAGCGCAAAACACTGAGCGCTTTAGTGAAATACTACTATGAAGATGTGCAACGTGGCGTGCATTTGCAATTATCTGCGGGGCGTTTCCTTGCAAAAGACTGGGGTTTGCGAACGGATATTTCACGCCGCATTGGCAATGGCCTTCGGATAGGGGCGTGGGCAACCGTTACCAGTATGAGTGCATCCAGGTATGGGCCGGGACGATTTGATAAGGGCCTCTATCTTACTGTACCATTAGAGTTTTTCTGGCATCGCCCATCTAGTGAACGTGTTGGTATACGGGCAGAGGCCATGGGGCATGACGGTGGACAGATGTTAGAGAGTTACGACAGTCTGTATGAGACGCTTTATCGCGGCCAATATGAGGCGATGCGTCAGGCGTGGCAGAACGTATATTGATTTCAGCACGATTGATCGGCGAATTAGGGCGTGGTGTTCGCAAATCAATCCAAAAAAAGCGCAAACATTCTTATTTTTTTAATGATTTTGCGCGTACAACTAAAAACAAGTCTGCGGACAGAATATGTAGAAACACGGGAATTGATAGAAGATGACGGATCTTTCTTATACGCCGGATGCCCATATTGTAGTTGTTGGGTTGGGATATGTTGGCCTGCCGTTGGCAGTGGCTATGGCGAATAAATTTAATGTCACCGGCTTTGACATTAGTGCACAACGGGTTGATGAGTTGAAGTCTGGTTTTGATCGCACTGATGAAGTTGACGAAGAACGCCTGAAAGCAAGCTCTATTCGTCTAACGGCAAACGTAGAAGACATTAAAGGGGCTGCCGTTTACATCGTCACAGTGCCTACGCCTGTTGATGAAAATAATAAACCAGACCTTGGGCCTGTGCGGTCATCTTGTGAGATGTTGGGGCCATTATTGACAAAAGGTGCCATCGTCGTTTTTGAAAGCACTGTATATCCCGGTGTTACAGATGAATTATGCGGCCCGGTATTGGAAGAGAAATCTGGCCTGGTTTGCGGTAAGGACTTTTTCCTGGGATATTCGCCGGAACGGATTAATCCGGGTGATCGGGAACATACCGTTGATAAAATTACAAAAGTCATTGCCGGCCAGACACCCGAGGTTACAGAGGTTCTTGCCGATCTTTATGGTGCGGTAACAACTGGCGGCGTATTCCGCGCGACGAGTATTCGTGTGGCCGAGGCGGCAAAGGTAATCGAGAATGCGCAGCGTGATATCAATATCGCATTTGTTAATGAAATAGCGATGATTTTCCAGAAATTAGGTATTTCTGTGCATGATGTATTGGAAGCCGCGGGGACAAAATGGAACTTTTTAAAATTTAGTCCTGGTCTTGTCGGCGGCCATTGTATCGGGGTTGATCCGTTCTATCTGGCGGAACGTGCCCGGCAGATTAATCATGACCCCAGAATCATTCTTTCTGGTCGTGCCATTAATGACGGCATGGCTGATTTTGTGGCGGAACGTATCTGCGCGCAGCTCGCGGGTGAAGGGCGCGTTTTGGTAATGGGGCTGACCTTTAAAGAAAACTGCCCTGATTTACGCAATACTAAAGTGGTTGACCTGATTGATGGCCTTAAACGCCGTGGATTGCAGGTGGATGTACATGATCCTGCGGCTGATCCGGACGAGGCAGAGAAGTATTATGGTATTAAACTGTTATCTTCTGTAACTGATCGTCTGGACGATGGTGAAGAGTATCCATATGTCAGCGTCATTGGCGTGGTCCCCCACAATGAATATGTGGAATTGGATGGTGGCGTGATGGAAAAATTGCTGCAGCCGGGTGGTCTTATCGCAGACATGAAACGGATGTGGAAAGATATGGAAACGCCCAAGACATTGCGGCGTTGGCAGCTATAAATCAGACGTACTGCATGTAGATATAGTGTAAGGGCTGCCTTTTGGCGGCCCTTATTTTTTGTTGCGGCGTATGTGGTGGGTAAGACGTTTTATCGCTACGGACGTGGGAAGAGCTCTGGGGAGCGACCCGTCAGATAATAATATAACAGACCAATCCATTCATGCACGGCCATGTCAGCGATTTCCAGTGACTCATGAAGCTGTGGGAAAGAGAATGTCATACGTCCGCCATGGCTGCGATAATCAACAGGATAGGGCACAACATCCAAGCCCACAGCGCGAAACGCTCCCATGGCCCGGGGTATATGGAAAGCGGATGTTACCAATAGCCATTGTCCAGTACGTCCCGGTAGGCGGTGCATAATTCGTTTTACACCAATGGCATTGGTCGCGGTGTTATAGGCATCATCATCATAGAATATGCGTTGGGGGTTGAGGCCCATGCCATTGAAGAAGGCGCGGGCCACATCGTTTTCCCGCCAACTGATTTTACCGTCAATATGTCGGCCAGCCAGCCCACCGGTATGAATAACTAATGCGCGGGGATGTTGATGGGCGAGCTTCGCGGCCATTACAAGCCGTTCTGCCCTGTTATTAAGGGTTGCTTGCTGATGTGCGGTTGACAGTGTCGCCTTTTCAGCCCCGCCCAGGACGATAATGCCGGCAATAGGGGCTGGTGACGGCAGGGAGGAATAGGCAGGGAAGCGCGTCTCTAGTGGTTGGATGAGCCAATTGCTTAAAGGTGTCAGGGCCAGCATGAAAAAAGCCAGTAGTGAGACCCCGAAGATGTATTTCGCTGTTCGTAAGTTGCCCCGCAGCAAGACAAGAAATCCCACCAGCAGGCAGAGCAGCAGGAAATGGCCGGGTTGGAAAACCGTCCAGAACAGTGCCGATGCGAATAAAGACATGTTCATGAACGATTTCCTAAGTGTGATTGAAGCCGGCCTGTCTCACTCCAGGCTTAAGCGATGTTATGATAATCCTTATACCACGCCACAAAGTTTGGAATACCTTCGGTAATAGGCGTGGAGGGCGTGAAGCCGATATCGCGCTGCAAGGCCTTGATATCCGCATATGTTTCCTTCACATCCCCCATTTGCATGGGTTCCATGATTTTTTCAGCTTTGATGCCAATAGCGTCTTCCAACACGCCGATCATATCCATCAAATTTTCAGATTGATGATTGCCGATGTTATAGACCATATGTGGGGCCGTGGAGCCTGCGGCTTTAATGACGCCATCATCCTGTGGAGGATGGTCCAGACAGCCAATAATGCCACTGACAATGTCGTCGACATAGGTGAAATCACGCTTCATATCCCCGTGGTTAAAGACGCGGATGGGTTTACCGTTATAAATGTTTTCTGTGAAAATCCACATGGCCATATCGGGGCGCCCCCAGGGGCCGTAAACGGTAAAAAAGCGCAAACCAGTTTGCGGTAATCTGTAAAGATGGGCGTAGGACTGGCTCATCAATTCATCCGCTTTCTTCGTGGCGGCATATAGAGAGACAGGGTTGTCAACACGGTCTTCTACTGAGAACGGCATATCCGTATTCCCGCCATACACGGAAGAGGAACTGGCATAGACCAGATGATTAAATTGGTCACTATGGCGACAGAATTCCATGATATTGAGATGCCCGACCAGATTTGACTGGGCATAGGCAAAAGGGTTTGTCAGCGAATAACGGACCCCGGCTTGCGCCCCTAAATGAATGACACGGTCAATGTTATACGGTTTTAAGGTACGGGTCAGGGCGTCAAAGTCGGCGAAGTCGACTTTTTCAAAAGAAAATCCGTTACGGCCTTCCAATTGTGCGAGACGGGCTTTTTTCAGGGAAACGGAATAATAATCATTCAGGTTGTCAATACCGATAACCTCTTCACCACGGGCCAAAAGTCGTTGTGTGACGTGATACCCGATAAAACCCGCAACCCCGGTGACCAGAACAGCCATATGTCTTCCTTTAATCGTCTTTTACATACGTGAGGATTGTTTATAATCCTGTTTCAGGATGGGTGATAGCGGATTTAAGTTTCGGAATCTTTAAAAATTACCGACAACTGTAAAAAAACTTAAAAAAGCGCATTGCATCGCCGGGGTAAAATATGTATTTTCCCTCCACCAGATGACAGGTCATCATGACCAAAGAGCATTGGGGTGTAGCCAAGCGGTAAGGCAGCGGTTTTTGGTATCGCCATGCGCAGGTTCGAATCCTGCCACCCCAGCCACCTTTTCTTTTTCCATTCATTTCAATTTTTACCATTCAGTATGCATGGTGGGCAAAGCTATTTGCGGTGCTTTTTATACGCTGGCCTAGCCAAAACAACTTTCTGCGCAGCGGCTATCATTCGTGTAACCAGCGGTGTGCTGTCAGTCTAGCCATGCTTAAACCTCGGGGTGTTTTAACCGTTCAGGGTCGGTTCTCGCATTTGGCCTTTGCGGAAAATGGGTTATAAAGAACGCCTATCAAATTTACATCTTCGACAGATTTCAGATAGGGATTTTGACCATGAAAAAACTGATCACTGTAGTGGCCCTGACAGCCATCATGTCTGCACCTGCTATGGCGGGCGAGGTGTTTGAACTGACCAGCCCGGATATTGCCGAAGGTCAGGCTCTGACCAACAAGTTCGTCTTTAACGGTTTTGGCTGTGAAGGTGAGAATCTGTCACCGGCGCTGAGCTGGAAAAATGCCCCCGAAGGCACCAAGAGTTTCGCGGTGACGGTTTATGACCCCGATGCCCCAACGGGGTCTGGCTGGTGGCACTGGGTCGCCTTTAATATTCCGGCGGATGTGACATCTCTGCCGCAGGGGGCGGGTTCTGCCGGCGGGGAAATGCCGGCGGGTACCGTGCAAAGTCGCACTGATTTTGGGACGCCGGGCTTTGGGGGCGCCTGCCCACCGCCGGGTGAGGTGCACCGCTATAAATTCAAGGTCCACGCGCTGAGCGTTGAAAATCTGGACCTGGATGAGAATGCCACGGCGGCCTTGGTGGGCTTTATGGCCGGGTTTAATACCCTGGCCACGGCACATATCACGGCGGTTTACACCCGTTAAGCGGGTTTATGTTGTATGAAGTATAGTTATCGGCGTGAAAAGGGAAGCTATGATTAAAAATCACTGGGGGTGCAGGGAAAGACTGAACAAAATAAAAGCCCCGCCGGGGCGGGGCTTGGCAATGATACGGAAGTAACGATCCCCTAGCGGCAGGGATAGGATTCGAGCAGGCTTTTGTACACCAGTTCCGGCGCGGTATATTTTTCGCTTTCGGGGTGGGCGGCGATGTAGCGGATGACGCTACGCACGACTGCGGTATTTGTTTCGGCCCGGGGCAGGCAATAATCCGCATAGGCCGTGGGACCATAGGTTTGTTGCCATTGGCGGATGCGGGTATCAAAAATACGTTTTTCAAGCGATGAAAATTCATCCTTGCGGCTGTGGAGTTTTTTGACCACGACGGCGTCGGTGGCTTCAGCCCCGCCCAAGAACCCCTGTACAAAGCTGCTGCAGGAGACGCCATCCAGACTGGTGGGGTGTTCGGCAAATTCTTTACAATGCCCGATTAGCTCTTTGCCGGACATCCATTCAACCGCCTTTGCCGGGGTGTTGGCGATGAACATCAGAAACAAAGGCAGTAAAAGACGATGGAGCGGGGTCATTTTTTATTCTCCTGCGGGGGCATACACATGCGAAATGTCGGTTATAATAAACGTTATACTTATAAATTTAGGGGGTTTTGTCATTGGCTTCAAGGGGGTGTTATGCGGACATGCCGTATAATGATGGACCACTGAGAGGAGGACACGGGGGAGGCTATATGTTTTGCCAAAATTAACTGATCGTCTGAAAAAGTTTTTTCATCGTCTCTCACGCCCCGGCAGGGGGTGACATTTTCCCGGGTATGCCCACATAATTATAACAGCAATGATGGGAAGTCCGGTAAGGCGCGTTTCGGGATGAGGGCGGCTCTATCGGGTGGCCCGTTGTTATAAAGATAACACTAGGGAAATCTTGAAGGGAATCATCATGTCCGTAGATTTAATCGTAAAAAAAGTAGAAGAAGATGCACAGCCAACGGTGTATGACGTCAATCCGTTTGTGCGTGATAAAAATGCCGAAGGCATGGATTTTGAAATTAATGTCGTAGCGGACGTTATTCAGAACTTCAGAAAAAAAGCGGTCGTGTCAAATACATTACCGGGCTGGGGTAGCTTCCAGATGATTACCGATGAAGGTAAGGTTACAAATCTGGGTGATGATACGGCCCCATCGCCGCTGCATTACTTTACTGTTGGTAGCGCCTTTTGCCTGATGTCACATTTGCTGGTGGCGATGAAGACATTGAAGCTAGATATTAAAGACATGCGTATTGAAATGCGTATTAAATATCATACGGCCTTTAATGCCTTTGGAACGAAGCAAGCGCACCCAAGTGAAATGCTGGGCTGGCCGACATTGCAGGAAACACATGTCATTATCGAAAGTGACGAGTCAGAAGAAGATATCGCCAATATGGTGAAGTGGAGCTGTAACGCTTGTATCGCTGAAGCGGCACTGCGTAACGAAACACCTGTGGAATCCCATGCTCACCTGAACGGTAAGCAGATTTCATAATTGACGGTATATGACGTTTGAATAAGCGCGGGGCCATGGTTCCGCGCTTTTTTTTGTGCAAAAAAGACGGCAAAACCATAAAGGTTTTGCCGTCAGTTGGCTCAAGATTCTCTTGTTTATCAAGCCCCTACGAAACAGGGGGATGACGATGCGTCATGCTATTTTTCAATATGGCTGCCGTCACAGAAAGGCCCTTTACTGCTTTTGCGGCAAAGACATAGATGGGCCGTTTTTGTTTCTTCTGTTTTAAACATGAACGGTTTAAAGCCAGTACCTTTATGTTCGCCATCACAGAAAGGTTGTTTTTTCGACAGGCCGCAGGTGCAATAAGCATAAAGGCGGCCAGCCTCCAGTTCGATGGCGACGGGTTTCATTTCGGTGGCAACAGCCTTGGCGTTCCCTTCGGCACTGATCTGATCGCCAATAACCATTTTGGCGTATTTATCCATATGCAGGTCGTAATCAAACACATAATGGGTCATGATTGTTGTGGCATCGCGCACCGCACGTTGAATAGGGCTGTCGCTTTTTTGTGAGCTGGCCCCGGAATTGCGGGCAAGACTTTCGATCACATCACGGCATTGCCGCATGGCAAAGGCCATCATGGCACTCCACCGGTCGATTTCTGTCTCCGTGTTGTCTGTCAGGCGTTCAGATGTTTGGCGGATGACTTCTTTCATCAGCATATCAACTTGCAAGAGCTGGAATTCTGCGTCAGCAAGGCGGACGCGTTTAGGCCCCAATTCCGCATGGACCTTTGCCCCATCTGTGAGGTATTGCTTCCGGCGCACGAGTTGTTCCTGATATTTGCGTAACATCATGCGGGCCTGTCCGATCATCGGCATGGCCACGCCGATCGGTAAAACCACAAGGAAAGGGAGTCTAAAGAGGTTGTCGTTATGGATATGGGCACCCTCTGAATGACCCGTGAAGGCATCCAGCAGGGGGATGGTTTGTTCATCAGGCACAAAGACGTCTTTGGCGATGACAATATTACTGCCCGTGCCGCACATCCCCGACATATGCCAGACATCTTTTATTTCTGTGTCTTCAGTTTTAAAGGCAAAGAAACGCAAGTCCGGCTGGCCATTTTCAGGCACCGGGTAGACTTTGGCAGGGGCCTGAATCCATGAGGAATGCATAACGCCACTTCCCCATTCCCATTCACCGTTCAGGATATAGCCGCCTTCAACACGTTCGGCTTTGCCCGCCATGGGATTGGTCATCGCCGGGGCTAATATCTTAACGCCATCAGCAAAGATTTTCTCCTGGAATGAAAGCGGGAACAAGGCAAATAACCAGACATGTTCCATGTAAAATGTTGTGACCCAAGTCAGGGAAGCGTCCCCCTCACCCAGAAGCGTGCCGATATCATAGAAGGTCTCAAGGTCAATGGCATAACCACCATACTTTTTCGGGGCCAATGCTTTCAGAATATCTGTTTCGAGCAAGGCGTTGATTGCGCGGTCCGTGGGGTAACGTCTTTTTTCCGACGCGGCGGCTTCTTCGGCAAAGATGCGGCTGAGGTCTTGTGCTTGTGCCAAGAGTTTGTCGCGGATGGCCTGGGCCTTTGGCGGGAGGTCACGCGCAACATTTTGTGGGGGGGTGGTTACTGTCATGATCTCATTATCCTTTGTGATGTAATGCTGTCCCTTGGGCAGTGTTGTGCCCTTATTTAGTAAAGCTACTTTACTAATATTCAAGAGTCAAGGCAAAAGGCTTGATTGCATCATGGGACGTTTATGGTGGGGTGTTCCGGGTCGTGGATGTGAAGCTAAGCCATTTGCAGGGGTGGTAAGATAGGGGAATACACTACGATGTAGCCTGACTCTGCAGAGATAAGGGGTTAAGGATGAGAAGATATGCACATACGGAAAGCGTGTGTCATCGCCAGTCAGGTGAAAAAGACTGCAGCGAAGCACCAATATGGGCGTTGAGGGGGATAATTTCCGTTTTGATCCAAGATAGGGGATGTCAAGGAATGACAGGGGCGCCCCAGTTCATGGATAAAGCTTTGCGGAGGTTTTCGACGTTATCGGCACCAATACGTGATTTTAAGGCCTCTTCCACGGCCTGATGTGCGTCAAAACTGCCTTTACGGAATTCTGTGACCTCAACATCATCGCGCAGTTTAATGATTTTGCCCGACCATCCGTGGGATCTTTTTCTAGGATGAGGATGCCTTCGTCAATAAGTTCATTGACGGTCTGATGAACAGCCTGACGTGTCAGACCAATATTTTTGGCGATAACAGACGGGCGTCCCACCCCAAGGAGGATATTGGCGAGAATCATGGATTTTGTGCGTGGGAATGAGTGCAATCCTTTTGAGATCAAAATATTTTGCAGACTTTCATCGATCCAATAGACGGCACGTACGATTAACGGTAAGAGGGGGTCGCAGGTCTGGGAATCGTCATCGTGTTTTGTCGTCATGTGTCTAATCTTTCTCGCAAAATATAGTCTTATGACTACATTGATCCTGTCTTTTTGCAAAGATTATATCGAAAAAATGGTTTTTTCACCGTTCTGAAAAAGCCATGGCGTATATCATCATGCTAAGCTGTTCTGCAAAACTAAAGGATATATTTCCGTCTGAGGATATGTAATGTTGAGTTAACACTGTATGTGCAGATAGAGTGACGGAAAAAATAAGAGGCGCAACCATCGTGAATATACAAAAGAAGCCAGCACAGTTGTTAAGTAAAGGCGAGCAAAGTCGCTTACGATTAATAGAGGCTGCGCTTAAAGTTTTTGGCCGTCATTCTTATGCGAATGCGACGACCCGGATGATTGCCCAGGAAGCTGGCATGAATTTGGGTTCTATTCCTTATTATTTCGGGAGTAAGGAAGAGCTGAATAAGGCGGTTGCAAGTTATGTTGCCAGCAAAATTAATGAGGCTATGGGCCCGGAAATGGCGAATGCAGAACGTCTGCGTCGTGATAAAGTGACAGACAAGCGTGAATTGCTTAATGCCCTTAATGATCTGGTCTCCGCGATCCTGCGCTGGACCATATCGGACGACCAATCCATTCTGGTTTCCCATTATGCCATACGCGAACATATGGAACCCACCGCGGCATATGATGTCATTCACGAACAATCAACACGCATTATGCAGGCCCATTGCGCTGAACTTGTCGGGGCAATATTGGGCCTTCCGGCCGATAGTGAAGAAGTGATTGTACGCGTGTCAGCCATTATTGGCCAAACCATGAGCTTTACAGTCGCAAAAGTTGTCGTCATGCGTTCTGCGGATTGGGGGGGGTATGCGCCGCATAATGTGGCGTATATCGAAAAAATAGTTCGCCAGCATACAGAAATTGTCCTGATGGCCCTTGCGGGAGACATCCCGACTGTCTAGCGCGATGTATCTTTCGTTCAGTCAGCACCTTCATATAAGTCCCAAACTCGGTTAATTCCAAAACCTGATTAATTTCAAGGTCAGGCCGAAGGCATCATCGCGATAGTCGCCGGACATGCTATAGCCATATACATTAAAATTTATTTGTTTGTAGGCTGTTGGCGTTTGAGCAGGATGCCACAAACGAATAGAATGGCGGTGGCTGTCAGGAAATGCCAAATTGCGATATTCCAATCGCTGCTGATATGGCTGATTAAGCTGGCTAAAATCAGGGGCCCTAGAAAGTGTCCTGCCTGTGCCCCTTGTACCGCTATTCCATTCATGGTGGCTGTTTGTGCAGGTGATGGGCTGAAATGAGGCACGGCTGCCAAAACAGTGCCAGGCAAAAGCCCGCCTAAGGCCGACTGGGTAAACAGTAATGCCAGTCTGAATTCATCAGAAAGCTGATCGTTAAATATACCTAGACTGGTGGCGGCTATGAGCAGAGCAGAAAAGCAGATAATGGCCCAATAAGGAAAGCCTTTACTGGCTATTGTTCCGGCAAGAAGACCGCCGAAAATATTGCTGACAATAATCATGGCCGTAATAGCCCCCGCAAGGGGTAAGCCGATCCCGCGTTCTTCGACAAGGAAACTGGGAAGCCAGGCGAGAAGTGGTGATTGTGTTATGGTGTAGCAACCAAAGGATATGGCAAGAAGCCATGCGGCGGGCTGGCGGAGGATGTCATGGATATTCTGTAGCAGGCTGGTTGTATTTGTCCGTGCCTCGATGTTGTCACGAAAGAAAAGCAGAAAGGCCAGCAACATCAATACGACACTCAATGCAGAAAATTGCCATAGTATGCGCCAGCCATAATTTTCAAGGAGTATAGGGCTGGCCAAAAGGGCTACCGCCGCGCCCATCGGGATATAGCAGCTCCATAACCCCATCGCGAGGGGGCGTTGTCGATCATTTGCGGTGTGGGCAATAAGCGTGGGGAGGGTGACCGCTGCTGTCATAAAGGCCACTCCTTCGATAAAGCGCAGGACCATTAGCCAGTGATAGCTGTGCATCATGCTGCTGAGTCCTGCAGTGAAGGCCATCAGGCCAAGGGAGAGAATAATCGTGCGGCGATGGCCGAAACGATCCGCGAAGCCGCCGGCGATAATTCCCGTTACCATGGTGGTTAAATTAATCAGAGAAAACAGCCACCCTCCTTGCACCATGTTAAGTGCCAATTCATGCCGTATGAGGGGCAGTGCAGGGGATAGCTTATAAATCTGTGCCGCCGCCACAATCCCCATAAGAAACAGGAACCATATTCTTCCCCAGTTGTGGGAAGGTGTGTTTGTCGTTATGGGGAGCTTATGGGGTGTCATAGGTGCATTTAGCGGTGTTATTGCGGGGGGGCTGTCGAGTATTGTCTCGAATTATATTAGAGACAGGGCGATGGTTTCTACCGTCAGCAGTTTGTTAGAGGCTTGCTGTTTTCTTATTGTGTTTGCCTTACTATGCTGTATGCCAGTGGGCAAGCATAGTTTTAATCGGCAAGCACAGGGAATTTATGCGTCTATGATGGTGATCCGTTTATATGTATGAAATTGATAGATTAAAAACATCCATCTGGGTGCAGGCGCAGATACAGCTCTGTCAGCAGCAGCATTTGCCAATGATGGTGGTGCGCAAGGGGCATGAGGACGCCGGTATGGTGATCGTCAAGCAGGACCTGTTAAACGGACATTGTCATGTCTGGATGCAGCAACGCGACCATCAGGGAAAATTAGTATGGATGGAAAAGCCCGCGGCGGGGCCTGTCACTTTAAGTGAGGCAGATAAGTTTATTGAACGCCAGATTAGCTTTGATGAGGATCTATGGCTCATAGAAGTGGAAGATCCCAAAAGTCTGTACCATCCTGAAGACATCATGCAATAGGCCGTGTGCGGCGGGGGAGAGCTGCTTTGTGCCGTGGTTGTTCATGTTTACGTCTTTGGTCCACGCCTGCGCCCATGTCCATGTCCATGTCCATGACTTTTACAGTAAGTTTGTTTGGCCTTTACATATGTGGCTATTTATTTTCAGCCAGATGGGCTGGAAGCCATAGTATCAGTCCCGGTTCGGTGCTGATAGCGGCGGGGATGGCGGTGAGATGATCGCCGTCAGCCTGTATGGGGGCCGCGTGCGGTGATGTAATGTCTATATGCTGGCAATGAATATAGGTGATATCGGGATTTTTCTGAATATGACCCGCCCATAAATCATAAAGAATTCTCATTAATGTTCTACGCCCCGGGGCCGTAATGAGTACGGCTGTTAGACCGGGGTTAAGCAGTGATTGTTCCGGTGCCAGACAATAAGGCCCGCCGTAGTGGGAAACATTGGTAATAATTAACCCGTAGGCCGAATGTTTCTGTCCGTCTATCATAAATTGATAAGACTGATATCGGGGGCGTAAAAGAGCCTTTAATGCCCCGTGAAGATAAGCGACTTTACCCCACCGGTGCTTTATATCCGGGGTCATATGGGCAACGACCTCTGCATCCACGCCTATGCTTGCCATACACAAGAATAGAGAAGTGTCGATTTTTCCCATATGGGCGGTTTTCGCGTGCCCTGTCAGCAGATAATTAGCCAAGGCAGATGCCTTTGTTGGTAGGCCGAGAGAGTGGGCCAACACGTTTGCGGTTCCAAAGGGCAGGACCGCCAAAGGGATCTGATGGTGACAAAGTTGCGTGGCGATCTGATTGATCGTACCGTCCCCGCCAGCGGCGATAATTAAATCAGGGGTTGCGGAAAGGGCCCGTTGTGTCGCATTGCGAATATCAGCTAAATCATACACTTTATAGTCAGTGACTTTCACCTGTTGGCGTTGCAGTAAGGTAATGATTTTTTTAAGCCGCCGCTGGCTATGGCGACCGGAGAGGGGATTGTGCAAGATAATGACATGTGAGATGCCAGAGAATGCACTTGAGGACGCACCAGAGGACGCAGCGGGGGAAATAGATGACGGGGTGGGCATTATTTATCCATTATAAGTGGTCCCATGCCCGTACTGTGCGGGGTTTTAATAAAGATGACAATAACCAGCACAAAGATAAGGCAGAAAAATTGATTTTTTTTCCGTGCTGCCCTTGACTCTTTTATCTCATTGACCCATTTGTGATGCGTCTGTTAGCACTCAGTCTTATAGAGTGCTAACACTTGAAGAAACTGATTTAATGTTAACTCTAAATATAAGGGGAAACTGCAATGGGATTTCGTCCTTTGCATGATCGTGTTCTCGTTCGTCGTCTAGAGAGCGAAGAAAAAACCGCCGGTGGCATTATTATTCCGGATACAGCCAAGGAAAAGCCAAGCGAAGGTGAAATTATCGCCGTAGGTAACGGTGCTAAAGCGGAAGATGGTTCCGTAACCGCACTGGACGTTAAGGCAGGTGATCGCGTTCTTTTCGGCAAATGGTCTGGTACCGAAGTCAAAGTTGACGGTGAAGACCTGCTGATTATGAAAGAAGCGGACATCCTCGGCATTATCGAATAAGTCGGACCGGTTTACAGAAGAATTTAGGGAATAGCATAATGGCTAAAGAAGTAATATTTCATACAGATGCCCGCGCCAGCATTTTGCGCGGCGTAGATATTCTGGCAGATGCCGTAAAAGTGACATTGGGCCCCAAAGGCCGTAATGTCTTGTTGGATAAATCTTTCGGTGCACCACGTCTGACAAAAGACGGTGTGTCCGTGGCGAAAGAAATCGAACTGAAAGACAAGTTCGAAAACATGGGCGCACAAATGGTGCGCGAAGTGGCTAGCCGCACAAATGACGTGGCTGGTGACGGGACGACAACAGCGACTGTTCTGGCACAATCAATTGTTCGCGAAGGCATGAAAGCCGTTGCTGCAGGCATGAACCCAATGGACCTGAAACGCGGTATTGACCTTGCCGTTAATGCTGTTGTGGAAGATCTGAAAAGCCGCAGCAAGGAAATTTCATCTAGTGAGGAAGTCTCCCAAGTGGGTACAATTTCTGCTAACGGTGAAAAAGAAGTAGGTCAGATGATCGCCGACGCCATGGATAAAGTGGGCAAAGAAGGCGTGATTACAGTGGAAGAAGCCAAAGGTCTGGCCTCTGAATTGGACGTGGTTGAAGGTATGCAGTTCGACCGTGGTTACCTGTCACCTTACTTCGTGACCAATACAGAAAAAATGTCAGTAGAGATGGAAAATCCGTTCATCCTGCTGCACGAATCCAAGCTGACAAACCTGCAGCCAATGCTGCCGTTGCTGGAAGCTGTTGTACAGTCCAGCCGTCCGCTGTTGATCATTGCGGAAGATGTGGAAGGCGAGGCACTGGCTACACTGGTGGTGAATAAGCTGCGTGGTGGCCTGAAAATCGCCGCTGTTAAAGCCCCTGGTTTTGGTGATCGCCGTAAAGCGATGCTGGAAGATCTTGCGATCCTGACCGGTGGTCAGGTGATTTCCGAAGATCTTGGCATCAAGCTGGAAACTGTTTCTCTGGATATGTTGGGCACGGCTAAAGCAGTGAACATCACCAAAGAAGACACAACCATCGTTGATGGCGCGGGTGAGAAAGAGGCGATTGAAGGTCGTTGCGGTCAGATCCGTGCGCAGATTGAAGCCACAACATCTGATTATGACCGTGAAAAGCTGCAAGAACGCCTGGCGAAACTGGCCGGCGGTGTTGCTGTGATCAAGGTTGGCGGTGCCACAGAAGTTGAAGTGAAAGAGCGTAAAGACCGCGTTGACGATGCCCTGCATGCCACACGTGCTGCTGTGGAAGAAGGCATTGTTCCTGGTGGTGGTACAGCACTACTGTATTCTGTGAACGTGCTGGAAGGCCTGGAAGGTCAGAACGCTGACCAGAATGTTGGTGTGAACATCATCCGTCGTGCGCTGGAAGCGCCACTGCGTCAGATTTCTGAAAACGCTGGTAAAGACGGTGCTGTAATTGTTGGCAAGCTGCTGGAAGGCGGCGACAGCAATATCGGTTTCGATGCGCAGAACGAAGAATACACTGATCTGCTGCAAGCCGGTATCATCGATCCAACTAAAGTGGTTCGTACAGCTCTGGAAGATGCCGGTTCTATTGCAGGCCTGCTGATTACCACAGAAGCCATGGTTGCTGATGCCCCATCCGAAGGCGGTGCCGGTGGTGGTATGCCTGATATGGGCGGCATGGGCGGCATGGGTGGTATGGGCGGCATGGGCGGCATGATGTAGTCAGCCCATCACATACCATTAAGTGATTGGAGAAGGGTCGTGCGTTGCACGGCCCTTTTCTTTTAGTGGAGTGGTATTTGTGGGGGATAAATATCTTTAGCTGATACGGGGATAGTTAAGGACAAAGAAAAAAGGCGATCGCGGGAGGAGCGTATCGCCTTAATAGTTGGGGAGGAAAATGTCCTATGAGAGAGAATAGAACATTTTCCTTAATGTAAGATTAATATGATTATTCAACCAGTTCGAAGACCTTGACCGTGCCGCTGACTTCATAAGCCACCATCAAGAGCGGTTTGCCCGTGGGGCTGTCTTTGGCGGGGACAAAGGCCAGTCCTTCGGGTCCCAATGGCCCGGCGCGTTTCACATCGGCCAGATTGACGAAGTCAAAGCTGCTGGAGAAGTTGCGGGTGTTGACATAGTCCTGAAAGACGGGCGCGTAAGGATTGCTGACATCATAAATCATGATGCCGCCTACGCGTTCCAGGCCGATAAAGGCATATGTTTTGCCGTTATGTTCGCCGACAACCACGCCTTCCGGCTCTGGCCCTTTATTATCTGACCGTTTGTCGCCGCTATTGGCTTCGTCGTTATCGCTATTGAAAAACTGGCCTAGCGCGCGGGCCGTAATTCTTTCAAAATCATCGCCGCTGTCAAAGACCTGCTTGCCATCCTCATCATAAATGGAGAACGACCGCCCGCCGTAAACATGGGCCAGATCAATATCGCCATCGCCGTCCGTATCGCCATCGATGGTGGAGACGCGGATTTTGCCTAAGGCTTCAACGTCTTTGCTGCTGTAGGCTTTGCTGTCAAAGGTGGCTTTTTTGGCTTTCAGGTCTTCTTCGCGGGCATCGCCTTCGTTAGCGGTGAGTATAAATGTTTTGCCCTGATAGGTCATAGAGGTGATACCGTCTGGCATATACATGCCGACAATTTTATGCAGGCCGATGTTGTCACCGTCTTTATCATGGGGGTCGATGCCCTGACCTTCTTTGGAATGGTCTTTCAGTCCCAGAGGCAGGATATTGGTGACGGTGGCACTTTTAATGTCCAGTACAGCCAAGGCATTATTTTCCTGAAGGGAGATCCAGGCAGTACGGCTGTCATCGGAGACGGTAATGAATTCTGGCTCCAGATCTTCGGCGGGTTGCTTACCAGGCAAGAGGCGCACGCCAGCCTTTTTTAAGGCCCCGGCATCAAAGTCGCCAAATCCGGCGTGGCGTACCCTGGCCGCCGCGACGCCATTGCGAACATCAATCACGCTGATGGTGCCAGCAGGGTCCATATCATCTGTTTGTTCGCCTTCGTTGGCGACAAGAACAGTTTTCCCGTCCGGAGTAAAGGTGACCATATCAGGCAGGGCACCGGCCATCACTTCGCCTAAACGTTTGCGGTCCGTATTGAAGAATACCACTTTACCCTGAAGATCATCGCGGCTGGCATCATGCACAGCCACCGCAATCAGGTCGCCATGTACGGCAACGCTTGTTGGTTCTTCTGATTGTGCCAAGGGAAGCTTGGTGGTGAGTTTCAGGCTTTCGCCATCAAAGGATAAGACATCAACAGAAGGGGTGCTGCCGTTCACCACATATAGTTCCTGCCGGGCGGGTTGATAGACGACAATCTCTGCCGCGCTTTCATCAAAGAGGTTGGCTGAATAGCTTGCCACTTCTTTTAAGGTCAATGCCTGTGCCGCAGAAGAGGAAAAGACCCCCAGTGCCAAGAGGCTGCTGGCGGTCAAAAGGCGGCGGCGCCATAGATTTGTAGTTGTCATAATATATCTGCCTTAGATGTTATATAGCGTGAATATTCAGGCAGTTTGACGAAATTCTATGTCGTTTTTATTACGGGGGTAGGATAATAAGTAGCAGCGCTTTTTTAGAGGGAGTTCTTGAAACTTTTTATATTACCATATATAAGTATGTAAAATTAGATTTTATACACAAAAATTAGTGTATTATATAAATATAAACTTCCCCGTGACGACCCCAGGGACTTAAGCATGTATCAGTATGATGAATATGACCAGCAGATTGTCAACCAGCGCGCGGCCCAGTTCCGCGGGCAGGTGGAACGGCGATTGCGTGGTGAAATAACCGAAGATGAATTCCGCCCTCTACGCTTGCAAAATGGCCTGTATCTGCAATTGCATGCCTATATGTTGCGGGTGGCTATTCCCTATGGTTTGCTGTCTTCGACACAATTACGCAAACTCGCTTATATTGCGGACACCTATGATAAAGGCTATGGCCATTTCACAACGCGGCAGAATATACAATATAATTGGCCAACATTATCGGATATGCCGGATATTCTGGATGAATTAGCCAGTGTGCAGATGCATGCGATTCAGACCAGTGGTAACTGCATTCGTAACATTAGTGCCGATCAGTATGCAGGCGTGGCAGAAGACGAAGATGTGGACCCGCGCCCCTATTGTGAAATTATGCGCCAATGGTCCACGTTCCACCCTGAATTCGCCTTCTTGGGACGCAAGTTCAAAATGGCCTTTACCGGAGCGAAAACGGACCGGGCCGCGGTACAGTTTCATGATCTGGGGTATCGCGTCAGCCGTAATGCCGCAGGTGAAGTTCGCTTTCAGGTTATCGTGGGGGGCGGTATGGGCCGCACGCCTATGATCGGTAAGGTGGTCAAAGAAGACCTGCCCGCGGAACACTTGCTGACTTATACCGAAGCCGTCATGCGTGTTTATAATGCCTATGGCCGCCGGGATAATAAATATAAAGCCCGGATCAAGATTTTGGTGCATGAAATGAAGCTGGACGCTTTTCAAAAAGAAGTAGAGGCGGAATGGCAGCAGATCATTGCGGAAGGCGGGGTTATTCTGGATCAGACGGAAATTGACCGTGTCGCTGCACATTTCACCGCACCGGCATATGAAGATTTGCCCGCAGAGAATGCTGAATTAAAGGCGAAGCTTGCGGCGGATAGAGACTTTTCATTCTGGTATCAGCAGAACGTTAAACCGCACAAGATCAATGGATATAATATTGTTGTGGTGTCTGTAAAAAAACCGGGGATCGCGCCGGGGGATGCAACATCAGAACAAATGTATACGGTCGCGGATTTGGCGGACCAGTTCAGTTTTGGTGAGCTTAGGACTACCCATGACCAGAACCTGGTCTTATCAGATGTAAGAGATGGCGATTTGTTTGCAGTCTGGCAGCAATTGACCGCGCAAGGATTGGGGTGTGCCAATATTGGCACATTACAGGATATGATATGCTGCCCCGGGCTGGATTTTTGTAATCTGGCGAATGCCACATCAATTCCGGTCGCATTAGAAATCAGCGATCATTTTGATAATCTGGATTATCTATATGACTTAGGTGAAATCCAGTTGAAAATTTCCGGTTGTATTAATGCTTGTGGCCACCACCATGTGGGGCATATCGGCATTTTAGGCGTGGATAAAAAAGGTGTCGAAGCCTATCAGATTACACTGGGAGGATCTTATAGTGATGATGCCTCCGTGGGTAAAATCCTGGGCCCGGCGTTTGGGCGAGGTGAAATTGTCGCCGCCGTTGATCGTCTGTTAAAGACATATGTGGAATTACGTGACGATGGGGAACGTTTCCTTGATACCTATCGTCGCCTTGGTCAGGATATCTTTAAGGAGCGGGTCTATGCAAATCATTAAGGATAAGGCCATTGTAGACGACAACTGGCAGTATATTACGGATGAAGAGGCCCTCCCGGCATCAGGTGATATCATTATCTCTGCCACGCGGTGGGCCGCAGAGCAAGAAAACCTAGCCGCGTATAATGGTGCCGTTGGTGTTCAGCTGGAGCCGGGTGATGATGCGATGGTCTTAAAGGGGACGATAGAAAGTCTTCCCCTGATTGCAATCAATTTTCCGGTCTTTAGTGATGGTCGGGGCTTTACGCAGGCTAAAATTTTGCGTGACCGTTTGGGATATAAGGGTGAGCTGCGTGCCCGTGGTGATGTGGCCCGCGATCAAATGTTTTATATGATGCGGGTTGGTTTTAATGCCTATGAAGTTAAGGCAGGTCGCTCGCTGCAGGACGCGTTGCAGGCATTTGATGATTTTACAGTAAAATATCAGGTTTCAGCGGATGAAAAACAGCCGTTGTACCGCCGTCGTTAATCAACATTTTGTGGTAAGAAACTGACAGAGGGCCGGATCTTATGATCCGGCCTAATTTTATGGTTTTACGCCATTTTCCAGTCTTTTTCCTGCAGCGCATCAATGTAACTTAATTGTAATATTTACGTCACTTCACGTTCATATAACGGGCATAGAGAGTGCTTAGGTCTTTATGAGGGATTTTCTTAAAGGCTCACCCTTTGCTCAATAAAAGTGAATTGAAGGATTCAAAGATGAAATACGGGAAACGTCTCGCAGGTTTTGCTGCTGCTACGGCTGTTGCCACAGTGGCCCTGTCTACACCAGCTTCAGCTCTGGATATGGCTGAAGTCCAGCGTCAAATTAATGCGCTGCAGGCTCAGATGAACGAAATGAAAGCTGCTGAAAAGAAAAGCAGCGGTAGCGACCTTAAAGTTAAGTGGAAAGGCGCGCCTCAGCTGTCTAGCAAAGACGGCAAGTTCAAAATGAAAGTTCGTGGTCGCGTTATGGCTGACTACGTAAACCTGAACGACGATTCCGGTATGGATCGCGACGCAACTGAATTCCGTCGTGCCCGTCTGGGTGTTGAAGGTATCGTCTTCAAAAACATCAAATACAAATTCGAAGTTGACTTCGCCGATAACGATGTAGACATCACAGATGCTTACCTGCAGTGGAAAGCCAAGCCTGTTAGCTTGACAATCGGTCAGCAGAAGGTTCCTGTGTCTCTGGAAGAGCAAACATCTTCACGTTACATCACATTCATGGAGCGTGCTGCGCTGACTGATGGTTTCAGCTTTAGCCGTATGATCGGTATTGCTGCCAGCACCGGCGGTGACAACTGGACAGTGAAAGCTGGTATCTTCCAGGGCGATGCAGACGATGGTTCCGATGAGCAAGGCCGCACATATGCGATCCGCGCGACTTTCGGCCCAGAACTTGGCAACTCTGACGCAAAAGTACATGTTGGTGCGTCTTACTTCTACCGTGAGAACGATGATGATGATGGCACATTGCGTTACCGTCAGCGTCCTCCAGTACATATTGCTGACCGTTATGTAGATACACGCGATATGGGTACGGACATCGCTGGTGACAATGACCAGTATTTCGGTGTTGAACTGGCTGGTGTATTAGGCCCATTGTCTGTACAGGGTGAGTACGGTTGGTTGGAAGCCGACAATGATCTGGGTTCAAACCCAACATTTACTGGTGGTTATGTTGATGTGAGCTACTTCATCACAGGTGAAAGCCGCAACTACAAAGCCAAAAAAGGTTCTTTCGGCCGCGTAAAAGTTAAAAACCCAATCAACGAAGGCGGCATTGGTGCCGTACAGGTTGGCGTGCGTTACGACACAATTGATCTGTCAGACAACGGCATTGACTGCGGTGAGCAAGAAAGCTGGATCTTCGGTGCAAACTGGCACCTGAACAACTACACACGCATCATGGCGAACTACAGCTTCACTGATGTAGACGGTGGTTCATACGACGGTGAGAGCATCGACGCTTTCGCAGTACGTTTCCAGGTTGACTGGTAGGCTTCACGCCTCTCCGAATTATCGGGGTTAGAAAGCGGCGGGGTTTCCCCGCCGCTTTTGTTATTGTGGTACGGTCTTACGGGCGATATGCGTGCGATGATCGCTGCGGGCTTTATGTTTATATATATTGACCACCCCATTTATATTTGCGTCCGTTTTGTAACGGATTTTCAATTCAATTTACTTCTTTCATTTCAATTGGCATGAGGTGACTTCTATGATAGATGCGTATCCCGGCATAATTGAGATGCAGACAATGATGGTAATTGAACAACAGCGCGCAGAAGATAAAACGGCGATTGAAGCTTTGCTGGATGTAACCTTTGGGCGTGATCGTCAGCAAAAGGCTGCATACCGACTGCGTGAAGGTGTGTCACCTGTGGCGGGATTATCCTTTGTTATGTTGGATGGTGATGAACTGGTGGGCACACTGCGTTTCTGGCCAGTGAAAATTGCAAATTCCACTATTCGGCACAATGGGCTTTCATCTGTGGGCTCTGACGTATCATCACCGGAAGACACGGTGTCTGCGTTACTGTTAGGGCCCATCGCTATAAAACCGGAACTGCAGGGGCAGGGGCACGGTTTGGCACTGATGGCACATGGCCTGAAGGTGGCGCGGCAAAACGGCCACCGCATTGTCCTGTTGGTTGGGGATGAAGCGTATTACCAAAAAGTTGGTTTTTCCCGGGAACTGGCCAAAAACATTATTTTGCCTGCTGTTGAAGATAAAAACCGCTTTCTGGCGCAGGAATTAGTCCCTGGATCGTTGCATGATATAGCCGGGACTGTACAGGCAGATCATTCCTGAGATCATGCTTATGCGGGTCTGAAACGGACCATGGAATTGTGAAGATGTGCCGCACATATATTGTCCACATTTATTTGGGGGGGGATTACCTTTACCCCTCTTCAAAACAGGTGAAGGGTTATTTATATCTATAACAGTGTGAGCAATAAAAGTGGGGCCAATGACACGACGAGACGGCCAGAATTTTCATCCGGAATTGATCGCCCGGCAATTGCAAGACGCCGGAGAAGAGCGTGCCTTGCCGCCGGTAGAAGAATGGCAGCCGGATTATTGCGGGGATATGGACCTGAAAATACTGCGTGATGGTCGTTGGCTGTATATGGGGACACCGATTACACGGGTGCCTATGGTGCGGTTATTTTCAACTATTTTGCGGCGGGATGAAGATGGACGTTATTACCTTGTCACGCCGGTTGAAAAGATAGGGATTACGGTAGAAGATGCGCCCTTTGTGATTGTATCCATGCATATTGATGGCGAGGGGGAGCAACAAATCATCCACATGCAGACTAATGTCGGGGATACGGTGAAAATAGATGCGGATCATCCGATTTGGGTGGAGAAAATAGCCGTAGATCACAGCCCCCGTCCTTATGTGCGGGTGCGGGGGCGTCTGCATGCGCTGGTGAACAGGGCGACTTATTATGCGTTGGCGGAAAAGGCGGTAGAAGAAGGCGGGCATTTCGGTATATGGAGTGCGGGGTGCTTCTTCCCATTAGAGGACGTGGCGGATGCGCAATAAAATAGAACATATTATACGCCAACATGATCCGGACATGCAGAAAGCCCTGAGCCCGGCTGGGAAGAGATCGTGGCTGCGCCCGGATTACAGTGATTATGATTTATACCAAAACCGTCAGGATTATCCCCGTACGGATTTGCCGCTGAAACCCGCAGCGGTTCTAGTGCCGCTGGTTGAACGACAGGCGGGATTGACCGTTTTATTGACGCAACGGGCCAGTCATTTAAATAAGCATGCCGGGCAGATCAGTTTCCCCGGGGGGCGGTCTGATGCTCAGGACCGTAATGCCATGGAAACGGCATTACGCGAAACGAAAGAGGAAATCGGGATTGAACGTCAGCTTATTGATATTGCCGGGGCGATGGACGATTATGAAACGGTGACAGGCTTTACGGTGACGCCTGTTATTGGGTTTGTCCAGCCGACATTTGAGCTTGAAATTGATCGTAATGAAGTTGACGATGCTTTTGAAGTACCATTGGATTTTCTCATGGACCCCGGCAACCATCAATTACAGAGCCGCATACATAAGGGGCATGAGAGACATTTTTATGCCGTGCCTTATGAAAACAGATATATTTGGGGGGCAACCGCGGCGATGCTGGTTCGGTTCAGCCAATTAATTACCAAGGCATAGGGGCGGTTTCGACCATGACTATGCTATGGTTGTCATCATGGTCTGGAGAAGGTGCAGTCTGCGTTTTAGGCCATGCAGGAACATAGCATTTAATATGATGTTTGGATAAAGGTCTGCTGTAGAGGAAAAGTCATGGTCTGGCGTGTATTATTATTCTTACTCCCTTTTGTGTTGTATGGCCTTTGGGTGCTTTATGTCCGTCGTCGTAAGGCGGCGGCGATAGCCGAAGGCGATGCGGCAGAAGATATCGGCCGGATAGAAGAAAAAAAGGCGGTTCGTGTCGCCGCTGTTGGCTTGACCGTATTGATGCTGTTTCTGGCGTTGTGGGGATTATTCGGTCGCGAGGAGGCGCGTAGTCCCTACGTTCCGCCCCATGTGGAAGGCGGTCAAATTGTGCCCGGTGAAGTGAAAGAATAGATTTATGGACGGGCAACGCGGTATCACGGTTAAAACGCGCGATTGGCTGGAAATGCCGCAGGTGCGTAAGGTTCTGAAGACGCTCAATACCAGTGCGGATGATAGCAGCGGTGCTATTGGTGATATAAAGGCTCGTTTCGTTGGGGGATGCGTCCGCGATGCCCTGTTAGGTCATAGTGTCAGCGATATTGATATTGCGACATCCCATAGCCCCGAACGTGTGACCGCATTGCTAGAGGCCGTAGGGGCAAAGGTCATTCCCACGGGATTAAAACATGGTACGGTGACAGCCGTATTGGGGCATCGTCATTTTGAAATCACCACATTACGCCGTGATGTGGAAACATATGGCCGTCATGCCAGCGTTGCGTATACGGATAATTGGCAAGAAGATGCGCGGCGGCGCGATTTTACCCTGAATGCATTATATATGGATATTGACGAAACCGTTTATGACCCATCAGGGGATGGCGTTGCAGACTTACATGCCAGACGGGTCCGTTTTATAGGCGAGGCGACGGATCGTATACGGGAAGATGCCTTGCGTATATTGCGGTTTTTTCGTTTTTCAGCACGATTCTGTAAAGAAGGCCCTGATGCAGAAGGGTTGGCGGCCTGTATTGCTTTATCTGACCGGTTGGAACAGTTGTCGGGTGAACGTCTGCTGCAGGAAACCCTGAAAATACTGCTGGCTCCGCGGGCAGTGGATATGCTGAAGGTGATGGCGGATGAAGGGGTGTTGTCACATTTTCTACCTGGTCCCTATGCGTTTGATGATTTGCGCCATCTTGTGGGGCTGGAAAATGTATTGGAAAAAGTGGACGCAGAGCGGCGTTTGGCCTGTTTATTGTCGCCGTTGGCCGGGATATCACATCCCCTTGTTCGACATTTAAAATTATCCAACCGCCAACAAAAAAGGCTTTCCAGCATGATAGTTGATGAGATGGGGCATGAGGTGGACTTAGGCCTTGATCGTCATGATGCGGCACGGCTGTTGTACAGGGCTGGTGCAGAAAGCTTTATGGACAATTTATTATTACAGTGGGCCCGTTGCGGATTGCCGCCAGAAGATAAAAAGGGACAGGCTTTATTGATGCAGGCGGCGGATTGGTGTGCCCCGGTTTTCCCCGTGCGAGGGGCTGACCTGAAGAGGTTAGGCGTGGAAGCCGGACCAGTATTGGGTCAGTTGAAGGCGCAATTAGAGGACTGGTGGATCAATGAAAATTTTCAGCCGGAAAAAGATGACCTACTGCAACAGGCCCAGAAAATCATGTCGATGATGCCGCGATAATCGCACGGGGTGTGTGTCCTGATCGCCCTGTAACGGCAATGATATCGGGCTTGGCACTCTGACCAGTGTCTTTTTTGCACGGTTGAAAAGACCGAAAATATGTTCAATAGTTTACATATAAAAATATCAATATGACGAAAACATAGTGGACTTGGAACTGAGCGAAGGACAGTGCAATGAAATACTTGCGTACCTATCTGGCGATTTGCAGTATTGGTTTATGGGGGGCGGGAGGCATCGTCAATTCTGCGGTGGGGGATACGACGACGGATACTGTCATTGCCGGCAGTGAAGAACCCCGATTGGCGACAGAAGAAGATGTTATCGCAAGCCTGACTCCTTACGCAAATGGGATTAGCGAATATCAATTGATCCCCAAGGGTACAGTTATTAACAGTGATAATGTCGACCAATATCTTCCTTATATGGATGAGGCGTTAGCGGATATTATCTCCGCGGGTTTCTATGAAATTAAAGTGGGGGAAACGTCCAGTTTCCGCCCACATGAAAAATACATTGCGGCGACGTTGGCGCATTTAAATAAGGCGCGGTTAGGGGATGAGCAAGGCATTCTGGAGGGATATGTTGCTGGTCGGCCTTTTCCTCAGGAGCCGCAGTTAAATGATCCCCGTGCAGGGGAAAGGCTGGCGTGGAATTTCCGATATGCGTATGGAGGGGATGGCAGTGTTCTCCCTGTATTCTTATGGAAATATAAGGACATGCGCCGGGAAAAGCTGGAGAGGACGCTGGAGATGGAATCAGCCCGGCTAAATTTCAAGCACCGCCTTAGTGAGAAAACGGGGCCTGACCTTCCCCGTAATCCGTCACAGATCTATACGGCGTTATACTTAAATGTGAAAGCCCCGCAGGATATCCGTAATACGCAGCTATTGGTACACAGACTGGAAGATGACCGGGAACGTGACCGGACATGGATGTATATGTCTACGCAGCGACGGGTACGCCGTTTGGGATCCGGTCAAACCACTGATGCCTTTTTAGGCAGTGATATCATGATCGAGGACTTTCTGGGCTACAATGGCCGGATTATGGATATGAAATGGACCTATAAGGGGACGGTGAATACTTTATTGGCCTATTTTAACCATGATGAAATGCCATTGGTGCAGGAGAAGCGTCATTCCGACGGTTTTAAATATGTTGGTTTCACAGGAAAGGGAAAATGTTTTCCTGATGTGACCTGGCAACTGCGCAAGGCCTATGTGTTGGAAGCAGAACCGTTAAACAAAAGCCATCCTTTGTCAAAACGGGTTTTTTATGTGGACGTGCAGACCCACACGATGTCCTTAGTGAAAATGTATGATCGTGGTGGCAAATTATGGAAACTGGGCATGGCTGGCTTTTCCCATCCCGATCATCATTTGCCCGTCAATAAGGGCACGGGTATTAACATCATTGATGGTGCCAGTATGATCGATATACAAAACCAGCACTGCACGACGTTGCATTTTAAAAGTGAATATGATCCTGATGTGAGCCCCAATAAATTCAGCGTGCAATATATGCGGACGCAGTCACGTTAGGCCCTTTATGAAATCAATAGTGTTACAAATGGCACCTTATTGGTGCCGTTTGTATAGCTGTCGTCAGTTGTGACGGGACAGGGGATGAAGGTAAGGATTATGAGGATGCAGGTCTATGGCCATTTGGCTTCTGGCGGCAATGACATAAGAATCGCGTCAATATTTCCGCCTGTTTTCAGACCAAATGTGGTGCCGCGATCGTAAACCAGATTAAATTCGGCATAAAGCCCGCGATAAACTAACAGGGCTTCGCGTTCTTCTGCGGTCCAGTCTTCGTTCATATGGCGGCGGACAAGACGGGGGTAGATATCCAGAAAGGCCCGGCCGACATCTTGGGTGAAGGCAAAATTTCCATCCCAGTCTTCACCATCCAGATAGTCGTAAAAAATGCCGCCTTCGCCTCGGGCTTTATTACGGTGTTTGATGAAAAAATAGTCATCACACCATTTTTTAAAGCGCGGATAATAACTATCGTCATGCTTGTCACAGGCGGTTTTAAAGGCATGATGGAAATCATTGGTGTCTGCGGAGTTCGGCAGGGCGGTATTCAGGTCCGCGCCACCACCAAACCAGCTTTTGGTTGTAATAATGTGGCGTGTATTCATATGAACGGCAGGTACCTTAGGGTTGTGCATATGTGCGACAAGCGAAATGCCACTGGCCCAGAAACGGGGATCTTCTTCGGCGCCGGGAATGTTTTTGGCAAATTCAGGGGAAAACTTTCCATGGGTTGTTGAAATATTCACGCCGACTTTTTCAAAAACTCGTCCCTTCATGACAGACATCGTGCCGCCCCCATTGTCGGGATTGTCTTCACGGTACCAGCTTTTGCGCTCAAAGCGGCCGGGTTCTTTTTCTGCCATGGGGCCGCTGCTGAGGGTGTCCTCAATATTTTCAAATACCTCACATATTTGATCGCGGAGTTTCTGAAACCAGCTTTGGGCCGCAAATTTACGTTGGTCGAGCAGATCCGCAGTGGTGGGCATAAGAATATTTCCTGAGTTGTCTATATACTTTTATGTTTAGGAGCCAGAGGAGAAGGGGTCAAGCATTGCTGGAAAAAGCCTCTGTTTGACGCAATGCTTCACCCAAAACCATTGCGGCGGCCATGGCGACGTTTAACGAACGCATCCCTGATCGCATAGGAATGGTCACTGCGGCATCGGCATAATCATGGACATCATCGGGTACACCGGCGCTTTCGCGGCCCAGTAATAAGATATCATCCGGTTGGTATGTAAAATCAGTGTAGATGTGGTCTGTTTTTGTGGTGAGAAGAACAAGGCGACCTGGACCGGGAGACTGTCCTGCCCCGCGCCCTGAGATAAAGTGGTCCCATGATAAATGGGTCGTCAGGCGCACATGATCCAGATAATCCATGGCGGCGCGTTTGACGGATTGAGGGCCAAAAGGAAAACCGCACGGTTCAATGACGTGCAGAGGGACTGAAAGACAGGCAGAAAGACGAATCAATGTGCCAGTGTTTTGTGGTATGTCGGGTTGATAAAGGGCCATTTGCATTGATGTTGGGGCCTTTCTGGTCTTTGCGTGCAAGACGACGAACCTTGCGGTCATCGTACTTTAAAGTGCGCTGTGGCTATGTTTGTGAATCGACGATTTAGTCACCTTTATGCCTTTACATGAAAATCAATGCCCGGATCAATAAGATTAGCCGTTGCATATTTTGTTCAATATGAGTAAATCTGACGACGCATGCCGGAAAACGGTAGGGTTTATTGTATCCTATGGGGTAGGGTAAATCCGTTTTAATGATTTTGAATGTGAGCATGCACAAGCGAGAACTGCGTATACGCATGAGAGGTTTGTTTTAATGGCAACGAACGACCATAGTAATGATCAGGTAACGCGACGGGATTTCCTGTACGTTGCGACCGGCGCCATGGGTGCTGTGGGTGCTGCAGCGGCGGCCTGGCCTTTAATCGATAATATGAACCCTTCAGCAGATGTGTTGGCCCTGGCCTCCACCGAAGTTGATCTGTCGGCAATTGCTGAAGGACAGAGTGTCACCGTGCTATGGCGTGGTAAACCTGTGTTCATCCGTCACCGTACAGCAAATGAAATTGAGGCAGCGCGTCAGGATGATGCTGCTGTGCTTCCTGACCCGGAAAACGATGACGCCCGTGTGCAAAAGCCGGAATGGCTGGTCATGGTTGGGGTCTGTACGCATTTGGGATGTGTACCGCTCGGGGACAGTGGCGAGTATGGTGGATGGTTCTGCCCTTGTCACGGGTCGCATTATGATACGTCTGGACGTATTCGTAAGGGGCCAGCCCCGACAAATTTGCCGGTTCCTGAATATGTCTTCCTGAATGATACAACGATTAAGATCGGCTAGGAGCAGAAACAATGCATTTGAGTTCTTATGAACCAAAGAATCCTGTCATGAAGTGGGTGGAAGCACGCCTGCCGATCGGGTCTTTGATATACGGTTCGCTGGGTCCGGGTTATGGGGCACCAAAGAACCTGAACTATTGGTGGAATTTTGGGTCCTTAGCGGGCCTGATGCTGGTTATTCAAATTATAACCGGTATTGTCCTGGTGATGCATTATACGCCAGATGTGACATTGGCTTTCGCCAGTGTGGAACACATCATGCGGGATGTGAACCACGGCTGGATGATCCGTTATTTGCATGCTAACGGTGCGTCAATGTTCTTTATTGTGGTGTATATCCACATCCTGCGCGGCATGTATTACGGTTCCTATAAGGCCCCGCGGGAAATGATCTGGATGCTGGGGCTTGTGATCTATCTTCTGATGATGGCAACCGGCTTTATGGGCTATGTGTTACCTTGGGGGCAAATGAGCTTCTGGGGTGCCACTGTGATTACCAACCTGTTTAGTGCGTTTGATTTTATCCCCGTCATTGGTGATGATATTGTGACGTTCCTGTGGGGTGGTTTTTCCGTTGATAACCCGACATTGAAGAAATTCTTCAGCCTGCATTACTTACTGCCGTTCGTAATCGCTGGCGTGGTTATTCTGCATATCTGGGCTTTGCATATTCCAGGTTCAAATAACCCTACTGGGCTGGATATGAAAACAAAACAGGATGTTGTGCCTTTCCACCCTTATTACACAGTGAAAGACCTGTTTGGTATTGCTGTGTTCTTGCTGTTCTATTGCACCTTCGTGTTTTATATGCCGAACATTCTTGGTCACCCCGATAACTATATCGAAGCCAACCCAATGGTGACACCTGCGCATATTGTGCCTGAATGGTATTACCTGCCATTCTATGCGATTTTGCGGGCGATCCCGAATAAGCTTCTGGGCGTGGTGGCGATGTTTGCCGCAATTCTGATTGTGTTCTTCCTGCCTTGGCTGGATGGGTCGAAGGTGCGTTCTGCGGCTTTCCGCCCGTTGACAAAACAGTTCTTCTGGATTTTTGTGATTAACGCCCTGATCTTAGGGGTTTGCGGATCACAACCAGCAGAAGGGTTCTGGGTGCCGCTATCACAGATTTGTACAGCTTATTACTTTGCATATTTCCTGTTGATTATCCCGATTGTCAGCCGGATTGAAACGCCAAAGCCATTGCCGACCAGCATTGCGGAAGCTGTGCTTGCGAAGAAGAAAGGCTAATAAAATGATACAGAAAATCAAAAAAATTAGTCTGACGATGTTTGCAGCTGCAGGTGTTCTAGTGGGCGCGTCTAATATAGCCGTTGCTGCGGGTGGGGATGTTCCTCAGCCGCCGAAGAACGACTGGGCGCATGTGGGGCCGTTTGGCAAATTTGACAAAGCGGCCTTGCAGCGTGGTTTTCAGGTATACAAAGAAGTTTGTGCATCCTGTCATTCGCTGGATCTTGTCGCTATGCGGACGTTAAGCGACCTTGGCTATAACGAAGACGAAGTGAAGGCCATTGCCAAGGAATATGACGTTATGGACGGCCCAAATGACGACGGTGAAATGTTCAGCCGCCCAGGTCGCCCATCTGATTATTTCCCGGCACCATTTGCAAATGATCAAGAGGCACGCGCGGCGAACGGTGGGGCATTGCCACCAGATCTGTCATTGATTGCCAAAGCGCGTGAGCATCTGTCTTTGTTCCGTCCATGGAAAAGTCAATATGGCGAAGATTATCTGGTGGCCTTGTTAACAGGCTATGATGATGCGCCGGAAGGCTTCGAGCTTGGGGAAGGCATGAGCTATAACACTTATTTCGCAGGCCATCAGATTGCTATGGCAGCGCCGTTGTCTGAAGACCAGGTGGAATACGCGGATGGTACGCCGGCAACGGTAAAGCAGATGTCAAAGGATGTTGCAACTTTCCTGTATTGGGCGTCAGAGCCGAAGATGGAAGCACGTAAGGAATTAGGTTTTAAAGTATTGGCCTTCCTTTTGATCCTTTCGATCCTTCTGTATTTTACCAATAAAAAGATTTGGGCTGACGTCAAAGGTAAATAATGCTGTCGCCTCATGACTGAATTGGAAAAGGGCTGTCTTTTGGCAGCCCTTTTTTTTATGGTGCATTAGGAGAATTGACAACGCGATGAAAAGTGAGTTGTGGCATGTTAGCGATTATCGGCGGTAGTGGTTTGTATGAGATGCAGGGGGTGGAGGATGGCCAGTGGCTGTCAGTTGATACTCCTTTTGGTAATCCTTCCGATGACATCTTCTGCTGCCGTTACAGCGGTCAGAAGCTGGCTTTCTTGCCGCGTCATGGCCGAGGTCATGTATTGTCCCCTTCCGAGATCAATTACCGGGCGAATATTTACGCCCTAAAATGTCTGGGCGTTACGGATATTTTATCAGTTAGTGCCTGCGGTTCTTTTCGTGATGACCTGCCGCCCGGTGATTTTGTGCTGGTGGACCAGTTCATAGACCGGACCTATGCACGGGAGAAAAGTTTTTTTGGCAGCGGGTTGGTCGCACATGTGGCGTTGGGGCATCCGGTTTGCGGGGGGCTGGGTAAGATCGCTTCTGTTGCGGCGGACGAACAAGGTATCACGCTACATGAAACCGGGACTTATCTGGCGATGGAAGGGCCACAGTTTTCAACAAAAGCAGAATCACATTTATATCGCAGCTGGGGTTGCGATGTGATCGGGATGACGAATATGCCTGAAGCTAAATTAGCCCGAGAGGCCGAAATCTGTTATGCCAGTATCGCTATGGTGACGGATTATGATTGTTGGCATGAGGATCATGAACATGTCAATGTCAGCCAGATATTACAGGTTCTGCGCAGCAATGCTGTAAAGGCGGAGAAATTGATTAAGGCGATGGTGCCTCATTACGCCAATAGCCAAAGGCACCCATGTCCACAAGGGTGCGATCATGCATTGGAGACGGCATTAGTCACCGCAGTAGAGAAGCGTGATCCCGTGAAAGTAGCCATGCTACACCCATTGTTAAAACGGCTAGAGAGCCGTGTGACAGAGGAGCAATGATATGGCCCTGTGGTTAGACCAATATATACGGACTATTCCGGATTATCCGAAGGCAGGCATTATGTTTCGGGATGTCACAACCTTATTTAAGGAGGCGAAGGGATTCCGCAGGGCTGTTGATGAATTGGTTGCACCTTATGCTGGAGAGGGCATTGATAAAGTCGTGGGTATAGAGGCGCGGGGCTTTATTCTTGGAGGTGCTGTTGCCCACCAATTGTCATGCGGTTTTGTCCCTATTCGCAAAAAGAATAAATTACCTTATAAAACAATCAGTCAGCCGTATTCACTGGAATATGGCATGGACGAAATCGAAATGCATGTCGATGCGATCCAGCCAGGCGAGAAAATATTATTGGTGGATGACCTGATTGCGACGGGCGGCACGGCCATGGCGGCTTTAAGCCTGATAGAAAAGACGCAAGGGGTTACATTAGGGGCCTGTTTTGTGATCGATTTGCCGGATTTGGGGGGCAGCCGTCAATTGGAAGCGGCCGGCGTGCAAGTGATGTCGTTGATTTCCTATGCAGGGGATTGAAGGTGTAAGGCGCAGCACAAGGTCAAGGGACGCCGCCCATAACACGTACTATAGGGCTTTAGGCGTAATGACAGTGGTTACCTATCTTTGAGGCAGAGGCGATGAAGCCTTACGTGTTAAAGCGGAAGTGCATAACATCGCCGTCCTGAACGATATATTCTTTACCTTCCAGGCGCATCTTACCAGCCTCTTTGGCCCCTGCTTCGCCATTACCACTGATATAGTCATCATAGGCGATAGTTTCTGCGCGGATAAAGCCATGTTCAAAGTCGGTATGGATCACGCCTGCGGCCTGCGGGGCCTTTGTCTCGCGTGCAATGGTCCATGCACGGGCCTCTTTCGGGCCTACGGTAAAGTACGTAATTAGATCCAGCAGATCGTAGCCTGCGCGGATAACGCGGCTAAGACCGGTTTCATCCAGTCCGACTTCCTTTAGAAACTCAGTACGTTCTTCCGGGTCATCCAGTTGAGCGATTTCTGCTTCGATAGCTGCGCAGATAATCACAGCGCGCGCATTTTCGCTCGCGGCTTTTTCCATGACTTTTTGGGATAGATCATTACCTGTGGCAGCGTCATCTTCGTTGACATTACACACATATAATACCGGCTTAGTGCTTAAGAGCTGGAGGTCGTCCAGTTGCTTTTGTTCGTCTTCGTCTTTCACATCAACGAGCCGCGCGGGTTTTCCATCCTGTAGAACAGCCAATGCCTTTTCGATCATAATGAGCTGGGCTTTGGCGTCCTTGTCATTGCCACGCGCTTTTTTTATTAAATTGGCCTGACGTTTTTCCAGACTTTCAAGATCGGACAGCATGAGCTCTGTTTCAACGGTTTCCGCATCAGCCAGTGGGTCAACGCGGCCATCGACATGAGTGATATCACCATCTTCAAAACAACGCAGGACATGAACAATGGCATCTACCTCACGGATATTACCCAGAAACTGATTGCCCAGTCCTTCGCCCTTAGAAGCACCGCGCACTAAACCGGCAATGTCCACAAAGGCCAGTTGAGTTGGCAGAATTTGTGCTGAATTTGCAATCGCGGCGAGTTTATCAAGACGCGGATCCGGGACGGGTACCTGACCGACATTGGGTTCAATTGTACAGAACGGATAATTCGCTGCCGCTGCTGCTGCGGTGTTGGTAAGCGCGTTGAATAAGGTAGATTTGCCTACGTTAGGCAAGCCGACAATGCCACATTTGAAACCCATTGACGTATGATCCTATTCCGGTTGTGTAGTTGATGGTTTTTGTTTCGCGGGACGCGGCGGCGTCATGGCCCGGGCGACTTCCGTCAAAAAACGGGACTTATCGTCTTTTATCAGGAGCGGGGCCTCGGCGGCGATGGCGTCTAATAATTTATCCAGCCAGTCATAATCCGTTTTTGCAAAATTACCAAGCACATGTCCGGTGACCCGCGCCTTATCACCGGGATGACCAATGCCGATGCGTAGCCGTGTATAAGCATTGCCCAGATGCTGGTCTATGCTGCGAATGCCGTTATGGCCTGCGGCGCCCCCGCCGGTTTTTAACTTTGTCTTGCCTGGGGCCAGATCCAGTTCGTCATACAGTACGATTATATTCTCAAGCGGAATTTTATAAAACCGTGCGGTTTCACTGACAGAAATACCGGAACGGTTCATAAATGTTTGCGGCTTTAGGGCAAGAACTTTTTCAGAGCCAAGGCGGCCTTCCGACAGTAAGCCGTGAAAACGACTGCGTTCGGGCGAAAAATTATGGCGGCGGATGATTGCATCCACCGCCATAAAACCAATGTTATGCCGGTTGTTCTCATACTCTTTGCCCGGATTACCTAGGCCGACTAGTAAGAACATGGCATAAGCCCTTTTGTTGTTGTCCTTTTTAGACGTATCAACGTCTTTCAGGCCGCGAAAGCGGATTTGGCGAAGGGTGTTTTACTCTTCGCCGCCGTTTTCAGATGCAGCTTCTTCGGTTTCAGCTTCACCTTCTTCATCGGCATCTTCATCAGCGCTTTTCAGGCTGCTTGGTGCTGCACAGGTCGCAACGGTAAAGTCACGGTCCTGAATGACAGGAATAACACCATCCGGCAGTTTTACTTCACTGATGTGAACACTTTCATTCAGTTCCAGACCAGAAATGTCAATTTCGATATATTCCGGGATAGCCGTTGCGGGGCAGGTAAATTCAACCTCGTGACGGACAACGTTCAACACGCCACCCTGTTTAAGGCCAGGAGCAATATCTTCGTTCACAAAGTGAACAGGGACCATCACATTAATGGTTGCATCTTTCGCCAAGCGCAAGAAATCAACATGCATCGGCCAGTCCGTGACAGGATGCAGTTGCAAATCACGAGGCAGAACTGTTTCTGTGGATTTACCAACAGTCAATTCAAAGGTTGTGGATAAAAAACCGCCTTTGTTCAGTTCACGCACCAAGTCATTGCGGGATAATGTAATCATAACGGGTTCTTTTTTGCCGCCATAGATCACAGCAGGGATACGATCATTGCGCCGGTCTGCACGAGAGGACCCCTTACCACCTCGTTCGCGTTTTTCGGCAACAAGTGTATGCACGTCACTCATTGTATTCTCCTTGAGATAAATATTGCCCTTGCCTCCAGGGGTGCCAAGGGCTTCAGTAAAGCAGGGCTTTTACCCTGATTGTGGGTAAAAAACAACTGCAAATCGCTAAAAAAGCCGGGTTTCTCTTAGTCAAACAACACAGAAACTGAATTTTCGCTGTTAATACGCTGAATTGCTTCGGCAAAAAGCGGAGCAATGGTGATTTGACGGATATTATGGGCATTACGTACGGCGTCGGTAGCGGCAATACTGTCAGTTATTACTAGAGATTCGAGTGTCGATCCTGTCACCCGCTCTACGGCCTTGCCAGAGAGGACGCCATGGGTCACATAGGCACTTACGTCATTGGCACCATTTGCTTTTAATGCGGCCGCCGCATTGCACAAGGTGCCAGCGGAATCAACAATATCATCTACTAAAATACAGTCACTGCCTTTCACTTCACCAATTACATTCATGACTTCGGACACGCCGGCTTGTTCGCGGCGCTTATCAATGATAGCCAGCGGGACATCCAGTCGCTTGGCAATGGCGCGAGCACGAACAACGCCGCCAACATCAGGGGAGACAATCGTCAGATTATTCAGGTCAAAATTTTCCCGGATGTCTTTGACCAGAACAGGTGAGGCAAATAAATTATCGGTTGGAATATCGAAGAAGCCCTGAATCTGTCCGGCGTGAAGATCCATGGTGAGGACACGGTCGGCACCTGCCGTTGTGATTAAATTTGCCAGTAGCTTTGCAGATATTGGTGTCCGGGGACCAGGTTTGCGATCCTGGCGAGCATAGCCGAAATAGGGGAGCACGCACGTAATACGCCTAGCAGAGGCGCGCTTTAACGCATCGGCACAGACCAGCATTTCCATAATATGGTCATTGGCGGGAAAGGACGTTGGCTGAATGATAAAGCAATCTTCCCCGCGGACATTTTCGTGAATTTCAACCCAGACTTCCTGGTCGGAAAAACGTCTGACGGAAACATCAGTGAGGGGCGTATTCAGACAGGCAGCAATCGCTTCGGAAAGTGCCAGATTGCTATTACCGGAAAGCAGTTTCATCGCAGGCAGTCCTTTGGTATTTGGCCAAGGTATATGGGTGTCCAGTGGGAATTGTTATAGCGTGCTGCGATCCATAAATCCACCTTTGGGATGCATATGTTGTACAAGCGAGAGCCTGCGGACCAGAGGGGCGGATGATGGGGACGTAGCTGCTATGACATTCGCTATTTCTTATGACGCTGGCTCTATAGATGTTACAAAAAAATGTCAATCCCCTGATAGACCTGCCGCTAAGGGCGTTATTTTTCAGCAGGGTGTAGCGCTATGGCAGAAAGTTGTCGTCCATAGTCTTTTTCACCGCGATGCGTTGTGCGGCGGTAGCTATAGAAGAGTGATTCTTGGCTATAGGTATCTTGGTGAAGTTGTTCAATGCTGGCCAGGTTTAAGCGCGAAAGTTTATTATAAACATAGCCAGTTAAATTGAACATATAGCGGTCATGATTGGCAGGCGAGGGAATAAAAAAGCGGTCATTGTCAGAAGTTTCTTCGTGGAAGCGTGTAAAAACTTCAGCCCCAATTTCATATGAAGACTGTGCAATAGCAGGTCCAATGGCCGCGTGTATGTGTGAGGGATGGGCTCCTAATGTTTCCATGGCAGATATGGTGTTGGCAACAATACCAGACATTGCCCCCTTCCAGCCAGCATGCGCCGCCCCTATAACCCCTGCCACAGGGTCGGCAAAGAGAAGAGGCACGCAATCGGCGGTTAAGATGGCCAACGCAATGCCGTTTTGGCGGGTGACCACGCCGTCCGCATGAGGCATGTCATTTTGGTCCCATGGGGTTTCCAATGTCACAACATCGGCACTGTGAATTTGGTAAAGCCCGCATAGCCCGCATAGCGTTAGCAAGTCAGGGGATAAGTGTTTGCATGCCTGTTGTCTGTTTTGCAGTACGGTTTGCGGGTCATCGTGGGAACCCAGTCCGCAGTTTAACCCTGCATAGATGCCTTTGGACGCACCACCTTTGCGGGTAAAAAAACCATGAGAGATATTGGTCATACTGTCTAGCCGCGGTGTCTTCAGACAATTTAGGTCAGAAGACAGACTAGAAGATAGACCAGGGGGTGGGGCAGATGCTGACATGTTCAGGTTTACCTTCGCATTTATTCAAAGCCGGGAAGATAGGGGAGGGTTGGGCCGCTGAGGGCTAAGACTTTAAACAGTTGTCCCATTTGATCCGTACCGATTAGACGCTGTGCGGCCGTTTCAACATCATTGGCTTGGGCAGGCGTCTTACAATGGGCTTTTAATTGTGCGGTCCGGTCCAAAATGCCCATACGGATCAGAAAATCAGCCTGTGTTAGAAGGGGGTGTGCATGTGCCCCTGCCATGCGGGCTAATTGTTGCAAGACATCAAAGTCAACATGGGTGGTCAGGTCTGCGTCGCCGGGTTCTGCAAAGGGATCGGTATATTCGTGATGACGAACGGCCTGAAAAGTTTCCCCTACGCTGGAATGTTCATGACCATAATCAATCAGTAAGGCCGCACCGCCATATTCTTTTAAATGGTCGGCAATATCGCGCAAAATAGCCTGACCCACAGGGCAGACTTCGGCGATATCTCCCGGTTGTGCGGTTTCTTTGACCCGGGCGGGAATCAAATGGGCCGCAGGGCTGGGGCCCGGGGTTAAGGTCGAGACCAATTGGTTCTCACTGCTATTTATGGTGACAAGGCGTTCATGCCATCCATGTTCCTGTCGCACAAATTGCTGAATGGGAAGAGCATCAAAAAATTCATTTGCAATGATAAACAACGGGGCGCGACCAACAGTTTGCGATACAGCCTGAAAATGGTCATGCCATGTGATGTCGATATCCTCCCCTTTTATGGCGTCTTTTTGTTTTTGACGTAAAACGGGGCTGGTTTCGACAAAATGCACCTGTGTGTTGTCTTTCATGTTGGGCAGAAGCTTTAAAGCCCGTAGCGCATCGGCCATGAGGGTGCCCCGCCCGGGGCCAAGCTCTACAAGATGCACTGGTTGGGGTGATTCCATCATCTGCCACACTGTTCCGAACCAGAGCCCGATTAATTCCCCAAACATTTGGCTGATTTCCGGGGCGGTTGTAAAATCACCCTGTTCCCCTAGCGGATCACGTGAGCGGTAATATCCATATTCTGGATGTCCCAGTGCCTCGGCCATGTAAACGGACAGTGGCAGCGGTCCTTGGGCCTTTATAAGGCGAATAAGATGCTGCTTAAGGGGCGATGCCGTTTTATTTGATGATGATGACATGGTCGTCTATTCCCGGGTCTGTCGCCGTGAGGTTAGCGGTTATGCGCTAGGGGCGTTGGTTATGTGTGCGTCGCCACAACAGATAAAGGCCGATTAAAGCCATTGGTAGTGAAAGTAACTGACCCATTGTGATTTGGCCCCATAAAAACCCAAGGTGATTGTCCGGTTCGCGGAATATTTCAACAATGGCACGGGCTGCGGCATACCCGATGAGAAACAAGCCGATTAAGGCTCCTGGCCGCCGTCGTAAGGGGCTGTAGTAATAACAGGTGGCCAGCAACGCAAAGAGCAGAATTCCTTCTAGGGCGGCTTCGTATAATTGACTGGGGTGGCGTGGATGCGGTCCACCACCGGGAAAAATCATACCAAAGGGACTGTCTGTGACCCGGCCATAGAGTTCTGCGTTGATGAAGTTGGCAATACGACCAAATAGCAGACCAATCGGGGCAACGCAGGCAAGGTGATCGCCAAAACGCAGGATGGGGATGTTATGACGTCGGCAGAAAAAATAGCCGGCGACGGTGACGCCCAGGAGGCCGCCATGGAAGGACATTCCCCCTTGCCAAAGGGCAAGGATATCTGCCGGGTTTGCAATGAAATAGGCCGGGTTATAAAACAGAACATATCCTAATCGCCCGCCTAACACCGTTCCAATGGCAGCCCAAAATAGAAAATCATCAACCTGTTTGGTTGATGCCGGGCTCAAGGGAGGGCGATTAAGGTAGCGCAAATATCCCCAGCCCAAAAGCAACCCAAAAATATAAGCTAATGAGTACCAGCGAATCGCCAGAGGCCCTAATTGAACCAGTATGGGGTCAATTTGCGGATAAGTGAGGGCGGCTGCCATAAATGTCATCGGCATAAGAAAGTTGCTCCAAAGGCCGCGGGAAATATGTGTCTGCAGCGCATCATGCCGTATGCGACAGGGGTGTCAAGCCTGGAGCGCGGCTTTAGGGCTTGGCAAGTCAGGGCCATACGGTCATATTCAGCGAAGATAGATGGGCAGATATGCGTCATGATATTAATATGATTTTGTGCAGTTTGCCGTCATGACAGGAGTTCAATGTGCAAACCAATAATAAAATGCTGGATGATTTGGCGAAGCTGGGGTTAAGTGCCGCCGGGACGCTGCATGGCGTAAAAAGTGAAATCGAAGCATTAATTCGCCAACGTCTGGAAGGGCTGATGGCTGAGATGGACCTGGTCAGCCGTGAGGATTACGAAGTTGTGCGCGAAATGGCAGTACAGGCCCGTGAAAAGAATGACGAACTGGAAGCCCGGATAGCGGTGTTGGAAGCCCAGTTGTCTAAGGAAGAAAAATAATGTCTACGCTTTTATCTGCTGCGGAAGAAAGTGGTTATGAAAATCCGCTTAATCATCTGGAATTGATTATTTCAGAGAATGAATGGCCGTATGAGAAAGTTGGCGATGACGAAATTACGGCCTCTATCCCCTGTCAGTGGGGAGAGTATTGCCTGAGGGCGGTTTGGATCGAAGATGAATCTGTTCTGCATCTTGCGGCAACGATGGATCTGAAGGTCACAGCGGAAAAGAAAACCGTTGTGATGGAAACGATCAATATGATTAACGAACGCTTGCCCTTAGGTCATTTTGTCATCTGGAATGATGAGATGACCGTTATGTGTCGTCATTCACATTTGCTGTTAAGTGATAGTTTTATGGATAATGCAGGCCTGGAACGCATTATTGCGATTTTGCTGGGCGAATGTGAACGTTTTCTGCCTGCCTTCCAATTTGTTATGCATGGGGATAAAGACCCCAAAGACGCCATCGATCTGGTTTTGATGGAAACAGTTGGTCAGGCCTAGATTCAGCCAAATCTAGGCGGTTCTATTGCGTGCTAGGACGTCAGCCTGCATGAAAAATCCAGAGCAATGAGGAGATAATCGTGTCAGACCTATCTGTTATTTCATCCGGGCGACCTTTGTTATTGGTGGGCTGTGGTAAGATGGGGACGGCTTTGTTGCAGGGATGGTTGGCGCGTGGCTTGTCACCGGATGCGGTTAATATCATTGACCCTTTGGCCGATCAGCTAAGTGAGCAATTCCCGACCATAGCTGAGGCACGATTAACTGATAACTGGTCATCGGTTTCAGAGATAACACCATCTTTTGTTTTGTTGGCGGTGAAACCGCAAACAATGGACGATATTTTGCCCCGATTGTCAGCATATGTTGATGGCGGGGCTGTTTTTCTTTCTATTGCTGCGGGCAAGACATTATCTTACTTCGCTGGGGGATTAGGCAAGGAAGCTGCAGTTGTGCGGGCCATGCCGAATACGCCATCGGCTATTGGGCAGGGCATGACGGGATTATGCAGTAATGCATATGTTACCAAAGAGCAAAAGACGGTCTGTGCAGCCTTGATGAAGGCTGTCGGCGAGGTCGCCTGGGTAGAAAATGAAGGCCAGATGGATGCGATTACGGCAGTATCAGGCAGTGGCCCGGCTTATGTCTTTCATATGGCAGAGGCCATGATTGCCGCCGGTGAAGCGGTGGGCCTGTCAGCGGATGATGCCAAGCGCTTTGCGCTGAAGACTCTTTATGGTTCAGTAGCCCTTCTGGAGCAAAGCGGGGAAGAGGCCGGTGTCTTGCGCAAGAATGTGACCAGCCCGGCCGGGACCACAGAGGCGGCGTTGAATGTGTTGATGGCGGAGGAGGATGGCCTGACGCAATTAATGACCCGCGCTATGCAGGCCGCCGCGGCGCGGTCACGTGAATTGTCTGAATAAGCCCGGGGTTATTCAGAACTAGACAAGGTTTTAGTTGTTGGACAGGGCGGGGGGTGTCTTTTCCACAAGGCGCAGGACATCATCACGCCCCTCTTTTGTGATAAGCTCCTGAAGGACATGCCAAAAACCTTCGCGGTCCTGTGGCGGGCAGGCATTATAAGCCCGCTGCATAAGTTGTTGTTGGCGTTCAAGTAATTGATTATGCAGGTCTATGCCAAGTGCTGTGAGATGCAGGTGGCGTTGTCTGCGGTCTTTTTTAAGAGTGACTTGCTCGATAAACCCGTCTTCCACCAAGGCCCGTAGCACTCTGCCCAAGCTTTGTTTGGTGATTTGAAGAATAGACAATAATTCGGCAACAGTAATACCGGGATTGCGGCGGACAAAGTGTAGAACCCGGTGGTGGGCGCGCCCAAATCCGTAGTCTTTTAACACGTCATCAGCTTCACTGATGAAGTCACGATAGGCAAAAAACAGCAGTTCAATGCCCTTCATTAAATCATGATTTTGATTTTGTTCTGTCATTGTGAATGACCAATGTGAAAGACCAAATTTGCCGCTTCTAATATGTCAGCATCATTGACATAATCGTCCGTGAGTGCTAGATGTTCTGCCGTTTACACCATATATTGATAATGTCATTATCCTGTTTGTCCTTGTGAAGGCAAGCCCAGAATGCGAACAGGTTATATGAAATGAGGGAAGCCCATGTCTGCACTGCCGTTTGATGATCGTGACGGGTATATCTGGTTCGACGGGGAAATGATTCCGTGGCGAGATGCAAAGGTCCATGTTCTGACACATGCATTGCATTATGCAAGCTGCGTTTTTGAAGGACAACGGGCCTATAATGGTAAAGTTTTTAAGCTGACAGAACACAGTCAGCGTCTTCATGATTCTGCTGAAATGCTCGGCTATACAGTGCCTTACAGTGTAGCGGAAATTAATCAGGCGGCAGAAGATGTTCTGGCGAAAAACAATCTGGTGAATGCATATATGCGCCCGGTTGCCTGGCGCGGTTCGGAAATGATGGGCGTTGCGACCAAGGGATCAAAAATCCATGTGGCGGTGGCGGCGTGGGAATGGCCATCTTACTTTTCCCCGGAGGCGCGCTTGAAAGGGTTGCGTTTGGAAATAGCTAAATGGCGCAGGCCTTCACCTTTGACAGCACCGACGGCCAGTAAAGCCGCAGGGCTGTATATGATTGCCTCTTTAAACAAGGATGCCGCCGGTGAGAACGGTTATGATGATGCATTAATGATGGATTATCGTGGCATGATTGCAGAGGCTACAGGGGCGAATATTTTTTTCTTGAAAGATGGGGTGTTACATACACCAACGCCAGAATGTATTTTGGATGGCATTACCCGTCGTACGGTGATGGATTTGGCGCGGGCCCGTGGAATACAGGTCGTTGAACGGATGATCCGTCCTGAGGAAATGGCGGATTTTGAACAGGCGTTTTTGACCGGGACTGCGGCTGAGGTGACACCACTTTCCGAAATTGGTCCCTACCGATTCGTTGTTGGCGATGTGTGTCGCCAATTAATGGAGGATTACGACAAACTTGTTCAAGGTAAAGAATAAAAACCACAAATATCAATGACATAAATGTGACAAAAGGAGCCTTTTGAGGGCTCCTTTTTTATATAAGTGTTTCATAATGGATCAATTTTTTGGTTGTGTTCAGAACATTCATTTAACTGTCACTGCGCCGTCATCTAGTTATCACCGCACTGTCAAGAAAGGTCGTTAACTCTTTTTTAACCACGATTTTCGGGGCGAGGGGTTCTGGGAATGTGGCTCTTATTTTATGGAGTTAATGATGCTGAAAAAAACGTTTATGAAAGCAACTGTGTCAGGCTTTGCGCTTGGCGTTGCGATGATGATGCCTATGGAAGCCTCTGCGGTTTCTTTTAATTCAACGGAAGCCCCTATGCTAACAGGGCAATCGGGCGCGACTGTTGATGCCTTGTTCACCGTTGGGGAAACAATTGACGGTTATACACCTGTTGGGATCCTTGATGGTTTGGGGGCTTACAAATTGAACAGCACAACCGTGCGTGTTCTTGCAAACCACGAATTGGGTGCGAACGTTGGTAACACTTATTCGCTGGCCAACGGGACAACAATGACCGGTGCGCGGATCAGCTATTTTGATATTGATGTCGCCAGTAAAAATATTATCGATGCCGGTGCCGCATTCGATACAGCCTATGACCGTACAGGTGCTATCGTCACAAGTGCCACACAGATCAATGAAAGCACATCTACAACAGATGGTTTTAACCGTCTTTGTTCTTCTGCCTTATTTGAAGCAAATACATTTGGCACAGACAAAGGCTTCACAGATCGTCTGTATTTCACAGGTGAAGAAACTTCAACGGTATACGGCCATCCACATGGCGGTACAGAATGGGTTGTTGATGTAGACAACAATGAAATCTGGGCGGCACCTGACTTAGGCCGTGGTACATGGGAAAACGTGACGGCGTTGGACACAGGCCGTACAGACACCGTGGCGTTATTGATGGGTGACGATTTCGGCGGTGCCCCTTTGTATCTTTATGTGGGTGAGAAAGACACAGACCCTAGTGCCGACTTCCTGGCCCGCAACGGCCTTAAAGACGGTAAAATGTATGCGTGGGTTGCCGACAGTGGTGATGTTGACCCGTCTACATTTAACGGTACTGGCTCACGTTCAGGAACATGGGTCGAAGTGACAGTTAAAGATGCCTCTAAAGCCGGGACACCAGGTTATGATGCATTTGGTTATGCGGATGATGAAACATTACGCGCCGAAGCCGAAGCAAAAGGTGCCTTTAATTTTTCACGTCCTGAAGATTTAGCTACAAACCCAAGCAATGGTGCGGAAGCTGTATTTTCTTCCACAGGCCGCTCAAAGCTTTTTGGCGGTGCTGATAGCTGGGGGACAACATATAAAGTAGATGTTGATTTCTCTGACCTTGATAACCTGACTGGTGATCTGGAAATTCTGTATGATGGCGATGCGGATGTGAACCGCCGTCTACGGAGCCCCGATAACCTGGATTGGGCTGACAACGGTAAAATTTACATTCAGGAAGACCGTTCGATCAATTGGAAAGGCCAATATAATACGGATGAGGCCTCTATCTGGGAATTGGATCCTGAAACAGGTTACCTTTTCCAGGTTGCTGAAATGGACCGTTCAGCGGTACCTGCGGGTCAGACAGACGGTGATCCAGATGATTTGGGTGACTGGGAATCATCAGGTATTTTGGACGTTTCTGAATTGTTCGGTCAGGATGGCCTGTTCATTGCCGACGTTCAGGCACACAGCATCCGTGACGGTGTCATTGCGTCAGAAGGTTTGGTGCAGGGTGGGCAGCTTGTTCTGCTAGACCTGTCTAACTTTGCCCCAGTTTCAGAGCCAGGTACAATGGCCCTGATGGGTGCTGGCCTTGCAGGTTTTGGTGCGATGCGTCTGCGTCGCAAAAAATAAACCTGTTACATTACAGGTAAATGGAGTGGCCCGGTATTTTAACCGGGCCATTTTCTGTTAAGTCTGGCGGACGCGCGGGTGACGTCCCTGACATGACCGTACCACCATGTCACGCTGGATAGAGCCAGCGACCAAAAAGGCGGGTCATCTGCGGCATGAGAAAGTAGGTCATGGTTGGCACCATGATAAGCGTGGAAATGAGCACCTGAAGCCATAAAGGAAAATTGCCGAGATACGGCGCGATCAGGTAATTGATGATCAGGGTTAATGGAAAAATAGATAACCAGATTACCACAGCCATTTTATGCTTTGGGGGAGGCACAATAGCTTTACGGTCTGGAAGGTTGAACCAGGTTTCAAGCCCGGTAAGGAGTTCAATGCGCGGGGCTTCGGCCATGACGTGCTGGGCGAATTCGTCAATGATCTGCGCACGAATAAGGGAGTCATTCCAAGCATCATAATGGCTGCGGCTGTCGAATTTTGTGATAATGCGATATTCTGGATCGTCAGGGTTTGTGGGGGTGAAAATATTCGTACCCAAATGACCGGGAAAGGTCTGTGCCGCTGTAACCATTTTTTTCATAAATACTTCGAAGGCTGCTTCGCGTCCGGGAATAACGCGCCGGACGATGACAGCGGTAACGGGTGTATCTGCGGTGGTTTGATCCAATGGTCGGGAAGGTGGTTCGGCACGGGTCATGACAGGTCCTTGGATTGTCTTAACAGGCTGTAATTGTCGGTGAGGGAAAGACAAAAGGCCAGCTCTTTTTAATCGTGGTTGGCCCATGCAGACAAGATTAAGACATATTTATCACTATAGTTATGACAGGAGGAGGTCGCATATGATGAGCAACTATTTTGTTTATTCTTTTATAGTTATTACAGGGGTGTTGCTTGGGGGATGTGCGGGGCAGGACTGGAGCCGGGGGCTACAGTCGAAAGGCACTTATGATTGCCTCTCTAGACCCACGCATGAACAACAGGCCTGTGCTAAAGATAATCGTGATAAATTCGACCAGTATCGTGCGCAAAAGGCAGCAGAGAGAGAAAGGTCCAAATGATTGTGCCTGTGTCTAGTTGTGCGCGACATTAAGTACCCCAGCGGTGCTTTTGATGGAGATCTTCTCCCCGTGCCTCGACCCATCGACTGTCAGTTTCGGTAATTTCTTTTTTCCAGAACGGCGCGTCCGTTTTCAGCCAATCCATGAGGAAATTGGCTGCGTCAAAAGCAGGCTGACGATGCTTCGCTGTCGTCACCACCAGAACAATTTGATCCCCGGGGGCAAGCGTTCCATATTTGTGGATCACTGTCACGCCCGTCAGGGGCCATCTGTCCCGGGCTGTCTCGGCTATTTGTCTTAACTTCTTCTCGGCTAAGCCAGAATAATGTTCCAGTGTCAACTGGCGTAAGTTCCGCCCATCATCAAAATCGCGGACTTGTCCTGTGAAGGTGACAATGGCCCCAATGTCTGTATGGCCTGAGGTAAGTCGGGAAATTTCCTCAGTGATGTCAAAATCTTCTGTCTGCACGGCAATGTGGATTGGTGCCGTCATAGGCGGCCGCCTGTCATAGGGGGAAAGAACGCAATCTCGTCATTGGCGGAAATGGGATGATGAAGTGAAACATATTCTTCGTTTACTGCCACACGTACTTTTTGCATATCCGCAAAGGCTCTGGCGTAATGGTCATTACAGCTGCGTAAATGGTCAATCAGTTTCTGGACGGTGGTGACGCCAGGGGGGAGGGACATTTGTTCCTCCGGGTGACCAATCTGTTCGCGGATCAAGGCGAAATAAAGAAGATGTGCCATGGTTACGTCATATGTTTCAGACCGGCCCGAAGATAATCATAACCGGTATAAAAGGTGAGAAGTGCGGCAAGCCAAAGACAGACCGTCCCTATGGTGATGGCAGGGATCCATGCAGGTGAGGCATCACCGACTAGCAGGAAGCCCAAAGCCAGAATTTGGAAAGTTGTTTTCCATTTAGCCAGTTTGGTTACGGGTACGCTGACCTTGATTTCTGCGAGAAATTCCCGCAGGCCGGACACCAGAATTTCCCGACATAAGATGACAACGGCAGCAAGTATGCTATAGCCGGTAATCCGGCCAAATGCGACCATCATCATTAAAGCGGCCGCAATGAGAAGTTTATCAGCAACAGGGTCCATGAATTGACCCAAGCGGGAGACTTGTTGCTGTTTGCGGGCAAAGTATCCATCATAGTAATCTGTGATTCCAGCAAGCGTGAAAATCACCAGCGCCAGCCAATTTGCCAGTGGTGCCTTGAGATAAAATGTCCCGATCAGCAACGGTATCATGACGATGCGGGAAAAGGTCAGCATGTTAGGCAGACTTGTGAGCATTATGAATCAATTCTGGTTGCGGGTGTGGGGCCGTTATAATCTAGACTGACTGTATATTACATGACCTAGGTAACAGAGTCGTTGCGGTCCTGTCTAGCGTGCATACAAGTTTTAAGCTCATGTGCGGTGGTGCGCGCCATCCTTGTCATGGTGTCTTCACCGTTGTTAATCTGTCTCGTGAAAGAAGTCATAGATTGTCTGGGCCAGTTGCTGACTAATACCCTTAACGGACCGAAGGTCCTCAAGGGCTGCATTTTCAACGGCCTTTGCAGAACCAAAATGCATGAGTAATGCTTTTTTGCGGCTGGCCCCGATGCCCGGCACACTGTCAAGTTGGGAAGACGTCATTTTCTTATTGCGGCGGGCGCGGTGTGATCCAATAGCGAAGCGATGGGCTTCGTCACGGGCACGTTGCAGAAAATATAATACAGGGTCATTGGCAGGCAATTTAAATGGAGGTTTTTTGGGTAAGTAAAAGTCTTCGCGTCCGGCATTACGGTCAGGCCCTTTTGCAATGGCGACAACGTTCATATCTTCGAGCCCTAAATCCGCGAGGATAGCTAAGGTGGCGGAAAGTTGGCCCTTGCCGCCATCTATAATTAACAGATCGGGCCAATTTTCAGTTTTCCGGTCCGGGTCTTCTTTCAGGAGCCGAGAAAACCGCCGGTGCAGCATTTCACGCATCATAGCGAAATCATCGCCGGGAGCGGTCTTGTCGTCCTTGATGTTAAACAGGCGGTAAGCGCCTTTATCAAAGCCTTCCGGCCCCACAACGATCATGCCGCCTAAGGCATCTGTTCCGGAAATGTGGCTATTATCATAGACTTCGATCCGGTCAGGAGGGGCGTCCATATCAAATATTTCCGCTAATAAGCTTAGAACCTTTTGATGCGAAGAGGTTTCGGCTAATTTGCGTTCTAGTGTGTCACGGGCATTCTTTTCCGCAAAAGCCAGTAATTGGAACTTAGGGCCGCGTTGGGGAAAGCTTATTTTGACTGTGTGGCCAGCATTGATGCTAAGGGCTTCTTCTAATAGTTTTTTTTGTTTTATCCGACAATTTGTCAACACGAACCGGGGTGCAGGTTTGTTATCATAAAATTGGCTAAGGAAGGCTTCCAGTACTTCGTCGGAACCTTGCTTTTTATCGTGGCGCGGAAAATATGCACGATTACCCCAGTTTTGCCCGGCCCGAAAAAAGAAAACCTGAATACAGCTTTGCCCCCCGGCTTGAAAAATAGTGATGATATCAGCATCTTCAATATTTCCGGCGTCAACCCCCTGACGTTGTTGCACGGCGGCCAAGGCACGCAGTCGATCACGATAAATAGCGGCCTTTTCAAAATTCAATTCCGCACTGGCGTCTTCCATAAGACGGGTAATATCTTTTTTGATACTTTGGCTTTTGCCACTGAGGAAATCATGGGCACTGCGTACAAGGTTGTCATATTCCGGTTTGCTAATCCGGTCAACGCACGGCGCAGAACAGCGTTTGATTTGATAAAGCAGGCAGGGGCGACTGCGATTATTAAACACATTGTCTGAACAGGTGCGGAGCAAAAAAGCTTTCTGCAAAATATGCAAGCTTTCGTTGACCGCACTGACAGAGGCAAAGGGGCCGAAATAGTGTCCGTCACGTTTTTTTGCGCCACGATGTTTTTTGACTTGCGGCCACGGGTGGGTGGTATCAATCAGAATATAGGGAAATGATTTGTCATCACGTAGAAGAATATTATAGGGCGGTTTAAAACGCTTAATCAGGTTTGCTTCCAAAAGGAGTGCTTCTACTTCTGTATGGGTGGTGACAAACTCCATACTGCGCGTTGCGGTCACCATACGGCTGATGCGGTAGTTGAGGCCACGCAAATTTGTATAGCTTGCAACCCTGTTTTTCAGGCTTTTGGCTTTCCCGACATAGAGCACATTTCCGGCATCATCCAGCATTCTGTATACCCCCGGTTGCCCGGGTAGGTTTTTCAGATACTTCTGGATCGTTTTTACGCCTTCATTCATCGTGGGGATATTTCGCTTTTGCACAATGTGAAATCAAAAAAATTATCTTTTTTTAGAATGGCGTGAGTTGTCATGGGTGACAAATATTTTTTTGTCCCCTGTGAATATGGTTAACAAAAAGTAAAAATGCAACGGAATCAAGGGGTAATAAAAATGTCATGGTTATGTCAAAAAAACTATCCACGGAAACTGTGGATAACTAGGTGTATAACTGTGGAGTGATGTGCCCTGAAGGGCAGTACTCTGGGGATTTTAGTGATTTGCTTAAAAAATAAGCATTTTAGTTAAGTTGCTGATTTATATGAATATTTCATATTTCAAGTTTGATTTTGCGGCAGTGCATCTATTTTTTTTTAATTTTTTCTGCTTGGTGACTAGCGTTGTTTATGCTTGTGCACAACTACGATTGATTCGTAAGTGTCAGGGGCTAATAAGCCCTTATTTTTACATGGTTTGTCGTCAGGAAACTGTCACATTATCATCACAACAACGTTCGATCTCTATACCGACACTGGTCGTGCCTGGAATGGCTTCGAGTTTTTCGACGCGTACGCGCGCGGTGCGGATGCGGTTGTCCTGTAAGGTCATGTCGGCGATTTGTTCTGCCATGGTTTCGACCAGATGGACGTGACCGGCATTGACGATGGTTTTGATTGCATTGACGATCTGTTCATAACAGACAACGTTATCAATATGGTCATGAAGGGGTTGGGTATTTTCGACCACTGTCAGGTCAACGTTAATTCTTACTTTCTGTGGGGCCTGTTTTTCATGATCATAAACGCCGATATAGCTGTCTAGAACAAGGTCACGCACAAAAACATGGCGCAACGAGAGTTGCGCGTTGGCAATCTTTAGCGGGGCAAGCTTACTACTGTGCATGTGGTGTTTTCCTCCGTCGCCGCTTTTTAGCGTGGTAGTATTATTTGTTATTCATCGGCCCCGGAGACGTCCGGTGTTTGCCAGTTCAGATGTTGTCCACCGTCCAAAGCGATCATTTGTCCGGTCATGGCGTCATTAGATAATATGAAACGGACAGTTTCGCAAATTTCTGTAAGACGGGTTGCCCGCTGTAAGGGGACAGCCTTAGTTTGTTGTGCGAATTGTGCATCACTTTGTCGTTTGCTGGGAAGTACAGGGCCGGGGCCGATAGCGTTAACGCGAATACGGGGGGCCAAGGCCTGTGCGGCGGTTTGCGTCAAGGTCCATAGTGCAGCTTTACTAAGGGTGTAGCTGGTAAAGTGCGGGGTCAGCTTCCAGACACGCTGATCTATTATATTAATAATATTTCCCTGCTGTGATTCTGGTAGCTGCTTTACAAAATTTTGTGTGAGAACAGTGGGGGCACGGAGGTTAGTATTCAGGTGTGCATCCCAGCTTTCTCGTGAGACAGTGGCAAGATCATCATATTCAAAAAGGGATGCATTATTGATAATCGCGGTGATAGGTCCCAGTGCAGCGGTCACAGCGGGAATAAGGTCTTGGGTTTGTTGTTCGTTGCCAAGGTCGGCGGCAAAGCATTGTGCTTGCCCGCCTGCCTTATGTATTTCGCTCACCAGTTCCTGCGCGGCATCATCAGAGCGATGGTAATGCACGGCCACGGTCCAGCCATGCTGGCCAAGGTCGCGTGCAATGGCGCGGCCAATGCGATGGGCGGCCCCGGTGACAAGAACAGTAGGCTTTAAGGTAGCTGGTGATGTTGTCATGATGCGTCCATAGCCGTTTAAAAGAGTTGGGCCTGATGACCTAACAGCCCAAGATAGCACAAATAGCCTATAGTGAAGGCTGCTCCTGTCATGCGGCCTATGGTAATATTAAGGAAGGCAAAGGGAAGTAGGATTAATGTTGTGGAAGCCATGATCCATAAATCCATTTCCAGAAAACTTTGGCCAACGGGTACGGGGGCGGTGATTGCCGTGGCACCCATAATACCAAACATATTAAAGATATTGCTGCCGATCACATTGCCGATGGCCACATCCCCGTGTTTATGCAGCGCCGCCATCACCGCGGTGATTAATTCGGGTAGAGATGTGCCCACAGCAATGATTGTCAGTCCAATGAGTGCTTCGGAAACGCCGTATTTACGGGCAATGACAACACTGCCATCCACCAGTAAGTCTGCGCCATACATCACACCGGCTAAACCGGCAACCAGTAGAAACAAGGCCATCGGGGTCGAGTGGGGCTTGCTGGGGACGCCCTCTACATCTTCCAGTGCCTGTTTGGCGTAGGTAATGCGTTTGCGTGTACGGCGGACTGAATAAACCATGAAGGCAATTAACAGGGTTGCAAAGAAAATGCCCTGGCCGATGTTTAACGTCCCCATATAACAGACAGCAATAAACAATGCTGTGCCGGCGAGGAGGATAATATAGTTATGGCGGATTTCCTCTTCCCCACACAGGATAGGGAAGACCAGGGCGGGGACACCGATCACTAACAGGATATTGGCGATATTGCTACCGACGACATTGCCCAATGCCAGAGAGGGGGCCCCCTGTAACGCGGCGTTAATGCCGACTACCAGTTCCGGTGCAGAGGTCCCCAGGGCTATGACCGTGAGGCCAATAACCAATGTGCTAATTCCCATACGCTGGGCCATTGAAACGGCACCGCGCACAAGTATATCGCCCGCACCAACCAATAAAACTAATCCGATAAGAATATGAATATAGGCCATGACCTGTTTTATTGCCCTTTGTACCGTTTATAAGATGTTATAGGGTTTAACCTTCCCCGCAGCCGCATGCAATATGAGTTATGTGTATCTTGTTTTACAGATGTCAATTTGTAGCCTTAAAAGCGTGTAGGGGTAGGTTTTCCCCTTTTGCTGCGATATTGCCGCGTGCCGGGTTGTCCTGCTGATGACCGGGCGGATGATCGGGTAGGGGGTTTTGCATTGGGCCTTTGGCGTTTAGCATGCCCGGTGCTATTGATATCTGTGCCTAACTCATGTGATTCAAGCCTCCTGATTTCATCACGCAGCCGGGCGGCTTCTTCAAAGTCCAGATCTCCTGCGGCGGCCCGCATTTTCTTATCCAGCTCCTCCAGATAAGATTTTAGATTATGGCCGACCATGTGGGCCGTGTCCTCAGTTTCCAGATCAACGGTGACATAATCACCCGTAGAGACATCATCCAAAACATCGTCTATGGATTTGCGGATCGTTTGCGGTGTGATGTTGTGGGCATCGTTATAGGCGATTTGCTTATTGCGGCGTCTGTCAGTCTCTTCTAATGCGGCCTTTAGGCTGCGTGTCATGGTATAGGCATAGAGAATAACACGCCCATCCACATTCCGCGCAGCACGGCCAATGGTTTGAATAAGCGATGTTTCCGAACGTAAAAAGCCTTCTTTATCAGCATCTAAAATAGCGACCAGTCCGCATTCCGGTATATCCAACCCTTCCCGTAGAAGGTTGATGCCAATCAAAACGTCAAAACGTCCCAGCCGCAGATCACGAATGATTTCAATCCGTTCCAGTGTATCAATATCAGAATGAAGATAGCGGACCTGTACGCCATGTTCATGCAGATATTCCGTCAGGTCTTCGGCCATACGTTTTGTCAACGTGGTGACCAGTATTCGCATGTCTTTGGCAACTGTTTCCTTGATTTCATGCAAAAGATCATCGACCTGATTTTCGACAGGCCGAATAAGACAGGGCGGGTCGATGAGGCCAGTAGGGCGGATGACCTGTTCGGCAATGGCATCACCGGACTGTTCTTTTTCCCATGGTCCCGGGGTGGCTGAGACATATACAGTCTGCGGGCGCATGCGGTTCCATTCTTCGAATTTTAGCGGACGGTTATCAATGCAAGAAGGAAGGCGAAAGCCATATTCCGCCAGGGTTGTCTTGCGGCGGTTATCACCACGTTCCATACCGCCGATTTGCGGGACGCTGACGTGACTTTCATCCACAAACAATAATACATTTTCGGGGAGGTATTCATATAATGTAGGCGGTGGGGTGCCCGGTGCGCGGCCGGTCAGATAGCGGGAATAATTTTCGATGCCGGCGCAGCTACCAGTGGCGGCCATCATTTCAAGGTCGAGCAGTGTGCGTTGTTCCAATCGGGCGGCTTCGACAATTCTCCCTTCTGCCTGGAGACGCGGTAATTGTTCTGCAAGTTCGGCCTTGACCCCCTTCATCGCCTGTTCGATGGTCGGACCGGGGGTGACATAGTGGCTGTTGGCATACAGTCTGACTTTAGAATCAAGATTTCGGATCTTATGGCCTGTTAATGGATCAAATTCGGTAATTTCTTCCAGTTCATCCCCAAAGAAAGAGAGTTTCCAGGCCCGGTCTTCAAAGTGAGAAGGGAAAATTTCCAGCATGTCGCCGCGAAGCCGGAATGTCCCTCGCTGAAAGGCCTGATCGTTGCGTTTATATTGCATGCTGACAAGGCGGTGAAGAAGTTCACGTTGTTCAAAAAGTTGGCCAGCCTCAAAATCAATGGTCATTTCTGTATATGTTTCAACGGCACCGATACCATAGATACAGGACACGCTGGCCACGATGATGACATCGTCTCTTTCCAGCAGGGCACGTGTCGCGGCATGGCGCATGCGGTCGATTTGTTCGTTAATACTGGCGTCTTTTTCGATATAGGTGTCAGAGCGGGGCACATAGGCTTCTGGCTGATAATAATCATAATAAGAGACAAAATATTCTACGGCATTATCTGGAAAAAAAGCCTTCATTTCACCGTAAAGCTGGGCGGCTAATGTTTTATTATGCGCCATGATAATGGCAGGCCGCTGCGTCTTTTCGATAATATTCGCCATGGTAAAGGTTTTGCCGGAACCGGTTACGCCCAAGAGAATTTGGTCGCTTAACCCGTTATCCAGTCCCTGGGTGAGTTGTTCTATGGCCTGGGGCTGGTCACCACTGGCGGCAAAGTCCGATACCATCGTGAAGCGTTTGCCGCCTTCGGTTTTACCAATATTTCGGCGAATTACTGGGCCGGTAAGGGGGTTTTCTTTGTTCATAGCTCTGGCTGTCTTATTTCTTTGTTTAAATATGGGCATTAGAGGTGAAGAAGGCAAACTCTCTCTTGCATGGGAAATGCAGTTTTCGTACTGTGGCGCAGAATTTAACAGACTCTTATTGCTGATATTGAGGAAAGGGAAATACCGTGGCATTTATCGCTGATGCATTGAGCCGTATTAAGCCATCACCAACGATGGCAGTGACGGCAAAAGCCGCAGAATTACGCCGGGCTGGTCGTGATGTGATTGGTCTGGGCGCTGGGGAGCCTGATTTTGATACGCCAGACAATATTAAAGAGGCAGCGATTAAGGCCATTCACGACGGTAAAACGAAATATACCGCGGCAGATGGCTTGCCGGAATTGAAAGAAGCGGTCTGTGAAAAGTTTAAACGTGATAATGGGCTGACCTACGCACCAAACCAGATTACGGTTAACTGTGGCGGAAAGCACACTATCTATAACGCAATGATGGCGACCTTAAATCAGGGGGATGAGGTGATTATCCCAGCACCTTACTGGGTATCCTATCCTGATATTACGTTGTTGGCAGGCGGGACACCTGTGATTGTGGAAGCGACGATTGATACAGATTTTAAAATGACCGCAGCACAATTGGAAGCGGCCATCACCCCGAAGACAAAATGGGTTATTTTAAATTCACCGTCAAATCCGACAGGGGCTGCTTATAATCGCGCAGAGATGAAGGCCCTAACCGATGTGCTGATGCGTCATCCACATGTTTGGGTCTTTGCGGACGATATTTATGAACATATTGTCTATGATGGGTTTGAGCATGTGACCCCTGCGCAGGTTGAGCCTGGTTTATATGAACGGACCTTGACCATGAACGGTGTGGCAAAAGGCTATGCCATGACGGGTTGGCGGATAGGCTTTGCTGGCGGTGCGCCAGAGCTTATTAAAGCGATGGCAAAAATTCAGTCGCAAAGCACGTCTAATCCCTGCACGATAAGCCAATATGCATCAATAGAAGCATTATTGGGCACACAGGAATTCTTGCGTCCGCGTGCGGAAGCTTTCCGCAAACGGCGTGATCTGGTCGTTTCCATGTTGAATGAAGCAGAAGGCATAGAATGCCCCACACCTGAAGGTGCATTTTATGTGTACCCGAGCTGCGCTGGGCTGATAGGGAAAACGACGCCTGACGGCAAAGTGCTGGAAAGCGATTTAGATGTCAGCACATATTTATTGGAAGCTGAGGGAATTGCGGTTGTGCATGGGGAGGCCTTTGGCCTATCGCCACATTTCCGGGTTTCTTACGCGACATCAGAGGAAATATTGACAGAGGCCTGTACGCGTATTCAGCGGGCCTGTGCGGCTTTGAAATAATCGGGAAAATAATCAGGGAAATAACCGGGTTTAACGATAATTGAAATTGAAAGGCGGCTTCTGCGGAGGCTGCCTTTTTTGTTACCAGCACTCTCATGGAAAGTCTGGCTCATGTACTCCGGATGCTGATATACGCTGAAGGATGATAATGATCGGTGGATAAGAAAAGGGCCGCTTGACGCTGCGAGATGGATGTGATTATACTTTGGTCCGAAAAAAAACGGCCGGGTAAAAACCCGGCCAGTTCGAAAATATAGGGAGGCTTCACGTCTGAGAGACAATGAAACTAGCTAAAGCCGTAAATCGGGGAGGATTTTGAAGGCTATAGCAACGCTAAAACTCTGGGAGGAGGTTTTAGCTAAACGTTATGTGTAACGTCTGATTATTGTTTTACAGGCTTGAATGCTTCTAAACAACAGTGAAAACTACAATGCAGCCATGCGATATTCGCATGGCTTTTCTTTTGTGTTATTTTCCATGGGGTTAACCCTTAAATACTTGTGCGATGCAATATTTGGTTGCTGAAGTTTTTTGTAAATAAGGCAAAATAAGGCAAGTTTACCAAAAAAAAGGCCGGGTAAAAACCCGGCCAGTTCGAAAATATAGGGAGGCTTCATGTCCATAAGACAATGAAAGCAAGCGGGAACCAATACATCGGGGAGGATCGAGGGATCCCGCTTTTCAAGGCAAGGGAGGTTGCCTTAATAATGCTGCGATGCAGCATGTAATTAAAGATATAGGCAGCTAAGACAATTATCAATGTCTGAAATTACAGATCTGTTATGCGATAGACGCATAACTAGAAGCGTTCGTTTTTGAACTTCTGTATGATGAAGTCACGGAATACTTTGACTTTCTGAGAGTTTCTTTGTTCTGCGGTGTAGACAAGATAAGCGGGAAATTCCCGACCTTCGGCCCCTTCCAGGATTTTCAGCACATTACGTGCAGCCGCCCCCTGAACAAGGTAGTCGGGGAGGGCTGCGATGCCTAAGCCTGCCTTTACGGCCTGTAAAACGCCGAAAATGCTATTGATTTGCAAATATGGTTTGCGCGGTATGTCTGTGCCGGTTTCTAAAATCCAATTAATATTGCGAATTGGTAAATTTGGCAGCTCACCAAATGTAATCAGGCGGTGCTTATCTAAATCGGCCAGTGTTTCCGGTTTGCCATAGCGGCTGATGTAATAGGGTGAGGCATACAGGTGGTGTTGGAACAGGGCAATTTGTTTTTGTATCAGCTCAACATGGGCAGGAGTATGAAACAAGATCGCGACATCGGCTTCACGGGTGGTGAGGTCCAGGTCGCGGTCAGAGACAAGCAACTGCACATCAACTTCCGGATATTCGTTCATGAAGTCTTCAATGTGATAGGGTAGCCAGGTTGAACCAAAGCTAATAGTCGTTGTGACTTTCAACAGCCCGCGTGGCTTATCTGTGCCTTCAATCAGCTGTTGTTCGGTGCTGATAATTTTAGAGACAACTTCATCCGACGTTTTGAAAAGCAGTTCGCCTTCGTCTGTGAGCGTAAGACCGCGGGCGTGGCGATTAAATAAAGAGAGTTTAAGGCTTTCTTCAAGGCCGCGTATTTGACGGCTTACGGCGGATTGGCTAAGGCCAAGTCGTTCGCCCGCATGGGTGAAACTGCCGGTTTCGGCAACAGTGTGGAAGATGCGTAATTTGTCCCAATCCATATGCTTCAGCCCTTCCTTATCACTGTGGGCCCATCGCAGAGTAGGAGGTTATAGTCCGCGCTCTGCTTATAAAGGTCCATCTTTATGGTCATGGTCAGGGTCTTTATCGTATAGACCCTAACCATATAGTAAAGGTATATGCGTTATTCGTGGCCAGCAAGGAAGCGTTCAGCTTCCAGCGCAGCCATACAGCCCATACCGGCTGCTGTAACTGCCTGTCGGTAAACTTTATCTTTTACGTCGCCTGCTGCATAGACACCGGGAATATTTGTGGCCGTGCTGTCGGGGGCTGTTATGATATAACCTTCGTTATCAATTTCCACCTGTCCTTTAAAAATAGCGGTGGCAGGATCGTGACCGATGGCAATAAAGACGCCATGGGTGGGAACTAGCGTAATGTCATCATTTTTGACATTACGAATTCTGACTCCTGTGACGCCTAATGGGTCTTCGTCACCAACGATTTCTTCAAGGACGCTATCCCAAATGACTTCAATTTTGTCATGGGATAACAGACGGTCTTGTAGAATTTTTTCAGCGCGCAATGAATCACGGCGATGGACAAGCGTTACTTTGGAGGCAAAGTTCGTCAGGAATAGTGCTTCTTCAACGGCACTATTGCCCCCGCCGATCACGACAACCTCACGATTGCGGTAGAAAAAACCATCACATGTTGCACAGGCAGAAACGCCAAAGCCTTGGAACTTCTCTTCGGAAGGAAGTCCCAGCCAGCGGGCCTGTGCCCCCGTGGTAATGATGATGGTATCCGCCGTATACACCGTGCCGCTTTCACCTTTGGCAACCTTGGGGCTGCTTTGCAGGTCAACTTCTGCGATCATATCGGTTATCAATTCAGCATCAACATTTTTGGCTTGTTCGGCCATTTGTTCCATTAGCCATGGCCCCTGAATGGGGTCGGCAAAACCGGGGTAGTTTTCAACTTCTGTCGTAATTGTGAGCTGTCCACCGGGCTGCATGCCCTGCACGACGACCGGTTTCAGATTGGCGCGGGCGGCATAAATTGCTGCAGTGTATCCGGCAGGGCCAGAACCAATAATAAGGACTTTGGTGTGTCGTGTATCAGACATGATCGTGTGTCTCCGAAAGATGCAGGCTGTTAATATGCCAATGCGGTTTTGTTTTGCGCTGATTAAACTAAGGCCTGATCTTTTTATTTCAAGCTTTTACGCAATGCTCAAAGCAGGTTTAGATACAAACAAGGCGGCCAGAAGCCGCCTTGTCAACGTAACTGTTCTGACGGCTTAGAGGTCAGCGGCGTTATCAGCTAGATAACTTGCAACACCTTCGGCATTGGCGGTCATGCCTGCTTTACCTTTTTGCCAGCCTGCGGGGCAAACCTCACCGTGCTCTTCATGGAACTGGAGGGCTTCGACCATGCGGATAGCTTCGTCTACGTTACGGCCTAATGGCAGGTCGTTAATGACGTAATGGCGAATATTACCTTCTTTGTCGATCAGGAATGTACCGCGCAGTGCAACAGCATCATTGATCAGAACGCCAAAGTCGCGTGCGATATTCTTTGTGATGTCGGCAACCAGCGGGAATTGAATGCTGCCCACGCCACCCTTTTCAACCGGGGTGTTGCGCCATGCATAGTGTGAGAATTGTGAATCAACACTTACGCCAATGACTTTTGTGCCCAGTTCTTTGAATTTGTCCATACGGTTGCTGAAAGCAATAATTTCGGAAGGACAAACAAAGGTGAAGTCCAGAGGATAGAAAAAGACCAGCCCGTAATCGCCGTCCAGATATTCTGTCAGGTTAAAGTCTGCGACGATGGAATCATCTTCCATTACTGCGGAAGCGGTAAAGTCTGGTGCTTTTTGGCCGATAAGTGAAGACATCTGTAGTCCTTTTTTAGCTGCAGTGATAGTTTTACAATCAATTAAGTTAGAATAATTCTAATTATTGTTGCAAGGCATATAAAGTCAAGGCGTAAATGGTATAAAGGCGATGTTTTTTATACTTCGTTTAATGCCATGCTATGCAGTGATATAGCGTGTTCTTTACGAAATTCCAGAGGCTATCAAAAATGTTTTTCTAAAATTTAGATTAACCTTTTGTAATCAATAAGAAAATGTTAACGCGGCCACGGCATGATATTGGTTCGTCTTATAAAAGGTAGAGGACTACGTCATGTGGAAGGGCCGCTTTACAGCGATTTCACCAGTTGGTCATTTAAAAGATTATGTGGCAGAAGCAGGCCGCAAGAGCGGTCGGTTTATGAATCGCCTGCGCCGGGACGTACGTGGTTTTACGGGTATCTTTCTGGTGGGTGCCATCGTTCCGGTGATCGGGATTATGGGATTTGCGACTGATGTCAGCCGTGCCTATATCTTGAAGTCGCGTCTAAGTACGGCTCTGGACGCCGCGGCATTGGCCGGGGGGCGTAATTTCTTCGATGATAATCGTGACGCACAAATTGCGAAGTATTTTGCTGCTAATTTCCCCCCAGGTTTTATGGATGCAACGGTCGACGGGCCGTACATGATAGATACGGATGGCAATAAACTGCCAGACGGCCATGAATATAGTTCGTCCGATACGAAATTGATTGTCACGGCATCGGCAACTATGCCAACGGTCTTTATGCAGATATTTAACCATGATGATATGACAGTATCCGTTCAGGCAGAGGTGAGCCGTGAAGTGGTATTGTTAGACGTTGTGTTAGCCATTGATATGTCGGGGTCGATGAATAATTACACCGGGGACACGAAACGCATTGATGCGGCCAAGTCTGCGGCCCTGGACCTTATTGATATATTATTCGGTGGCAATACGGAGAACCCGTTAATGAAAATCGGGCTGGTTCCATGGTCCGGCAAGGTGAATGTCACGTTGAATGGTACGACCTATGGAAAAGATCAGTTTGGTAATGCATTGGGGTCTTCCGAATTATTTACGACGACATTAGTGCCGGATGAACCTTTAAATCCGTATCGGAAAAAATTCTATCGGTATGACCAGGACGAAGATCCTAATACGGGGACCAATGGTAATGAAAAAGTTGTTCTGAAGAATTACAAAAACCGCATTAAAAACCTGTATTATGCCCATAACGCGCCGTCTGTGCCTCTGCTGACGAAGCCGCCGACAGGATGGAAAGGCTGCGTTTACGCCCGTTATGCCAAGCGAAATGAATATCCGTCAGTGGATCATAATAATTCTTCCGCTTTGCAGGATGCGGCCGACATATATGACGGTTCACGTCATGAGGTAGGCGGGCTTGCATGGCTGGGCTGGCACCCGATGGGGAGTGAAGGTGAGCCGAAAAGCGGTGGGAATTGCGAATTATCTGATCTGGCGAACCTAAGTCACGAATGTACATCATGCCCCACAGCCGGGATTACGCCACTGCAAAGCGTGAAAAGCGTTATTTATAATGCGGTGGATGAATTGAATATTCCGAGCGGTAGCTATTATACCAATATTCCTCAAGGTTTGGCATGGGCCTGGCGGGTGTTAAGCCCTGATGCCCCCTTCACCGAAGGGTCGGAGATTCCTGGTGAAGGCTTTTCCCAGCATAAAGCTATTATTTTGCTAACGGATGGGGCGAATACACGCCGTGCGGGTGATGCTTATAATTATGCCATATCGGGTCGGGATCAGCGGTTAAAAGACCTGGCGGACAATATCAAAGCCAATGGTACGTTGATCTACACCATTCAATTTGCCAATGGCAGTGGGTCTTTGGCTGACCTGATGCGTGATGTAGCCAGTACGGATAATCATTATTTCTATGCGCCGGATTCAAATTCATTGCAGGCCGTATTCAAGCAGGTGGCTAATGAATTATCTAATCTGCGTCTGTCGCGTTAGTTCGTATTGCGGGGGATAGCAAGCTGGGTATCTGTTTGCCTATCCTTCCATCAACACCAAGAAAGAACGGGACATGTTTAGGCATGTCCTTTTCTTATTTAACAGGGGCGCGTAGAGTAATGAGGCAGACTTCTGTATGCCTTAAAATATCAATAAACGTGAACGGATGACCAAAATACCTTCTGCTTATCGCCGGCAATGCCCGCCGGGTGGACGCTTTGAAAATATGGTGACCCGGGATGGGTTGCGATTGCGTACAGCGCAGTGGCATCCAGCGGATCGTGCGGACAGCCGTGGTACGGTCGTGTTGTTACAAGGGCACCGGGAATTCATAGAGAAATATTTTGAATTTATTCACGACTGGTTAGGGCGCGGTTATTCCGTCTATACGCTGGATTTGCGCGGGCAGGGGTTATCTGATGGGCACTTGCAAGATCGTCGAAAGAACTACGTTCCTTCATTTGATTTGTATTTACATGATGCGCATGACTTTATCGTAACACACGGTTTGGTTCGGAAGAGGCAGCCCTCATCCCCGCTTATTCTTGTGGGGCATTCGCAAGGAGGACATCTGGCATTACGGTATTTGCGTGACCATCCCGGGGTATTTGATAAGGCAATTGTGATGGCTCCAATGGTTAATATTCATTTCGGTAATGAAGTGGTTGAGACCGTGGCCAGCTGGGTCGTGCGGGCAAATATGTTTATGGGTAAACATGAAAGCCACGCCCCCGGTCAGGCCATGAAAACAAGTCCATTACAACGTCGTTTGGCATTTGAATTGTTGACTCATGACCGGGATCGGTTTGCCGATCAGGATTATTTCTTTTCACAAAATCCCGCGTTACATACAGGTGGTGCGACATATGGTTGGTTGGATGCAGCCCTTAAAAGTATTGCGCGCATGCAAACAGCCCTTTTTGCGGAAAGCATATCAATCCCGGTGCTGATGTTGTTGGCGGGGCAAGAGCGTATTGTCAATAATGTTGATGCGCTGTCCTTAGCAGACCAGCTACCTGATTGTCATGTTGTGTTACATGAACAGGCCCGTCATGAAATATACAAAGAAACCGATGATATCCGCCAGGCAATGTGGGACGATATTGACCGATTTTTAGGATACCGCTTTTTGTAATATGTCTAATGCTTCAGCATGCACGCGGGGATCACCAGCGGCGATAACGTGCCCGCCCTGATCGGGACTACCGCCGGTCCAGTTGGTGACAATGCCCCCGGCCCCTTCTATAATCGGAATAAGGGCCTGAATATCATAAGGGGCCAGACCTGATTCTATGACAAGGTCCATCTGTCCCATTGCGACCATGCAATAAGCATAACAATCATAGCCATTGCGGACTAGTTTGGATTTGGCCGCGACCGTTTCAAAGGCTGTGATTTGATTTTGATCGGGAAAGAATGTCGGGTCGGTTGTTGAGAGTGTGGCCTGTGCCAATGACGGGCAGGGGCGGACGCCTATAGGTTTTAGGTTTTGTCCAGTGGTCTGTGCGGGATCAGCCGATACATCAGGTGAATAGCGAGACAGGAAACTGCCATATTCGTTACCAAAATAGCGTTCCCCAAGATAAGGTTGGTCCATCATCCCTAAAACCGGGCCATTGCCATCATTCAGCGCAATAAGCGTCCCCCATAACGGAATGCCGGAAATAAAAGCACGGGTGCCGTCAATTGGATCAAGCACCCATTGCCAGCGATCTACCCAGCTTTCTGGTCCGTTTTGTTCCTGTCCGCCTTCTTCGCCAATAATATCGTGACCCGGATAGCGTGTTTGAATAAGTGCCCGCATCGCGGCTTCGGCATTGCGGTCCGCTGCGGTTACGGGATCAAAATTCTGATCCATTTTGCTGCCTTTATTATCGACGTCAATGGGTTGCCTAAAAAGGGTGAGCGTTTCCTTCGCCGCAGCCCCGGCAAGCTGGTGCATAAATGTCAAATACTCGGTCAGCTCTGGTTTTATAATGGGGTCAGACATGTCGTTTTCCCGAAAAGCCTTGAATTCATATCGTATAAGGTTTTAACACAGGGGGGTGTTTTTAATACAGCATGATCTTGAAGGGGTGAATAATCTACGCCACCTTTGAGGTGTAAGTGGCATGACGTTTGTGTTGTTACCCGTAATCGTTGCCAACAGAAGCGTGTCTTTCGTTAATATATAAGAAGAATAGTATGCAAAAGTGTGATTTTCTCATCATTGGGGCCGGGATTGCGGGCGCATCGGCGGGATATTTTTTGTCACCTCACGGGCGGACCATCATTTTAGAACGCGAAGATGTGCCGGGATATCACACAACGGGACGTTCCGCGGCCTTTTATGCAGAAACATATGGTAATGCCATTATTCAACGTTTGACGACGGCCTCGAAAAAATTCTTTTTTCATCCGCCAGAAGGTTTTTCATCGGTGCCTCTTGTCTCTGGCCGTGGGGCTTTATATGTGCTGTCAACGGGGCAGGAAGATTTATGGAAATCGACCTTGGCTGACATGCAGGCGCGTGTGCCTGCAGTTTATGCAATGACAGCGGATGAGGTGCTGGCCTGTGTCCCGTCTCTTAGGCGTGAGCGCATCATTGGCGGGATTATGGACCCAGATTGTCAGGATATTGATGTGCATGCGGTTCATCAGGGGTATCTGTCGGGATTGCGGCAACAGGGGGGGCGTGTTGTTACGAGTGCGGATGTTCGCGGGTTGCACCAATTAGATGACAGTTGGGTCGTGAAGACAGCAGCAGGTGACTTCTATGCCAAGAATATTATCAATGCCGCTGGTGCCTGGGGGGATGAGATAGCCCAAAAAGCGGGTGTTGAGCCGTTGGGATTATTGCCGAAGCGGCGGACGATCATCGTATGTCCGGTGAGTGGCGGCATGGTTAATCGCGATATGCCCCTGACATTAAATATACCGGAAACATTGTATTTTAAGCCGGAAGGAGAAGGGTTGCTTGTCTCCCCCGCAGATGAGAGCCCGTCAGCCCCGTGTGATGCACAGCCGGAAGAATTCGATGTGGCCCTGACGGTCGACCGTCTTCAGCAGTCAACGGCGTATGAAGTGGACCAGGTGACACGCAAATGGGCGGGGTTAAGAACATTTTTGACTGACCGCACACCAGTTGCGGGCTATGATGCTGCTGCATCGGGGTTTTTCTGGTGCGTAGGGCAGGGGGGATACGGTATACAAACATCGCCAGCCATAGGGATGTTCGTTGCTGGCCTTATCACAGAGGGAAAAGTACCGGATTATTTGGCAGCGCATGGTATTACGGCCGAGACACTAAGCCCCGGCCGTTTCGTTTGAATGACTAATACTCAATGTGGTCCGATGTGCGTTAGCTTGCAGCGCGGGCAGCTCGCTTGCGGTCGTTCGGGTCCAGGTGGCGTTTGCGCAGACGAATATTTTCTGGTGTGACTTCTACCAATTCATCATCATTGATATAGGCGATGGCCTCTTCCAAAGACAATTTCTTCGGTGGCGTCAGCTTAATCGCGTCGTCTTTCCCGGATGCGCGCACATTGGTGAGCTGCTTACCTTTAATCGGGTTAACATCCAGGTCATTGTCGCGGCTGTGTTCACCGATAATCATACCTTCATAAAGTTCGTCCTGAGGTTCCACCATAATAATGCCGCGATCTTCCAGGTTGAACAGAGCATAGGCCACAGCCTTTCCGGGGCTGTTAGAGATCAGTACGCCAGCACGGCGGCCGGGAATAGCCCCTTTATAAGGGCCGTAACTATGGAAGATCCGGTTCATTATGCCGGTGCCACGAGTGTCCGTTAGGAATTCCCCGTGATAGCCGATCAGCCCGCGGGAGGGAGCTAGAAATGTAATACGCGACTTGCCAGCTCCGGAAGAGCGCATGTCTGTCATTTCGGCTTTCCGCAGGCTCATTTTTTCAACGACTACGCCTGAATATTCTTCATCAACGTCGACTACTGCTTCTTCGTAAGGCTCTAGACGTTCGCCACTATCTGGATCGGTTTGATAAAGCACTTGCGGGCGGGAAATGCTCAGTTCAAATCCTTCGCGGCGCATGGTTTCGATTAAGACCCCCAGTTGCAATTCGCCACGTCCGGCGACCTCAAAGCTGTCTTTGTCTTCGCTTTCTGTGATCTTGATGGCAACATTGCCTTCGGCTTCACGCTCAAGACGATCCCGAATAAGGCGGCTGGTGACTTTTTTACCTTCACGGCCAGCCAATGGGCTGTCGTTTACCGAGAATTTCATGCTGAGGGTAGGAGGGTCAATTGGCTGGGCCTGAAGGGCTTCTGTAACCTCAAGCCCGGCTATAGTGTCCGCCACCGTCCCGATAGAAAGGCCTGCTAGTGCGATGATGTCGCCGGCGTTGACTTCGTCTACGGGGACGCGCTCCAGCCCGTGAAAAGACATAAGCTTGCTTGCACGTCCTTGTTCAACGACTTCGCCCTTGGCATTGAGAACTTTGATCGGGTCATTGACTTTTAAAGAGCCGCTCTGCACCCGGCCGGTCAGGACCCGGCCCATAAAGCTGTCACGGTCAAGCATAGTGGCCAGCATTGTGAACGGCTTTTTTGTGTTTTCTTCGGTCGCGACTTCGGGTGCATCGAAATGTTCGATGATTGTTTCAAAAAGATCATGTAGATTTTCGCGGTCACCATCCAGCTCGCGATCCGCCCAGCCATTACGGCCCGATGCAAACAATGTGGGGAAGTCCAGCTGTTCGTCGTTAGCGTCGAGGCTGACAAATAAATCGAAGACTTCGTCATGTACTTCATCGGGGCGACCATCGGGCTTATCAACTTTATTAATCACCACAATAGGCTTAAGTCCTAAAGCCAGCGCTTTTGAGGTGACAAATTTTGTTTGAGGCATAGGTCCTTCGGCGGCATCAACCAATAAGATCACACCGTCTACCATGCTGAGAATACGTTCGACTTCTCCGCCAAAGTCGGCGTGACCGGGAGTATCGACAATGTTGATGCGCGTCCCTTCCCAGTCAACAGCCGTACATTTGGCCAGAATGGTGATCCCCCGTTCTTTTTCCAGATCGTTACTGTCCATGGCGCGCTCTTCGACACGTTGGTTGTCGCGGAACATGCCGCTTTGGCGGAACATCGTGTCCACCAGTGTTGTTTTGCCATGGTCGACGTGGGCGATAATCGCGATATTTCTTAAAGACATCTGTCTGTACTCATGTGAAAATATGGGGGTTCAGTACCTATTGCGCTGTCTGGGGACTGAATTTATCTTAATACATTGCGCTGCAAAAAATTGCGCGCAGTATAACGGCCTTGTTTTTAAAGTCTATGTCAAAGCGACATCACATATTTGCATAGATAAATCGTGTTAAAAAAGGCCCGTACTAAAAAGGAAGATTGACTGTGAAAGCAATGATAGTAGCGGAACATGGCCCCTTGACCTGTTTGACAATGCAAGACGTGGATGATCCGGTGCCGTCATCAGGCGAGGTATTAATCCGCGTACGGGCCTGTGGGGTTAATTTTGCTGATGGGCTGATGGTCAAAGGTACATATCAGTCAACACCTGACCTTCCATTTAGCCCCGGCGTGGAAGTTGCAGGTGATGTGTTGGCGGTAGGAGACGGCGTGGAGCGTATTGCCCCCGGGATGCGGGTGCAGTCGTTAACTGTCGGGGGTGGCGGTTTTGCGGAAATGGTTACGGTGCCAGAGAATTTGGTCACGCCGATCAGCGATAAAATGCCCTATGATGTCGCGGCTGCCTTTGTGGTGGCCTATGGCACTAGCCACCTGGCTTTGACACGGCGGGCCAATTTACAGGCGGGAGAGGTGTTGGTTGTTCATGGGGCCGGGGGCGGTGTGGGGCTGACGGCTGTGGAAATCGGCCATTTGTTGGGCGCGCGCGTTATCGCAACAGCGGGAAGCGATGAAAAACTGGCTCTCGCCCGTAGCAGGGGGGCGAGCGAGGTTATTAACTATCACCGTGAAGATATTCGCTTGCAGGTCAAATCCTTTACAGATGACCGTGGGGCTGATGTTGTTTATGACCCGGTCGGGGGGGATTGTTTTTCAGCGTCTTTCCGTTCTATGGCTCCGGAAGGGCGTATTTTGGTGGTCGGTTTTGCCAGTGGGACAGTGCCTAAGTTGCCGCTCAATCATCAGTTGGTGAAGAATATTGATGTGTTGGGCATTAACTGGGGCGGATATAAATTTTTTGCACCGGACAAGCTGCGTCAAAGTGCGTCACAATTATTTGAATGGTATGAACAGGGCCGCTTGCAGCCGCATATCAGTTTGCGCTTTCCTCTGGAAGAGGGAAGAGAGGCTATTGCGGCCCTGCAGAACAGGGTTTCTACCGGCAAGGTGGTGCTGACAATGGGGTGAAACCCATAGCTTTGTCGCTAAACCTGTATCAGCGCGGTGTGACAGTTATCGCGGTTATAGTACGACTGCGGCCCAGATGATGGAAAAGACGGGGGGCGCAATTAACCAGAAAACATAGGCCGTTTGCGGTCGACCGCAGTTTGTTCTGTGCCAGCTAGACAGCGGTGTTGCCCATATACTAAGCGTGAGGAGACATAGAGGTGCGCCAAGGGAGCTTTGTAAACCTTGCAAGCCGAGGGCAACGATGACCAGTGTGGCGGCCATGACCAGCACGGGGGCCAGATTATAGGGGGAGGGCAGACCAAGACGACACAGCAGAATATAGGACAGATTTGCACTGATGGTCATAAGTGCAAGATTTTGGAGCAGCGGACTGGGGGTGACATACGCGATCCCGGCCAAGCCGAAGGCAATGGCGCAGATCACGTAAGGGGCGTTTTGGTTGTAGTCGCTTTCCTGATATAGACGAAAAAATAGGAGACAGGAGAGGCCGCCGGCAATGACCAGCTTTGGGAGGCTGTCGGAAATGCCATCGGATTTGATATCGGGGTATAAAGCCCAGAGAACAAGTCCCATAGATAGGAAGGCCAGAACAGGAGGGAGAATATCTTTACCGTTCGGACGATCCAGAAGCCATCCGAAGACCGTTAGTGCGATGCTTGTCCAGAGTAAGACGTCGACATAGGCCGCAGGCGGAAGTGCGGGTAGGCCGACGATCAACAGGGCTGCGCAGATAAACCCCAGCAATAACCCGTTGGAGGCCTGAAAACTTCCCCCCTCGCGCCCGCAAAAGAAAATAATCAGTCCGTGCCCGGCGAGCCCTAATAAAAAAGGAACGGCAAATAACTGCAGCCAAGGTGCGGTAAAATCTATCACCATATTCTATCGTCTCTCCCAAAGCCCTGTTTTGCGCTCTCCCCGAGTTGCACTTTACCAGAGTTGCATTTTTAAATGTGTGAGAGAAGCCGTGGCTATGGTAACGCGACGTGAGGACAGCGCAATAGCGTTTCTTACACTACAGAGCGACAAGACAGATAGGGGGCGGGTTATGCCTATGGGCAGGGTAAGCGGAGGAGTTTTTGTACGTCTATAAGATTTGGTTACAATAAGAAGATTTCAGCTTGTGATGTAGCCTAATGATTCGCTGTATTTTGCTTAGCGATAAGGGGGCGTGGTTTATAATTGCGGTTATAGTGAAGTAAAGTTAGTGACCGGGGGAATATTTCATAAAAGTGCAATATGTGATATAATTGTCACACAAATAAGTTAAGTGATTGATTTTATATGAAATTGATATTGAATTAGGACATGTTGCAAATATGCAACAGTGTAACATTTTAGCACTAACTAACCCATTGTAAAATAAGGTTATTTTTGGTGTTGATTAATGTGGCGCAGTCCTTAAATATAGAAGGCAAGCAGATTCTTGGTGTAGGAATTTTGCTTGAAGCCCTACGTGGGCGTTTCCTCCCTAAACTTGGGCCACTTTCATTTGGAAGTGGCCTTTTTTATTATAGTCATCTTTTATTATAGTTATTGCCAGATCCAACATCGGGCGGGTCTGCTTGGCATCTCTCCACCATGCTTTATGTCATGTTACCGTGTCCACAAAAGGCATTTTATAGGTAATGCATTCGTTTTACTTATTTGTGGTGCTTTAGTGGGGGGCGGCGACTGTCAGCGTCCTCTCTTACGGTAATGTAGAAAAAGCTGAAGTCCTGCCGCGAGGAAAAAGAGGACAAAAAGTGTAATAGCTATGTCCTCAGTCCCGTATTGTGCGAAGAGCGGGGACAGGAAGAGCTTCGCAAGAAAGTACCCTGCAATCCATGCCAGGAGCATCGTTATGGCTTTTATCACTTTCACAAGGCATGACCTTCATGGAATAATGTTTTGCGCCAGTGCTTAAATTCTATGTGCCAGAGCAATATGAGGCAAGGCATGTGTATGCTCTTCGTCCGTCTGATAGCTGCGGTAACATCACTATCGGTCAAAACGTTTTTTACAATTGTTGGCGGATATGATCGGTTAGATAAGCTGAAAATTTCGTCATCGTTTGTTGGACTTCAGTAAATGATGTTATGGGGGTAAGGTCTCCCTCATCCATATACAGGGCGCGATTAATTTCGATTTGCAGGCTATGGGTTTGCTGCAAAGGACAACCATAACGGGCTGTATTATAACCGCCCGGATAGGGGGCATTTAATTTAACGCTGTAGCCGGCTTCATTGAATAAGTTGACAGCCATTTCAGTGAGCCATTGGGCACAGCTTTGGCCATGCCGGTTGCCGAGAATAATGTCCGGTTGCGCCACAGGAGAGGAATGCTTTAGGAAATTATGAGATGGCATGGAGTGGCAATCAATGAGGATCGCCATTTGCCATTTTTCCTGAAACATCGTCAGCAGTGAATGGAGCTGTTTATGGACAGGTTTGTAAATATCTTCGAGCCGCTCTTCAACATCATGGCGTTGCAATTTATGCAAATATATATCCTGACCATTATAAGCAAGACGGGGAATAACCCCATAGCCTTGTGATACTTTAGTGCTGTCCAGGGGCGGGAACGGCGGTGTGGGGGATTGGATCATGTCCCAATCCAGTTCGGCAATAGCGCGGTTGGTATCAACGTAATTACGACTATAGGTATTGCACAGAAGATAAGCACCTGTCTGCGGCGCATCGATAAAGAGTTTATCAACAAAACTGTCTTCTGAATGACGCAGTACTGTGAGTGGCGTTTTAAGCTGTCTGCAAAATGAGGCCGGGTAGTAAGTACCGCTGTGCGGGCTGTTAAACAACACAGGCACAGGAGCCTTTTCGGGCGACGTTAAAATATAAGGTGCGTCCGGGATCTGGGTAGAGGCCCTGTGCGAGCTGAAAAATGGCCGTATTATATTCATTATTGTATTTTACACTATTTTTGCCAGAGGGATAATACGACTGAGGTCGTAGAATCAGAAGCAGAAATATCCTGCTTTTTTTAAGGGATTTATCAGAATCTTCACTTTTGTTAGGCTATGACGTAATAAATACAGGTACAAAAAGCGATAACAGGGTTACCAGATGAGCAATAAAGGGATGCGTGTCCTGCTGGCAGAAGATGACGATACACTGCGTCGGTTTTTAGCGCGTGCATTAGAAAAGGCCGGTTATGAGGTAATGAGTGTAGACCGGGGGACCCATGCGATGCCGTTGCTGGCAGGTGGGGATTTTGATTTGTTACTCACAGATATAGTTATGCCAGAGATGGATGGAATTGAACTTGCACGGCGTGCAACGGCCTTACACCCGCATTTAAAAGTGATGTTTATTACCGGCTTTGCTGCTGTGGCGATGGATAAATCAGGGGAGCGACCACAGAATTCAAAAGTCCTGTCCAAACCGTTTCATTTGCGTGATTTAGTGGATGAGGTAGACCGCCTTTTTGCCGCTTAACGTGGTTGCAGGCCGTGATAAATTCATATTTGGGCTTGCGTCCTTCTTCAGTTTGTTTATATAACGCCTTCACTGTTTCCATACAGGGCGATTAGCTCAGGGGTAGAGCGCCTCGTTGACATCGAGGAGGTCACAAGTTCAAATCTTGTATCGCCCACCATCTTTTACAAAAAACGTCTGATACTGATCTTTTAGGATGCTGATTTGGCCTGTTTGCCAGCTAGCACAATAAGTTCGTCAGTCCTGGTTAGTTCAGTCAAGCTAGTCTGGGTGGGCAAGGAATAGTGTCTTTCTAAATAAAGCTTGACCGTTTCTGTAAAGCGTCTATTATTCTTATTAAGAATGGTTATCATTATTATTTATGTGGTGATAGGTATGTATATTTGTATATGTAATGGAATAACAGATACTCAGATAAAGCATACGATAACAGAAAATAAGGCACGCACAGCAGAGGATGTCTACTGTGCGTTGGAGGCCTGTTTTGATTGCGGTGCCTGTGAAGATTGCGTTCGTGAGATTATAGAACAGGAAATGGCAAAAAATTTAGACCTTGTTGCTGCTGAATAGGGTCTAAAATATAGTATCCTAAAGGGGTATTAATACCTTTATTCTTCAGCGTTTCCTGTCTGCAATTGCACGTAGTTTTGTACCCCCATTTTGTCAATGAGGCCGAGCTGGGTTTCCAGCCAGTCAATGTGTTCTTCTTCTGAATTAAGGATAGATTCAAACAGGTCGCGGGAGGCATAATCCCGGATGCTTTCGCTATATTCGATGGCATCTCTCAAGTCCGCATGAGCGGTCATTTCCATACCAAGGTCGGCTTGAAGTATTTCTTCTACGTTTTCGCCTATATTCAGCTTACCTAGATCTTGCAGGTTTGGCAGGCCTTCCAAAAACAAAATACGCTCTATCAATTGATCGGCATGTTTCATCTCGTCAATTGATTCTTCATATTCCTTTTGACCAAGGCTCAACATGCCCCAGTCTTTAAGCATCCGTGCATGTAGAAAATACTGATTAATGGCGGTCAGCTCATTCTTCAGAATTGTATTGAGATGTTTAATGACTTTGCTATCGCCCTTCACGCTGTGCTCCTTTTATCAATTGCATGAGGAATGCTAACAATTCTTTTCTTTTGTTCCAAGTGATTGATAAGAAAAAAAGGAAAAGCCCGCCAGAAAGCGGGCTTTTTTTTGAAGGAAGTGGGCAAGAGCTAAATTAAGGCTGCATCGGAGACATTGGGCAGATCTTCTTCCAAGATAGCCATCTGAAATGCATAAGAGACTTCGCCATCTTCGGTATCTTTATAAATGACACCGATAAATTCGCCCCGAACATGGACTTCAACAGTGCCGTCTTTGTGCATTCCACGTTCGATGTCTATGCGGTCTGTGCCAAATTTATCGTTCAGGTATTTGCGCAAACGCAACATTTCTGTACGAGTCATGATGTTTCCTTAACTATTGAATCTAATACACAGGGTTTGAAAGTGCAGTCAGAATAACCGTCCCGGAAGCGGTCTACTGAGCGATAACAGCCGAAATATGATGTATTTCACGTGTTAGGTTGATGCGGTCTCATTCTTGCAGAAATTATATGTGACGACAACCGTTTAATCATGAATGGCGCGCGGGAATTTTATCGGCTGAAGAAAGGTGTTCAGGATAAAATGGTTAAGCATCACATTGTTATCTATGCGATTTACATGCGATTAAGGGGTTATTTACATTCGTCTAATATGTTGCCGGTTATTGGCTGGCAGGAAACATAATAAACGCTGCGCGGGCCTGCAAAACGAAGACATGAGGATTATTTCTATGACGAAATTACTGGCGATAATATTGGCGACAGGATTGTTCTGTATGAGCATTACGCCTGCGCGTGCTGATGAAATGGCAGATTGGCAGAAAGCAGTTGTTAAGCTTGTACAGAAAAAACACTTTTATCCACGTCAGGCGTTGGTAAATGAAATTGAAGGTATGGCAAAGGTCAGTGTGAGCTTTGATCGTAGTGGTCAAATCACAAATTTTGAGATTAAACAGCCGACCGGACATACGGAATTAGATTCTGCACTACCAAAAATGATGGAACGTCTTAATCCCTTGCCAGCTCCGCCTTCATCTATGGCTGGTGGTGATGTTCTGACAATGGTTCTACCCATTAACTGGGTTATTCAATAAAACAGAAAAAATAAGCAGCAGGACTTGTGCCGATCCGGCGCGGTCCGGCGACCTTAAATTAAAGGCATTCTTCCTTTATAGGCAGGATGCCTTTTCTGTTTAAGTTATTGAAAATAAAGTAATTAAAATTTTATCTATTAAATCTTGGTTTACCTTTTTCACTTATGTTGATTCTCGTCTTAGGAGTAAGCCTGCGTATTTAGGCAAGAGTGAAGGGTTAATTCGTCGCATAAAAAAAAGATCCTGCGGCATTAATAAGAGAGAAAGAATATGATGAATAAGAAAATTGGTCTTCTGGCGTTGGCTGTTGCTATGGTATCGGGTGCGGTTTTTGCTGTGCCTGCGCCTGCTGAAGCGAATGATATTAAATCCTGGCAGGGCAAAGTTGTAAAATTGATTTCTAAAAAGCAGGTTTACCCGCGTGCGGCGCTGGCCAATGAAATTGAAGGCAAGGCGAAAGTCCGCGTGAGTATTGACCGTACAGGCGCAATCACAAACTATGAAGTGGTGCAGCCAACGGGCACAGATGTTCTGGATAACGAAGTTCCAAAATTAATTAGCCGCATTAACCCTCTGCCGCAGCCTCCAAGCAGCCTGTCTGATGAGCAAATGACATTTATGCTGCCACTGAGCTGGGTTATTCAGTAGTCACGTGCAGACGACAAAATACAAAAACGGTAGCCTGGGCTACCGTTTTTTTTGTGTTTTATAGTGTTTTGTGTTTTCCTCTAGCCCTTTTTATGGGAAAAAGCATTATCTGAAGGTAGCCTTTTTGGCTGGACGTCCCGGCCAAAGATGACATAGTCTGTATTTATATCCAAAATAATACTGATTATAAGGGGTCAATGCGGCAATGTGCCGCAAGAGGAGGGTTTATGACGCAGCCTTTAATGCCGATGGCAACGGCAGTCTGGCTGGTAGATAATACCAGTCTAACATTTACGCAAATAGCTGACTTCTGTAATTTGCATGAATTAGAAGTACAAAGTATCGCCGATGGTCTTATCGCCCAGAATATGGTAGGTGCGGACCCTGTGGCCAATGGCCAGTTAACGATGGAAGAAATCGAACGTTGCCAGGCCGCTGAAAGTGAACGGTTGCAATTGTTGGAAGATGAAGTGCCGGCTAAAGTGCAAACAGGCGGCACACGTTATACGCCTGTTTCAAAGCGGCAAGATAAACCAAATGCAATTGCCTGGCTGGTTAAAAACCACCCGGAATTGTCCGACGCGCAAATTGGGCGTTTGGTGGGAACGACTAAACCAACGATTAATGCCATCCGTGAGAGAACGCATTGGAACATTGCAAATATTAAGGCGGTGGATCCTGTTGCGCTGGGGCTGTGTCGTCAAACCGATTTGGATGCAGCGGTTCAGAAAGCAATTGAAAAGGGGGGGCGTCCTGAACAGCCCGAAACAGCAGAGCCTGCAGGTTTTTCAATTGAAAACTTTTCAATTAGCGGGGACGATTAAGTCGTGATCTTCCGCTGTAATCACGATTGATGTGTTACATGCAATCTAAGAACTAAAAATGGGCCTGTGTGGCCCATTTTTCATTTTGATAACCTTTGTTCGTATTGCCTTATCCGTATTCAGGATGCGTAGAGAGACAATGTCGTTGGAACTAGTGATGGGTGTATTTTTCCAGTTCTTCTTTGACCCGGAGCTTCTCTTTTTTCAGTTCCATAATGCGGATACTATCTGGGGCGGGGCGGTGTTCTTCTTCAGCTAGTGCTTTTTCAATCTCGGCATGTTTGTTGGTTAGGGCAACAGCATGAGAATCTAGTTGCATTAGACAGCTCCTCTTATGTTTAGGGGAAGTAATTACAGCATAATTTTATAGGCTTGTCACGGCAGAGTCATAAAAAGATGTCTACAAAAAGAATATGATTTTGCCGTTTTATAAGAACAATTCAAAAACAGGCGATGACCCCCTCTTGCTACCATGAAATTTTCTTGGGAAAGATGTGGAGGGCTTCTTCAAGTTACCTTCTGTATGGCTGTTCTGAGAGGGGCCATAATAGGATCAGCTAAGAAGATCTGCATAGACTCCAAGATTCTCTATTGCCGTGTTGTGAAGATTTTCTTTGGGGTAGTCGGCGATATGGTCGGGGAAGCTTGTGACCAGATGGTCGCTGATATGAAATAACAGGTCTTGTTCAATACGTTCAGCCCATAATTCGAGCAACTGTATTTCAGTACGAAGGGCGCGATTGTTTTGTGGGCCACTCTCTTTAGGCAGGAATTTACGGGCTGTTCGCAATGGTGTGATAACTTGTTGTCGTATGGCGGCTGTCTGATTGAGGCAGTATTTTACTGTTTCGGGATCAACCCGAAGCCTTCTTTCTTCACCAAGCCATAAGAGGAACAGAATAATATTAACGTCAGCATTATGTTCCTGCTGGAGTTCAAGGCAGGATTGCGCTACAGAAGGCTGGCTGTAGAGGCGTAGGCTATAGTCCCAGAAAGGATTGGGACTGTCTTCGGGCATAAGTGCCGAAAGGCGGTCGAGCAGTATTTTATGGGTCGTCACTTCAGCTTTCCTGACACGGTAGCGTATCGTTTCTGGCGGTATATTATGTTATAATCTACACGGTGGGGATTGGAAATAATGCTTTTCATTGAGGGTATCAGGCATTGTCATGACATTGGATGAAGAAGAACTAAAAGAGCGTCTCCAGGCCATGATGATCGAACACCGTGATTTGGACGATTCTATTGATGCTCTGATGGCGCAAAGCCATGTGGACCGCATTCAAATCCAACGCCTGAAGAAGAAAAAGTTGCTGTTGAAAGACGAAATTATTCGGATCGAAAACCAGCTTATCCCGGATATTATCGCGTAGTCGTTATGAGCGGGCCTGTTAGATAAGCAACAGGGGTATGATGATGATGCCGCAAGTGTGGTGCGCTGCTTTATCACCATGTTGAACGGGGGAGTATAACCTCCACGAAGACGCGATTAATCAGCCGTTTTCTTGATGTTCTGCTTATGGGCGTACATTTTACGATCAGCTTCGGCCAGGGCCTGATCCGCGTTTGTCCCACCCCCTAAGACATGGGAACCAAAGGCAACAGATAATGGTATGGACTGACCTTGCCATTCTAGGGGGGTGTGGCTGATAGCATCAGCAAGCTGCACTGCCTTTGCATGACCATCCTGTTCGTTGGCGCGGGGCAGGATAATGCCGAATTCGTCTCCCCCAAGGCGGCCGATAATATCGGAATCACGCAAGTTGCGTTGCATTTGTACGGCCATGTGCTGCAGGGCTGCATCACCAGCAGCGTGCCCATAGTCATCATTGATTTTTTTCAGATCGTTTAAATCAAGATAAACCAGAGAGCAGTCCACACCATAACGGTCACAATATGAAATCATGCGGGTGACTTCGCGGACAAAAGCCCGCCGATTAGCCATTGGGAGTAAGGTGTCCTGATCTGCGAGTTGTTCTAGTTCACTGAGGCGGCGATGGGTCAGTTCCATTTCCTGACGCATGCGGTCTACTTCTGCCATTAAGGTCATGATGGCCTCACGAACCTTGGGCGTCATTTCTTCTGCAGGAATTCCCATAATACTGGCCGTATCAGTAACATCGCGTGAGGCTGTTGCGCGATCTGCGGCGGTAGCGTGATCTGCCTTGCTGCGGCGTGTAGGTGTTACGCGTTGGGTGGGGCCGGGACCAGTGATCTTCATATGGTGATAACTTCCCTCTAGGGGGCACATGCGTAGTATTATGTGTATACTATACCGCGCGGGTATTAACTGAAATTTCCTGCAAATTGCTCTGCAATTCACAAGGAAATATATGCTAAGTCGACATCATAACATAAGTGATTCACGATGCAAAAAAAACCACAGGATAATACTGTTCCCTTAAATGCACCTGTTCGCAAGGCTTGCACAGATTGGCGGGATCATTATAATCGCCGATTTCCTGTGTAGCAGGGCATAATTTATGAGTGGCCAAAAGGATAGGTAATGAGTAAAGAGACGCCGGATGTTGGGATCATTATGGGCAGTCAGTCTGACTGGGAAACCATGAGCCATGCCGTTGAAATTCTTCAAGAATTGGGCGTTGAATATGAATGCCGTATTGTTTCGGCTCACCGGACGCCAGAGAGGCTATATGAATATGCCAAAACAGCCCAGAACCGCGGACTTCAGGTTATTATCGCCGGGGCGGGCGGCGCGGCACATTTACCAGGTATGGCCGCTGCCATGACACTTTTGCCCGTTCTTGGGGTGCCTGTGGAAAGTAAGGCATTGAGCGGGATGGATAGTTTGCTTTCAATTGCACAAATGCCCGGTGGCGTGCCAGTGGGGACGTTGGCCATCGGTAAGGCTGGTGCGAAAAACGCCGCATTATTGGCAGCTGCAATTATCGCCTTACAAAATCCCGGTGTGGGTACGGCCTTGAAAGCATGGCGGGAAAAGCAGACGGCTGCGGTGGCAGAGCAGCCAGTGCAGAACTAAACTGCGCAGACAAGTCAATCCATTGTCAATGAAGTGATGAAAAGCATGAGTGTCAAAAGCTTACAGACGGGCAGTGTTATCGGTATGTTAGGTGGGGGGCAATTAGGCCGGATGATGGCGATGTCCGCTGCGCAATTGGGCTTTCACACACATATATATTGCCCTGATGAGCGCAATCCTGGTGAACAGGTCACAGATAAATTGACGCGAAAAGCTTATGATGACCGTGAAGCGTTAAGCGTATTTGCGCAGTCGGTAGATGTGGTGACCTATGAATTTGAAAATATTCCCGTGGAATCTGTGCGCTTTTTAGAACAGCATGTGGCGGTTTATCCCAGTGCGGATGTGCTGGAAATTGCCCAGGACAGGCTATTCGAAAAAGATTTTCTAAATAAAAACGGTATTGCCACAGCAGCATATAGAGCGGTGAATACGGTAGAGGAAGCGGTGGATGCCGTCGCAGAAATCGGCCTTCCCGCGGTGTTGAAAACGCGCAGGTTCGGATATGATGGCAAGGGACAGGTTATTGTCCGCAAGGCGGAGGATGTGCCCGCCGCGTGGGACGCTTTAGGAAACGACCGGATCATTGTTGAGGGTTTTGTTCCATTTCGTATGGAAATATCAGTACTTGCGGCCCGCGGTCAGGACGGGGAAGTGTGCTGTTTCACACCTGTGGAAAATCAGCACAAAAATCATATTCTGGATAAATCTATAGCGCCGGCGCGTATCTCTGCGGATCTGCAAGAGGCTGCGGTCGATATGGCGACAACAATTATCACTGCCTTGAATTATGTGGGATTGCTGGCGGTGGAAATGTTTGTTTCTGATGACGAGCCCCAATTACGGGTGAATGAAATTGCCCCGCGCGTTCATAATTCAGGTCACTGGACGATTGAAGCCTGTGCGACAAGCCAGTTTGAACAACATATCCGTGCCGTATGCGGGTTGCCGTTAGGTGGGGTCGATTTATACGCTCAGGCAGTGATGACCAATCTTATTGGTGATGATATATTGCAATATAATGACCTGCTCCGTGAGGCGGGGGCAAATGTACATCATTATGGAAAATCACAGGCACGGCCGGGACGGAAAATGGGGCATGTGACACGGCTTTATCCCTTGGGCCAAAAGCTGCCCGGGTAAATACGCAGACAAGGCCTGATCGTCTATTTCGTTACGTCTTTAATGACGTCGGCCGTATCCTCACTGGCGGTAGGTGATGGTTCCGTATCTTTTATAGGGCTGTTTTCTTTCGTTGAGGATGTCCCATAGCGCCATTTGCCCAGCATTTCTGTTAATGATGGTAATTTGTCCAGAGAACTGCGGACTTTTGATTTCGTTTTTTCGAAATTCAGCAAGTCTGCTATGCGCCGGTCTAGAAAAGCCCAGCTATCGGCATAATTCTCTGATTCATCAGATAACCAGTAAAAAAAAGTGGCACTATACAGGGCCCCAAGGCTTAGGCGTTTGGTATAATAATTAAAGTCAGTAGAATGATCGCCAGCCAATTTCCACATAAGGTCGACGGTCCGTGATGTGAGCCGCATCGCTTGCCCGTGGTAGAGGGGGACGGCAAGGTAAGCTACAGCCGTTTTTGCCGCCTCTCTGTGGGCGGCATCTTGTTCAATGCGGATTCTTACCAAAAATGCAATACGCTCACTAAGGCGCATTTTATCCAGGTCTGCTTTTTGGGCAGCGACAGCCATGGCTTGGTCGCAGCTTTCGGCCCAATAGTCCAACAGGCCAGCCGCTCCGTTAGGGAATGCCAATTTGGCCATGCCCGGCGAAAGGTTTAAATCCTGCTCTGCCTCTGTCAGTAATGTATCGCTCCACCCGGTGAATGGCGCGTGGGCTAAGGCCTTTTTTAACAGGTGCGGCTTTAAATCATCAGGGACGTCTGTATGTACTGTGGCACTCATGAGAGGGGTGGCTCCTGTTCACGGTTGTCATCATCTGTGGCCTGGGCCAATTCATTATCAATTTCCTGTTCCATACTTGTGGCCATGCTGGCCCGACCTGTCAGGCGGCGCACAGGGTCATGGTATTGCAGTGTAGACATATCAGTCATACGCATAGGATACAGGATTCCGTCAAGATGGTCAGCCTCATGTTGTAAAACGACGGCAGGAAAGCCAACGGCCCGTCCTGATAGGGTGCTGCCGTCGGTAGCGGTGGCCGTATACTGGATTTGTTTATAACGTGGAACTTTGCCCTGCATGCCTGGCAGGCTGAGGCAGCCTTCCCAGCCTTCTACCATTTCGGTATCAACAGGGGTGAGTGTCGGGTTGATAAATACTGTGAAGTCATCACGTTCGGGCGGCTGTGAAAATTTACGCTCACGCATCAGGCAGATTATTACACGTTGACTAACGCCAATTTGCGGCGCGGCAATACCGACGCCGCCAATGGCGAACATCGTATCAAACATATCTTCGATCAGTGAAGTTGTTGCTTCTGACAGCGGGTCATCGACTGGGGCTGCTGGGGTCATTAAGGCCGGATGGCCCATTAAGGTAATATCACGGATGCTCATTATTTCAATATGGCGATGTCCATATGAGAGGTAAAGGGGGAGAGTGCCGTATAGTAGCGAATAAGCAGAATTTTATGGATTCTAGGGTATATCTGATGTTTAGGTTGGTTTTATTATTAAAAAACAGCATAAAGACTTCACAAAAGCGGATTTGTTTGTTAGAAGCCAGTCAAGGTCTTACTCTTAGAGAGTGTGGCCTTTTTTGATGAACACTAGACCCTAGAAAGGAGTGTGACGTAAGCCATGCAGGTTAGCGTCCGCGACAACAACGTCGATCAGGCTCTGCGCGCGTTGAAAAAGAAGCTTCAGCGTGAAGGTGTGTATCGTGAAATGAAAATGCGTCGTTTCTACGAGAAGCCGTCCGAGCGTAAAGCACGTGAAAAAGCAGCAGCTGTGCGCCGTTCGCGTAAATTGGACCGTAAGCGTCTTGAGCGCGATGGTGGATTGTAAGATCCAACGTTATATATAGAATTCAAAAAAAGCCGCTCAGTATTTTGCTGGGCGGCTTTTTCTTTTGAGGGGGAGGGGTGGATCACTTATGATCGTCAAATGACGGGCTATAAGTTATTTAGTGATAAGATGTTATTATTGCCATCATACGTTCCCGCACATAAATGGCGTGGTGGTGATTTACAAACTTTGCGTAACACGGTACGGGGCCCGGTGTGCCGATTGCATTCACAAGGCGAGCGTCTTTTCTTCAATGTTGGGCCGGGCCAAAAGCTTGCGGCCGCATGGCATCGGATCAAAGAGCGGGCGGACGGGTCATTAGGACCACCAATCATCATGGTGCATGGCCTTACGGGGTGCGAGACATCATCAGTTATTACGTCTGCCGCCGCATATTTTCTTTCGCAGGGACATAGTGTTTTACGGCTGAATTTGCGTGGGGCGGGGCCTTCAGTGCATAGCAGCTATGGGCCTTATCATGCCGGACTGACCAGCGATTTGCGCGAAGTGATAAAGCAATTTTGCGACCGTGAAGGCGTGGACGCCGTTAATTTATACGGGATATCGCTGGGCGGAAATATGGTGTTAAAATATTTAGGGGAAGAAGGGGCGCAGGCCCCTGTTGCCGCCGCGGTTACAGTGTGTGCACCATTAGACCTTGCGGCGGTACAGCAACGATTACAACAATTCCGTAATCGTGTTTATCGGAACTTTTTGCTGAAACAAATGAAAGATGAGGCGCGTTCTGCTGCGCCCAATCATCCAGCAGAACGTATTGCTGCGGCTGTCACGGCCCCTGATATATACGTTTACGACGATGTTTATGTCGCCCCGACCCATGGATTTGACGGTGCCGATGATTACTATGCCCGTAATTCATCAGGTGATTATCTAACGAAAATCGCGGTACCAACATTATTGTTACATGCGGAAAATGATCCGTGGATCCCTGCGAAAGATTATCTTCGTCGCCAATGGGCGTGGCCGCTACATATGGCTATGGCAACGGACGGGGGACATGTGGGTTTCCATAGCCAAGACAATAAAATTCCCTGGCATGACCGTTGTGCAGAGGTGTTCTTTCGGTCACGTGAGGACGCCTGATGCGTATCGTCATCGTACATAAAGAAGGCGACCACAAGGCCGCCTTCTCTAAATCATAATAAAGAAACAGGTTAGAGTGACTTGACGATGTTTTCCACCATCTTCTTGGCATCGGCAAAGAGCATCATGGTGTTATCACGGAAGAACAATTCGTTCTGGACCCCGGCATAACCGGATGCCATGCCGCGTTTCACAAACAATACGGTCTTTGCGCTTTCCACATCCAAAATAGGCATGCCGAAAATCGGGCTGGCCGGGTCTGTTTTTGCTGCAGGATTCGTGACATCATTAGCCCCGATTACAAAGGCAACATCCGCCTGTGAGAATTCGGAATTGATGTCTTCCAGTTCAAAGACTTCATCGTAAGGGACTTGTGCTTCAGCCAACAATACATTCATGTGGCCCGGCATACGTCCAGCAACAGGATGAATAGCATAACTGACTTTTACACCTTCCTCTTTCAGCATGTCGGCCATTTCGCGTAAGGCATGTTGGGCCTGTGCCACGGCCATACCGTATCCCGGGACAATAACAACGTGCCCGGCATTTTTCATGATAAAGGCTGCGTCTTCGGCAGACCCCTGTTTGACGGGGCGTTCCTCAACAGCCCCTGAAGCCGCAGCGGCATCATCACCACCAAAACCACCGAGGATCACGCTTATGAAGGAGCGGTTCATGCCTTTACACATGATATAGCTGAGAATAGCCCCTGATGACCCCACCAGTGCACCGGTCACAATCAGTGCGCTGTTTTGTAGTGTGAAGCCGATGCCGGCTGCAGCCCAGCCTGAATAGGAGTTCAACATGGACACAACTACGGGCATATCAGCCCCGCCAATAGGGATAATCAGCAGGAAGCCGATAATGAAAGACAAAAGGGTCAGGCCCCAGAAGAATTGGGCTTGGGCGGTGCTGTCATCAGAAATACAGAATAAGGCAATACCCGCAAGTATGGCTGCACCGAGCAGACTGTTAATCACATGGCGGGCGGGAAGCATAATAGGCTTACCTGACATTAACCCCTGTAATTTCAAGAAGGCAATCACAGAGCCGGAGAAAGTGATCGCACCGATGGCTGAACCGATGCTCATTTCCACACGGCTAGCAGCATGAATATGGCCCATAGCATCGGTAATGCCGAAGCTCTGCGGGTGGCTGAAGGCTCCCGCAGCGACCAATACCGCCGCCAGGCCAACTAATGAGTGGAAGGCGGCAACGAGTTGTGGCATGGCCGTCATCGCGATGCGTCTGGCAATAACAATACCAATGGCACCGCCGATAACAATCGCAATGACAATCCACGTGTAAGAGACAATTTCAGGATTAAGAATTGTTGTAATAATGGCGATAGCCATCCCCACCATCCCATACATATTTCCCTGACGGGAAGTTTCGGGTGATGAGAGGCCACGTAGCGCCATAATGAAAAGAACACCTGCGATCAAATAAGCTAAGGCAGTCAGATCAGTTGCTGTTTGTAATGACATGTCCTGCCTCCTTTATTTGGTTTTCTTTTTGTACATGGCGAGCATGCGCTGGGTGACGGTAAAACCCCCGAAAATATTTACGGCGGCCAGACCAATAGCAATAATGCCGAGAATTTTTGCAAGGCTCATATCTGCAGGACCGGCTGCAATCAAGGCACCAACGATGATCACAGATGAAATCGCGTTGGTTACCGCCATTAGGGGCGTATGAAGGGCGGGCGTTACGCTCCAGACCACGTAATAACCAACAAAAATGGCCAGAATAAACAGTGAAAGCTGGGAAACCCACGGGCTGGCGGAAACAGAATGTGCCAGTGCTGTATCAATCATATTTGTAACGGAATCCATTTAAGCGTCCCCTCCTTTCAGGGCAGGGTGTACAATTTCCTGGTCTTTTGTCACCAGCGTTCCGCTGACGACCTTATCGTCCCAATCAAAAGAGAGAGCTTTGTCTTCACTGTTGATAAAGGGTGTGATGAAATTCAATAAATTTTTTGCATAAAGGCTGCTGGCGTCAGTGGCGGTGCGTCCGGGCACATTGTGGTGACCGATAATTTTGACGCCATTGATATTGACAATTTCGCCCGCCTTGGACAGTTCACAGTTCCCCCCTTGTTCAACGGCCAAATCAACGATGACAGATCCTGGCTGCATAGAGTTGACCATTTCGGCAGTAATCAGGACGGGAGCCTTGCGGCCAGGGATGAGTGCCGTACAAATGACGATGTCTTGTTTTTTGAGTGTTTCGGCAATCAGCGCGGCCTGTTTCTGTTTGTATTCTTCGCTCATTTCCTTGGCATAACCGCCAGATGTTTCTGCATCTTTGGCTTCATCATCATCAACCATAACGAATTTTGCACCAAGACTTTCGACTTGCTCTTTAGCTGCCAGCCTGACATCGGTGGCACTGACTACCGCCCCAAGACGGCGCGCCGTGGCGATAGCCTGAAGGCCTGCGACACCTGCGCCCATCACCAAGACTTTCGCCGGGGCAATTGTCCCTGCTGCGGTCATCATCATTGGCATCGCCCGGCCAAATTCATGGGCGGCATCAATAACGGCGGTATATCCCGCCAGATTTGACTGGGAAGAAAGGACATCCATACTTTGTGCGCGGGTAATACGTGGCATGAATTCCATCGCAAAAGCATGAATACCTGCCTCGGCACAGGCTTTTAATGTCTCTGGGTCGTTGTAGGGCGACATAATACAGGCCAGTGTGGTGCCAGACCCAATCAATGCCACTTCATTTTCATCACCTTCGTCACCGCGCAGAGGACGCTGGACCTTAAAGATGAGGTCTGCGTCTTTATAGGTGTCTGCTAATGATGCGCAGATTGTGGCACCTGCGGCTTCGTAGGCCACATCTGTAATATTACTTTTTTCTCCTGCGCCTGTTTCAACATGAACATTGGCGCCTAATCCAGTGAGCTTCTTTACGGTGTCAGCGGTGGCGGCAACACGGGTTTCATTTGGTCGCCGCTCTTTGGGTATCGCAATTTTCATATTTGATACTTTCCTAATGCTTTAAATCTGACTATTTCGTTTTTTATTATTGGCCTGCGCCTTATGACAGCAGGTTATTTATTTATTTATTTTAAACGGACATATTGTCCGAAGCGTATGTTGAGATGGTCCCCTCTAAAATAATGAGGGAGTATGCAGCTGCATCAACACCATCATCGCACGTAACGGTATTACGACTCTGCTTTATAGTCCAAAAAAAATGCAGAAATGCAGCAGGATTAATACAAAAAATAATATTATTTCCGCAGCATGACCTTGGACGCAGTTATCTTTCCCCGATTAAATTGAACTTTGGTGATAAATAACACTGGTCTTTTGAGCACAAAAGGGACGGTTGGCAAAAATAATGACACTTTTGCAAGAATCCCTGCACGGCTGCAGGGAAGACAAGAATGTCGTCCTCTGAAAGCCAGGATAAGTTTAAGGGATAAGCGATAGAAACAAAGCTGGCGTTCTAATCCATTGCCGACAGGTCGTCTATGAAACCCGATATCATATCCAGTCCAATTTTCCAGAAGGCCGGGTCGGATGCGTCCAAGCCGAAGGGGGCCAAAAGTTCTTTATGGTGCAACGTACCTCCTGCTTTCAGCATTGACAGATACTTTTCCTGAAACCCGTCTGGTTCACGTTGATAACTTGCATATAAGGAATTGACCAAACAATCCCCAAAAGCATAGGCATAGACATAAAAGGGTGAATGGATAAAGTGCGGTATGTAACACCAGAAATGGCGGTAATCATTGTTCAGACGTATTGCATCCCCAAGACTTTCCGCCTGCACGTCCATCCATAGGGCGTCGATATCATTGGTGCCTAATTCTCCATCACGGCGTGCATTATGCAACCGGACTTCAAAATCATAAAAAGCAATCTGACGGACAACAGTATTTAGCATGTCTTCAACTTTGCTGGCCATCATGGTACGCCGTTGGGCAGGATTATCTGCATTGGCCAGTAAAGACTGAAAGGTTAGCATTTCACCAAAGACGCTGGCCGTTTCCGCGAGAGTTAGGGGCGTACTGGACAGAAGGGTCCCTTGTGGGGCGGCTAATAATTGATGAACACCGTGCCCTAATTCATGGGCTAAAGTCATAACGTCCCGTGTTTTTCCCATAAAGTTTAACAACAAATAAGGGTGGGCTGACGGGACAGTAGGATGGGCAAAAGCGCCTGTGGTTTTACCGGGACTGATAGGGGCGTCTATCCAAGGGTTGTCAAAGAATTTCTGCCCCAATTCCATGAGGTCAGGTGAAAAGCTGCCATAAGCAGTAAGAACAGTATCTTTAGCCTTATCCCAGCTATAGAGGCTGTCATCATCCTGGGGGAGCGGAGCATTTCTGTCCCACCAATCTAATTTGTCTTTGCCCATCCATTGGGCCTTGAGCGTATAGTAACGGTGAGAGAGGCGCGGGTAGGAATCTTTCACCGCCGATACCAAGGCGTCGACCACTTCTTTTTCCACCTGATTGGACAAATGGCGTGGCAAGGTGGCATCTTCATAACCGCGCCAGCGGTCTTCTATTTCTTTATCTTTGGCCAGGGTATTGGTGATTAACGTAAAGAGACGGATGTTTTTGCTGAAAGTTGAAGACAATGCCTCCCCTGCGGCCCGGCGGACCAGGGAGTCTTTTTCGCTTAATTTTGAGAGTGTCTCTTCAGTGCCTAACTGATGCGTTTCTTTTGTTGCGGGGTCTTTATAATCATAAGTCAGTCCAGATAGCGTTTCGTCAAACAGTCTGTTCCATGCCGAGCGGCCACTGACGGATTTTTCAAAAAGAAGTTTTTCGGCTTCATCACTTAATTGATAGGGGCGGAGTGCGCGTAATTGATTGAACCATGGTTTATAACGGGCTAAATCAGCGTTATCGTTAAAGCGGTGATTAAAGTAATCATCTTCCAGCTTATTTAATTCAAGGGTGAAGAAAATAATTTTGCTACCTAAATCTGTAATGCGTTCATAGCAGGTTTGGTAAAACTGGCCAATTTGTGGATTGGTCATGTCGCCCGCATGCAGTAAGCCTGCGTAGCTCATGATTTTCCCCGTTAGCTCTTCAATGTTTTCATATGCCTTTATGGCGTCCAGTAGCTGGTTAGCAGATAGGGCGTCGAGTTTATCCTGGTAGCGTTTAACAAAAATGTCCGTTTCAGTTGTAAGTTGAGTGAAATCGGCTTCCAAGACAGGAGAATCCATGCCCGGATATAAATCTGTCAGGTCCCAGCGCGGCAGGCTTGCAGGATCAATTTGGCCTGAGTCGGAGGGGGATGTCTCTGGAGTACAAACGGGAATGGGAAGCATGATTTCTAAATCCTGACGCGACTATTTTGGCATTAAAATGCAACTTCTGATGATTAATTACCCCTTTATATAGGTGTTTCTCCAAGAATTTCAGCTTTTTTAACTTTTGTCCCGTATTGGGACATATAGAGGTTTTAATAGCACCGGAAAGATAGCAGGCAGAATGCCCAAATCAATTCTTATAGTTGATGATGACGATATGCAGCGGAAGATGCTGCAAACCATTTTTGACCGAGCCGGGTACTATACCCAGACGGCCGAAAATGGGGAGGCAGCATTGGATTTGCTCTCTGGTCGTAATCGTGTAGCAGTAGATATCGTGTTACTGGATTTGCTGATGGACGGTCTGGGGGGGATTGAGGTTTTGCAGCGGCTTCATCCTTTACAGCCCGATTTACCTGTTATCGTACTGACCGGGCACAGTAGTGTCGATATTGCGGTGGAGGCCATGCGTGCCGGAGCCACCGACTTTATTACCAAGCCTGTCTCACCTGATCGTTTAATTGTTTCGGTGCGGAATGCCTTGAAATTAAATGAATTAAGTGATGAGGTTTCCCGCCTAACGCGTAAATGGGATGGACAGTTTAGCTTCGCAGATTTAATCGGTGAGAGCGAGGTGATGAAGAAAGCCATCAGTATGGCGCAAAAGGGGGCCTCCAGTCATGTACCCATTCTATTGGAAGGGGAAAGCGGTGTTGGTAAAGAGGTCTTTGCACGAGCGATACAAGGGGCGAGCGACCGAGCCGGCCAGCCGTTTGTTGTCGTGAATTGCGGCGCGATTCCAGAAAATCTCGTAGAAAGCATTTTATTCGGACACGAAAAGGGCGCGTTTACCGGTGCGACAGAAAAGCATGATGGCAAATTTATAGAAGCCGATGGCGGAACGTTGTTTCTGGATGAAATCGGTGAATTACCCCTGGATTTGCAGGTGAAGTTATTGCGGGTGCTACAGGAAGGCGAAGTCGACCCTGTGGGCGGGCGCGATCCGATCAAAGTTGACGTGCGTCTGATTTCCGCGACAAATCGCGATTTGTTGTCGCAAGTGGAGGTTGGAGCCTTTCGTGAGGATTTATATTACCGTCTCAATGTTTTTCCGATAACGTTGCCGCCCCTGCGCGAACGCCTTGGGGATGTTCGCTTGTTGATTGATTATTTTATTGACCATATTGCTTTAGCAGAAGGGCGTGGGACCAAGACAATCACAGCCGAGGCGGTCGCCCTGTTAGAAGGTTATCACTGGCCGGGCAATGTCCGCCAACTAGAAAATGCGATATTCCGCGCGATTATCCTGTCGGAAAGCGATGAAATGGGAGCGGATGATTTTCCGCAAATTCAGTCGGCTGTCCGCCAGTTCCTCCCCCTGGAACGATCACCGTTTGACAAAGTGATGCTGTCTTCGGATGTCGAGAGCGTATCAGGCAATGGGCACCAGAATGATAGGGGTGCGGTCTATGCGGATAGTGAGGTCAATATACCTGTGCGCTTATTTAATGAAGATGGTGATATCCGTAAATTAAGCGAAGTCGAAGCGGATATTATTGAATATGCATTAGAGAAATATGACCGGCATATGTCTGAAATTGCCCGGCGATTGGGAATCGGTCGTTCAACGCTTTATCGTAAAATTGAAGAAATTGGTCTCTTGGACGATTAAAGACCGTCATAAAGTGTTTCTGTTTTCAGAGCCATAAGGGCGGGGGATGCGCGTTTTGACACGAAAGTGGTCAACGCGGTCAGGATATGCCGTGGAAGCTTTATGAGAGTAGAAAAGGTGGGGTATGCAGAATACTGCTAACCCCTGTCCATACCCAGTGCATGCGTGTAAAGGTCGAGCAGTGCTTCCTGCTCTTGACGGTCCTGTGATTCCATTTTCCGTAGGCGGACAATTTGACGCATAATTTTCGGGTCAAAACCGGTTGACTTAGCTTCCGCATAGACATCCTTGATATCATCGGCGATAGCCTTTTTGTCTTCTTCCAGTCGTTCAACACGTTCGATGAATGAACGTAAAGCGTCTGCGGCAATACCACCTACTTCAGTCATGTAAAAAACTCCGATCTGCGTTTTAGTATGTCAATTTTACAATCGCGCGCACCATAGCCATGGTGAGGATGAATCTCAAGATGGAAAAGTAGCTTTAGTTAATGATATGGATGAAGATCAGAATAATGCTTAAGGCTATTCCTGAGGCGAATATTTTCGGGCTATGGCCAGTTCAGGGTGTCTTAAGGCTTCTTTGAGGACATCCGCCATAATCGCAGTCCATTTTGAAATGCCTTGCGCATGATCTATTTCATCTTGACGGATTTCGACAGTAACCTGCGGAAAACCGTGAGCTGCACCATGTCGGTCCATGGTATAAAAGAGTTCGCGGCCGGAATAAGGTTCATTATCGCCGACGTGATAACCATGGTTTTCCAGTGCTTCAATCAGTGCCATCGCTAAACGGGGGTCTTTATCCCATAGCATACCTGCATGCCAAGGGCGCGGGGTGTCGTTCATAATAGGGGTATAACTGTGTATCCCCAGTACCAGAGGGACACGCCCCTGTTGTTTTTTCTTGAGGACCAATAAGCCAGCGGCATCATGATACGGGTGATAAAAACGATCTAACCGCGTCTGCAGTTCTGCGTTATTTATGTCCTGATTGCCGGGGATATCGATCCCATCGCTGACCTGGGGGCATAGGGTCGGAGAGTCAGGGGTGCGGTTCACATCAACCAGCAAGCGGGAAAAGTCAGCGAGTAAAGCCGGGGCATCGAAGATTTGCGAAAGGTTGCGGGTAAGTTCTGCGGCCCCGATATCATAGGCAATATGTTGTTTGAGCAATTCTTGTTCCAGACCAAGATTATCATATTCTGGTGGAATGTGGTTGCTGGCATGATCGCAAATTAATACCAAGTCCCCCTGTCCATTGGCATTTAATATTGTAAAGGGATGATTGCTCATGTCCTGACCCTGCATTAATGGACGACCTTTTTATCGATATGAATGACCTTGTATACTGTTGGAAAGGCCGATACTCTTTTTTGACAGGGATAGAGCAGGGGTGTCGAGGTTGCAAGTGGCAATGATCCGGACAATCTTCTTTCCAGCAATGAATGCAGCGCAAATTGCGTTTTGTGAGTGTGAGATCATCGTAATGGGGGGGTCATGGAGATAACGCATCGTCAACGCAAGACGCGCATAGTGGCAACCCTGGGGCCTGCCAGCACCCAAATAGAAACTATTCGGGCTCTCTACAGGGCGGGTGCAGATGTTTTTCGTTTGAACATGAGCCATGGATCAGAAGAGACAATCACCCACTTATATAAAACTATTCGTGCTGTAGAGCAGGAAGTTGGCCAACCCATTGGTATATTAGCGGATTTGCAAGGGCCCAAATTACGTATTGGCGAATTCCATGACGGGCCGGTGATGCTGGCAAAAGGTGATGTGTTTCAGTTAGATCAATCGCCGGAAAGAGGGACACGTGATCGTGTCACCTTGTCACATCCAGAAATATATGATGCCGCAGAAGTCGGCATGACGTTATTGATAGATGACGGTAAAATTAAATTGGAAGTCACCGAAGTCCATAACGATAGATTGATAACGCGTGTTGCGGTAGGGGGGAAGCTGTCGGACCGTAAGGGCGTTAATGTGCCGGACGTGGTGTTGCCAATGGCTGCCCTGACGGAAAAGGATCGCCGTGATCTGGCACTGGTTTTGCAATTAGGGGTGGATTGGGTCGCCCTGTCTTTTGTCCAGCGTGCAGAAGATGTTGCAGAGCTGCGTGAACTGGTCGCGGGACGCGCAGGGGTATTGGCAAAAATTGAAAAACCTGCTGCGGTCAAGTCATTAGAATGGATCATTGGTCAGGCAGACGCAATTATGGTCGCCCGCGGCGATTTAGGGGTTGAGCTGCCACTGGAAAAAGTACCTGGCCTTCAAAAGCATATTATCAGTGCAGCCATTGCCGCAGGGAAAGCCGTGGTTGTCGCAACACAAATGCTGGAAACGATGATTGCAAGTCCTGTTCCGACACGGGCAGAGGTCTCTGATGTCGCCAATGCCGTATACGATGGGGCAGATGCGGTGATGTTGTCAGGTGAGTCTGCGGCGGGCGACTTCCCGGTGGAAGCTGTGGATGTCATGAACCGTGTGACGGCAACGGTAGAAGAAGATCCTTTCTATCATCGATTGTTACAGGAACATGTGCCGGAACCGGAGGCTACCACGGCGGACGCCATCAGTTTTGCTGCACGGCGTGTTGCTGAAACAATATCGGCACGGGTGATTGTGACATATACGTCTTCCGGATCTACGGCATTGCGGGCAGCGCGTGAGAGACCCAGTGTGCCATTGCTGGTTTTGACCCCGCGTGAAGAGACAGCACGCCGATTGTCTCTGGTTTGGGGGTTGTATTGTGTAAAGACCGATGATGCGCAGGATTTTCAGGATATGATCGACCGTGCCTGTCACCTGGCCTTGGTACATGGAATGGCGGATGTGGACGACCGGGTGGTGATTACTGCTGGCATGCCCTTTGGGACTCCGGGAAAAACAAATGTATTACGCATTGCCCGTGTGAACGAAGAACATGCCCATTATCAGGGACACATAGAAAAACATCATTGACGAACAAAATCACGACCAGCGGGAGCGTTTCGCAGCGAGTACGGTCTATGTGTGTGGCGTCTTCATTTTTGCAATGATGTTATGCTTAAGACCTGACGGTCTATGAGAGTGGATCTGGTTTGATCCGGGTTTTGAAAGTGAATGCCATCCATACCCAACTTCTGCGCTGCTTGAACGTTATCCAGCCGGTCGTCAATAAAGATGAGGTCGGGAGCTTTTAGGTTATATCGGTCCATCAGACATTGAAAGAGAGCCGGGTCCGGTTTGATAAGGCCTTCTTGGCCGGATACTACAACGCGGTCCTCAAAATATTGCATAAAGGCATATTTTTCGACAAAGGCCGGGAATTTTTCAGCGGGGAAATTCGTCAGCGCGTAAAGGGGGACGCCCTGTTTGCTAAGATCGGCGAGGAGTTCGACACTACCGTCGATCACATGGGAAAACATCTGATCCCATAGCTGGTCATAGGCGGTGATAGCGTCATGCCACGCAGGGTGCTGCCAGCATAGGTTATGGATACCCTTTGCGAAAGATATTCCCTTGTCTAACTGACTGTGCCACTCCATTGACCATATGTGGGTCAGGAAATAGTCCAGCCTTTCCGGGTTATTATGGAAATAATCGCGGTACGCATGCCGGGGATGCCAGTCCACCAGAACATTACCAATATCAAAGAGAACGGCTTTGGCTTTCAGTGTGGTCATATTGTCAGTTTATAAAAAAACGCGCCGTTTGACAGCGCGTTCTTTATCAATCCGGCAGCAGTTATCTGCGCGAAAGTATATATTAACCCTGACGAGCTTTGAACCGACGGTTCGTTTTATTGATTACATAGGTGCGGCCTTTGCGGCGGATCACCCGGCAATCACGATGGCGCTTTTTCAGGGATTTAAGTGAATTTACGACTTTCATCGGTTTACCCGTCTCGTTACTTTTCTCTCTCAGGCCTTAAGCCTTGCTCATGAGCGGCGGAAAATAGAGATGATGTGTCCTCTTGTCAACATCTGATACGGGAAAACTCCTTCACTTAAGACTGTTTTTGCCAAGATCGGCTTAATTCAACCAATACTTTAGGAAAACTTAACCCGCAGCGGGGTAAAATAACTGCAAAATATAAGGGTTTCGAGTGATGTGGAAAGATCGTTTCTTACGTGAAGGGAATCATCGTGCCAACGTAGAGGTCGATGATAAAACAGCAATGTTAGAGCAACAACAGAGCAGCGCAATGCCGCAAGAGCAGACACAAGACGTTTCGTTACACGTCGATGTGCCAGTGGCGATTGGCTATATTACCCGTGTGAACGGTGCTGGTGCTGTGTTGCGCTGTCCGCTGGAGCGATTTATCACGGATGAAAGTGACGACGATATGCTGCCCGCGGGCCAGATCGGGGCGATGGTGAAGGTCAAGGTCGATAAAGGGTATGTGTTTTGTACAGTCTGCACTGTTGAAATGGTCGGGGATGCGAGCAGTGATACTGCAGATGTCATTCTAACCGTTGAGTTTCTGGGGCATGGTATTCGTGCCCCGCGCCATCCTGCCGGGATGATCTTTGATCGCGGTATTTCCGCATTTCCTATGCCGGGGGCCAAGGTCTATGAAGTCAGCGTTGGCGATGTGGAAGCCATTTTTGGTATAAATGACAGTAACCATATGCAAATCGGTACCATCTACCCGCATCATTTGACACCGGCCAGTGTGAAAATTGATAGCATGCTGGGCAAACATTTTGCCGTTCTGGGTAGTACCGGGACAGGGAAGTCATGTTCGGTGGCCTTGTTAATTCACCGCATCGCAGAACGGCTTCCCAATGGTCATATCCTTATTTTGGATCCCCATAATGAATATGCAGAAGCGTTTTCAGACTGTGGTGAGCATTTCGACATTACAAATTTGCAATTACCTTACTGGTTGATGAATTTCGAAGAACATGTGGAAATGTTTATCGGCAGTCGTATGACTGCGGAACGTGAGGTAGAAGTTGATATTCTTCGCCGGGCCATACACAACGCGCGTGTTGCGAATGCGGAAGGTGTCAGCAAAGACAAAATCACCGTAGATACGCCTGTCCCTTATAAATTGACATTTCTGATGGAATATCTGGAAGTGGAAATGGGTAAATTGGAGAAAGCAGAAAGCCTGACTCCTTTTTTACGTCTGCGGTCCAAGATTGAAGAATTGCGGCGCGATAATCGTTTTAATTTCATGTTTTCCGGGTTGTTGGTTCATGACAATTTGCGCTCTATTATCGGGCAAATTCTGCGCTTCCCTGTGGAAGGAAAACCGGTATCAACCATAGATTTATCAGGGGTGCCGTCAGAGATTGTCAATGTGGTGGTATCGGTTCTTAGTCGACTGGTGTTTGACTTTGCTTTATGGAGCCGTGGTGAAAATGCGCGCCCGATCCTTCTGGTCTGTGAAGAAGCACACCGTTATGTCCCGAATGACAAACAGGTTAAATTTGAATCTACGCGAAAATCTATTGAGCGCATTGCGAAAGAAGGCCGTAAATATGGTGTGTCTCTAGGCTTGGTATCACAAAGACCTGCAGATGTTTCAGAATCAGCACTTTCCCAATGCGGAACCATTATAGCCATGCGTATGAATAATGAACGGGATCAGCGTTTTGTAGAACATGTGATGCCGGAAAGTGCGCAAGGGGCATTAACATCCCTGTCAGCGTTACAAAACCGGGAGGGTATCGTCGTTGGAGAAGGTGCCAATGCACCAATGCGTATCCAGTTTGATCGTCTGGATGACCATCTGCGTCCCAGCAGTACAAATCCGGCTTTTTCACGTGACTGGCAGATCGAAGTAGAAGATGAAGGCTTTATCGTTGATTCGATTTCGCGGTGGCGAAGCCAAGGCCGTTGATCCCCGACCGCGCCTATTTAATGCCGTCACGACAAACTTTATGTGTCACACATATAAGCCATTAACGATATTTTCAATTTTATAGATGTAAGGTGGCCCCAATAGCTTTCCCGACCATGGTGTAGTGCCATAGATAGGGAATTTGGACGTGATTATTGATAATAAAAATCAGGGGCTTCTACCCATGTCATATATGAAGATGCAGTCAAACGCGAAAGCAGCAGGACTATTTACAATCCGTAATTCACTTTTTGCGATTGTGGGTGTGTTAGTGCTTGCTGTGATGGGATTTAGTATTACATCTGCCTTTAATGCCGCCGACCAACGGGCTGAGGCAAACAGGATTGTTTTAGTGAATGATATCGCGGAGAACCTTTTGGTTGCCGCGCGTAATTTTTCTGTTGAACGCGGTGTTATTAATACGGCGTTAGGTAATGACGCACCAGCTGATGCCATAATGAAAAAGAAGGCTGCAGAGGCACGGGAGCAGGGGACAAAAGCCTACAAGATCGCGCTTTCAGAGCTAGATGGGTTAGAATTTCAGCGTAAAGAAAAGTTTGTCAAATTGCTGAAAGCTAAGTTTGAACAATATACCAACCTTCAGTCTACTGTTGATGAAGCCATTGAAACAACAATCGGGGAGCGCGCCAATCGTATTGATCGCAAATTCTTCAGTGCAGCGTCTAACCTCATCATGGCAACACAGGATATGCGACAGGTTCTGGAATTAGAAACAGACATTTCTAATGCGCAGATTACGAAATATGAGCATTTGAACCATAATCTCTGGGTTGTCAGCGAATATGCAGATAAAGAATGGGCAGAAATCGGTAAATACATTGCCCGGGACCGTCATTTATCTGGTTTGATGATGCAGAAGCTTTCTACCTATGCAGGCCGTATTGAAGCCAGCTGGGAAAATGCAAAAAATATGATCGAAGCTGAAGGAACGCCAGCTCATTTGAAGAAGTTAAGTGAAGCGGTAAATGATAATTTCTTCGGTGAATATGCGATATTGCGCGAAGATGTTTATGCGGCTGCACAGGCGGAAGAGCCTTATAGCGTGTCTGCTGATGAATGGGTTAAGCAAGCATCGGCCGCCACACAAACATTGCAGGCGTTAAGTCAGGCGGCGGGTGAAGAAACACGCAAAATTGCCCTGAATGCGGCAGAAAGCGCAACCAGCCAGCTAATCATTGAGATCGCAACCTTAGTCGTGGCATTGGTGATCGGTGCTGCATCCATCTGGTTGGTGGCGTTCCGTGTTGTTCGCCCACTGCAGGATTTGGGTGATACGATGGATGTGATTGCTGGCGGGAACCTGGATGTAGAAGTTCAGGGCGCAAACCGCAAAGATGAAATCGGCCAAATGGCTAAGGCCTTACAAGTCTTTAAAGAAGCATCGATTGAAAAAATCCGCCTTGAAGAAGAACAGCGCAAAGCGGAAGAAGTACAACGCAAACGCGATGAAGAAATGGCGGAAGCACGCCGCGCCGAAGAAGAAGAGCAACGTCTCCGTAATCAGGAACGTGAAGAAAAAGCCCGTGAGGAGCGCCGTCAGGAAATGCTGGCCTTGGCAAATGACTTCGAAGCGTCCGTCATGCAGGTTGTCGAAGCGGTATCCGCTGCGGCAAATGAGATGGAAACATCCGCACGCAGCATGGCAACAGTTGCTGATGACACCAGTCGTCAGTCAGCCGTTGTGGCGACAGTTTCAGAACAGGCGAGTTCAAATGTTCAAATGGTTGCAAGTGCGGCAGAAGAACTTTCTGTTTCTGTGAAGGAAATCAGTGGTCAGGTGGCCCTGTCCAGTAATCATGCCCGCAATGCCGTACAGGAAACGGAACGCGCCGGTGGTGAGATTAAGGGATTGGTAAATGCCGCACAGAAAATCGGTGATGTCGTTAATTTGATTAACGATATTGCGGAGCAGACTAATCTGCTGGCGCTGAATGCTACTATTGAAGCAGCACGTGCCGGGGAGGCGGGTAAGGGCTTTGCCGTTGTCGCCTCCGAAGTGAAGAACCTGGCGAGCCAGACGGCAACAGCAACGGAAGAAATTACAACACAAGTCGGTGGTATGCAGGATGCAACTGCCAAAGCTGTGAGTGCAATTTCCAGTATTGAAACAGTGATTAATCAAATTGATGAAACGGCTGTTTCTATTGCCTCTGCGGTTGAACAACAAGATGCCTCTACGCATGAGATTGCGCGGAATGTATCAGAAGTAGCTGCCGGTACACAGGAGGTGAATTCAAATATCGCTACTGTGAACACTGCAGCCACAGAAACCGGGACGGCAGCGACCAGCGTGTTGACATCCGCACAGATGCTGACATCGCAATCGCAAAGCCTGCGGGAGCAACTGGAAAGCTTCCTGACAAATATTCGGGCAGCATAAAGTCCATATGTAATATAATTAAGAAAAAGCAGCGCTTTAAAAGCGCTGCTTTTTTAATGCGGTTATTAGGCCAGTATAGCGGTCAGGTCGTGAGGATGATTTTGCCGATATGTTTACTGCTTTCCATGCGGGCATGAGCGTCCCCCGCACGTGTTAAGGGAAATTGCTGGTCCATTACAGGCGCAACCCGGCCCTGTTCGATAAGCGGCCATACATGTTTTCGCAGGTTCTCCGCAATGGCTGCTTTGAAGTCTATGTCCCGTGGCCGCAAAGTCGACCCCGTAAAAGTGAGGCGTCGACGCATGATGAGCCCAATATCAATTTCAGCTTTAATGCCTGTCATAACCGCTATCTGTACCAACCGGCCGTCATATCCGAGAGATTTAAGGTTGGCGGCGGTATATTTTGCACCAACCATATCTAGAATTAGATTCATTCCTTTTTTATCGGTTTTTTCTTTCAGCACATCGACAAAATTTTCTGTCTTATAATTGATGGCCATATCGGCTCCCAACTCCAGACATCGTTGGCATTTTTCATCATTGCCTGCTGTGGTGTAAACTATGGCTCCAAAATGTTTGGCTAATTGTATGGCGGTGGTGCCAATGCCGGAGGTGCCACCATGAACGAGAAAATGTTCACCGGCCTTGAGCCCGCCGCGGTCAAAGACATTACTCCATACCGTGAAATAAGTTTCTGGTAATGCGGCGGCCTCGGCCATGGTGAGTCCATCCGGGATTGGCAGGCAGAGGCGGGCATCTGCCAAACAATATTCTGCATATCCCCCCCCTGTTACAAGCGCGCAGACGTCATCACCGGGTTTTAGGTGCTGGACGGCGTTCCCAACCGCGACAATGCGTCCGGCAATTTCCAGTCCCGGAATATCCGACGCACCGGGAGGTGCCGGATAAAGGCCCTGCCGCTGCACACAGTCAGGACGGTTTACGCCGGCGGCCTTAACGGCAATAAGTACTTCATGGCGAGAGGGGGTGGGTGTTGGTCGCGTTGTAGTGGTGAGGACGTCCGGGCCGCCGAATTCTTTAATTTCGATAGCCTGCATAGAAGGGGTAATATCAAAGGACATAATGAAGGATCTCTATGTGTTTTCAGAAACGGCGTTTGTATAATGGGGGCGATACCCACTAGATGCAGGCCGCGCTATGACATATGTTATAAAGATAATGTCATAGCGTATCATCTGCTGATGCCGAGATGAAAGCGCATAATGCAGATGATTTGAAAAGAGAGTAAGACAGTCTATGGATGAAGAAGATGTTGCCCCGTTGGGGTCTGTATTAAAGCAGTTGGTTGCTGAAGACCTTGAAGTTATGTCGTTGGAAATGCTGGCCGAGAGAATTACTATTCTGCGTCATGAAATTGCGCGCGCAGAACAGGCTATTGAAGACAAGAACGATGTGCGGGCGGCGGCTGAGACACTATTTAAGAGTTAAATGGTGTAATTAATAATTTTATCTAGTTTTAAAGCTTCTTTAAGCGGAGGACACGTAAACTGATATCAGGTCGTTTCTCGATCTGAATACCATGTTGACGTCTCCTAAACTGGGCCGCTTTTTGCGGCCCTTCTTCTGAAAATTTACGTGGTTAGTATTGTAAAAAAATATGGGCTGCCATTTCGGCAACCCATATTTGCTCATTGGCCTGGCGTCTGCGTCATTTTTTAATCACGCATGCCTGTATACTGTCTAGTATACCTCTCTAGGCGGCACTTTCATTTGCATCGGTTATTTTTTGCGGGCCTGCTGCGGTATCAATTTCAATTTGCCGTGGTTTCATATGTTCGGGGATTTCCCGCTTCAATTCGATGTTCAGGAGGCCATTTTCAAAGTTTGCTCCTTGTACACGAATGGTTTCCGCCAATTTGAAATGGCGTTCAAAGGCGCGTTTTGCAATGCCACGGTGGATGAAGTGGCTTTCAGTGTCATTATCCTCTTTTGCCTTACCGGCAATAATAAGGACACCGTCATTCAGTGAAATATCCAGTTCATCAGTGGAGAAGCCCGCAAGAGCCATTGTGATGCGATAATCGTTTTCACTGAGTTTTTCGATATTATAGGGGGGATAGGCGACTTCTTCTTTAGCATTGACGGTATCAAACAATCGGTTGAGTTGGTCGAAGCCTACAGAAGAGCGAAGTAGGGGTGATAAGTCGAGTGTTCTCATAGGATATATCCTTTCGTTAAGCGATATATGGTTTCTCCCGCATTGCCAGAACAGTAATATTGGGCAATGTCTATGGGCAGACTGTCATTACAGGGAGCCATTATGGCCTCCCATAGTTTTTAGATGGCGTTGTTTTTTGCTGTTTCAAGGGGAAAAGAGAAACGAAAAAACAGTTTTAGAAATCTTAAGAATTGTTTGTAAAAATGAGGCAAACTGTAGCTTTAGAGGAAAATGTTCGGGTGTCGGTGGATGGTGAAAATATTAGTGATCCGCGGTTTTTGGAGCGGACCTATCAGGAGGCCATGGCCCTAGTCGTGGAGATCGCGGCATATCTGAAGAATGCCGGAAAAACACCGGAAATCAGCACTGATAAAAAAATAAATATGGCCTATTCGGTGGAAAGCATGCGTATGACATCTGCTTTGATGCTTGTCGTATCGTGGCTTATGGTACGATTGGCTGAAAATCGTGGTGAAATCAGCACAGAAGAGTCTATGGAAGATGATAAACTGTTGGGGGCACGTGAAATATGTCTTGCCCCGCCGTCCGATGGGGCAGACCAGCTGCCGGAACATTTCAAGGTTTATCAATACCGGGTCAGAGATCTATTCGAACGTATTGCCCGCATGGAAGATCATTTATTAATGCGATACAAAGAAGGGAAAAACCCGGTGCATCATTTGCTGCGGCATTTAGGAAACAGGCTGTGATCTAGATAAACTAGGCCTTATGCGTGAGGATTACGGGTTCGAGGATAGCATAGCGTGAAGCCACAAAAAAACGCCTCTTTATAGAGGCGTTTTTGTTTTTGTGCCTGATGAAGGGCTATCGCCCAATCAGATTATTTTTTAGTCAGTGAGAAGTTACCGAAACGCTTGTTAAACTGGGCAACACGACCGCCCGCATTCAGAATGCGTTGGTTACCGCCGGTCCATGCCGGATGTACTTTCGGGTCGATTTCCAGAGTCAGCGTATCGCCTTCCTTGCCCCATGTGGAATGGGTTTGATAACTTGTCCCATCAGTCATCACGACGTTGATGCTGTGGTAGTCAGGATGAATGCCGTCTTTCATTGTACTCTCTCCGGAAAAAATATGGGGCCTTATATAACAGCTTTCTCTTGTTTGGCAAGCGTGAATCTCTGCCTTTTTTGTATGGGTTATTGTAAAGTTGTCGCCAGCGTATAGGGCTGCTATACCCTGCGGAAGGGTATCGTTTAATGGGTATGGATAAAATGGCACAAAATTCCGACCGTCGTGATAAAAAAAAGCGGGGAAAATTACCTGATGAAGCTCCGAAAAAAAACATCAAAGAACTGACACTTTTGTGGACATATCTGTCCCGCCATAAAGCTGTCATGACGTTCGCCCTCATTTCTCTTGTGACGGCGGCAGCGGCGACCTTAGGCATAGGGCAGGCACTACGTTTTATGATCGATCTGGGGTTTTCGGCGGAAAATAACAGCAGCATTGATTTATACTTTGCCGCCTTGATGGGGGTGGCGGTGGTATTGGCCCTGGCCACTTATGGGCGTTATTATCTGGTGTCATGGCTGGGAGAGCGGGTTGTAGCCGAAGTGCGGGCTGCGGTTTTTACGAAAATTATGTCCCTCAGCCCGGAATTTTTCGAAAAAAATATATCTGGCGATATTGTCTCACGGCTGACCACGGATACGACCCTGATACAATCGGTCGTAGGCGCAACAGTTTCCGTTGCATTGCGTAATCTGATTATGCTGGTGGGGGCCGTTATTATGATGGGTGTGACCAGCGCAAAGCTGATGGGGCTGGTCTTTTTGGGTGTTCCCATTGTTATCGTACCGATCATCTTTTTTGGGCGGCGTGTGCGTGCGTTGTCCAGAGAAACGCAGGATCGCATTGCCGATGTCAGTGCACAGGCAACCGAAGTCATCGGTGCGGTTCAGACGGTACAATCTTTTACGCAGGAAAGTCATGAGAAGAACCGCTTTGGCGGGGCTGTGGAAAAAAGTTTTGCTGTGGCTGTGGAACGTATCCGCGCGCGGGCATGGCTGACTGCTATTGTGATCTTGCTGATTTTCGGGGCGATAGACTTTGTTTTATGGGTTGGGGCCACAGATGTCATTAACGGCGTGATGTCAGGGGGGCAGTTAGCAGCCTTTCTTTTCTATGCGGTTCTAGTAGCCGGTACCGTAGGGTCATTGTCGGAGGTGTACGGTGAATTACAACGGGCGGCGGGGGCGGCATCGCGTTGTATTGAGTTAATAAATACACCACCACAGATTGAAGCCCCGGAAAAACCGATAGAGATGCCAGAACCGCCCCGTGGCCGTATTGAATTCGATCAGGTGGTGTTTCATTACCCGTCCCGGCCAGCGCAGGCCGCGTTGAATAAATTAAGCCTTACCATAGAGCCGGGAGAGACGGTGGCAGTGGTAGGGCCGTCAGGTGCTGGGAAGTCAACGATGTTTCAGTTGTTGCAGCGGTTTTATGACCCTGACGCGGGTGAGATCAGAATCGATGGGATTAATATTAAAAAAGCTGTTCCTCATCATGTGCGGACACGCATTGCCATTGTGCCCCAGGAAACTGTTATTTTCGCGGCGAGTGTTGAAGAAAATATCCGTTATGGGCGTTTGGATGCCAGCGATGAAGAGGTGCGTGCAGCGGCGAAGGCTGCTCTTGTGGATGAATTTGTTGACCGTTTACCAGATGGTTATCAGACATACCTTGGGGAAAGGGGAACAAGGCTTTCCGGTGGCCAACGACAACGTATCGCTATTGCGCGGGCGATTTTACGGGATGCGCCCATACTGTTATTGGACGAGGCCACATCGGCTTTAGATGCGGAAAGTGAAAAGCTAGTGCAAAAAGCGCTGGATCATTTAATGGAAGGGCGCACGACATTGGTCATTGCGCACCGGCTGGCAACAGTTTTGCAGGCGGGACGTATTATGGTATTGGAACAGGGGCAACTGGTGGCCAGTGGCAACCATGATGAGTTGTTAAGTCAAGGGGGCCTTTATGCCCGCCTGGCGGAACTACAATTCGGGGAAAAGGTCGCGTAAATCGGCAAGATAGATCATAAGGTTGGTTATTCTATAGAGTATTACAGCGTACTGCGTACTATGCGGGCGTCTGTGCTATGGGCTTAATGTTATTTTGCAGTAAGGCGTAATTCAATGCGGCGGTTGCGTTGATATGCGTCAGGGGTGTCGGCGGGATCTAAGGGTTGATAAGGGCCGAAACCCGTTGCCGCGAGCCGGTGGGCGTCAACCCCGCGGGAATTCAGGAAATAGACAACAGATAAAGCCCGGGCGATAGACAGTTCCCAGTTGGATGGATAACGTCCGCTCTTGATGGGTAATTTGTCAGTATGCCCGTCAACGCGCAAAATCCAGTTTATGTCGGTTGGAATTTGTTGGGAAATTTCCACCAGCGTTTGAGCAAGCTTTGCCATTTCCCGTTTTCCGTTTTGGTCAAGGTCAGCGGACCCGGATCCGAACAGGACCTCTGACTGGAAAATAAACCGGTCACCTTGTACGCGGATATTAGGATTATTGCCAAGGGCGGTTTTGAGGCGGCCAAAGAATTCAGAGCGATATTGGTGTAATTCTGCTACTTTTGAGGCCAATGCAGTATTTAGGCGTTGGCTAAGGTTAGCAATAGTGGCTTTTTGTTCGCGATCGCGCAGTTCTGATGCCTCTAAAGCGGACTGTAATGAGGCCAGTTGCTGACGGAGTTGCGTCAGCTGGCTATTGAGCTGCTCAACTTGTTGTCGGGCGCGATGGCTAAGTTCACGTTCTTCCCCCAAGGCGCGACTTGCTTCCGCATAACGTTGCTCCAGGTCACGCAAATTACTTTCATTTTCCTGGCGACTTTCCTGCATGCGTGCAGTGCGTCCTTCGGCCTGGGCAATGTCCGCCTCTAAATCATTAATACGACTTTCCAGCTCTTCACGGGTCATATTTGCAGATTGTAGGGACGCCGACAGTTGAGAAATATTATCCCGCAGATCGCGGTTAGCCTGTTGTTCCAAAGCCAGAAGATCGCCCAGCTCCAAAACCTGATTTTGCAGTTTGACCAAGGCTTCATCACGGCCGGATAAGGCAGTGCCAAGAAAGAATTGTGCCAAAACAAACATAGAAAGGAGAAAAATTATCACCAGCAACAATGTGCTTAAGGCATCGACAAAGCCGGGCCAGGTATTATTGGTATGGTTTGAGTGACGGTTGCGGCGAGATAACATCATTTTCAGGATTTATCTTCTCTTCGTGCGACTAACTCACTGGTGGGGTCGCTTTTGATGTTGGTCGTTTGTCTTTGGGACTTTTTTTCCGCCATTTGGTCCAGAGCTGTGCCGAGGCTGCGGCTGAGCAGACGCAATTCACTACGTAGTTCTTCACCTAATTGTTGCCGCGATTTGGTGATCTCTGCATTGAGCTGTTTTAATTGTACATCCATGTTACGCAGGTGCGTAAGGCTGGCGTCATTTCGGTCGCTACTGTTTGTAGCGTTCTGTTGGGAATCTATTTGATCGCGCAGCAAGTTGCGGCTGTCTAATTGGGATTTTAAGATTTTTTCCAATAAGGCATTTTGGTTTTTCTGTTGGTCTGCCACGGCTTCGAAATGAGTTGCAAGTGTGACCAATGCCGAGGTGATTTCTGCACGTCCGTCTTCGGCATGGGAGAACGATCTTTGCAGGCGGTCCATGCTATCGGCGGACTGTTCCAACAACGCACCAACAAAGGCAGGGGTAGATCCTGTGCCGCCTTCTACGGCCATGGACGCTGCGGAAAACTTGGTTACAGAGGATAGCCAGTCTTCCAGGTCATTATAGAAGCGATTTTGTGCTTGCCCCGCCTGAAGGTCCACAAAGCCGAGAATGACTGATCCGGCAAGACCGAATAGGGAGGAGCTAAAAGCCGTGCCCATCCCACCAAGTGGTGCTGCGAGTCCTTCTTTCAAATCTTCAAACATCAAGGTAATGTCAGCCCCGCCAACATTCAGGCTATCTATAGTGTCTTTAATGGAGCCGATTGTCCCCAATAGTCCCCAGAATGTACCCAGTAGGCCCAGGAAAATAAGTAACCCAATAAGATAGCGGCTTAATTCACGACTTTCATCCAGTCGGGCGCCTACGCCGTCCAGGATAGTTCTCATGGACAGTGTGGATAATGATGTTTTGGATAGCGAAGGGCCATTATCACTTTCTGTGGTCAGGGCTGAAAGAGGTGAAAGTAACGTGGGAGGCGCGTCCATGGGTTGGTCATCTGCGATATTGTGACGAATATCTTCTTTTAAGCAGTCAAGCCATTGCCGGGCGGAAGAAAGTTGCATGATTTGCCGGATAACAATAAACACCCCTATGATCAATGTTGCCGCAATCAGCCCGTTTAAGGCAGGGTTGGCAATAAAGGCTGCTTCGATGGGTGAAAACAGTGCCCCGCATACGATGATGACAGCAGTGAGAAACAGAAAAATCCGGGTCAGATACCTTTGTGGGCGGTTCATATAGGGGCTCCGGCGGCTTAAAATTCTATGAATTGATATCGCAAAATTAGGCTAAGGGTAACGATTAGCTAGGGTCGGTGCAATGACAGAAATAAAGAGAGGGAATTGCCTGCCTTACGACTGTCTTATTGCGGCTGTTTCAACATAGCTAATGTGAACGACGACCAATAGTTATAAGCATATGGGGCGACATTATGGCCATGGCTCTATTGGAATGTGGTCGTGGCGGGGAAATTATTGGAAGGGTATTTTGCGTGGGTAAATGACAATGCGTTCCGCATAGCCCGAAGTGGCGGGCCCCGGTGCATGAAGCGAAACGTTTTTTATCGGGACCCCCATTTGCGTAAGGGTTTCCTGCACAGCAAGGGCGCGTTTGAATCCAATGCGGATGGCTTCGTGGCGGGCAAGTCGTTCTGAGCCATCCCCATAACCACGACGAAGGGCCGCGTAACTGATGACCGTAATCGGTAGGGGGGCTTTTACAAATGGGGTGGCCCAGACTTCTATTTGCTGTATCTGTTGGGGATTAAGGGCAACGTAATCTTCCGGAAACGTGAGGGTTAATTCCGGGCGACTTGCAACGGCGGTCATTGCCTCTACAACAGACATGTGTTGGGCGGATTTCTGGATGGCACCTTGATGTGTGGTGTCGGATTGTATTTCGTCAGTTGTAACTGTTGGGCTTTGTGCCTGTGCGGCCCATTGCATAGAGAAGAAGATACAGAGAGAAGTCAGCAACAGACGGGATAATGCTTTGCAGGCGGATAGATGCAAGGACGTAACAGGTAGTGTTATTCGGGCCCGCGTGAAGACGGATGCCACGGTAAAAGTTTTGGGTGTGGTTCCCTTCGCAGAATGACGACCTGTGTGCTGTACTGTCATCAAAAACCCTGTTTATATGCCCTTATGACGCAGGAAGCGTTGCGCGATAGTCTTTTCTGGCCTGCTGTAATGTGCGCAACATAGGGCCGTGAATGCTATTGTTCGTCGCTAGAATTTCGCCGGTCTCTAGCGCGCGGTCGCGGCCGTCAAAGGTCGATACGCTGCCCCCCGCTTCGCGGACAATCAAAATACCGGCGGCCAAGTCCCAGGGGCTGAGGTCGCTTTCCCAAAAGCCGTCAAACCTGCCTGCGGCGACATAGGCCAAATCCAAAGACGCTGCGCCAAAGCGGCGCACGCCGGCTACATTCGGCATGAAACTTTCTAGATTGTGCAGGAAGGGTTTGTGATTGGGCCGACCGGCAAAAGGAATACCCGTGGCCAGAACGCAGTCTTTTAAACTGCGTCGTGAAGAGACCCGGAGACGCCGGCTATTTAAATAGGCCCCCCGGCCTTTCTCCGCCCAGTAAGTGTCGTCTGTGATGGGATTATAGATCAAGGCCACAACGATTTCCCCTTGTTGTTCCAAGGCGATGGAAATCGCAAAATGGGGAATGCCATGCAGAAAATTCGTTGTGCCATCCAATGGGTCTACAATCCAGCGGGAGTTTTTCGGGTCTGTCCCCTTAATTTCACCGCCTTCTTCCAGTAAGAAGCCAAAATCCGGGCGGGCATATTCCAGATCACTGCGGATAATGCGTTCCGCTGCGGTATCTGCGGCGGAAACGAAATCAGCAGGGCCCTTGCGGGAGACTTGGAGTTGTTCAACCTCACCAAAGTCACGGGCCAGTTTTCGCCCTGCTTTTTGGGCGGCTTTTTCCATCACATTAATAAGTGCGTTTTGAAGGGCCATGAGGTACGCCTTTGTTACAAATCATTCGGTGCTGTTGATATGATGGTTAGCTTTTGGCGCGTTCAGCGTAGCTGCCGTCTTCGGTATAGACAACGATACGCTCGCCGACATTAATAAAGGGCGGGACCATCGTACGAACATTATTTTCCAGAATGGCAGGTTTGTTGGAAGATGCTGCTGTCTGTCCTTTGACCACAGGCTCGGTCTCCACAACCTCTAATTCAACAGTTTGAGGTAATTGGACGCCAAGCGGGGTTTCATCATGAAATTCGACAACAACTTCCATGCCATCCTGAAGATAAGCGGCCTGTTCGCCTAAAAAGTCACCGGAAATTTCAATCTGGTCGTAGGTTTCAATATCCATGAAAGTATACATGCCGTCCGTTTCAAAAAGGAAGCTGTGATTTTTCTGTTCCAAACGGACTTTTTCGACCTTTTCAGACGAACGGAAGCGTTCATTCAGTTTACGGCCATCGGTCAGGTTTTTTAGTTCTACCTGTAGGTAGGCACCACCTTTGCCCGGTTGGGTATGCTGGGTCTTTACCGCCACCCAAAGGCTGCCTTGATGTTCAATTACGTTACCGGGGCGAATTGAGTTGCCATCAATTTTCATAGGATATTTCCACTATCAAAGAACCGCGAAAAATGCTGATGTTAAGCATCGGACACATTTTTATGAAGAAATTGCGCGCAAACTAACAGTTTGATGTCTAGGATGCAATGCCTATTGGCCGCAGGTAGGTTGCGGGCGGCTTTCAGAGTGCATCCTGCTCACTCTATCCCCATTAGTTTATCTAATATTTTTGCCATAAGCCTATTGGCTGGTTGGCATAGGGCAATATTATCCAGCATAACCGGGGCAAGTTGGATAGAGGGGGCATCTGTTAATTCCTTCCCACAGTGTTCGATGAGCGCCTGAAGGCTGTCGGGGGTTGTTTCTAGATGGAATTGTAGGCCCAATACGTTGTCATTAAATAAGAAGCCCTGGGGGGCACAAATATCGCTGGTAAAGAGATGTGTGGCACCTTTGGGAATGGCGAAGCGGTCGCCATGCCAGTGAAAAGCCATAAATTCATCAGGTAAGATAGAGACCAGTTCCGAATGATGAGCCCTGCGTTGCGCATCGGAGGTTTTGTACACTGGAAACCATCCTATTTCTTTTTGCGGGTGAGGGCGCACTTCTGCGCCCAGAACATCTGCGATGAGTTGCGCACCCAGACAAATTCCCAATACCTTTTTCCCGGCGGAAATGACATTTTTAATAAAGGATTTCTCTGTCACGAGCCACGGGTGTTTGTCATGGTCATAAACCCCCATCGGCCCGCCCATAACGATGAGCAGGTCGATATCTTCAGCAGGTGGAAATGAAGCACCTTCCTCATAGGTATATGTCTCAGTAAAGACCGCGGCGCGTTGGTCGAGCCAGTTGCTGATATTCGCCAGTCCTTCAAATGGGACATGATAGAGGGCATGTACGCGCATAGAGGCTCCTGCGTTGATGAGGGTATGCAGGTGAAGATATCCCATATATTTCATCACATCCAGTCATCCTGTGACGAGGTGAGCGACTCCGTGGGGCATCTCCTGAAAGATTGGGGAGGAGATAGCTTAAGTTCTGTTTATGTTCTTGTGATGGGGGCGGACGGCTCCCATAAAATCCCATATTCGTAAAAATAATCTGAGAATTATGGGATCCTATGGGATGGCATTGTGAATAATATAATATATTGATTCATATGGTATTTATGTAGAAAAGGTGCCTTATTAATACCTTGTTAACCCCCGTATTTTAACATCTGGTCCCATTGACGACCATAACATCCCATGATATCCCATATTAAAGTGATCCTGTGACGGGTGCGGGAAGCGAATAGCAGGGAAATGAGCGCGGGGCTGGCAGAATGCCATTATTTTTGTCCACATTTACCAACAAGGTCGATAAGAAAGGGCGAGTTTCCGTACCTGCGCCTTTTCGTGCGGCTTTGGCGTCGCAGGGCTGGCCGGGGATTGTGTGTTATAATTCTTTTGTTCATCCCGCTATTGAGGGCTGTGATCTGAGCTATATGGAGCGGCTCAGTGAAAGTATTGATGAATTTGCCCCCTACACCGATGAGCATGAAGCCTTTGCCACGACCATACTTGCGGGATCGGTTCAGCTTTCTTTTGATTCCGAAGGGCGGGTATTGATACCAGATGCCTTGTTATCTCACGCAGGAATTGTGGACCGGGCCACATTTGTAGGTCGTGGAAAGACGTTCCAGATATGGGAGCCAGAAGCTTTTGCGGACCACATTTCTTCTGTGCGGGAAGTGGCGCGTACGCGCCGTGATAGCTTACATCTGAAGCGGTCTGAACGACCTGAGGGTGAGGGGGGATCGTCATGATGGCGGAGACGTTGCCCCCTGTGCCACATTATTCCGTCCTGCTGGATGACGTTCTAGACGCCCTCGCTCCTGCTGAGGGCGAAGTTTATGTGGATGGAACCTTTGGAGCGGGGGGGTATAGTCGTGCGGTGCTGGATGCAGTGCCCTGTCAAGTTTATGGGATAGACCGTGACCCGACTGTTGCTCCTTATGCTGCGGCATTGAAGCAGTCTTACGGTGATAGGTTTCGCCTTCTAGAAGGGCGGTTTTCTGAAATGGCTGACTTATTATCTGGCTGTGGTGTGGCACAGGTGGATGGCATCATGCTGGATATTGGTGTGTCATCTATGCAGCTGGATCAGCGTATGCGGGGTTTTTCTTTTCAAGAAGACGGGCCGCTGGATATGCGCATGAGTATTCAGGGGCAAAGTGCTGCAGATGTTGTCAATCATATGGAGGAGGCTGCATTGGCAGACATCCTTTATTTATATGGTGAAGAAAAAAAATCCCGGCGTATTGCGAAGGCTATTGTCAAGGCCCGTGATGAAGCCGCGTTGACGACAACAGGTCAGTTGGCAAAATTGATTGTCAATACTATTGGAGAAGGCCCGCGCCATAAGAAAACTATTCATCCCGCGACCAGGACGTTTCAGGCTTTGCGTATATATGTCAATGATGAGCTGGGCGAATTGCGGCATGCATTGTCATCTTCATTAACATTATTGAAGCCCGGTGGCCGCCTGGTTGTTGTGACGTTTCATTCATTAGAAGACCGTATTGTGAAGCGTTTCCTTTTGGAGCAGTCAGGGCGTGCGGTTACGACGTCGCGGCATATGCCAATGCCGGATGGTGCTGAACAGGATCCGGCCTTTGAGGTCATGACCCGCAAGGCTGTAGTCGCCAGTGCTGAGGAAATTAATGAAAACCCCCGTTCCCGTTCAGCAAAGTTGCGCGCGGCCCGTCGAACAGCGGCGGTTCCTGTTGTTGTAAAGGCGGGGGGGCGACAATGACGCGATTTATGGTGTCTTTGCTGGTTGTGTTTGCCATTGTTGCGGGGGTTTTTGTCTATCGGGTCAAAAATTCTACAGAGCTGCTGGAACGTCGCCATCAGCAATTGGCCCGCCAAATAATTGACGATCAAAATGCCATAAAAGTGTTGAAGGCAGAATTGGCGTATCTATCACGTCCAGCGCGTTTGACGCGGTTATCGGCACGTTTTCTGACGTTGTCTTCCATGGAGGGGGGGCAAATTGTGGCTGCTGTTAATGAGTTAGGAATGCGCGCGCCGGGCAGTCCCCGCGGTGGCGTTGTTGACGAATTTAAGGCCCCACTGCCAAGATTGCGGCCAAAAACAAAAGTGCAGACGGCCCCTTCTTTTACTGATGAAGATATCGGTCCGTATGAACGTCAGGCGTGGTTAATGTCTGATATCAAGGTGACGGGGGGTATGCAATGAGCGGTCGTGTGCATGGGCATATCTCGATAGAGGGAGAGAAAAAAACAGCGATCGATGTGGCGCGTACCCGTATGATGATTGCAATGACACTTTTTGCGATCGGTTTTGGTGTGTTAGGGGTGCGTGTTGTTGATTTGGGGATGTTGCAGAAAGTTGTGGAGCCCCGGCAGCGTGTCATTGCGCGCCATAATGCCTTTACAGGGCGTGCCGATGTCGTTGATCGTCATGGCCGCGTGCTAGCGACTAATTTAGCGACGCCCTCTCTTTATGTGAACCCGCGGCAAGTGATGGACCCGATGGAAGCCGCGCAGAAATTGCAGGCAGTGCTCCCGGAATTAAAGTTTCGTGACCTGCTGAGCAAAATGAAATCCGGTCGCCATTTTGTCTGGATCAAGCGGAAGTTGACACCTGAGCAGCAATGGAAAGTTAATCGTTTAGGGCTGCCGGGTTTGCATTTTCAGTACGAAGAAGAACGGTTCTACCCGCAGGGTGATTTGTTAGCCCACGTATTGGGATATGTGGATGTGGATGGCAAAGGGCTGGCTGGTATAGAGCGTTATTATGATGAACGGCTGGCTGATCCGGCGTTGATGGCTGATCCGCTTGTGCTGACCATTGATCTGCGGGTGCAGAACATTGTGGCGATGGAATTGGCAAAGACAATGCAGCTTTTTTCAGCGCGGGGGGCCGCCGGTTTGGTGATGGACGTGCAAACGGGAGAGGTTTTGTCATTGGTCTCTTTGCCGAGCTTTGATCCGCAAAAACCCGGTACTGCCACAAAAGATGCCAAATTCAATCGAGCTGTGCAGGGGGTTTATGAATTGGGGTCGGGTTTTAAGGCGTTTACCGTTGCGATGGCACTGGAACATGATGTTGTGGATCTGGAGGGGGGGTATGATGCGACAGAACCTCTGAAGGTGGCGCGGTTTACAATAAATGACGACCATGCCAAGGAACGTTGGCTCTCTGTCCCGGAGATTTTTGCATATTCATCCAATATCGGTACGGCGAAAATGGCTGTAGACGTGGGGGGGGATAAACAGCGGGACTTTTTACAGAAAATGGGACTGTTTAATCGTAGTGACATAGAACTACCTGAGGCTGCCCATCCCATTCTGCCGCGTCAGTGGGGCGAGGTGGAGACAATGACGATAGGGTATGGCCATGGATTAGCTGTCAGCCCATTGCACTTGGTCGAAGGTATTTCTGCACTAAGTAATGGCGGACGCCATATTTCGGCCACCTTAATCCGGGATGAAGGGGTGGATGATCGGGAGGCGCGAGGTTTCAGCGCTGGCGAGCAATTGACGCGCTATCTGGCCATTTCACAGGATTCTACGGCTGCGCAGGTCATTTCTGAAAAGACCAGTAAAACCATGCGGCAATTATTAAGGCTGGCGGTGCAACACGGGACGGGCAGCATGGCTGATGTGGATGGCTATCGGGTAGGCGGAAAGACCGGAACGGCGGAAAAGGCATCTGCGGGCGGATATCGTCGCAAAGATTTGCTATCTTCATTTGTCGGCGTGTTTCCTGTGGATCGTCCACGTTATGCGGTCATGGCGGTGTTTGATGAGCCGCGTGGCCGGGAAGAAACATTCTGGAATGCAAGCGGTGGCTGGACAGCGGCACCTACTGTTGGGGAAATTGTTCGTAAAATAGGCCCTTTGTTGGGAATTGCGCCAAGAGAGGAGCGTGAAAATCCTTTGCGACAGGCCATGCTGATAGAGGATTAAGAGACACCAGTAATCATGAAGTTATCAGACCTATTGCCAGATATGACATTAGCGCGTGATGTGGACATTTCCATGTTGACGGCAGATAGTCGTCAGGCTGTGGCAGGCGCATTTTTTGCCGCTTTGCCGGGCGTGCTGGTAGATGGGGCTGATTTTATAGATGATGCGATACAGCTTGGGGCAGTTTGTGTGTTGCTGACGCCAGAGGCACTTCGGTCACGCAAAGAATGCAATGATAAAGAGCAGCAAAGACGTGATGAAGGAGTTGTGTGGTTGACTGACCCTGTACCCGGTCGGCTTTTTGCACAATTGGCGGCACGCTTTTATGCCCCGCAACCACAAACGATGGCAGCCGTCACTGGCACCAATGGTAAGACGTCGGTTGCGGATTTTGCTCGTCAAATTTGGCACACCTTGGGTGAGCAGGCAGCATCCATTGGCACGCTAGGCATTGAAGCCCCGGACTATCAATGCCCGGGAACGTTGACGACGCCGGATCCTGTAAATCTGCACAAAGCCCTGCATGATCTTTGTGAGCGTGGAGTTAACTACGTAGCATTTGAAGCATCAAGCCATGGGTTAGCCCAATATCGCCTTGATGGCGTCCAACTTTCCGCTGCGGCCTTCACGAATTTTAGCCGTGATCATTTGGACTATCATGGTACTGAAGAAAATTATTATTATGCCAAGGCACGCCTTTTTGGAGAGGTCATGAAACCTGGTGGTGTTGCGGTTTTGAATGCTGACTGTGAAATATCGCAGGACCTGGCAGATTTATGCTGGGCCCGGGGACATCGTATGATTACAGTCGGGCGCGATCAGGGTGACTTGCGTCTGTTAACGCAACGCCCGGCGGAAAATGGGCAAGATATTACCTTTGTCTATGAAGGGCAGGTGTATGATGTGGCCCTGCCGTTAATTGGTCAATTCCAAGCCATGAATGCATTGATGGCCGCGGCGCTGGTGATGGGGTGTGGTAAATCGGCTGAAGATGTTTTTCGTGCTTTGGGGGTTTTGCGTCCTGTACGGGGGCGGATGGAATTAGCCGGGCGACATGCTAACGGGGCGCGGGTTTATGTGGATTATGCCCATACACCTGATGCGTTGGAGACGGTCTTGACGTCATTGAAAATGCATACCCAGGGCAATTTAGCGGTGGTTTTTGGTTGTGGGGGTGATCGCGATCAGGGAAAAAGGCCTATGATGGGGGGCGTGGCACACCGTTTGGCGGATAAAGTCTATGTCACGGATGACAACCCCCGTACTGAAGACCCCGCTGCCATACGCGCCTCTATCTTGTCAGCCTGTCCTTCGGCTGAGGATATCGCAGACCGTCAACAGGCTATTGACCATGCTGTTGCGGCTTTGGCAGCAGAGGATATTCTTGTGGTAGCAGGTAAGGGACATGAAACGGGACAAATCATCGGTGCAGACGTGAGGGACTTTGATGATGTCATCGCCGTTCGTCATGCCTTGAGTGCCGTAGGGCGCGGGCAAGTAAACCGCTCTGCGTCATAAAATGATGGATCAAGCCTTGAAGAGGTAGTTTCAGGGTGGAGATGAAAAACGGGATGAAAAGTCGTATGAGCGAGCCATTATGGACATCACAGGCCGTTGCTGAAGCCACAGGCGGTAAAATAACCGGAAAGTGGAATGTTAATGGTATTTCCATTGATAGTCGCCGCTGTCAGGCTGGTGATTTGTTTTTTGCGTTGTCCGGGCCGCATCATGACGGCCATGATTTTGTAGACGCTGCGATATCCGCCGGGGCGGTGGGAGCCGTAGTTGAGCATCTGGTGGATGGTATTGCGCCGGGCCAACAGATCATTGTTGATAATGTCAAAGAAGCTTTATGGAATTTGGGAAAAGCGGCGCGCGCACGGGTGAATTGCCCAATCATTGCGATTACAGGCAGTGCAGGAAAGACGGGGACCAAAGAGGCCCTTATGGAGGTGTTGGATCGTCAGGGCCGGGCCCATGCCAGTAAGAAGAGTTACAATAATGATATCGGTGTTCCGTTAAGTCTGGCACGTATGCCTGAAAACGTGGATTTTAGTATTTTTGAATTGGGCATGAACCATGCCGGAGAATTGCGGGCGTTGACAAAACTTGTGCGGCCACATGTAGCTATTGTGACAATGGTTGCGAGTGCCCACCGTGAATTTTTTGACCATGAAGAAGACATTGCAGATGCTAAGGCGGAAATTTTCGAAGGCCTAGAAGGGCCGGCAGTGGCAATTCTGAATCGTGATAATCGTCATTACGAAAGGCTGCGGGATCATGCGGTTGCTGCCGGTGCAGAAAAGATCGTGGCTTTTGGTGAACATCAAGATGCACAGATTAGGCCTCTGCGGACGGCGTTAGGGGATACGTGTAGTTGCATTGTTGCTGACGTGCAAGATGTGCAACTGACCTATAAGATTGGTATGGTTGGCCACCATTGGATTTTAAATTCTTTGGCTGTTTTGGCCGCAGTGAAGGTGCTGGGGGCTGATTTGGGCCTAGCGGGACTGGCTCTTGCGGAATTAAGTCCGTTGAAGGGGCGGGGGCAGCGTCATCGTTTGTATTTGGATGATGGCAGCATGGATAGCATTTTGTTGATAGATGAAAGCTATAATGCGAATCCGGCTTCTATGAAGGCCGCGATCAGTGCGTTACAACACCAGCCAATTGAAGGTCGCGGGCGGCGGATCGCAGTGCTAGGGCAAATGGTGGAACTGGGCGAGAATGCACCACAGTTTCACGCGGATTTATTGGCACCATTGCGGGATGCACATTTGGACCAAGTGTATCTTTATGGCAAAGATATGAAATATCTATTTGAACGCTTACCTTCACGGATGCGGGGAGGATATTTTACAGATTTAGAGGCATTGCAAGTTGCGTTGCATGAGGATTTGCGTGACGGTGACGTTGTAATGGTGAAGGGGTCCAATGCCAGCGGAATGAGCCGAATTGTAGATTATTTATTAGACCGTGACCGTTCTACGGTGGACATAGCCGCGAACGGATAGATGAAAAACGTAAAGCAGACCCATGCTATATAATCTTTTATACCCTTTAAGCGGTGATATTGCCGCCCTTAATTTATTTAAATACCTGACGTTCCGCGCAGGCGGGGCATTGATTACGGCCTTTTTGATCGCGTTTGTTTTTGGGCCTACGGTAATTGCGTGGTTGAAGAAGAAACAGAAAAAAGGGCAGCCGATACGTGATGATGGTCCCGAAAGTCACATTCTAACGAAACAAGGAACGCCGACCATGGGGGGCTTTCTTATTCTTTTAGGTCTGCTGGTTGGTACGTTGCTATGGGCTGATCTGACAAATGGCTATGTATGGGCCTGTTTGTTTATTACGGCGGGTTTCGGGCTTATCGGTTTTATTGATGATTATCTGAAAGTGACACAGGCGAACACGCGCGGCGTGCCGGGTAAGCTGAAGCTGTTGGCCGAAATTGTAATATGTACAATTGCTGTTTTTTGGATAAACACCATTGCCGGAGACGGGTTGGCAGGCAAGTTAGCCCTGCCGTTTTTGAAAGATGTGCTGCTGGATTTGGGGTATTTGGCGGTGCCTTTTGCCGTATTTGTGATAATCGGTGCGTCAAACAGTGTAAATTTGACCGATGGTCTGGATGGGCTTGCGACCATGCCGGTGATTATAGCGGCGGGTACTTTTTTATTGATTTCCTATCTTATCGGTAATGTTGTTTTCTCTGATTATCTGCAAGTGACTTATGTGAGTGGAGCCGGTGAATTGTCCGTGTTTTGCGCAGCAATTATCGGCGCAGGATTAGGGTTTTTATGGTTTAATGCTCCACCCGCTATGGTCTTTATGGGAGACACTGGTTCATTGGCCCTAGGTGGTGCTTTGGGGGCGGTTAGTGTTGTGACAAAACATGAAATCGTCCTGGCTATTGTCGGAGGGCTTTTTGTATTGGAAACCGTGTCAGTAGTCGTGCAGGTGGCTTCTTTTAAAATGACGGGAAAACGCGTTTTTCGTATGGCTCCGTTACACCATCATTACGAACAGAAAGGGTGGGCGGAACCAACAATTGTCATTCGTTTCTGGATCATCGCTGTGTTGCTGGCGTTGGTAGGGCTGGCAACATTGAAATTGCGTTGATTGAGAGGGCAATTGATGTGCAAGTAAGGGGACTGCTGTGTTGCAATGTGATGGATATATAAATCAGGTGGCTGCTTCATTCGGTGCGGTTCGCAGTGATTTGCTGTGCGTCAATAAACAGATGCAGGTGGCAGAACGATGAGCGTTTTTTCCCGGACAGATACAAGCCTTCTGAGTACATGGTGGTGGACAATTGACCGGTATATGCTGGTTGCAGTGAGCATGTTGCTCGGGGTGGGGGTGTTTTTGACTTTCGGGGCCAGTCCCGCGATTGCGGAAAAGCTTGGGTTGCCTTCTTTCCATTTTACATATAGGCAATTGGTGTTCATTGCGATGTCCATGATTATAATGTTCGGTATATCGCTCGCCAGCCCCATAACAGTCCGCCGCATTGCCGTGATAATGTTTGTTGGGTGTCTGGGTCTTATGTTGCTCACCTTGCTGATCGGGACAGAAGTTAAAGGAGCGCAGCGGTGGTTGCCATTAGGCAGTTTTACGCTGCAGCCGTCAGAATTTTTAAAACCGGCTTTTATTGTGGTCTCCGCCTGGATGTTTGCGGAAGCGCATCGCAGCCCCGGCTTTCCGGGACGCAGAATAGCCATGGGTCTATACGTTCTGGTGGTCTTGCTACTGGTGGCGCAGCCAGACTTTGGGCAAACGATTTTGCTTTCACTGGTATGGGGCGGGCAGTTTTTTATGGCAGGACTATCTATGTTGTGGGTCGGTGTTTTAATCGCGCTAGGGTTAAGCGGGTTGCTTGTGGCCTATACGGCCTTCCCGCATTTTGCCAGCCGGATTGACCGTTTTCTGGACCCGTCGAGCGGCGACACATATCAGGTGGATACGGCATTAAATGCCTTTCGCACGGGTGGTCTGTTTGGTCGGGGGCCGGGAGAGGGGGCTGTTAAAAAAGTGCTGCCGGATGCCCATACGGACTTTATTTTTGCCGTGGCCGGAGAAGAATTCGGTATGTTCTTCTGTCTGTTTGTCATCATGATTTTTGCAGTGATCGTTGTACGGGGGATGATGAGTCTTCTGCGGGAAACAGATTTGTTTATCTTTCTGGCAACGGCCGGGTTGCTTATGCAGTTAGGATTGCAGGCTGTGATTAACATTGGGGTGAATTTGGCTTTGTTGCCAAGTAAAGGTATGACGCTACCTTTTATCAGTTATGGCGGTTCTTCCATGCTGGCATTAAGTATTGGAATGGGTATGATCTTGGCCTTAAGTCGCCGCTATCAGGGTGCGGTAGGCGATATGAGTGGCCAGCTTTCCCGTGGTGTGCGTGGTCATTATGGCAGAGTATGATGAATATGGCTATGTGCCGTTACCACACGTTATACGGTTTGGGGCGGGGCATTCAGCGAAAGACTATAGAAGTGAGATACTATTAAAATGAGGCGGCGGACCAGTCATATCGTTCTTGCGGCAGGCGGTACGGGGGGGCATATGTTTCCGGCAGCAGTTTTATGTGCGGAACTGGTGCGTAGAGGCCATCGTGTGTCGCTGATTACTGATGGGCGCGGCATGCGTTATCAAAGTCAGTTTAAGAATTGTAAGACTTATGTAGTTGATAGCGCAACCTTTGCAGCGGGCGGTGTTTTTGGCAAAATACGGGCTGGGTTCAAGGTAATATCCGGCATATGGGCGGCGCGCAGATTATTGAAGCAGTTACAACCCGGCGCAGTGATCGGTTTTGGCGGATATCCATCCTTGCCGTCATTATGGGCTGCTGTGCAATTAGGTATTCCTGCGGCTTTGCATGAACAAAATGCAGTATTGGGGCGGGTGAACCGCTTTTTAGCACCACGGGTAAATGCTGTTGCTTTGACGTTTGACAGGACGGAAAAAATAAACCCGGCGCGTTACGAATATATGTGTGTAACTGGTACCCCTGTACGGCCTGAAATTGCAGAAATGGGCGAGCGTTTTTTTCCGCCGCTTGGAGAAGACCGGTTACTGCGACTGTTGGTAATCGGTGGTAGTCAGGGGGCGAGTATTTTTAGTGAAGTGGTGCCAGCTGCGTTGTCGACCTTGCCGCGAGCCTTGCAGCGCAGATTACAGGTGACCCAGCAATGCCGTGCGGAGGATATAGAATCCGTCCGTGAATCATATGCCCGCACAAATATTGCGGCGGAATTATCAACGTTTATTCCTAATATTCCGGAATGTTTGGAATGGGCACATCTGGTGATTGGACGGGCAGGGGCATCGACAGTAAGTGAAATTACTGCAGCGGGCAGACCCGCGATTTTAGTGCCGTACCCGCATGCCACAGACCAGCATCAAAAAGCCAATGCCCGTGATTTGGAAGAGGTCGGCGGGGCATGGATATTTGATAATCGTGACTTTACCCCCGGGCGTTTGGCCAAATTGCTACAGAAATTATCAAAAAACCCTCGTGATATATGGTTTGCAGCAGAACAGTCCCGCAAAGAAGGCAAGCCCTATGCAACGAAGGACCTGGCTGATCTGATAGAAAGATTAGCACTGGCCTGTGGCGCGCAAGACCGGATTACTGTCCATGACCACGTCATGGGTCAGTCTCGCAAAAAAGAGGATGAGGCCTCTGTGGATACACGGTCTCCGCCATCTCTAAATGAAAAATATGATGAAAAGAAAGATGCAGTATGATGCAAAGTAACGAGCCCCTAAAGATTGGTGATCCGCTAAATATCGGGGTTTTGCATTTTGTCGGTATCGGCGGCATCGGTATGAGCGGTATTGCCGAAGTGATGCATAACTTTGGCTATCAGGTGCAGGGCAGTGACCTCTCAGAAAATATTAATGTACAGCGGTTGCGGGCGAAAGGAATAGACGTCTTTATCGGCCAGAAGGCTGAGAATATCGGCAATGCCCGCTTCGTTGTGATTTCATCCGCAATTCGCGATGATAACCCGGAAGTAGTGGCCGCACGGGAGAAAATGATCCCGGTTGTACGTCGTGCTGAAATGTTGGCGGAATTAATGCGGCTGAAATGGTGCGTCTCTGTTGCGGGTACGCATGGGAAAACAACGACGACTTCGCTGATGGCTTGCGTTTTGGATAATGCGGGCTATGACCCGACTGTGATTAACGGTGGGATTATCAATGCATATGGTACGAATGCACGCCTTGGCGAAGGGGACTGGATGGTTGTGGAGGCGGATGAGTCAGATGGCACCTTTGTCAAAATTCCATCAACCATTGCTGTTGTCACAAATATAGACCCGGAACACCTGGATTTCTATGGTGATTTTGAGGCAGAAAAGGCCGCTTTTCATCAGTTTATTCAGAACTTGCCCTTTTATGGGTTTGCGGTGATGTGTATTGATCACCCCGAAGTGCAGGCCCTGATTGCCAAAGTGACGGATCGAAAAATTATTACGTATGGCTTTAGTGCGCAGGCAGATGTCCGTGCGGAAAACCTGACGTATAGCGATGGTGTGGCGCGTTTTGATGTGGTGTTGTCTGACCGTGTGGCGTCAGCAACAAGGGAGCTGAAACAAATCAGTTTGCCTATGCCGGGTCGCCATAATGTGCTGAATTCTCTGGCAGCGATTGCTGTAGGTCAGGAAATGGGCATTACAGATGAACTATTGAAGACCGCATTTTCAAAATTTGAAGGTGTGAAAAGGCGTTTTACAATTATAGATAAGACTGCGGCAGGGGTTACGGTCGTTGATGATTATGCCCATCACCCTGTTGAAATTTCTGCAGTGTTGAGTGCGGCGCGTTCTGCCTATCAGGGGCGCATTTTTGCGGTGGTGCAACCGCACCGATACAGCCGACTGAAAAGTTTATTTGAAGAATTCTGTGCCTGTTTTAACGATGCGGACAGTGTTGTGGTGACGCCAATCTTTGCCGCGGGGGAAGCCCCTTTGGAGGGGTATAACCAAACAGCCTTGGTTGATGGTTTGCGTCGTCATGGGCACCGTCATGTGATGTCGGTGGAGAGTGATGATGATCTGCCTGCATTGTTGGCAAGTGAGGTGGGGGCCGGTGACGTGGTAATCTGCCTGGGGGCGGGAAATATTACCCAATGGGCTGCGACTTTGCCACAACGCCTTGATGATTTGATGCGGAAGGAATGACCAAAATGACTGCCGCCACGTCACATAACGCTGCATTCATGGACAGGTTGCCTGTTGTGCAAGGGCGTTACCTTTTGGCGGAACCATTAGCTAAATATACATGGTTTAAAGTTGGTGGACCGGCAGAGGTCTTATTCGTGCCAAAGGATGCTGATGACCTGTGTCATTTTCTGGCGTCGTTGCCCATGGATATTTCCGTTATGCCATTAGGTGTGGGATCTAATCTTCTGGTGCGGGATGGCGGGGTATCCGGTGTTGTGATCCGTCTGGGTAAGGCGTTTGGCGATATTGTGGTGGATCAGCAGGATATATATTGCGGCGCAGGAGCAACGGATGTGGCCGTTGCGGCTGTCTGTCGGGATCACGGTATTGGGGGGCTCGAATTTTTGCGCGGGGTTCCGGGAGTGATCGGCGGTGCATTAAAAATGAATGCCGGTGCATATGGTCGTGAAATTGCGGATGTTTTTGTGAGCGCCACGGCAGTGACCCGCACAGGGGAGTTGGTGGAATTGTCGCCAGCAGATATGGGTTTTTCGTATCGCCACACAGATGTCGAAGAGGGATTGATATTTATTCGTGCGCGTTTGCGCGGCGTACCGGATGATCCCGGTGTGATTGCTGAACGCATGGCGGCTATCAGTCAGGCACGTGAAGACAGCCAGCCGCTGCGCACGCGGACAGGCGGGAGCACTTTTAAAAACCCTGCCGGGAGCAAGGCATGGGAATTAGTTGATGCTGCAGGTTGTCGTGGATTGACTATAGGTGGGGCACAAGTATCACAGAAGCATTGTAATTTCCTCCTTAATAACGGGACAGCGAGCGCGGCAGATATTGAGCGCCTGGGAGAAGAGGTGCGCCAACGCGTGAAGGCAAAAACAGGGGTGAATTTGCAATGGGAAATAAAGATTATTGGTCATGATGAGGTGGAGCAGCCATGACAGTTCACGTGGCGGTATTGATGGGGGGATGGTCTGCGGAACGTGATGTTTCGTTGGTGAGTGGGCGTGCCGTTGCCAATGCGCTTAAGTCACGTGATTATCAGGTGACGGAAATTGACGTGGGGCGTGATTTGGCTGCGGAACTCAGGGCTGTTGCTCCTGATGTCGTCTTTAACGCTTTGCATGGTCAGGGCGGGGAAGATGGTTGCGTGCAGGGATTGTTAGAAGTGATGCGCCTGCCTTATACCCATTCGGGCGTAATGGCGTCTGCGTTGGCTATGGATAAGCCACGAACAAAAAAAATGTTGGCGGCTTATGGGATTCCGGTGGCAGCGGATAAGGTTGTGTCGAGTGAGGCTTTATTTTCTGGGGACCCTTTGCCGCGTCCTTATGTCATTAAACCTTATAATGAAGGGTCCAGTGTCGGTGTTTGTATTGTGACTGATGACACGATTTTAAGGCCAGATATGGACGGCCCTTGGCAAAGTTGTGAAGAATTAATGGTAGAGGCCTATTTGCCGGGACGAGAGTTAACCTGCACAGTCATGGGTGGGAAAGCACTGGCCATCACTGAATTAAAGCCTAAGGCAGGATTCTACGATTACAATGCAAAGTATCAGGATGGCAGGACAGAGCATGTCTTGCCGGCAAAGCTGAATAGTGAAATGACCGAAAAAATCATGGGATATGCGAAGCTGGCCCATGATGTGCTGGGGTGCAAAGGGGTTTCTCGCGCGGATTTCCGCCTGGATGATAGTGAGGCGGGCGATCATGTTCCTTATATTCTGGAGGTCAATACACAGCCCGGCATGACTCCTTTGTCATTGGCACCTGAGCAGGCGGCATACAAAGGACTGTCATTTGCGGATTTGGTGGTTTGGATGGTGGAGGATGCTTCATGCCAAAGATAGCCTCTACGCTATCGAAAAAAGGCAAAGCTGCCGCGCGGCCAACGGCAAGAGGCGAACGCGAGGCACAAAGTCTGCGGCGAAGGCGTAGATTAAAATTCGTACAACGGTTATTGCCGGTAGTGGTGTTGGTCATTGGGGTTATCGGCGGTGTTTACCTGTGGCGTAGCGGGTTGATACAGGAGGCCGCTGATGTCATGGTTTACCATGGCGATAAAGCGGCAAAACGTGCCGGATTAACGGTGACAGAAATTCATATTACCGGTCAGCAAGAGACGGCGTTGAAGGATATACGAACGGCGCTGGGTATCGTTCATGGTCAGTCAGTATTTTCATTTGAGCTTGAAGGGGCGCGCAAGAGGGTTGAAGCATTAAAGTGGGTGGCGAATGCCTCTGTCGCACGACGACTGCCTAATCATATTTCCGTGCATATCGAAGAGCATATTCCCGCGGCATTATGGCAGCATGACCAGAAGGTGTGGTTGCTAACGCGTGAGGGGATCAAAATTACGGATCAGCGTTTGGCGCATTTCTATCATTTGCCCTTAGTTGTGGGGCGAGGGGCAGACGATGCGCTTGACGGCTATTTGGCATTGGCAGGGCTCTATCCTTCTTTGTTCGGCCGGGTAGAATCTGCGGTGCGGGTAAGTGAGCGTCGTTGGGACCTGACATTGGACAACGGGGTTCGCGTTCGCTTGCCGGACAGTAATGTTGAACAAGCCTGCCTGAAATTAGTGGAACTGGAAAAAAAAGAGCGTTTATTTGCCAGAGATATATATCTGGTTGATTTAAGAATCGCAGGGCGTATGGTCATTCGCTTATCGGAAGAGGCCGCGAAGATGCGGCGGCAAAATTTGAAGACAATTGAGGAAGATATATAAATGGTTGCGGGGCGCGACAGCACCATTGCGGCATTGGATATTGGAACAACAAAAGTCTGTTGTTTCATCGCACGGGTCGAAGATGGGCAGGAACCGTGCGTCATTGGCATTGGTCATCAAGTTTCTCAGGGGCTGAAGGCAGGTGCGGTAGTGGATATGGCTGAGACGGAAACGTCAATACGCGCGGCGGTGGATGCGGCCGAACGTATGGCGAAAGGGGAGCCTATTTCGCATATTTATGTGAACGTCTCTGCCGGGCAGCCGAGCTCGCGACGGTTTTCAGTGGAAGTTGAGGCCGCAGGCATGGAAATCAGTGAAAATGATATCCGTATGGTTTTGGCGCAGGGGCAAAGCGCACTTGCAAATGAAGAGCGGCAAATAATTCACGCCCTTCCCACATCATTTTCCATAGACGGCGTGCGGGGGGTAAAAAATCCGCGCGGGATGTATGGTGAAAAGTTAGGTGTGGAAATGCACGTCATTAGCGCGGCGCAAAGCCCGCTGAGAAACTTACAGGCTTGTGTGAGCCGGTGTCATTTGGACTTTGCGGGACTTGTTTTGTCGCCTTATGCGTCGGGTTTAGCCTGTCTGGTGGAGGATGAAAGGGAGTTGGGTGCCGTTTGTATTGATATGGGCGGGGGAACAACAACGATTGCGGCGTTTATGCAAGGAAATGTGATCTATACGGACGTGCTGCCATTGGGGGGTGGGCACGTGACCAGTGATATTGCGCATGGCCTTTCGATCAGTCTGGAAAATGCCGAACGTATGAAGACGCTCTATGGTCGGGCCCTTCCTCATAGTCATGATGAACGAGAGGTTATTGATGTCTTGCAGATGGGGGAAAATGACCGTGAAAATATACAAACCATTCCACGCTCTATGTTAATTGCTATTATTCAGCCGCGGCTGGAAGAAATTTTTGAAATTATCCACGATCGACTTGATGCCGCTGGATTAGGTGAACAGGTTGGCCGCCGTATTATTTTGACCGGTGGTGGCAGCCAAATGCCAGCAATTGTAGATTTGGCCACAACGGTTTTAGGGCGCCAAGTCAGATTGGGCCGTCCCCTGCATGTTGATGGGCTTGCGGATGCGACAGCGGGGCCTGCTTTTTCTACCTGTGCCGGGTTGTTGTCCTATGCGGTTCGAAAGCCGTTCGAAGCACATATTCAGCCTGTTCGCCCGCAAATAGAAGGCAAATGGGCAAAAGTCAGCCGCTGGTTGAAAGAAAATTTTTGAGTCATATGAATCACTTACGAAAAAAAACGAATCAGAGTGTTTTTTTTACAAGACAGCGCGAATCGGATTGGTTAAATTATGTGTAACACATTGGTTTGACAGCACGAATCAAAAATTGCCACCAACAGGAGCGATCCATGCCTATTGAGTTCACGACACCTGAGCTAACGGAGCTGAAGCCGAAAATTACCGTTATTGGCGTGGGCGGCGCAGGGGGTAATGCGGTAAATAATATGATAGCCGCATCATTGCAGGGTGTTGACTTTGTTGTCAGCAATACGGATGCGCAGGCATTGGCGCATTCGGCGGCAACGCAACGCATTCAGCTTGGGGCGCAATTAACCCAAGGGCTTGGGGCGGGCGCGCGACCGGAAGTAGGTAAAGCCGCAGCAGAAGAAACGATGGAACAAATTGATGACTACCTTGCCGGTAGTCATATGGTGTTTATTACTGCGGGCATGGGGGGCGGTACTGGAACCGGTGCAGCACCAGTAATCGCGCAGCGTGCCCGGGAAAAGGGCATGTTAACTGTGGGTGTAGTGACGAAGCCTTTTCAGTTTGAAGGGTCAAAACGAATGCGGCTTGCTGAAGAAGGCATTAAAGAGCTGCAACAGCATGTCGATACGCTGATTATTATCCCCAACCAGAACCTGTTCCGTATTGCCAATGAAAAGACGACATTTGCAGATGCCTTTGTGATGGCCGATGAAGTGCTGAATTCCGGGGTGCGCGGTGTTACAGATTTGATTGTGATGCCGGGGCTGGTGAACCTGGACTTTGCTGATGTGCGCACCGTGATGAGCGAAATGGGTAAGGCGATGATGGGAACCGGTGAAGCGGAAGGCGAGAACCGGGCGCTGGAGGCTGCCGAGGCCGCCATTTCTAATCCCCTGTTGGACGAAGTATCCATGAAGGGCGCGCGAGGTGTGCTGATTAATATCACCGGTGGAATGGACCTTACGTTGTTTGAGGTGGATGAGGCGGCTAATCGTATTCGTGCGGAGGTTGACCCGGATGCCAATATATTGGTGGGTTCTGCTTTGGATGAAACGCTGGATGGTCGTATGCGAGTATCGGTCGTGGCAACAGGTATCGAGGCGGGTAGCGGAGATGCTTTGCGTGACCATGCGCAATATTTCAGCTCTGCCGCGCAGGGGCAGGTTTCGTCATCGCCCACAAGAAATACAGGTAATACTGAGACTTCATTATTGAGCGAGGCGGATATGCCGGAAACTGGTGATGTGGAGACATTGCAGCTTGTGGATGAGGCCCCGGTAGAAGATGTGCCAGCTACTACGACTACAACGAAAGATTTTTCGTTTGAGGCTCTGGATCAGACTCCGCAAATGGATATGCCGGCCGCGGATGCTAATGATCTCACCGCGGCGCAGGCAAAAGATGTCCGGTTCCCGTCATCAATTAAGGTTGATGATTTGGGAGATGATATGCCTTTCATTGCGCCGGAAGCGCAAATGCCAAAGCAACGATTGCAGACGCCAATTGGTCAGGCGGATCCCTTTGCAGAAGCGGCGATGGAAAACGGTCCTGCTGAGCCGGAAAAGGGAAGCCGTGGTTTGTTTTCCCGCTTGACGGGTAAGCGACGCAAAGACAAGGCGATGGCCAAGCAAGCCGCCGTGCCGGCCCCGAGTCAGCCTGAGTTGCCCGTAGGAGGGGATCCCGTCGCGCATAACCCTATGCAAAAACAGGGTGTATCAGGGAAAGCGGAGAGCCGTGAGACTGGTGAAGGTGCTGTTGCGGCCCAGCCAGTAAAGGCACCGATCGGACGTTTGGATCCGAAAGATAGAATTTCACCGTCTGTGAGCGATGACGATCAGTTGGAAATACCTGCTTTTTTGCGCCGTCAGGCGAACTAAAATAGGCCGAGTTAATCGCTTACTTCTATTGATGGTAAGGATATGCAGAAAATCCCCATTGGTGATGGGGATTTTTTGTGGTTAAGGGTGTGCGCTGAAGGGCAAAAAAAACTCCCCAGATAGAAAAGCCATGCTATAGTCCGGCTAATTGGGGAGACCAGTGCAGAAATAAGGAAGACAACGCCCGATGACACAATTCGGTCAGCAACAAGCATATAGAAACATGATGACGATAGCGGCAAAAACTCTGATGGTTTTGTCAGTTGGTATCTTACTGAGTGCTTGTTCCGGTAAAGATAAACTAAAGTATGAAGAACGTGATGTCACAACCCTTTATAATGCGGCTTTTCGCTATCTTGAAAGTGGGCAGAACCGTTATGCCGCGGTGGCGTTTGACGAAGTAGAACGGCAACACCCTTATTCTTCTTGGGCGCGACGCGCCCAATTAATGTCTGCCTATTCTTATTACTTGGCCAACCAGTATGAAGAAGCCGTTTTGGCTGCGGAGCGTTTTATTTCTCTGCACCCTGGTAATGAACATGTTGATTATGCTTATTACCTGATGGGGCTGTGTTATTATGAACAGATATCCGATGTGCAGCGCGACCAGAAAAGCACAGAGCTTGCGTTGCGCAGCTTTGCAGAGGTAGTACGTCGTTTTCCCTATTCTGATTATGCAAAAGATGCGCGCCTGAAGATAGATTTAACGCAGGACCATCTGGCCGGTAAGGAAATGGAAATTGGCCGCTTTTACCAGGATAGCGGCGAATATTTTGCGGCGATTAACCGGTTTAAAACAGTGGCGGCAAAGTTTCAGGGAAGTAGCCACGTGCCGGAAGCATTGCATCGTTTGGTCGAAAGTTATCTGGCGTTGGGCATTGTGGGAGAGGCCAAGGCTGCGGCGGCTCTTTTAGGGCATAATTATCCCGGAACCCGTTGGTATCGTTACAGCTATGCCCTGATGGAAGGGAAAGAGCTAAAAGATCAGGATGTTGATCCATCCTGGTTTAATCGCTTTTGGAGTTCTATTTTTTAATGATGTCCTGAGGGAAGCATGCTCGCCAGTTTGCGTATTCGGGAGGTAGTTCTCATTGATCGTCTGGATTTGTCGTTCGATGAAGGTCTTTGTGTGCTGAGCGGAGAGACCGGGGCGGGGAAGTCTATTGTGCTGGACAGCCTTGGGCTTGCATTAGGGGCGAGGGCAGGGCGTGAACTAGTCCGGCATGGTGCAGAAAAATCCAGTGTGAGTGCAGAATTCAGCCTTGCGGCTCCTCATCCTGTCTGGGATATCCTTGATGAAAATGATATCGATCACGAGGGGGGGCATTTAGTTCTACGTCGTGTTGTGACCCATGATGGACGAAGCCGTGCCTATATTAATGATCAGGCGGTTAGTATCGGGCTCCTTCGTGACGTGGGGGATGTACTGGTAGAAGTGCATGGCCAACATGATGAACGTGGATTGTTAAATGCACGTGGACACCGGGATTTGCTGGATGCTTATGGGGGGTACGGCGACCTTATTGCTGCTGTCCGTGACTGTTGGCGACAATGGCAAGATGCAAGCGCTGAATTACATAGTGCAGAAGAAAAATTAGCTATAGCCAAAGCTGATGAAGAATACATTCAATATAATCTTGATGAGTTAGATAGCCTTGCCCCGCAGGAAGGGGAAGAAGCCTCGCTAGCGGAAAGCCGAACATTAATGATGCAGGGGGAAACCCTGAGCGCAGGTGTGGGTGAGGCACTGGATGAATTATTATCAAATAAAGGCGCGGAAGCTGCATTGAGGAATGTGGCGCGGCGGCTAGAACGCATGGGAGGGCAGGTTTCGGGGCGGCTCGACACCGTAATTGAAATGTTAGACCGGGCGTTGGTTGAGGTTGGTGAGGCCACAACGGAACTTCAGGAGATTATGCGGGCCTTACAATTTGATCCACAGGAATTAGAAGGGGCGGAAGAGCGTTTGTTCGCACTTCGTGCCGCAGCGCGGAAACATAATTGCAGTGTAGATGGTCTGGTTGCTTTACAAGATGAATTTCGCGCTAAACTTGATGCTATAGAATATGGTGATGAAAATCTGCGGTCGTTGAAGCAGCAGGTTGATGTGGCCAGGGAAGATTACATGGCTGCAACCCGCGAATTAAGCAGTGCCCGGCAACATGCTGCGCACGAGCTGGATGCCTTAATTAATGCGGAGCTTCCCCCCCTGAAATTAGAAAAGGCAGAATTTAGAACTAATATTGTGTCATTATCGGAACAGGAGTGGGGTGCTGCAGGGGCAGAGCGGGTGGAGTTTCTGATTTCCACCAACCCAGGGGCGCCTTTTTCCGGGTTGATTAAGGTGGCTTCCGGTGGTGAATTGTCACGTTTTATTTTGGCCCTGAAAGTGGTTCTGGCAAAGAAAAGTACAGCACCGGTTTTGGTTTTTGATGAAGTAGATAGAGGGGTTGGTGGGGCCGTAGCCGATGCCGTGGGGGAAAGGCTATCCCGATTGTCGAAAGAGGCACAAATTTTAGTCATCACGCATTCGCCGCAAGTTGCCGCCCGCGGTAATTCTCATTGGCATATACACAAAGGGGCCGTTGACGAGGGGGATGACACGGTTGTGACCCGTGTCGTGCCACTGGCGGCGGCTGAACGACGGGAGGAAATAGCCCGTATGTTATCTGGGGCGGAAATTACGGCAGAGGCAAGGGCGGCGGCGGATAGCCTAATACAGAGGTCGTTATGACGGAAAAGAGACTACGCGAGATTGCCGTAGAGCAGCTGCAGAGGGAAGACGCCGCGGAAGAACTGGCCCAATTAGCCGCAGAAATTACGGCTCATGATGAAAATTACTATCAGAAGGATGCTCCCATTATTGACGATGCATCCTATGACGCGTTGCGTCAGCGTAATGCCGCAATTGAGAAACGGTTCCCGGATTTGATCCGTAAAGATAGTCCATCGCAGAAAGTGGGTGCTGCGCCAGCAAGCGGTTTTAGCAAAGCCCGTCATGTTAGGCCTATGTTGTCTCTGGACAATGCCTTTGAGGATCAGGATGTCATTGATTTTGTCGGAAGGGTGAGGCGGTTTTTAGGCGTTAGTGAGGAGGATGTTGTCCGCCTGGTGGCCGAGCCGAAGATTGATGGATTGTCCGCATCGCTTCGTTATGAAGAGGGAGTATTTGTTCAGGGATTGACGCGCGGTGATGGCCAGATAGGGGAAAATATCACTGACAATTTGCGGACGATTAATGAAATTCCGAAGCGTCTGTCAGGGCAGGGATGGCCAGAGGTTCTTGAGGTGCGCGGTGAAGTGTATATGGCGAAGGATGATTTCCTGTCCTTGAACAAAAATCAGGAAGACGCGGGAAAGCCCGCCTTTGCCAACCCGCGCAATGCAGCGGCAGGGTCGCTACGCCAATTGGATAGCCGTATTACGGCAAGGAGGCCATTACGTTTCTTTGCCTATGGATGGGGAGATGTAACGGCGTCTTTTGCGACAGGACAGTATAATGCACTGAAAAAGCTTGAGCAGTGGGGATTCGTTATTAACGGTTTAATGAACCACTTTGATCGTGTGGAGGACGTCTTAGCGCATTACCGGCATATCGCCGCTCAAAGAGCGGATTTGCCATATGATATTGATGGCGTTGTCTACAAGGTGGATAGGTTAGACTGGCAAGAGAGATTGGGCATGGTTAGTCGGGCACCGCGTTGGGCCATTGCCCATAAATTTCCTGCGGAAAAAGCCCAGACCGTATTGGAGCATGTCGATTATCAGGTGGGGCGCACCGGTACCATTACACCAGTAGCCCGTTTGAAGGCGGTTACAGTAGGCGGGGTGGTTGTTTCAAACGCTACGCTACATAATGCAGACGAAATTGCGCGGCTTAATGTTGCTATTGGTGATCAGGTTGTCGTGCAGAGGGCCGGTGATGTTATCCCTCAGGTGGTGGAGGTAGTCGAAAAGGCAACACAGAGGCAGGCGATTGTCTTTCCGCAACACTGCCCGTCTTGTGGTAGTCATTTAATGCGTGAAGAAGGAGAGGTGGCCTGGCGGTGTTCAGGAGGCCTTATTTGTCCGGCCCAGCGAGTAGAACGATTACGGCATTTCGTGTCCCGTAATGCTTTTGATATTGACGGACTAGGAAGCAAGCAAATTGAGTTCTTCTTTACGGAAGGTTTAATTGAAAGCCCGGCAGATATTTTTACGCTTGAGAAACGTGATGGGCAGTCCTTGCAAAAATTGAAGTATAGAGAGGGCTGGGGTGACCTTTCTGTGCAAAATCTATGGCAGGCAATTAATGAACGTCGCCATATTGAAATGGACCGTTTTTTGTATGCCCTAGGTATCCGCCATGTCGGGCAGAATACAGCACGCTTGCTCTGTCGACATTATGGCCGTTTTGACCATTTTCAGTCTTCTATGGAGGCGGCGCAGGAAGCGGCATCTGACGCTTATAACGGGTTACTCGATATCGATGGTATTGGGCCAAAGGTAGCTGATACTATCGTAGAATTCTTTCGAGAGGCCCATAACAATGATGACATAGAGGCCCTATTGTCAGAAGTTGTGGTGAAGGAATACGAGCAACAATCATCGGCGGGCAGCGCGGTAATGGGATTGACGGTCGTGTTTACGGGTAAGTTAGAAAAAATGAGCCGCAATGAAGCAAAAGCCCGGGCCGAAGCATTAGGTGCCAAGGTCGCGGGATCTGTTTCCGCTAAAACCAACCTGCTTATCGCCGGTCCCGGTGCCGGATCCAAGCTGAAAAAGGCAGAAGATTTGGGGGTCAAGGTGTTGTCGGAAGACGAGTGGTTGACCCTTACCAGTAGTTAATCTTGGTTATTAGAATTATTTAAATGTATAATTATTCATTTAATAACAAATAGTTAGGTTATTTTATAATCATTTAATACCGAGATATGCATTAATTGCATATAAGTATTGCACTCTAGTCATGCTTAATACGCATGGAGTTAAATTTTAGATATGCATAATTTGCATGCCTATATTGCAATTTCTCCCTCTACTCATATTGCGTTGCAGTAAATATATTCAATTCAACGCTAAGGCAGAAATCACGCGCATTTAGTGCAGATTAATACTCAGCATAGAACCAAGTTAAACCATTCTACGTATATAGGTGAAACAACGTTCAAGCGTGAGATGCCAGTAACAGAGAACACAGGAGAAAACGATGCTTAAAACAGGATTTATGGAATTATTGAAAGACAAAGGTTTGGTACCAGAAGTCGATACCAAAGTAGAAGAAGCGAATGCCATCGACTTTTTTGCCACCTTGCTAGAGAAAGTCGATGCAGAGATTGAGAATAGTCAATCTGGCTATATGACTTTGCTGGAAGATAAGGGTTATGTCCCTGTGTCTCCTGCCAATGACAATTGGTACGAAATTATTCACAGCAATGACAACGACAGCAACCAGAGGGCAGCGTTGTAAAGACCAGAAGATATATTTCATAGGATGTAATCTATGAAATAGCTGGCATTGAGTTTTCTCTGGAAAGACCCGCTTTGGCGGGTCTTTTTTTATGTGTGGACGTTAAGACATAAAGCGCAATGTTAGTGCGCGCCACTGATTGAGCGCATAGCGTTTTTCCAAAACTAAACCGAGCTTACGATAACGGGCAAGGACAGCAGCCTCCTGATGATCGAGAAGGCCTGAGAGGATTAAGTAGCCTTGAGGGGCAAGGGCGCGCGCAAGGTCAGGTGCCATTGACTTTAGTGGTGACGCCAGAATATTAGCCACAATGATATCATAGGGGGCCTGTTTGATGAGAGCCGGATGGTGCAGGCCTGCGGCGGTTAATGTCGCAATACCCCATAAATCTGTATAAGGCGCGCGATGAGGTAGTTTATTGACGCGAATATTTTGTGCTGCGGTCCGGGTGGCAACGGGGTCAATATCTGTCGCAAGAACGGGACATTTCCATAGTTTAGCCATCGCCATGGCGAGAACAGCAGTGCCCGTTCCCACATCCAAACAACGGCGGGGCAGAATACGGCGTTTTAAATCTGTAATAGCCATGAGGCAGCCGCGGGTTGTTTCGTGCTGACCGGTGCCGAATGCCATGCCCGCTTCAATGAGCAACGGGATGGATGTGGCGGGAATGCTATGGCTGTCATGGCTACCGTGAACGTAGAAACCGGCGGTATGAACAGGTTGTAACTGTTTCTGTGATTCCGTAACCCAATTTAAATCAGGAAGCGGCGCAAGTTCGTAATCGGGAGACTTTGTGTCAATTGCACGCGCCGTATCGGTGATGATTTTCGCGATATGCGCTTCGACAGGTGCGTGGGTATAATAGGCTTCGATCAGGCGATAACCCGGTTGGTCTTCAATTTCGAAATCACTAAGACTGGGTGAATTTTCATAGTCAGCACTATTCAATAGCTCATCACATAACGATGCAGCGAGTGTGTCAGGGACACGCAAAGAAAGTTTCCAACCAGTGGTCATTCATTATCCTGTCTATGAGTAGGCTATGCGGGTTTGACAAAGCTTTCCATTAATTTACGCGTAGAGCCATGTTCAAAATCTATTTCCAGTTTATTGCCATCCAGTGCCGTGATGACACCATAGCCAAATTTGTCATGGAATACGCGGGTGCCGATAGCGTAACCGCTGTCCTGATGACGGGCTTCGCTGGCTTCACGTATTTTTCTTTTCTGGGCCTCAATGTTTGTGGCGGACTGCGAGAAAGCCGCCCGTCGACGGTTCATTTGATATTCATGGATGCCTTCGTTTGCCCAGGCAGAGGATGAAAGCGGGTTTTGATTTGTATCTCCCGCGAACATGCCCGCTTGTCCCTGATGTTCTATATGATCTGCGGGTAATTCATTAATAAAGCGTGAGGGGATACAGCTTTTATATTGTCCATACATGTATCTTTGGGCGGCATAGTATATATGGGCATTTTTACGGGCGCGGGTAATCCCGACATAGGCCAGACGTCGCTCTTCTTCTAGTCCTCGTTGTCCTGCTTCGTCCAGAGAACGTTGATGTGGGAATAGTTCTTCTTCCCAGCCCGGCAAGAACACGGTATCAAATTCCAGTCCCTTTGCCCCGTGGAGGGTCATGATTGTGACTTTATCCTGACTGTCGTTGGCTTCATTATCCATGACGAGGCTGATGTGTTCCAGGAATTCTCCGAGATCTGCGAATTGTTCCATGCCGCGCACCAATTCGGACAAGTTATCAAGACGTCCGGGAGCCTCTGGTGATTTGTCTGCTTGCCACATGTCTGTATAGCCGGACTCTTCTAACACCGTATCCGTGAGATCCATATGGTCTGTTGTGATTTGTAAGGCCCGCCAGCGATCAAAATCATCCAGTAATTTTTGCAATTTTTTACGGGCCTGCGGACGTAATTCATCGGTTTCGATTAACTGTCCTGCGGCTGTGGGCAGACTTATGGCTTGGGCGCGTGAAAGTTGATGCAGGCGTTGTAGAGTTGCAGGGCCAAGGCCCCTTTTGGGCACATTAAGTATGCGTTCAAAGGCCAGGCTATCATTGGGTTGGGCAATGACGCGTAAATAAGCAATAGCATCACGGATTTCCTGGCGTTCGTAGAATCTTAATCCGCCGATAATGCGATAGGGCAGGCCTAAGGTGAAAAAACGTTCCTCAAACTCACGGGTCTGAAAACCTGCGCGGACTAAAATTGCAATGTCGCTTAGACGTTTTTGTTTTCGTTGTAATTGTTCAATTTCTTCGCCTATTTGTCGGGCCTCTTCGCGGCCATCCCATACGCCTTTGATAGTGACTTTTTCCCCACCATCTGCCGCGGTCCATAATGTTTTGCCCAGTCTGCTCTGATTAGCGGCAATCAACCCACTGGCGGCTCCAAGGATATGAGAGGTGGAGCGATAGTTTTGTTCCAGTCGAATGACTTTGGCATCAGGAAAGTCTTCTTCGAAGCGGAGAATGTTACCAACTTCTGCCCCGCGCCAACCATAGATGGATTGATCGTCATCCCCTACACAACAGATGTTTCTGCTTTGTTGGGCCAGAAGCCGTAACCATAAATATTGTGCGACATTCGTATCCTGATATTCATCTACCAGAATGTAGCGGAAGCGACGCTGGTAATCTTCCAATATGTCTTTGTGTTTTAGAAACAGCGTGAGACAATGCAATAATAAATCGCCAAAATCAGTAGCGTTTACAACCTTAAGACGGTCTTGATAAGCCTGATACAGACGACGCCCAAGACCGTTGGCAAAGGCGGCGGCTTCGCCTTCTGGCACTTTGTCGGGGGTCAGTGCACGGTTCTTCCAGCTGTCAATCTGAGCGGCTAATAATTTTGCAGGCCACCGTTTTTCATCGAGACCTTCTGCTTCAATGATTTGTTTGAGCAGCCTGACCTGATCGTCAGTATCGAGAATTGTAAAGTTACTATCTAGCCCCAGTATTGCTGCATGGCGGCGCAAAATGCGGGCGGCAATGGCATGAAACGTTCCCAGCCACGGCATGCCATCAATATGGTCTCCCACCATTTGTTCGACACGTTCGCGCATTTCGCGGGCAGCTTTGTTCGTAAAAGTCACAGCCAGTATTTGTCCCGGCCAGGCGTTACCAGTGGCCAACAAATGGACAAGACGCGATGTTAAGACACGTGTTTTACCGGTCCCGGCCCCGGCGAGCACAAGAACAGGGCCGTCTAACTGCTCTATGGCTTCGCGTTGTGGTGGGTTTAATCCTTCTAAATAGGTGGCGTGCGTGTTGGGTGGCGGCGGCGCTGAAGTCGCCGCTGACGCTTGTTCTGGCACTGCAGAGGGATCAGAAAGAGTATCAAGGTCAAATGGATCAGACATAGTGTTTTTGTATACCCTATATTGAGATATTGTGTAGGGAAATATCATTAGAAGAGCAGGGGCTGTGAATTATCACGGGAGCCGTTATGCCGGCAGAGGGTAATCACAGAGATAATTTCAGGGCGACATGATATGGCGGCGGGCAATTAAGCATTGCTTTGTTCATCTGTGAGGGCTCTGTTGTAAGCCATAAGCACATCTTTATGGTGGATAATACCAACGACTTCTGACTGGGCATCTGATGTGACCACAGGGAGTACGTCTTCACCGGCACGTTCCATAGTTTTGAAAGCCGTTTCAAGGTTATCTGATGGTACTAACACATGATTTAAGGGACGTAGCATATCGGCCGCGGTGACAGTTTTCTCTTCCTCTGGGTTTTCATCCAGTATTGTTTTGCGGACATCGGCGAAAGTAATCATACCACTGAGACGTCCCATCTCATCTAAAACGAAAATTTGTCCATGACGATGTTCGCGAAATAGTTCCCGTATCCGCTCCTGTGACGCTGTTTGTCCGACAGTAACATAGTCGTCTTTCATTAGTTCACGCATGAATGTAGTGCGCAGCAGGTGGCGTACACGTCCCCCTTCAAGGTAGATGCCGCGCCCGGCAAGTTGAATGAAGAATAAAGACTTTGTTTTTAGATAATGATTGGTAATGAGGTTGGCGACCACAACTGCCGCCATTAAGGCCAGCGTAATCTGATAGTCACCGGTCAATTCAAAAATCATCAATAATGTGGAAATGGGGGCCCCTAAAGTGGCTGATGCGACAGCCGCCATGCCGACAATGGCATAAAGCCCCTGACCTGAGGAATAGTCGGGGAAAGCTGCTGTGGCAAGAAAACCAAATGCTCCCCCGACCATTGCCCCGAGAAAGAGCGAAGGGCTAAAGACGCCGACACCGAAACGAAAAGCCAATGAAATGGCGGTGGCCGCGGTTTTGGCAACAATCAACATTAACATGAGCTCGAAGCTGAGCATTTCTTTAAGTGCAGCATCTGTTGCACCATAGCCAACACCCAGGATCGCCGGAAAAATAATGGCGATGAGGCCAACGCCCAGTCCGCCGATCGGGGGAAGCGCCCAGCGGGGAACAGGTAATTTGTTGGTGAAATTTTCTGTATAAAGCAGACTTTTAATAAAGATAATTGCCGTGAGCGCACAGACGACTCCCAACATAACAAATGCGGGAAATTCAAAGGGAGAAGGGGACTGATAGTCAGGCAGTATAAAGGCAGGAAAATCCCCCAAATGGATGCGTGTGACAATTGTCGCGGCAACTGAAGAAATAACAATTGGAGCAAAAGCATGAAGGGCGTAATGGCCAAGGATCACTTCTAATGCAAAAAAGACCCCAGCGATGGGAGCGTTAAAGCTCGCCGAGACCGCGGCGGCAACACCACAGCCCAAAATGGTACGCGCCATGTGCGGCGATAGGTGTAGATAGCGGGAAATTTGTGCGGAAAGGGTGGCCCCTAGATGTACAACGGGGCCTTCGCGCCCGCCGGCAGAACCTGCGCCGAGTGCAGTGGCGGCGGCCAATGCGCTGGCAAGTCCCTGACGTAATGAAATGCGTGTGTCACGCAAAGCATTGGCTTCGATGACCTCTGCGATACTTAGTAGCCGTCCATCAGGGAGGGCCCAACGGATAAGTACACTGATAATCAGCCCGCCGGATACGGTAGCCAGTAATATTTGCCACCATGCCAGTGTGGTGGCGTGCAGAAGAATATTTTCCTGGTCGCTATGTAAGAAGATGTCCTGAACTTCCAAGACTAGCAGGCGAAAACCGATCGCGGCATAGGCTATGCCCACGCCGATGAAGACGGCAAGCAAGGTGGTAACCAGCTTATCGCTGTTTTGCATGTAGTCATGAATTTGGGCAAAAATATTTCTTATCGGCGCAATGAAAGCATTGTGTCTGTTCATTTGCATTGCCCTATGGATTGTGGGCCGCAACGTTTCTGGCCATCAGTCCAAAGAGCACCAGACAGGTCTGCACGGGTAAGATCGGCATCGTCAAGACGCGCAGCCGTCAGGTCTGCTCCCCGCAGATTTGCTTGATAAAAGCGCGCGCGGTCCAGTCGGGCATTTTTGAGGCTTGCCCCTTCCAGTATGGCTTTGGTGAAATCAGCTTCACGCAAATCTGCCCCATCCAGTTTGGTATTTGTTAATTGGGCGGATAAAAATTTTACACGACGGCCGTCTACTTCACTGAGATTGCTGTTTGAAAGATCAGCTCTAGAGAAAATGGCACTACGTAATTTTGCACTGCTGAGGTTGACGTCAACAAAGGGGCGCCCGTCACGTAGACAGCGTTGCCAATCTACGCCTGGTGTGGCGGGGTCACTGCAAGCGGCTATCGCTGCACTATGGCTGAGCAAAAAAAACGCAAAAGCATATAGATAGAAAAAGCATATATTCTGCCTGGTAGAGGCAGGATTGGTTTTTTGCTGAGAGGTGCTGGCCCCCGCAGGTAATAACTGTGAGAGAAGGGGAAAAGATTTAATTGTGCCAATGATATTGTTGTATAGCATTTTCACTGTGCTGACCTGACCGATTAATTATCCTTTTGGCTGCGGCGGATGCCTATAGATTTGCCCATTTCCCAGGGATTCTCATAGCGACCGGTGTGGTCTTCATACACGTTGCGTAAGGAATCCAGTTGCGGGGACGCGAATCTCACAGACCGGCGATCTGCCATATCTACATGCATGGAAATTTGTTCCATAGTCGCAGAGAGAGTGTTGTCGGCACTGTTATAAAGCCGCATGAAATAATGAATGAACTTATTATCCATATCCAATAGTTGAAAGGTGATATGAACCTTATTATTCAGCGTTAATTCATGTTGATAAGTAATGTGGCTTTCCAGTGCAAACATAGATTTTTTAGCAGACTGTACATAATCCAGACCAAGACCGGCTGAATCTAAAAATGCTTCTAACGCCTGATCGAACAAAAGTGCGTAATAGGCGACATTCATATGGCCGTTATAGTCGATCCATTCTGCCCTTACTTGTGTTTCTAACAGAACAGGGGGACTTTGGTCTGGCGTCATAAGCGGCTGCTTTAAATTATTCATTATGTTTCAATAGGTAACGATCAACATCGTAGAGGATATTATCCTCTTAATACAGTCTTTTTGATAAAATGAGGGCAAAGAGCGACGTGGACTCCAGTTGCCTTTATATCGCCTAGATTTTATCAATGATGATACATTGCATAAGTGGTATTGATACAGCAGTATGACAAGGTCATTGGGTAAGAATGTGGCGGAGAAAGTATTGAAGAAGGCACTTTGGGGGCTGGGAGCCGGGGTTGCTATTATCATAGTGGCGGCTTTAATCGTGCCGAGCTTTTTAAACTGGAATGAATACCGTACTCAGGTTGAAGACGTTGTATCTTCATTGACCGGGCGTGACGTTCGCATTGCAGGGCACATTACCTTATCAACACTTCCTACATTATCTTTATCAGCAGAAGACGTAACTGTAGCAAACCATAGCGGTGGGCAGGCTGACCACCTATTACGTTTAAAAAGCGTAGAAGGTCATTTGGGGCTATTCGCCTTATTGCGCGGGAATGTGAGTATTGAAAAAATTGTTTTGGTTGAGCCTGTATTGGCATTGGAAATTAATCAACAAGGCCAGCCGAATTGGGTATTAGGTGCGGGGAGCGAAGACCCCGACCCGCAGGATGGTGTTGGGCGCCAACAAGATTTCCGTATGGATAAATTCACAGTGCGCCAGGGTATCCTCACTTATCACGATGCACAACGTGGTCTGGACAAGCGTATAGATGGGATCAATACAGAAATTAGTGCGCAGAACTTACGGGGGCCATTTACATTGTCGGGACGGGCCCGGCACGCAGGGCAGGACTTTAAGTTTTCAGGCACTATAGGCAAATCTCGTGACGGTCTTCATTTGCCACTTGATTTTATGGTGATGACAAAACAGGACCGCGTACGCGGGGATCTGCGCGGGACACTTGTTTTAGGACAAAATAAGGCAGGTGGGACGAAGCTACAAAATGGCTTTTCAGGAAAACTGAATTTACAAGCGGGTGACCTTTCTGATCTGGTGCAAAGTGTGACGGCATTAGCAGGAGAGGCTGTTGTGCAGCCGACCTTGCCAGCGTCAGGCCAGCAATTTTCAATGCAGACAAAAGTTGTGATAGACCCGCAGCAGATTTTGCTGACGGAGCTGGATTTTGATTTGGGAAAGTCCAAAGGGGCTGGGCAGTTATCTGTTGATTTGAAAACCGTACCAATCATCGCGGCCACGTTAAAAGTGAATAGCGTAGATGTGGAAAACTGGCAGCCGTGGATAAAGTGGCTAATGGATCACGAAAGGACGGGAGATAATAGTGGCACCCCATCATTACCAGAGGCAGAAGATGCACCATGGAATTGGCTTATCGCGTTGCCGGATAATGTGAATGGTGAGGCGACATTGGCCATTGGGGCCATGTTATACAATGGCAAAATTGCCCGACAGCTAGAGGTCGTGGCGTCCATGCAACACGGTATGCTCACTATAGAAAAAGCAAATGCAATTTTACCAGGTGGTGCGGACGTAAAAATTACGGCGCAAACGAATGTTATCACGCCCGCGTCTGTGCGGGCAGATAAATCAGGTCAAGAAAATACAACAGACAGGATAGACCAGAAATCGCTGTCAGGCACTATTCAGTTTAATGCCAGTAATTTGCGGGGTTTCGCGGAGTGGTTAAAGTTTGATGTGTCGTCACTGCCGCAGGGGCAGCTCACTGGTTTTCAGTTTCGAAGCGATTATCAGCTAAAGCCGGAACAATTGGTTATTGGTAATGTGTCGGGTCTGATTGATTCAACACGATTTACAGGACATGTGTCTTATGGACTGATGCCTTCTCCCCGATGGGCCGTGGCATTAGAGGCTGACCGGTTCAATGTGGATTCATACCTATTTTCTATTCCTGATGTTGGGGTAGAGAATACAGACAGCACAGAATTTCAATGGGTGTTGCCCCCTGTTTTAGATGCAATGGATGTGGAGTATGATGTGCGGGTCGCTCGCCTCAATTATGCTGGGATAAAAACGCGCGGGGCCCATTTTGCCGGACGTCTGCAAAACCAGACGTTACATTTACGCCACTTAAACTTCGCTAATGCAGCCGGGCTGAATGTCGCCATGACAGGTCACGGCAAGGGACTGACATCGCAACCGGAACTCGACCTGAATTTTTCAATCAGCGGTGATAGTTTGCTGCCTCTTGTCCGGCAGCTCAATGTCGACTTACCCGTCGATGCGCGCAATCTGGGGAAGGGAGCTTTTTCAGGAAAATTGGGCATTTCGCCGGAGAAAATGGTTTTTGATGTATCAGGTGCGCTGGGCGGCACCAACCTGAAAGCAACGGGGAATATGCGTAGCGCAACGCTGAAAAAATTCCCGCATTTGGGGAGTGTTGATGTAAATATTGGCGCTAAAAATAGTAGCCTTGTCAGTATGATACAACAATTTGGCGGTGGTTTGACCCCGCCGCGCGCGACCGATGACCGTCCCATTGCCGCGCTATTACACCTCACGGGTAGTCCCTCACAACTGGATGTCGATGGTAAGATGACGATAGCCGGTGGAGACTTAACGGCAAAAGGGGCTTTAAAGCAACATCGCCCCACCCACGATGAGGCGGCCGGGAAGGGGAGTGTAAAGGCACTTTTTGAAGAATATGATTATGATCTTCTGATAACTTTACATCATCCAGAAACGATCAAGTTTGTCCGTGGCTTAGGTATTGATTATCAACCATCTGCCGCGTCTCTGGGCAAGTTGGATATGAAAGGGATCCTGCGTCAGCGCAACAATAAATACAACCTGCTAGAGATAACAGGGCAAATTGGACAGATGAAGTTTTCAGGAGAGGGGGACTTTTCATCGGTAGGGCAGCAACGCCATGTACAGCTACAATTGACGACAGGAGAAATTAAAGCGGATCATCTGCTGCCGACGACATCACAAAAAAATAATGAATTCGGGCAGTGGTCACGACAACCGATGGTGTTGGATTGGATGGAAGGCGTAGACGGTCTTTTGAGTGTGAATGCCAGCCGTCTCATTTATCAGGATTATATTTTTGAACAGCCAAGGTTCACGTTGACATTGAAAGATCAGGTGTTGTCGTTGACAGGTCTGACAAGCCGTTTGTTTGGTGGGGATGTGGAGATGACGGGACATTTTGCCCGCTCTGGTAACACATCCCAAAAGGCTTCTGGTGCCCCGCTGCCGTCGTTGAATTTGGATGTTCGGCTAACAAATGCGTCCTTAGCAAAGGCAGCAAAAACGATGGCGGGTATTAATCCTGTGACGTCAAATGTCAATTTCTCAGGGAAGTATAATGCAAGTGGTCTAAGTCAATATGCATTGATGTCATCACTTTCCGGGAAGGGAACAATGACAACGTCATCAGGGGTTATTAACGGCATTGATATTCCGATGTTAAGCCGCCAACTAAATGACATGAAAGAAATGAAAGGGTTCAAGGGGCTATTGTCGACTGTGCTGGCGCGTGGTCAGACGCCGTTTAAGGAGTTGACGGCAGACGTTGTCGCAGAAAATGGACAAATCAGCCTCAAGGGGGCAGATATCCACATGGATGGTGCGATTGGTAAGATGGGTGGCATTATAGATGTCCCGAATTGGCGGTTAAAGGCCGCCGGGCAGATCGCCTTAAGCGCACATCAGGATGCCCCGCCTATCGGCGTGAACATTTCGGGGCGTGTGGATAAACCCATTGTTACCTATCAAACCGATAAATTGCAAAAATATGTGGGGGGGTTAATTGCGGCCAACTTATTACAACAGTCCCTGAGAAAGGATAATCCCGGAGGGGGATTACAAGATCTTTTTGGTACTATCGCACGCCCGCGAGCGAAAGAGGAGGAGGGGCCAGTGAATGGGCCTGCAGCTCCATTGCCGGATGAACAACCACCAGCCTCTTCACCAGAAAAGGACACGCCGTCATCGCAAAAGAATGGTGAAAAGATTATAGAAGATGCTGGTAAGTTGCTCTTTAGGAATATCTTGACCCCGAAACAGCAGGATAACGTGGTTCCGGCAAAATAATGTAACGTATCTGGCCTCCAGAATTATGCTGATGTTGTACAGCGGTTCTGAAGTTTTCTTAGAATATAGATACGACAGGCACTGGAGAGGTTGGTTTCCGGCCGGCGTTTGTTATCGATATCAGTGATAAGTGTCGATATGGATATCTTCTGGCTTTTGGCACTGGCCTTGAGCTCCCACCAGAATATATTTTCCAATGTGATAGATGTTTGATGACCGGCAATCACAACGGAATGTTTTTGCAGTATTTCCGCGTCCTTACCGGTCATCCTTCTTTAGCCTTTTAAATGTCTGCGAAGAAATCGTTACCTTTATCATCAACGACAATAAAGGCCGGGAAGTTTTCAACGTCGATTTTCCAGACAGCCTCCATGCCGAAATCTTCAAAATCAAGCACTTCAACATTTTTGATGTTATCTTGTGCCAGAATAGCTGCGGGCCCACCGATAGAACCCAGGTAGAAGCCACCGTGTGTGTTGCACGCATCTACGACCTGTTTAGATCGATTGCCTTTGGCCAACATGATCATGCTACCACCCAATTCCTGAAACTTCGCAACATAGCTATCCATACGCCCCGCCGTTGTCGGGCCAAAGGATCCGCTGGCGAAACCATCGGGTTTTTTTGCAGGACCAGCATAATAGACGATATGGTCTTTCATGTATTGGGGCATGGGTTGCCCTGCCTCAATATTCTTGAGAATAGCCGCATGAGCCATATCGCGGGCGACAATGATTGTCCCTGTGAGGCTGAGCCGCGTTTTGATGGGATATTGACTGAGCAATGCGCGTATTTCGCCCATAGGCTTATTGAGATCTACATCCACGACTTGACCCGCCAGGTCGTCGCTTTTGATTTCGGGGAGGTATTTTGCAGGATCACGTTCCAGTTCTTCCAGAAAAATACCTTCTTCCGTGATTTTGCCTTTGGCCTGACGATCGGCTGAGCAGGAAACCCCAATTCCGACAGGCAGCGACGCCCCATGACGAGGGAGACGAATAACACGGACGTCATGACAGAAGTATTTACCGCCGAACTGGGCACCAATGCCGGCTTTTTCTGTCATTTGATGGATTTTCTTTTCCATATCCACATCGCGGAAAGCGCGGCCATTCTTATCACCGGTTGTGGGAAGATTATCAAGGTAACGGGCACTCGCCAGTTTTACGACTTTCAAATTTAATTCTGCGGATAGGCCACCAATGACGATAGCCAGATGGTATGGCGGGCAGGCTGATGTTCCCAGGGTCTTAATTTTTTCATCAAGGAACGGCAACATTTTATCTTCACGTAACATGGCGGGGGTTTGCTGAAACAGGAAGGTCTTGTTCGCGGAACCGCCGCCTTTTGCCATAAACAGGAAATGGTATTCGTTACCCGTCGTGCTATAGAGATCAATCTGCGCGGGGGTGTTATTACGCGTGTTGGCTTCCTCATACATACTAAGAGGGGCCATTTGCGAATAGCGTAAATTTGTCTCTGTATAGGTTCTCATGACTCCGTGGGTGAGAGGGGCGCCGTCATCTTCTTCTGTCCAGACATACTGGCCTTTCTTTCCCACAATGATGGCTGTGCCGGTATCCTGACAACTTGGGAGTATCATGCCGGCGGCAATATTAGCGTTTTTCAAAAGCTGTGTGGCAACGAAACGGTCATTGTCAGAAGCTTCTGGATCATCCAAAATTTTGGTGAGTTGCTCAAGATGCCCTGGCCGTAATAAATGGGCTATATCACGCATCGCTTCTTTGGCGATCAGTTCCAGCCCAGCATCTTCGACTTTTAGAATTTTCCGCCCGTCTACTTCTATTGTAGAGACGTGGTCTGAGGTGATTTTGCGGTAAGGTGTTTCATCCTTATGGGCGGGGGCAAGAAGGTCTTTATAAGTGAAGTCTGTCATGAGTTATCCCTGAAGGCTGGCGGACATTAGGCTATTAATAATATTTAGCTTAGTTTTAGCGTTTTTATAGATGCAGGCCAAGCTTTTTGGCGCGTAGCTACGGGACGCAACGCGATGTTATGAGTATCTGCAAAGATCAAATATGGCCAGTATGTGATGAGAAAATCTGGTGGCCCAACAGATTACGCTGAGCCTGAATTATCAAGAGTCCAATATCCCGTTATTTCTTTTTTCGGAATGCGTCGAGCGTTACAACTTTTGTGCTGTCGTCTTTAGCCGCCTCTTCTTGTGCACCTGAGGGGGGCGTGTCCGAAGTGCTATCAGGATGGGCATCAGAAAAGTCGTCATCCATAAAGTCCGCGTCACCGGGATTGTGTTGGAAATGCAAACCAAATTCTACAGAAGGATCAAGAAAACCGGTCAGTGCCGCGAAAGGAATATGCAGGGTTTCACGTTTTTGATTAAAGCTTAAATCTACTTCAAAATAATCCTGCTGAATGGTGAGATTCCAGAATTGATTTTGGAGCACAATTGTCATTTCTTCGGGGTAACGTTCACGAAGGTAGGGAGGAATGCTTACTTCTTCATGAGTGGTGTCAAAAGCAATGTAGAAATGGTGATCGCCCGGCAGACCTTGTTTGGAAGCATCTGAAAGAATGTTTTTGACAACACCCAGCAGCGCATCCTGCACCATTCTGTCATACTCGATTACAATCTCTGACATCAATGTAAACCCTATTTTTCGTGTCTTTTAAGCCGTCATGAACGGAAAGCATCGTGACCCAATCGTTACGATGACGGACAATGTTGTAGATTGGTTATAACCTGTTGCGCAACGCTCTGCGAGTCTGAAATTCTGATTTTAGCCTTAAAATAAGCTAACCATAATCTATAGCAACGGCAAAGAGATGAAAGTGAAGGGCTTCTGTTGCCAGGTGCCCTCCGAACCCCGTGTAGCCTTAAGCGGCTACGGCAAATGCTTCATTATCGTTTGCATTTGTGAATTTTGACCTGTTTTGCAGCGGTGTCACGCTGAGCGAAAGATATGCCTTTACTACGCACGTCGATCCTAATTTCGCCCCCCTCAGAAAAAGTCGTTCTCTTAAATTTAAGGTTTTGACTTTTTTTGGTGGAGGCGCCGGGTACCGCCCCCGGGTCCGCAACGTCTATTCCACACGACTGTTTATCGCCATAGTTGGTTGCCCAACTTCTTTAATATAAGGCGTAATTATTAATATTCCAAGATTAGTTATGTAAAGAGGTGCGAAGAAAAATATTGTGACGGTGATGGTGGACAGGTTAATTGCCATTGGCGGGGGATTTGTGCAATATGCAGGCTTAAATTCTTTGGATGGGTACAATGTGCGGCCTTTGTTGGTAATTCCCATCGTTTAGGTTGGATGACTTATGAAACAGTATCATGATCTCATGCGCCACGTTTTGGATAATGGCGTTGTTAAAGAAGACCGAACGGGCGTAGGCACGAAAAGTGTTTTCGGTTACCAGATGCGTTTTAATCTGGCAGAGGGTTTTCCCGTGGTGACGACCAAGAAACTACATTTGCGGTCTATCGTTCATGAATTGTTGTGGTTCCTCATGGGGGAGACAAATATTCGCTATCTGAAAGACAATAAGGTGTCTATCTGGGATGAGTGGGCAGATGAAAATGGCGATCTTGGGCCGGTCTATGGCCACCAGTGGCGGTCATGGCCCACAGCAGATGGGGGACAGATAGATCAAATCCGTAATTTGGTCATGCAGATAAAGAATAACCCGGACTCACGTCGCCATATTGTCAGCGCATGGAACGTTGCTGATGTTGAAAATATGGCGTTGCCGCCATGTCACTGTTTGTTCCAGTTTTATGTGGCTGAAGGAAGACTTTCGTGTCAATTGTACCAGCGTAGTGCGGATATTTTCCTAGGGGTGCCCTTTAATATTGCATCATATGCATTGCTCACATTGATGCTGGCACAGGTCTGTGATCTTAAACCGGGGGATTTTATCCATAGTTTTGGTGATGCCCATCTATATCTGAACCACATAGAGCAGGCTGAATTGCAGCTTAGCCGGGAGCCGTTGCCATTGCCGGTAATGAAATTAAATCCAGAAGTAAAGGATCTGTTTGCTTTTACTTATGATGACTTCACGCTTGAGGGATACCAGTCCCATCCACATATAAAAGCAGAGGTTGCTGTATAATGCCTTGTGTAGCTCTGGTGGTAGCAATGACGGATAACCGCGTTATCGGTCGTGATAACGACCTGCCGTGGAGGTTATCGTCTGATCTGAAATATTTTAAAAAAATTACCATGGGAAAGCCCATTGTCATGGGGCGTAAAACCTATGATAGCATTGGTAAGCCTTTACCGGGGCGAACGAATATCGTTATCACCCGCGATACGTCATATAGCCATGAAGGTGTGATTACTGCCCATAGTCTGGAGACAGCACTGGAAATTGGAATGGGGATTGCTGCGGCAAAGGGGGAACCGGAAGTCATGGTCATTGGCGGTGGGGAGATATTTAAGTTAGCCTTACCCATTGCAGACCGCCTATACCTGACCAAAGTGAAAGGTGAGGTGGAAGGAGATGCCTACTTCCCGGAATGGAGCACCAATGATTGGGTGATACGCCATTCCGAAGACCATTCTGCCGGAGATAAGGATAGCCACGACTATAGCTTTGTTGTTCTGGACCGCGTGTCATCACTGTGACAGTGACGATCATATTTTATGGTAGCAAATACATATGAAATATGAAGTTTTTGCTACAGTAAGATTGCCTTAATAAATGCCCGCCATCCTAGCGTGTAAGTATATACATTTATTTATACTTTGTATGGAAGCAGGCGTAGCAGCGTGGAAAATACGGTTGAAATACTGGTGACAGAGGTGCCTATTGTCTCACCTCAGACGCCCTGTGAAGATGTGTTTGAAATTTTTCAATCCGATGTATCGTTATTGGTGATTGCTGTTATTGACGATGACCGTCCTGTGGGTTTGGTAAACAGAACGGAAATGATTTTACGTCTGGCAGACCGTTTTGGTCGGGCCTTATACGAAAAGCGGCCTATTTCTTCGTTGATGCACGCGACGCCTCTTATTGTTGATAGTTCTAATTCTATCGACTTTTTGACGGAAATTCTTGTTAAAGATGAACCTAATGCCCTGATGACAGGATTTATTATTTGTCGCGGTCAGGATTATTTGGGGGTGGGAACCGCATTGTCGCTTCTTCAGGCAACGTCAGAAAAGATGAAAATTCGGGCAGAGCAGGCGATGGTCGCACAGCGGGAAGCGGAAGATGCCAATCGTAGTAAAACGATGTTTTTGTCCAATATGAATCATGAATTACGGACACCGTTAAACGCCATTATCGGTTTTACTGAAATAATTAAAAATGAAACTTATGGTGCGATTGCCCAGGAAGAATATCGTGAATATGTTGATATTGTTCATGGTAGTGGTCAGCATTTACTCAGCGTTATCAATGCGATTTTGGATATGTCTAAGATTGAGGCCGGGAAACTGGAACTCAATGATGAAATTTTCGACCTAGAAGAGTTGATCCAGAAAACGACAAAAATTATGTCGGCAACCGCAACGAAGAAGAACATTCTAATACAGCCGCAGACGATGGCGCGTCTACCGGAAGTGAAAGGCGATGTTTTGCTTCTGCGTCAGGTTTTATTGAATTTGTTGTCCAATGCGGTGAAGTTTTCACCAGAAGGTAGTACGGTCACATTAGTTGCCTATCAAAACCGTGATGGCGGGTTATCAATCGAGGTGATAGATCAGGGTATCGGCATACGCAAAGAACAGCTTAGCTCCGTGACGCAGCCCTTTTTCCAAGTCGATAGTGAGTTAAATCGAGTGAACGAAGGCAGCGGCCTGGGACTATCCATTGTGCGGGCCTATTTGGATTTACATGGGGCTGTTTTCAATTTGGAAAGCGAATATGGTAAAGGGACACGTGCGATTATTACCCTGCCGAAAGAACGCATTATCCCGGATGTTGATGCGGACCTCCTTACCCATGAATTGGGATAATCTCCGATGATTCCTGTAAAATTACGGCTTTTATCCTCTGGCAATTATTTTATGCTTGAGAAGAATGTGTAATCTCATCAGGAAGAGAACTATGTCCATTTCCCCCAAGCTTGAATTAATAAGTTTTAAAACATGCCCTTTTGTGCAGCGTTCCGTTGTGACGTTGCTGGAAAAAGGGGTGGATTTTGATATCACGTATATTGATTTGGCAAATAAGCCAGATTGGTTTTTGGAGATTTCACCTTTGGGCAAGGTCCCTGTCCTGAAAGTTGATGGTGAAATCCTTTTTGAATCTGCCGTGATTAATGAATTTCTGGATGAGATTATTCCCCCTGCACTGCACCCGTCGGATCCGCTGCTGAAAGCAAAAAACCGTGCCTGGATTGAATTCGGTAATCAAATATCCGGCGACTTGTTTCAGTTAATGCATGCAAAGGATAAAGAGACTTATTTTGAAAAGAAAAATGCTGCCCGTGAGAAATTGGAGCGATTGGAAGGGCAGTTAGGAGACGGACCATTGTTCAACGGTGAGGCGTTTTCGTTGGCCGATGCTGCCTATGCAGGGACGTTACGGCGCATGGATGTATTTAAGCGTCATCTGGGGCTGGATTTAATTGCGGGGCTACCGAAAATGGAAAAATGGTCGGCGGCGATGTTATCACGTCCTGCGGTGAAAGACTCGACAGTAGAGGACTTTGATGAGCTTTATCTGGCACGGCTTGAAAAAATGGGTGGATATATTGCTGGTGCGTTGGACAAAAAATCAACGTTGGACATTTAAGAGATAATCAACTGGAATATAACACAAAATGAGAAGGCCGCCGTGTACGCGGCCTTTTTTGCATCTGCGTAATAGAGAAGTTCTTTTTTATAGTTATTCTAGAAATTTGACTTTCCTTGCTAATGTCCTACAATTATTCAACCTTTCCGGGTGAATAAGAACAATAAGTCCCCGAAAGCTCCGTAACAGTTGTTGTTGTTATCTGCGTTACAGGCGTTTTACGAAACCCGAAACAGATTATGGCCCATACAGATTATAGGAGGCTTTTATGTCCTTAAAAGGTTCAAAAACAGAAGAAAATCTAAAAGATGCTTTTGCCGGTGAGAGCCAGGCGAACCGCCGCTATTTATATTTTGCGCAAAAGGCGGATATTGAAGGTTACAATGATGTGGCAACGGTATTCCGTTCCACTGCAGAAGGTGAAACGGGCCATGCCCACGGTCACCTTGAGTTTTTAGAAGAAGTAGGCGACCCGGCGACGGGAGAGCCAATTGGAGGTACTTCGGATAATCTCAAAGCGGCGATTGCCGGGGAGACCCATGAATATACGGATATGTATCCGGGAATGGCCCGTACAGCGCGTGACGAGGGCTTTGACGAAATTGCTGATTGGTTCGAAACGCTGGCGAAGGCCGAAAAGTCCCATGCAGGGCGTTTCCAAAAAGCGTTGGACAATTTGGACGGTTAGTCACGGTTAGTCCAGACTAAGCTTGGCCCGCATAAACATAGCCAGTGTAGTCACCACAGCGCGACTATACTGGCGGATATGCACCACAGTTGTTGATAGTTGCAGCCGGTCAGCAGACCGGGGAAGGCGGAAGCATGCGTGAAGGAAGTCTAGAGGCCCCAACCCGTCATCCGTTGGATTGGCAATCCGATGATTTTTATGACCCTGAAAGCATTGATACAGAATTAAGGCGCGTTTTTGATATCTGTCATGGTTGTCGGCGCTGTTTTAATCTGTGCAATTCATTTCCGCGTCTTTTTGACCTCATTGACGAGTCTGATAGCGGTGAATTGGACAGTGTTGATAGCAATGATTTCAAAGCGGTGATAGATGACTGCACATTATGTGATATGTGTTTTATGACCAAATGTCCTTATGTGCCGCCGCATGAGTTCAATCTGGATTTTCCTCATTTGATGTTACGTTATCGTGCGGCTGAATTTAAACGTGGTGAACGTGGTTTTATAGACAAACAATTGGCACACACAGACCGTAACGGCAAACTTGTGGCGCCAATAGCCCCGTTGGTGAATTGGGCTTCACGCGTTGGCAATAGCCTGACGCGTCCGCTGATTGAAGCAATTACCGGGATTGATAAAAGGGCCGCTGTCCCGGAATTTAAATTCCGAAGTTTGGAAAAGAAATTACGTAAATTGTCGCAACCAGTAGAGGTTTCGGCACCAGCCCATGGCCGTAAAGTCGTTCTATATGCCACATGTTTTGCAAATTATAATAATCCGGATATCGGCCTGGCCGCACAGGCCGTTTTGGCGCGCAACGGTGTGGATTGCGAATTTGTGTACCCGTCGTGTTGTGGCATGCCTAAACTTGAGAATGGTGACCTTAAGGCCGTGGCGGCATCTGCAGAAAAAGTTTCGGCGGCCATGGGGACATGGATAGAAAAAGGCTATGATGTTGTCGCGTTAACCCCATCCTGTGCATTAATGCTGAAATTTGAATGGCCACTTTTATTACCAGACAAACCACAGGTGAAGGCCTTGGCAGCGGCAACATACGACCTGTCAGAATATGTTGTTGATATCGCAAAGAAAGAGGGGCTGGCAGACGGCATGTCACCATTAGAGGGAGGGATCACAGTGCATTTGTCGTGTCATTCCCGGGCCCAGAATATGGGGGCCAAAGCGGCTGAAATGCTGCGCTATATTCCAGACACAGAAGTAAGTGTGGTGGAGCGTTGTTCCGGGCATGGCGGTAAATGGGGTATGATGAAGGCCCATTTTGATACTGCTTTGGATGTTGGTAAAAATGCGGCTCGTCAGATTGGACGGCATGGCCATGCCTATGTCGTTTCGGAATGCCCGTTGGCCGGGGAGCATTTATTGCAGACTATGGAAGACCAAGAAGTGGATTTGCGTCCAGAGCATGCGCCCAATCCTATACAGCTGATTGCCAGTGCTTATGGCCATAAGACGGAGAGTGTTTAATGTCGCGGGAAGAAAAGGTCTTAACGCCCGCAGATATCCTTCCGCTGGATGTCTATGCGGCGCAACGTAAATCTTTAAGACAGGAAAATATCGCGCGCAAACGCCGCCGCCGTATAGGCGTAGGGCCGGATGCCACATTCTATTTCGAAAATTATGACACCATGTGGATGCAGATACATGAAATGTTATATATTGAGAAAGGCGGTGACGAACAGCTGCGCGATGAACTGGAAGCCTATAATCCGCTGATCCCCAGGGGGCGGGAATTGGTGGCCACCATGATGTTTGAAATAGAGGATGCAGCACGCCGTGCGGTTTTCCTGGGCCGCATGGGCGGGGTGGAAGATTGTGTTTATCTGGATATCGGGGGAACACGTATAATGGCCCGCGCTGAAGATGATGTGGAACGCAGCCGCGAAGATGGTAAGGCGTCTTCTGTGCATTTCTTTCATTTTCCGTTAACAGAAGAGCAGGCGGCTCATTTTAAGTCTGGTGCCTATAAGGTATTATTGGGCATTGAACACCCACACTATGGCCACCTTGCAATATTATCTGATGAGGTAAGAGACGAGCTTTCCCAAGACCTTAACTAAGGTCTTGAAGGAGGCTGCGGGCTGAGGTTGGCATCTTTATTAAAAATTGATTAAGGCTTTGTTTAAAGGCGGTGAATACTTAAAAAAGGGTTAAAGCCTATCGCGTAGAATCAAAAGCAAGATAGGGAGGACCCCATGAAACGCCGTCTTGCTTTTGTTATTGCTGCATTTGTTGTGACCATATGTTACCCGGCCCGCGCGGTCACGTTACCCGAATTGATGGAAGAAAATGCCCAGAGCCGCATTGATCTGCGTTATGATCGTGTGGACGTCAGCACGCAACGACGGGGCGTGAGTATGAATTATTGGCCCTTCCGTATGCAAAAAAACATTTTATCAGCGGTATATCCTGTTGAAGATCATCAGGGAGAGGGTGGTCACGACCCGCTGATGAAGGCACTGCGCAGTTTTCTGGACTGGCGCCCCTTCCGAGATAGCTTTCATATCACATGGGGAATGTTGAAAGACAACGGGCTTCAGGAATTTGTAGTGAATACCGGCAGTGAAACAGGATTATATAGTATCCGTAGTGTACGGGAGGATATCGTCCATATCACGGGGCAAAACAGTCAGAACGATATTTTACCCTATGTGGGGATAGGTTGGCGCGAATTAGGCACATTGCCAAAATCTGTAGATGTAAGTTTACATATGGGGCTGGTGTATCAAAAGCGTAATCACCTACCGTTTATTACCCAGGGCCCGCAGGTCGTTCAGGGCTGGTATTTTCATGATAATTTACAACAAGCGCGGTCCGCACAGTTAGGGCGACAGCACCGACTATTCCCCGTTGTTTCTCTGGGCATGAAGGTAGTGTTTTAAGTTAGCCTTCGTTTTCGATTTTAGCCCTTATTATCTTAATATAATCGACTTTACAGCCCTAATCTTGGCATTTCAATCGCGGGGCACCGGTCCATCACCACGTTTAACCCTTCCTTGAGGGCCGTTTGTGCCGCGGCCTCATTCGTAACACCCAATTGCATCCAGATGGTTTTTGCACTTATGGAGAGGGCCTCATCCACAATGGTAGGCGTTTCTTCGGGACGTCTGAAGATATCAACGATATCAATAGACTGGGGGATGTCTTTTAGGGAGGCATAGACTTTTCGTCCCTGTATAGACTGGCCCGCTAAATGTGGATTGACCGGGTAAATGTCATAGCCTTTCGCGATAAGAAAGTTCATGACTCTGTAGCTGGCCCGGTCTGGTTTGTCACTGGCCCCGACCACAGCGATTGTTTCGCTGTTTTGCAGAATATCTTTCAACATATCATCTGTCGGGGCCGTGTACATTTGTGTGCCTTAATTAAGGTGCAACATCGCAAAAGATTATTCAAAAACGATGCTTGGACCGTCTTCTGCCTCACCGGCAATGGCATCGCGGAGTGCCTTGGCAATGTCCATGTAAGGTTTTGCAAAGGGGCTGTCGGGCTCGGTGGCGACAACCGGCTCCCCGGCATCAGATTTTTCACGAATAGTCATATGAAGGGGGACTTCGCCCAAGAAATTGGTGTCAAGTTTTTCTGCTGTTTCACGGGCACCGCCATGACCAAAAATTTCCGCGCGTTCGCCACAGCTTGGGCAAAGGAAATAACTCATATTCTCAATGATACCCAAAATAGGGACATTGACTTTTTTAAACATATTAATACCTTTGCGGGCATCGATCAGGGCTACATCCTGTGGCGTAGAGACAATAACCGCCCCGGCGAGCGGGACCTGTTGCGCCATGGTTAATTGCACATCACCGGTTCCCGGGGGCATATCCACAAGCATGACATCCAATTCCCCAAATTCTTTCCAGTTCACATCGGTCAGCATTTGGGTTAGTGCGGTTTGAATCATCGGGCCACGCCAGATTGTTGCCTGATCTTCGTCCAAAAAGAAGCCGATCGACATACATGACAAATCGTAACGTCGTTTGGGAATCATGTACGTATCATCAACGCTTTCGGGTTGGCCAGAAAGTCCCATCATTTTAGGTAGGGACGGGCCATAAATGTCCGCATCAAGGATTCCGACATTCAGCCCCTGAGCCCGCAGTGCCAACGCCAGATTGACGGTCGTTGTGGATTTGCCAACGCCACCTTTGCCGCTGGCGACCGCAATGATTTTTTTTACTCCGGGCACGTCAATGCCACCGCCAGTACGTGGTTGTGGTTGCGGTGGGGGAGATTGTGGTTTTTCTGTAGATGGGGATTGCTGAGGGGCTGGGGCGTCAGATGGACGGTCTGCGGTCAGGACCGCCATTACTTTATTAACGCCGGCAAGCTTCTGTATAGCCTGTTCACAAGCCAGACGGACTGGTTCCATCTGCTGTGCCTCGCTCGGATCAATTTGAATCCCGAAACTCACATTGCCATTAGCGACCACGACACTTGTGACAAGTCCTAAATCGACAACATTTTTGCCTTTTTCCGGATGGAAAACTGTTTTTAAAGCCTCAAACACCTGTTCACGGTTGACCTCTGACATATCCCTATTACCCTTGAATTTAAATAATTGTAGTAAGCGTTTCATTTGTGTCTTTTATTTCATGTTTGTATGACGATTATATCCGGCGATACAATGTTCAATAATGTAATACTTATGACCAATGCGGCTATTGTTTTTACCGCTTACGTGATTACATGATTGTTTATCGAGCTAATTTCAAGGAGTAAGGTTTCCATGCCGTGGCAAAACAATAACGGTGGTGATGATCGTGGACCATGGGGCAAAGGCCCCAGCGGCGGCGGACAGGAGCCCCCCAATATTGAGGATTTGATCCGCAAGGGGCAAAATCAGTTGAAAGAAGCGATGCCCGGCGGTCTGGGGAGTATGGGGATACTGCTTATTTTACTGGTATTGATTGGCGGCTGGCTGGCGACAGGATTTTACCGCGTGAATGCCGATGAACAGGGGGTCGTTCTACGGTTTGGTAAGTGGGTAAATACCACGACACCGGGTTTGAATTACCATTTGCCATCACCGATTGAAACGGTGTTGCTGCCCAAAGTCACGGTGATTAATCAGATTGATATCGGCTTTCAGGGTAATAATAATCAATCTTTGCGTCGTAATGTCAGCGTACAGAACGAACGGCAGATGCTGACCGGTGACGAAAATATTATTGAGATTGAGTTTTCAGTGTTCTGGCGTATCGCTGATGCAGGGATGTTTTTGTTTAATGTTGAGCAACCGCCACAAACGATAAAGGCCGTTGCTGAAAGTGTCATGCGTGAGATTATCGGAAAAACCCCTATTCAGGATGCCCTGACTGAGGGGCGTCAGCGTATTGAGATAGAAGCCCAGAATAAATTGCAAACTGTACTTGATGGTTATGGGGCGGGCGTGTCGATCGAACAGGTGAAACTGACGCGAGTAGATCCCCCCGCAGCGGTGATTGATTCTTTCCGTGATGTACAGAAGGCGCAGGCAGACCGTGAGCGTAAGCGAAATGAAGCCGAGGCTTATCAAAATGATATTGTCCCTCGTGCCCGCGGTGAAGCAGAGCGGATGTTCCAGGAAGCCCAGGCCTATCGGGAAGAAATTATCGCAAAAGCAAAAGGTGAAGCTTCGCGTTTTCTGGCTGTGTATAATGAATATAAACAGGCTAAAGACGTTACGCGAGAGCGTATCTATCTAGAGACCATGGAAAAAATCATGAGTGGTATGAATAAAGTGATTATTGATGGCGAGGCCGGGTCAGGTGTTGTTCCTTACCTGCCACTACCAGAAATTCAGAAGAAAACGAATTAGGATCAGGGGACATTAAAAATGGCAAAAAATAGTCTTATCGTCTTATTGATCTTGGCCTTTATCGGTCTGGTGGCAGCAAATGCAACCTTCTTTACGGTAAAAGAGACAGAGCATGCATTGGTTCTCCGATTTGGTAATCCTGTGCGGACTGAAAGCGACCCGGGGCTTTACTTCAAATTACCGATTGCGGAAACCGTAACCTATATGGATAAGCGTGTTCTGTTTTTGGACGCTCCAACGCAAGAGGTTATCACATCGGATCAAAAGCGGCTTTTGGTGGATACGATTACGGAATTTCGTATTGAAAATCCGTTGAAAGTATACCAGAGTGTGCGGAATGTTCGCGGGGCGCAAATGCGATTGGCGACAACGATTAATTCGAACTCACGACGCGTGCTGGGCCGGGAAGGATTGAGTTCCGTTCTGTCCGGTGAACGTGCAGATTTGCGTCAGAACATTAAGGATTCTGTGCGTGAAGAAGCGGCCCAATTTGGTATTGAAGTTGTCGATGTGCGTATTCGTCGTGCTGATCTTCCGGAAGCCAACAGTCAGGCTATTTTCCGGCGAATGCAGACAGAACGTGAACGTGAAGCCAGTGAAGCACGTGCCAAAGGCGATGAAGAAGCCCTGCGTATTCGTAGTAAGGCCGACCGTGAGAAGACGGTTCTACTTGCTGAAGCCAAGCGCGATGCTGAAATTATCCGCGGTGAAGGTGATGCGATTGCAGTGAAATTATTTGCGGATGCGTTTAGCCAAGATCCTGAGTTCTTTTCCTTTTATCGGAGCATGCAAGCCTACAGTGCGGCCCTTAGCAAAGACGATACGACATTGGTCCTGTCACCGGATAGCGAGTTTTTCAAATTCTTTGGCGGGGATGTTACCAAAAAACGCTAATGCTATAGGGTAAGGAATAGCTCTATGACGGAACTACTAGTAGCGTTTGGGTTGGTTTTGGTCTTGGAAGGTCTGCTTTATGCCCTCTTTCCTGGGGGGATGAAGCGGACTATGGCCGCGGCTTTGGCGCAGCCTGAAACGACAATAATAACGATGGGGGTTGTGGCTATTGCTATCGGCGTGCTGGTGGTATGGCTGGTAAAAATTTGAATATGATCCTGATATAAAATTCAGCACATTTCCGACATATTTTATCCGTAACCTGTGGGAAATAAGAAGTCATTAAGATGTGGGAATACAAGGCCTGAGGGGTGAAGTAAGGAGAAATGACCTGTGACTGAAAAAGTCCTGTCTCATACAAATTTAGCTGGTCCGCAGGGGCTGGTATTGAATAACGTCTCGGCTCTGTGGGCCAAATTTGCCTTTGCATCATGTGGGGCAAAGGGGTTCCTAAAAATCGGCCTTTTGGCGGTTATGTTATTGGGCATGATGCCCGTGAATACGGTTATGGCACGCGGTACGCCAGACGGTTTTGCGGAATTAAGTGAAGAATTGTTGCCCGCAGTAGTCAACGTTTACACGAAACAGACGGTCAAAACGCAGCGGTCACAGCAAATGCCGCAATTCCCACCCGGCTCCCCGTTCGAAGATTTTTTTAAGGATTTCTTTGAACGACGGGGCGGCAATGGTGAAGGCAATGGTGTACCAGCGAAACCCCGTCATCGTACTTCATTAGGTTCAGGTTTTATTATTGATAGCACT